>Ga0182010_10002127_pt1 | contig 10085 bp, 10 predicted proteins | sample 611E1MmetaG_FD_120488 | JGI IMG/M metagenome (GOLD analysis project Ga0182010, IMG submission 120488) | Permafrost microbial communities from Stordalen Mire, Sweden - 611E1M metaG | ecosystem: Environmental > Terrestrial > Soil > Wetlands > Permafrost | place: Sweden: Stordalen | collected... | reverse complement strand
GACCCCTTCGACGGTCTTCGCCGCATCGGGATCGACGAGATCAGCTACAAGCGCGGCCACAAGTACCTCACCGTCGTCGTGGACCACGACACGGGACGCCTGGTGTGGGCGGCACCGGGCCGGTCACTTCGCCGGCGACCATTGCGACCTGGTCACCCACCCGATCCTGGTGCGGGCCGACTCGGCTGGGGCCACCCACGGATTCGTCTCGGGGATCGAGGCCGCCAACTGCGACTTCTCCATCGGCCACCCAGTGGATGGGCGGGGCCGTGACGCCCTGCTCCTCGTCCAAGAGGAGCACTGGACTGGACCCCGGCCATCGAGACCGACGGGAGCATCCGAGAGGGCGCCTGGGTGGCCGTGCTGACCGAATTCGTCGACCTCTCCTCCTGGTCGGGGTCGGCCCGGTTGATCCTGTGCCGTGAGCGGCCCACCCCGGGGCCCAGCTCACCTTGTTCGACACCTCGGAGGGGTTCCGTCACACCTGCTTCATCACCAACACCGCCGATGACGACATCTGCACCCTCGAGCTCCGCCACCGGGGATACGCGATCCTGAAACCACCGATAGCGGCGCGGTGGTGCCTCGCTCTTGTGACTCCAATCTCCTCGAAGGAATCGGTGGCAATGGCCCTATTTCAGTGACTTCCTGGCGTGGCGCTTCACGAACTCCAGGATCTCGATGTGTTTGGCCGTATCCATCTCCATCAGCTTCACCAGGAGTTGCCAAAGGGTTTCGTCCTTGACATTCTTGAGGTCAGCAGCCAGGCGGTGGAGTTCCTTGGCGTCGGTGCGCTCCCGCTCCAGGAGCTCCTCGGTGAGCTTGACGACCAGAGGCGCGTCCGGTCCCCAATGATCGAGGCGAGGCACGGCAGGCTCTTCCGGCGACAGTTCCGCGTCCATCTTCAGCGCAGACGCCAACTCCCCGAAGACCCGGTGGTGTCGGATCTCGTCCTCCACGATCAGCGCGCACAAGTACTCGAACGCGGCCGACGCCGAAGATTCGGCAGCATCTTGGTACTTCTCCAGCAAGCCACGCTCATTCTGTTCGTGCGAGGTGAGATGCTCGTACAGCTCCTCCTCCCAGACGCTCGCGCCTACAAGCTTCATCGCCATGCATCCTCCTCGGCCAGATTTTGAGCAATCGTAGCGCCGTGGCCGAATAGCCCGCAGACGCATCTCGTCCGGTAGCAATGCCTCAGGTCGTGTATCTGTATCCCGACGTGCCAACGGCTCCCGTGGGAACCTCTACTCAGCAGTCGGCGGTGAGTTGAGGCAAAGAGGCGGTCGCCGAGCCACCGGCAATCCTCTGCCGCCACCCCCACCAACCGGAGGTTCCTGAGGTTTCAGTCCATTGCTCCGTTCACAACGACGGCAGCAGCAGGCCTCAGCGTTATCAGTTCGTCTCAAGGGTACGATCTGGAAGACGCGAGACAGTTCGTGGCGTTCTGACCTGGGACGATAGGTGATCGGGAAGGTGCTTGACGGCAGCTAACGGCGCGATTTGTAGGACGTTTTATGGGACAGGAAATGGGTGGTTGCCCTCAGGAATGGCGGACTGAGGTCTCTCAGTTGGGCGCCGTCTCCGACTGACCGAGCGGCGTTGATCTGGTCAACCCCTGACGTCCTATGGCGGTGTCAGCGTTGAGGAACGACCGCACAGGCAACGCGAGACCGTGCCCATCGGTCTGGTCGAACTGTCCCCGTAACGGGTCACCCTGACATCCGTCGGGTGGCGGCGAATCGCACATATGAATCGCCGTCGGAGAAGCCAGCTGATCGGTCCTCTCACTAGCTCAGTCTCGTCGACCTGAGGCCTCGCCACGGATCATGCTCTCGACGATGCCCACCGCACACGTAGACGGGTTGTCCACGAACAGGCGGCTGCACGGAACACGAGACATCGGCACGGGCAATGCTCAGGTTGCTCATCATTCAGTTGGCCCATCTCTCGTGCGGAGTGTCCGAAACGTGGTTTGTGGCCGTGAACTCGCAGCTCAGACAGCCAACAGCCGGATTCTGCTGCGGTTCACTGATGCAGGCATTGGCCGGTACGACGAGGACAATAAGGGTGCTCGCAATAGTAAGCGGGCCTCGGTCTGAGCCCGAAATTGTGCGACACCCAGGCCGGCGTTCGGGAATGCTCGCCGCCAAGACTCAGGCGGCGAATCTGGGAGGGTTCTTCCGAGCCCCTATGAGTTGGAGTAATGGCCTTGTTCGATGTCTGCGATCAGTGCAGGCCCCTCCGGTCTCCATCCCAGCCGTTCTTGGGTCAACGCGCTCGACGTCGGATTGTCGAACGACACCATGGCGGAAAGAAAGCCGAAGTGGTCGCCTGCGTCCTCGGCGGCGACTCTGACAACCGGTAGCTTCAATTGGCGGCCGATGACCTCAGCGATTTCCCGGAACGGCACGCCCTCCTCGCCGGCTCCATGCAGTCGCGAACCAGCCGGGGCGGCTTCCGCTGGCAGCCGGAAAAGGCGCGCCGCATCGAGTCGATGCACGGCAGGCCAGCGGTTCGATCCATCGCCCACGAAGGTTGACACGCCCATTGCGCGAGCAATGCCGATCAGGTTCGGGACGAAGCCTGCCTTGTCGCCCTCGCCGTGCACGGACGGTGCGAGACGTACGACCGATGATCGCACCCCGCGCTCAGCCAGCGCGATTGCAGCGATCTCCGACGCGACCCGGGGCACTGCGGGTTCGGACACGTCCTCTTCGGTCCCGAGGCGTCCCAGCATCGCGAGCACGGGGGGTCCTCGAGGTGAACTCGAATGGCTTCCCGGAGTCTTCGAGCGCCGCCCCCGATCGTCTCGATGGCTCGCAGGTCGGCCTGGCACGCGGCCGCGAAGTCCGTGGTCTCGGAAATGTTGTTGAAGGCCAAGTGAATGACGCCGTCCGCTGCGGCGGCGGTGTCCGAGCGGGCGAGTCCGACGACCTCATGCCCTGCGTCGAGGAGCTCGCGGACAACCGCAGATCCGATGTATCCCGTTGCTCCGGTAGCCAATACACGCATAATGCGAGTCCCTTTGTTGGTTCGAGTGGACCCGGCACCAGAGGGCGACGGGCTCGTTCCCCCAGGGTACGAAAGGTCAGTGCCGTGGCTCCAAGACCTGATCTGCACAACGCGATACGAGACGAGCATGACGGCAGGACAGTCGAGTTGTGTCCGACCTGCTCCCGTCTCCGGTAGGCCTCGATCTACGCCTGGTGAGGTACTCCACCGTCGTCGCCGAGCACCAACACTTCGGCCGCGCGGCTGCCGCCCTGCACCTTGCGCAACCGTCACTCAGTCGGCAGATCCAGCGGATCGAGAAGCAGGTGGGCGTCAAACTGCTCGATCGCACGCCTCAGGGAAGTCACCTCACCGAGGCGGGACAGGTCTTCCTGCCCCAGGCGGAGGCGCTGCTGCGCTCCGCCCATCAGGCCGCGGTAGTGGCGCGCGCTGCAGCGCAGCCCAGCACGACCACCATCGGGTACACGGGCAATCTCATCGTCACCCCGGCGGTGCGCGCACTGCGCCGCCAGCACCCCGACGCCGACGTACATACGCGGCATCTGGAGTGGAACGGCGTGCACACGGCCCTCCTGGACCGCCGGGTGGACGTGGCCGTCGCCCGACTGCCGTTTCCGACCGAACGTCTGCGCGCGACGGTCCGGTACCACGAACCTCGGGTACTCGTGGTGCCCACGTTCCATCACTTGGCCGGCAAAGAGTCCGTCACCCTTGACGACATCGCCGACGAACCCCTTGTCCGCTTTCCCGACGCGGCATGGAACGCTTTCTGGCGCATCGACCCGCGCCCCGACGGACGCCCAGCACCCGACGGCCCACTCGTTGAGGCCCTCGAAGACAGACTCGAACTCATCGCCGCCGGCCAGGCCATCCCCATCGCACCGGGCGACAGCCAGAACAGCACTCTCCGACAAGACCTCACGACCGTTCCCATCGAAGAGATCGAGCCGTGCCAGGTCATGCTCGCGACACGCGCAGGCGAACGCAGCCGCTTAACCACGGCCTTCCGTGAATCTGCCCGAACGCATCTCACCGGTCGCGATTCTGAGAGCCGCTCGAGCGATCCGTGAGCACGCGCGGACAAGGCGTTCCCTTTATCGAGCAGGAGCCGCCTTGACTACAGACACGCGTCATCTTGGAATGGGGTCTCTGATCCAGACGCCACGGTGGCTCTGACGGATCACCAGTGTAAGTGCCGGTCGGCCACGCTGGCGGCGTGCAAGCACCCGCTGATCCGAATACCCAGATAGCCCGAACCGCTCCCATTGTCTGGGGGGCAGCCCGACAGCCGAATCACACGAGGACTGCCTGGCGCCCGCCTCCGGTTCGAATGAGCACGGCCAGGTCTTCGATGCTGCCGGGGCGACCCAGATAGAAGGCCTGGCCGTAGCCGATACCGAGGTCGGTGAGGACCTCTAACTCAGCAGCAGTTTCGATCCCTTCAGCGATCACTTTGGCTCCGATTTCAGCGCCGAATGTGACCAGAGCGCTGGCCAGGGCACGCCGCACCGGGTCCAGGTTGATGTCGGCGGTCAGTTCCCTATCCAGCTTGATGATCTCTGGGGCTACTTCGAGCACCAGCGAGAGGCTCGCGAATCCTGTTCCGGTATCATCGATTGCCACCTCAGCACCGATCGTGCGCAATCTCTTACACGCCCTGTGCAGTGCCGGGTAGTCCGCTATGCCGACGTGCTCGGTGAGTTCGACGATGACCCGACCTGGTGTGCTCGTCTCGAGTAGGTCAATCAGGTCCGAGGAACAGAACGTGTCAGGACCTGCATTCACTGCCATGCGGACAGGTCCGGGCACCTCCGGGAGCAGGGAAAGAGCCCGATCGATTGCACGGAGTTCGAGCTGACGGCCGAGCCCAACCTCGGCTGCCTCCGCAAACCATCTGTCAGGCCCTCGCTCCGGAGGCCCTGCAAACCGAGCTAGGGCCTCGACTTCGACCACTGTTCCGTTCGAAAGCGAGACGATCGGTTGGAGCACGATCGTAGGTTCGGCTCCAGAGAGTGCCTCTTCGATGCGGTCCCGAGCCGCTGACTCGACAGCGGTGCCGGGGCAGACGACGTTCGCGACAAAGGCCGACCGGGAGCGGGCGGTCTCGCTCGGACCGCCGAGGTGATCCTGTCCAATGGTGACCGCAGCAGCTTCCTGCCGGATCCCGAGCAGTTCAGTGGTGCACAAGGACAGGTCGACCGCGGCGCCAATCACCGTCGAAACAAACGATGCCAGGCCCGCCACGGTCGCCTCGTCTGCTGGCCCCAAGGCTGACGCCTCGCCCGAGGTAATCAAGACCACTCCGATGTCCTCGGCTCCCCTGCGGAGTGGCACGGAAATCACAGACAGGATCCCGAATTTGGCGGCGAGCTTCGCATCCAACCTCGGATCGATCCTCGCGTCGTCGGAGCGCTGAGTGACGCCACTTTCAATGGCGAGGGCGGAGAGGCTGTTTGTCAGCGACACCGTCGTACCAGTGAAACCCGCGAGGTTTCCGGCGGCTGCGGTGTAGCCGAGGACATTCGGCGTAGTGCACAGCAAGACCGCGGCACCCTCCGCTGAGGGGACAAGGACGAGCGCCTCTGCGAGTACTCGGTCCATGACGCTTGCCGGATCACTTGCGGCTGCAATGGCCTGCCGTAGTCCCATGGTCCCCTGTCTGACCACCTGGCGATGGTCCTCATACTCCGTGTGGGACGCATGCGCCGGGCTATAGAAGCAGGGGTTCCTGTTCCCAATATCGGCAGATTGACCGTATCACCCGAATGGCTCGTTGTCGCTCCCGATTCGATGCTCTGCCTCTAGGTGGCTGGTGTTTTACAGCGTGTCACTCAGATCCGGCCTGAGAGCCGAGAGTCGAGCTCCTCGCAGCATGGCCCCCAGAGGCGTTCGAATCATCGGGGTGTCGTCGAGCGACGGGCCAATTTCCGCCAGTTCTGGTCGATTTCAGCCGCTCTCGAGAAAGGCACCAGCCATCTAGTCGATCTATCCATGCATCGGGTCAATCGGACTTCCGACGGGTCACGGCGAATCGCACAGATCAAGCGGCGACGGAGGATCCAGGCGAAGGGTTTCTCACTGACCCATCCGGGTCGATATCGAGACCCTTTTGCCCTTCATTCCTCCGAAGGCTCCAACAGCACACCGGACCGGGGTGTTGGGCAGCGCTCTCCATGCCTTGCCGTCACTGAGCCCACCTTCCACCGGATCCAGTGGCCAGCGTCGGTTGGCCGATCACACGAGGCATGGGTACGGGCAATGCTCAGGTTGGACAGCAATCAGTTGGCCCAGGTCTCGTAAGCGGGGTACGAAACATGGCTGCAGGGCGTGAAACCGCAGATCAGAGTGCTGATTGGCCAGATCTGTGAGCTCCACTGAGGCAGTCACCCGCCGGTGCAGTGAGGACGACCCAGGTGTTCGCAAGGGCTGCCAAGATCCCCAGCGCTTGGCGGGCGCCGCTATTCCTCGCCTCGTTCGGCCGGCTCTGAACCGCGGTCACCCCATCGTCTTGGCGCCGTCGATGGTCTCGCGGATCAGGTCGGCGTGGCCGGCGTGCTGGGCGGTCTCGGCGATGATGTGGAGCAGGGTGCGGCGGGCCGACCAGCTCGCCCCGGCCTCGAACCAGGGGGCCTCGGGCAGGGGATGTTCGTCGTCCAACGAGGGCAGCGACACCACCAGCTCGTCGGTGCGGCGGGCCACCTCCCCGTAGCGGGCCACCAGCTCGCCCAGGGTGGCGCCGTCCATGAGGAAGCTGGCCAGGTGTGACTCGTAGGCGGCGGCGTCGGCCGGACCAATGGCGTCGGGTCCCTCCAGGATGAAGTCGACCCACCTCTCCTCCATCAGGGCCACGTGCTTGACGATGCCGCCGAGGCAGAGCTCGCTGACGGTCGGATGGAGCCCGGCCTTCTCGTCGGTCATGCCCTGGACCGTTCGGAGGAGGAGCCCCCGGTGATGGACCAGGGAATCGAGGAAGTCGGCACGCTCACGGGTGGTGGTCACGGTCTCAGTCTGCATGGGAACGCCTTTCGTTCAATGGAGTCGATGACCATGATGAACCACCTAGCGGTCACTTTCTGTCCTCAACAGGGACATACTTGGATCCGTGGCCAACACCAGCTCCCGGACCCTCCGGCTCCTTTCTCTGCTCCAGACACGCCGGTACTGGCCGGGCGCCGAGCTGGCCGGACGCCTCGAGGTGTCGTCCCGCACCCTGCGCCGGGACATCGACCGCCTACGGGAGCTCGGCTACCCGGTCGAGGCCCAGCGCGGCCTCGATGGTGGCTACCAGCTGGCCGCCGGGGCGGTGCTGCCGCCGCTGGTCCTCGACGACGAGGAGGCAGTGGCCCTCAGCGTCGGCCTGCAGACGGCCATCCAAGGGGGCGGCGTGGTCGGGATCGAGGAGTCCTCGGTTCGGGCACTGGCCAAGATCGTCCAGGTGATGCCGTCCCGGCTGCGGCGCCGGGTCGACGCCTTGGCCGCCATGACGGTGGCCGCCCCGTGGAACGGCCCCACCCCGACCATCGACCCGAACGACCTGGCCTCCATCGCCCAGGCCTGCCGCGACGCTGAGCGGCTGGAGTTCGGGTACACCGCCCGGGACGGTGCCTGGAGCGACCGTAGGGTCGAGCCCCACCGGATGGTCCTGCTCGGACGACGGTGGTACCTGGTTGCCTGGGACATGGACCGCACGGACTGGCGAAGCTTCCGCCTCGATCGGCTCAGCAGGCCGCGGCGCACTGGGGCGCAGTTCGTGCCACGGGAGCTACCGGCCGTCGACGCCGCCGAATTCGTACGCCGCGGCATCGACAGCCTGCCGACGCGCCACGACGTGGAGGCAGTGGTCCACGCCCCGGCCCCAGTGGTCCGCTCCCGGATCGGACCGTGGGCCACGGTGGAGGTGATCGACGACGGCCGGTGCCGTCTGCGGATGACCTCCGAGTCGCTCGACTGGGTGCTGGTAACCCTCGGTCAGACCGGTGCCGAGTTCGATGTGGTATCCCCACCGGCTGCAATCGACTACGCCCGCGAATGGATCGAGCGGATTGGCCGCGCCGTCGAACGGCACGACCGACGTCCAACCACTGATGGTGGAACCTCATAGAGCATCACAGTGGAGCCCCAATCGAGAACCAGGCGGTGATGGCAGGCAGTTTGGAGCGTGGCCACGATGCTTGGCGGTGAAGAGGCCGTGGACCATGCTCCACCGCCATCCCCACGAACCGGAGGTTCCTCAGCATTCAAATCCACACTCACTCCAGATTGCGGTGAGGTCCGTAAGATCGACGGCCCGGGCAGCAAAGAGCTTCATGACGAATACTTGCTGGAGGGGTGCTCCCAGCACCCGCAGCCTGGGGTGGTCGAGTTCAACGGTGCAGGCGGCCTCGTCGAATGTCTGGGGTGCGTAGCCTGCCGCCGAATCATTGAGCCAACGAGGGGCGAGGCCATGGCGGTTCGCCACCTGCTCGACAGCCTCTTTGAGAGTGGCCCCGAACCGCTTGATGCTGTCGACGTCGTTGGTCGCCTCGCGAAAGCCGAGCAGTGCGAGCAATGAACCGCCGACCACGACGATGCACTGCGGAGCATCGTCTGGCAGGAGTTCGGCGACTTCGATGAGGTAGGCCCGAATTCGGTCCGGGGTGAGAAGCGGGTCAGGCACCGACCGTCTCGGGGTCCCGCCACAGGCTAGTTCCATCGATGACCAGCCCGCGATCGAGGAGTTGAGGAGGGGAAGCGTTTCGCCACATTGCCTTCAGTCGAGGCGTGCCAAACGGAGACCACTCTTGGCGCAGACACGGGGTGCGTCGTGTCCAAGCCGGACGGCCGATCCCGGCGTCGTCAGCAAGCTTCTCGGCGATTCCGGCCAACAGTGTGTCAAGGACCGGAGACTGCGACTTGGCCGGTCGGCGAATGATCGCCGTCTCAACACGGTCGGGGTGTAAGGCGAGGTCATCGAGGAACAACCGGAGCTTCGTCCAATCAGGATGTTCGTCAGGTAACTCGACCCAAGCGTCTGCCAGCTCAGCGAGAACACGGCCACGCTGCGACGGGGACCTGCGGGTCGACCTCAGATGTAGATCCTGCCCTGCGGCCTCGAGAAGTCTCCGCAGCATCCCAAACGTGGGATCGACCTTGCCGGATTCGATACGAAGGAGCACCGCTGGGATCCACCGTTGACAGTGTCATCGAATGTGGTTCCGGCGCTCCGGACTCAATGGCGGCACGAAGCCACTCTCGGAAGAGATCGCATGGGGAGTCAGACAGATCGTCTTAGTCGACGGCTGGCGGCGACGACGCGAAGACCGGCAGGTACCGGAGTTCATCCCGGATCGATCGATCGTCTCCCACACCCTGGATCCTCTCATCACTCGATGGACATCGCGCTGGACGGATAGACCCAGGACGGGTGATCCCGTCCATCCCAGATGTGCCTGATTGAGCCTCGTGGCAGCTGTAGCAAGCACGGAAACCTTCTGGCCTGACCGGAGAGGACGCGGAACCGCATTCGACAGCCAGTGACGTGGGTGCCTCCGACAGCATCCGACCGAGCACAGAACGACGTGAAAGAACGACAGCCGTGACGCTCCAAACAGCAGCGCCGAACGGCACCTCCGGCGTGCCCGAGTACGGCAAGCATGCTCGGCGTCGGGCGGCTTGGGCCACGCCGCGAACCGGCAGCGATCTGGGACGCGCTGGGCGATCCCTACTCGGACGCACGAGAGGGGCCCGGAGGGCCCCTCTCGCAGGATGGTTGACCCGCCCTGACTACGAACAGTCTACCGCTGCCGTGGTCGTGACACAGCCCCTCGATACCTTGCCGCCAGCGCCCTGGGCCTGGATGGCAGACCTGCCCTGACCAAGCGGGATCTCCGGGTTCGATTCCCGGCCGGGGCGCCCCATCCGGGGAGGCTGGGTCGCTGATGTCTGGTCATCATCAATGAAGCGGCCCGGCCTGCCGGGTATTCCCGACGTGCCTGGTTGAGACTTGTTGGTAGATGCTGCGACATGTTCGTAGCGTTAGAAGTCCAGACGGGGTAGCTCTCGATGTGCCTGCCGTCGGCTCCGGCTGACTG
>Ga0182010_10002125_pt1 | contig 10087 bp, 6 predicted proteins | sample 611E1MmetaG_FD_120488 | JGI IMG/M metagenome (GOLD analysis project Ga0182010, IMG submission 120488) | Permafrost microbial communities from Stordalen Mire, Sweden - 611E1M metaG | ecosystem: Environmental > Terrestrial > Soil > Wetlands > Permafrost | place: Sweden: Stordalen | collected... | reverse complement strand
TTTCTTCAAAAACTTCCCTGGCGGGTACAAATGAATCTTCAAATCCATTAGGTGTTACGAAATCTACTTCCTTACCCAGAAAATGCTTACATTCTCTCGAAGTAATTTCGCTGACTGTTGTAAAAACGTCAGCTTCTGCGGCTGAAATTTTCTCCAGCGACTGTTTGGCTACCACGTTAAACTCCCTGGCAATCTGAACAGGATTATACTCTTCCATCTTTCCGTAGAGAGGCCGATTATTCCCTGCAACAGATCTTCCAAGAACTGTTGCATGGGTTGTGAATGAAGTGGCAACCCATGGAGCGTTCTTTTTAAGGTATAGGATGCCAGTTCCTGTCATCCATTCATGAAACTGAGCTATAATATTATGATGTTCACGATGGAATGTTGAAAAGCTTTCAATCATTTTACCTGCAGCATATCCGAATAATGCAGGTTCTACATAATCCCACTGTCCTGAAATACTATCAAGCTTGTATGTCTCCCAAAAGCCAGCGAAAATCTCATTCTGCTGGCCAAAATAAGGTGTAAAATCGATTAACATTACAATCGGTTTCCCTGAAATATTCCATCGACCTGTTTTAACTCTCAAACCTTCAGAAACAGCTCTTGCCTTCCATTCAACAAACAGCGATTCATCAGGGATAAATTCAGGATTAGTAACATCTTCACGCCAAACATCAGGTCCGATAAGTATATACTTGTCTCCAAGTTCATTAACAATCTTTAATGCCTTCGTTGAGATAACAGTATGTATCCCCCCAACTTTATTGCATACTTCCCAGCTGGTTTCAAAAATAAATTCAACCTTCATCTTCAGAAATTATTTGTTTTTAGTCTGATACTCTTACTTTTTAATTAGTTTAACTTTCTTTTCGGATTTAAGTGAGGTGGTTTTTTTTGTAGTTTTTGAACTCGTTTTTAATTTACCGGTCACCCCATTAATAACGAGTCCTTTAGCTGATACTTTCCCCTTTTTCTTGGCAGGGGTCTTAACCACCTTAACATTTTTATCCACTGCAGACTTTATAACTGAAGATTTCAACGATTTCGGTTTAACCGGTTTAACATCAGGTAATATTCTCGAAATTTTCTTACTGAGTTTTTCAATTTCGATTGCCTGTTTTTCAATAAGCATATCTTTTTCGATAACTTGTGTTCCAAGCTTGAATATCTGATCTTGTTCAGCAGTATCGGGAAATAGTTTCTGAAGTCTGATTTCAAAGTCGCTTAAGACATTCATATAATTCATGAATGCATCATAAGGCGTGTCATAAGGATTGAAATAAGCATGAACTGCCCCATCGGAGAAAAATTTTGTGGCCATATAATAAAAATGATCACTTGACTGCAAATATTCCCAATCCTTTTTTATAAGTGAATCCCCGCACTTGTTCACCTTCCCCGACAGACTATATAATTTATCGAGTGCAGCAACTTGCATCTCATTTCCAAGCCACGCTGTTATGTCGCGCTCTTCATCGGCCCATGAAATAGGTGTAGGAATACTGATTGCAGATACCGGTTGTAATGAATCAGCTATTTCAGTAGGAGTCATAAATTTGAATGGAGTTTTCTTCAGGATTGCTCCTGGCATATAAGCTAAAAAATCAAATATTCCTGTTTCTTTCCAATTGTGTTCTCCGAAAGTTTCATAGTCAAGAAATATATTTATAAGCTCACTCTTAGAAGCAAGCTTGTTTATCCATGAAGCATATTTATCTGCTGTTAACGGCCAGGAATTCCAGTTCTTGTTTGAAAATCTGAAAGCGATATCATCGCTCAGAACAAAGTTCCTCAGCAGAACTTTCAGACGGGGATTTATTGAATTACAATAGAGAAAATTGGGGCTTTTCCATCCAAGCACATGTTTTGCTCCCTCCGTCAAAATTGATTTAAACCCCATGTCGGCCACCCAAGTACCTATGGTGTCAGAATAAATCAATTCTGTATTTCTGAATGAAGTCGGTTCAACACCAATAAACTCTTTTACCATTTCCTTATGAGTAGCAACCTGCCGTTCAAATTCGCTTCTGCTCCTGAGTGAAACAAGAGAATGTGCGTTTGTCTCAGCAAGGAACTCCACCATGCCGGTTTCGGCAAGCTTCCTGAAAGAATCCAAAACTTCAGGAGCATAGAGCCGGAACTGGCTGATTGCCAGTCCTGAAAGGGAGAAAGTCACTTTAAATTTCCCTTTATGTTTCTGAATCAGATCAAATATAATTTTATTAGCAGGCAGATAACATTTCTCTGCTATTTTTCTCATGATTGATTCGTTTGAGAAATCATCATAATAGTAATGATCATGCCCAAGATCAAAAAATCTGTATCTTTTTAGCCTGAATGGCTGATGGACCTGAAAATAGAAACAAATTGCCTTATTGCCTGATGGTGCACTCATATCTTAATTCATTTTATTTCCAACTACTCTATAATATATATCACGTACATGTCTTGCGGAATTATCCCATTTTAGTCTGATAACTTCTTCCTTTCCATTTTTAATAAACATGTTGGAAAGGGCAGGATAATTAAGTATCCCATAAATTGCATCAGCCATTGCATCGATATCCCAAAAGTCAGTTTTCACTGCATGAGTAAGTATTTCTGCAACTCCCGACTGTTTACTAATAATAACAGGTACATTTGATTGCATTGCTTCCAGCGGGGAGATCCCAAATGGTTCGGATACTGATGGCATAATATAAACATCGCTCATATCAAGCATAGTAAAAACATCGGAACCCTTAAGAAAACCTGTGAAATGGAAACGGTCAGTTATTTTAAGAGCAGCAGCTCTTCTCATCATCTTTTCCATCATATCGCCTGATCCGGCCATGACAAATCTGACATTGTCCATCACCTGTAAAACCTTGTAGGCAGCTTCTATGAAATATTCAGGACCTTTCTGCATTGTAATCCTGCCCAGGAATGTAACAACCTTTTCATCGAATCCTTTTTTTATAAAACAGTCCTCGGCAATTTTTACCGGTTCAACAGCATTATATACTGTTTCAACTTTGTCAGGATTGATGTTATATTTATTGATAACAATATCTCTGGTAAGATTGCTTACAGTAATTATTTTGGATGCTGCATCCATTCCGTTCTTCTCAATCCGGTATACATCGGGATTCACGCTTCCTCCGCTACGGTCAAAGTCAGTAGCATGGACATGAATTACCAGTGGTTTTCCGGAAACTTCCATAGCTGCTATTCCCGCAGGATAAGCCAGCCAGTCATGAGCATGTATGATATCAAAATCATTTTCTTCAGCTATCACTGCAGCTACAACCGAATACTTATATATTTCATCCATCAGGTTGGTATCATACCTTCCTGAAAAATCCACCATACCTTTGTTATTTGTTTTTACATAGAAAGTGTAACTGGAGACTTCAGATTTTACCAATTTCCAAAAGTCTTCAGGATCGGTGTAAGGGACAATCTTTGAGGAGACTTCAATTCTTTCAATTGGTCGTCTGGATCCTTTATAGAAAACCTGCTTGTATGCTACGGGTACCTGGTTAGCCCCAACCAGTCGGACCATACTTTGATCTTCATCACCAAAGGCTTTGGGCACTACAAATATTACTTCAAGGTCATCGAGCGTAGCCATTCCCTTTGTGAGACCGTAGCTTGCAGTTCCTAATCCACCTGAGATATGTGGAGGAAATTCCCATCCGAACATTAACACACGCATATAGTACCTCTGTTATTGATTTGCAAATTTTGTTTCAAGCATGTCGATTATCCTTAAAACTTCACCCACACTCCAGGCCTGTGATATACAACCCCTGGGCGAATGAGGAGGATCACCATCATAAATCTCTGAAATTGTACTTATTCCATGTTCACTCATCACAGCTTCAAGGCCATATATCAGTTTTTTTACTTTCTGGACCCCCTGTTGCCCGTAAACTTTCAGCCACCCTTCGCAGAAAGGTCCATAAAGCCAGGGCCATACAGTACCCTGATGATAAGAATTGTCCCTTTCTTCCTGATTACCTTCACAAACACCCTGATACAATTCATTACGCGGAGAAAGAGTTCTTAAACCCCTGACTGTAACAAGATTCCTGTCTGCAACATCCAGCACCTTTTTCATCTGGTCCTTGCTAAGCATTGAGAAAGGGAGAGAGACTGCTATCACCATGTTTGGCCTGATAAAAGTATTTTTTCCTTCATTATCATTGATATAATCAGCCAGATAACCAAGTTTTTCATCCCAGAACAGTTCAAGAAATGATTTCTTAATTAATTCAGGCAGCTTTTCATATTCCTTTAAAAATTTTTTATCATTTTCCAGTTTTGCCATTTCAAGAGAAAGGCAAATAGCATTATACCAGAGAGCATTTATCTCTACATCATAACCTCTCCTGGGGGTAACTGGAACACCCTTCACCACTGCATCCATCCAGGTAAGAGCTTTCCCCGGAGCATCGGTATAAATAAGACCATTGTCTCTCATATGTATATTAAATGCTGTACCATTTTTAAAGGCATTCAATACTGATCTTGCTGCTGCACCGTATCTTTCCCAACCATCGGTGCCGCCATGCACAGCATATTGTTGAACTGCCCAGAAAAACCAAAGAGGTGCATCAACAGAATTAAATGCCGGGTCGCTTGCACTACCCATATTTGGAAACAATCCATCCTTCATTTTGTTAACCTGCGTATCCAGAACTTCCCTGTACAGAACAAGTCTGTGCCGCGCTAAAGCCAACCCTGGAAGGGCAATAAAAGTATCCCGTCCCCATGCCCCGAACCAGGGATAACCAGCTATAATAAGTGTTTTACCACCCCTCTTTTCAACAAATTGCTGAGCAGCATTTCTCAGACAATTAATAAAACTATCACGCGGAATTTTACCAGAGCCGTTTTTTATAAACTTTTGTTCTAACCCTGATGTATCTTGCTCTTTAGTTGAAGCGGAAAATACAATTACGTCGCCTTTTTTTGCCTTCAGTTCGAAGAATCCCGGTGTAAACAAATCTTCCGAATAGTCATAACCCCGCTTCTGTTCTTCAATATATTCAACTCCAAGATACCAGTCAGGAACAGGTATAAACTCAACTTCAGTAGAAAATTGCATATTCAATGAAGGAAATTTTTCATACATCTTGGATTTGATACCGTTTTCAATAAAATCAACCTTTGTATTTGCAGAAAGGTTTGCATGGGTAAGTTGATGAATGTTCCTGAAAACCAGGAAAGGACGGAACTGAAGTTTCATTGGTTCCGTGGCATCAAGAATAGTATACCTGATAAGAAGTTGTTCTTCATAATGAACAAGAAGCCTTTCCTGTTTAAGCATTACATTGCCAACCCTGTAAATCCTCGCAGGAATATCGTCTGTATCGTAGTCCTCAACATATTTATGACCTTTCGGGCTAAAATAATCTCCTTTATATTTTCTAATTCCAATATTAAAACTCTTGTCTTTATTTACAACTGTTACATCGAGTGAGGAGAGAAGAACAAATCTTTCGCCTCCCAGCTCATCTACAGGACAAACAAGCAGGCCATGATATTTTCTTGTATTACAGCCAACAAGCGTTGTTGAAGAATAAGATCCCGCCCTATTGGTTCTGATCATCTCCCGTCCAAGTGAGTATTCAAGATTTACTACCTGACTTTTATCGAACTTAATGTAACTCATATAATTACAATTAGAATAACATATAAAATATTCTATCTAAGATACCAAAAAAATTTGAACCCTGCAAACTGATACCATCTCGCTGGCAAATTAATAAAATTTCTTAAAAGTATTGCCTGAATAAAAAAAGAATAACTTTGCATCTCAATATTTGAAAATAATTATCAATTAACATCTTACTTAATGAATAAGAAGCTTTTTTTCTATCTGTTTATAGCATTGGTATTTGTTGCCTGTAAACATAATACGGTGAAAATATCAGGCACAGTTGTGGATCCGGTAACCGGATCTTATCTTATCCTTGATGAACTGAACTCAAATGAGCTGAAACCGATTGACTCAGTCAAGATATCTGCAGCTGGCACATTTAGCTTTAAAAGAGAACTCAAACAACCGTGTTTTTATCTGCTAAAAAGTAACAATAATAATTTTCTTACCATGCTGGTCAAACCAGGTGAGAAAATCAGCATGAAGGTTCATAGTGATTCATTGAATTATCCGATATCCCTGAATGGATCAACGGGCACTGAATCAATGGCTGAATATAATAGAACATTGCGGATAACCATAAAAAAGCTGACCGGACTAAATAAAATCTATCAGCAGAATATAGATAAACCTGAGTTGCCAAAAGTTATCGAATCACTCGACAGCCTTGCAAATATTTACCTGGATGAAATTAACACCTATACAAAAAAATATATTGATGAGAATATAACTTCACTTGTAAGTCTTGTTGCATTATATCAGCAGGTTGCACCAAGCGTTTATGTCCTGAATCCTTCAAAGGATATGAAATATTTTGTAAAAGTTGACTCGTCAATGTCGAGTCTTTATCCTGATTATGAACCCGTTAAAACACTTCATGAACAGGTAAAGGAAATGTCATCTAAACTGACCGGGCCAACTAAGCCTGCCGGAGAATCTTCCTCAGGAACCATCGCTCCTGAGATATCGCTTCCAACTCCTGCAGGAGATACAATTAAACTCTCATCTACAAGAGGATCTGTAGTTTTATTGGATTTCTGGGCCTCCTGGTGTGCCCCTTGCAGGAAAGAAAATCCAAACCTGGTAAATGTTTACAATACATTTCACAAAAAAGGATTTCAGATCTACCAGGTATCACTCGACAAAACCAAAGAGGCCTGGGAGAAAGGTATTCAGGATGATCACCTTGAGAAATGGATCCATGTCAGTGATGTCAAATATTGGAACTCTATAGTTGTGCCGCTCTATAAAGTTGAATCTATTCCTTGTAATTTTCTTCTTGATAAAGAAGGCAGAATAATAGCATCAAACCTCAGAGGAGAACAATTACAGACAAAACTGGCAGAATTATTTAAATAATTAACTGAATACTAATACTGGTAATCCGACTTTTAATGAAACGAATATTCTATCTACTGGCACTGCTTTTAATTTTCTCAGGATGCAAAGACAAGGGCAAATTTACCGTTAGCGGAGTTATAAAGGATTCAAAAGAAAAATATATTTATCTCAACCGAATAGAAGTCAATACCCCTATCCTGGTTGACTCAGCAAAAATAAGCAAGAAAGGCTCTTTTCATATCAGAGTAAATACAACGGTAGCCGATTTTTACCAGCTGGGTTATTCGTCAACCAATTTCATTACGCTTTTAGCCGAGCCGGGAGAAAAGATTAATCTGTCGTTTAACAGCAAAAACCTGTTTGAAAATTATGTTGTGAACGGGTCAACGGGATCTCAAAAGATACAGACTCTTGATCTCACACTTGCTGACACCAAAAGAAAACTTGATTCCCTGAGTACTATTTATACCCAGGCTTCACGGGAAACCGGATTTGACATAAAAGGACCAGTACTCGAAGCAAAATTCAATGAATTAATCAAGGCTCAGCGCAAAAAGAATATAGAATTTATTATTAATAATATAAATTCACTCGCTTCAATTAAAGCACTTTATCAGAGAATTAATCCTGATACATATGTCCTGTATGACCCACATGATCTTCAATACCTGAAAATAGTTACCGATTCACTTACACGTCATTATCCTAATTCCAAACAGGTACAGGCCCTGGCAAGAGATTTTGAGAAAGAGATGAATCAGATGTACGTTTCCCAGATTGCAGAGATTGCCAAAACAAAGCCACAGGCAAAACTGGATCCGGATTTAATGACAATCAATGGTAAAAGAATTGCCCTCTCCTCTCTCAAGGGCAAATATGTTCTTCTTGCATTCTGGTCAACGCAATCAAAAGAATGCATTGAGGAAAACCTTCAGCTTAAAGAGTTTTACAAACTATATAATAAAAAGGGCTTTGAGATCTATCAGATAAATCTCGACGAAAATGAATCTAACTGGAAAGCAGCTGTCAGGTTTGATGAGTTACCATGGATCTCTGCCAGGGAGGACGATCCTAACAATCCCAAAAATGCTATAATGTACAACGTGAAGGTACTCCCGACCAATTATCTTTATAACAAAGACCTTAATATTATCTCCTCAAACATTCATGGCAAAACATTACAACTGGAACTAGAACAGTTATTTAACAAATAGAACCTCCTCTTGACAGAAAGTAAAAATATATATTTTGCCTCGGATTTTCACCTCGGACTGGCTGCGGGATCACCTCCTCTGGAAAGGGAAAGAATGGTGGTCAAATGGCTAAACTCCATCGTTCATAATGCAAAAGAGATATACCTCCTTGGAGACATCTTTGATTTCTGGTGGGAATATAAGCTTGTTGTTCCACGAGGTTTTACCAGATTTCTTGGAACCATAGCCACAATAACAGATTCGGGAATTCCAGTTCACTACTTTACCGGAAACCATGATATGTGGGTCAGTGACTATCTTTCAAAAGAATGCGGCATGACCATTCACACTGCCCCTGTCACAACAATATTTAACGGGAAAAAATTCCACCTCGCTCATGGTGAAGGACTGGGAACAAAAAGCCGAGGGTATAAATTACTTCTCTCGATCTTCAGAAATAAACCTCTACGGATAATGTATTCTTCACTTCACCCTTCAATTGGTGTTGGCATAGGTCACAAATGGTCTCTTAGTTCCAGGCTTGGAAAAGGTATAACAAAGGAGTTTCTCGGAGAAGAAAAAGAAGACTTGATAAGGTATGCTAAGTCAATTCTTGAGACTGACAATGTTGATTATTTCTTATTCGGTCACAGACATCTTGCAATGTCCTGGAAACTTCAATCAAATGCAGAAATTGTATTTCTGGGAGACTGGATTAAAAATGGCAGTTATGCTCAATGGGATGGTGAAAATCTGACCCTCAGAACACTCCTTTAGTCTTTCTTGTCTTCTACTTTTACACTCAGAATATAGTATGAATATAATGGGTTAATCTGTTCAAACTGATATTCCAGCTTTGTACCTGATTTTCTAGCCATATCAATCAGACCCATATTGCCTGTGCTTTCTGATTTTATAGTCTGGCCCGAAAGAGAATTTCTGAAGAGTTCTTTAAGGCCCGTTTTATCGTTTTTGTTAATAAGATCCAGTTTGTTTTTAAGATCGTCTACATTTTCATTTTTAATCAGGTTCCCTGTCGTAATGATGTATGCCTCATCTTCCAATCTAATCAAAGCCACAGGCATTCCATACTGCTTTTCAGCCATTTTACCAGGACTATACCTTGCAACATTTTCAAGGATCTCAAACAAAATACTGAACACCCTCTTCCGGATATTCATTTCAACGTCTTCTTCATTTAGTTTTGTTTCAGCCAGAGTAAGAACTTCTTTCTCCACATCTGTCGATATATGAGCCGACCAGATAAAGAAAATATTGTTTTCCGCCATAAGTCTTTCAAGCTGAGATATATCTTTCCCCTGAAAAGGCAGCTCGTTTTCAACAAAATGGACTCCGACACCTAAAGAATTAACAGTTTTGCTTAAAACAAAGTAAGCGTATTCATCATTAAATGGAACAAAATCATAATCAAGTTTATTCCCCGTTTTTTTTGCCATCTCTATCAAACCAAGTCCCGCACCGCCTTTATGATTGAATTCAGTCGTGTTAAGCATCTTTATGTATGCTTTTCTGATTTCATCAGGATGAAGATGATTGATCTCATCCAGTTTACTTTTCAGACCCGTTATACTTGTTGAAGGAAGAACGTTGCCTGTTGCCACAGTATAACCATTATCAGTTTTAGAGTAGACTACAAGAGACATATCTGCATGCAGATTCTGGTCGCTATGTCTTGAAACATTCTGAAGACTTTCAAGGACAAACATGAAAAGCCTCTTCTTCCCAATGAATCCGAATTCCGAATTTTCCATTTCCTTTTCGAGAAGAGTCAGCAATGACATGGAATTTTCATCTGTCACAACGCCTCTGTATACGAACATAAGACGATCTTTCATCATTTTATCACGTATCTTCCTGGTAAGATCCATATAAAGGAGTT
>Ga0182010_10002123_pt1 | contig 10102 bp, 5 predicted proteins | sample 611E1MmetaG_FD_120488 | JGI IMG/M metagenome (GOLD analysis project Ga0182010, IMG submission 120488) | Permafrost microbial communities from Stordalen Mire, Sweden - 611E1M metaG | ecosystem: Environmental > Terrestrial > Soil > Wetlands > Permafrost | place: Sweden: Stordalen | collected... | reverse complement strand
TTCTCATCCGTCTCTGTGTCCTCTGCGATCTCTGTGAGAAACAGCTAACTTTCCTCCCTTGAAACTGAACCCGCGGAGGACCCATGCGCAGAATGGTTCGCTTCCTGGTGGTTTTTCTCGCCGCTGTGGCCATCCTGGCCTACCTGGCATCGAGCGCGGTCCAGCGGACCACGCGTCGGTGGCTGGAAGCTGACATCTCCCAGCGCATGGCTGGGCTGGCCCAGAGGACCCAGCCCGCGCTGCTGGCGCGCTGGAGCGCAGGCACGCGCGAGCCTTTCGAGACCATGCTGACCGACCTGGCTCGCGACGAGCGCATCACGGCAGCCGGGGCCTGCGGCCAGAACAACCAACTGCTGGCCCGCACGCCCGCCTTTCCCCGTGAGCTTGGCTGCGCCGAGGTGAGGCAGCGCATGGCCGCCGAGCGCGAGGGCCAGCCCACCGCGCCCGGCGTGGTCTGGAGCACCAACTGGTCCCTGGCCGGCGGCAACGTGTACCTCTGCGCCGTGCCCGTGCTACGCGACGGCACTCCGCTTGGTCTGTTGCTGCTGGTGCACGACCTTTCCTTCATCGACCGAAAAGACGCGCGCCTGCGCCAGCTTCTGCTCGTGGTGTTCGCCGGCCTCGCTCTCTGCGCCGGGCTGGTCACCGTGATCGCGGCCCGACTGTCGTGGCGCGGTTTCCGCAAGGAACTACGCCGCTTCATCCTGGGGGAATCGCGGCGCAAGGACTTTTTGCCCATCGTGGCTGACGTGCGCGAGCTGGTCGAGCGCATCGCCGCCGAGCGCGAGATGGATGGGCCGGCCAGCGCGTGGAACCCGCAACATCTCAAGCAGGCATTGGTGCGCCACTTCCCCGGCGAAAAGGTGATGGTGCTGGCCAACCGCGAGCCCTATATCCATGAACGCGGCAGCGACGGCACGGTTCAGGTTCGCCATCCGGCCAGCGGCCTGGTCGCGGCGATTGAGCCGGTGCTGCGCGCCTGCTCGGGTGTGTGGATCGCCCATGGCAGCGGCTCCGCTGATCGCACGGTGGTTGACAGCAAGAACCACGTGCGCGTGCCGCCCGGCGAGGAATCGTATGAATTGCGCCGGGTGTGGCTGACCGAGCAAGAAGAGCGCGGCTACTACTACGGTCTGGCAAACGAAGGCCTGTGGCCGCTATGCCATTTGGCCCACGCGCGGCCCATCTTCCGCGGCACCGATTGGGCCACCTACGAAGCCGTCAATCGCCGTTTTGCCGAGGCAGTGTGTGAGGAAGCCGAGGGTGAGGATCCCGTGGTGTTGGTGCAGGACTACCACTTCGCCCTGGTGCCGCGCCTGGTGCGTGAACGACGGCCGCGCGCCACCATCATCACCTTCTGGCACATTCCCTGGCCCAACGGTGAGCACTTCGGCATCTGCCCGTGGCGGGGCGAGATCCTGCAGGGCATGCTCGGCAGCAGCATCCTCGGCTTCCACACCCGCCAGCACTGCAACAATTTCCTCGACTCGGTAGATCGTTACTTGGAGGCGCGCATCGATCGCGAACAGAACGCGGTGGTGCAGCGAGGCCGCACCACCCTGGTACGGCCCTACCCCATTTCCATCGAGTGGCCCAACCGTTGGGTCGCCAGCGCGCCGCCGGTTGCCGATTGCCGCCACGGGGTGCGCCAGGAATTGGGTCTGCGCGACGATGCCCTGCTCGGTTTGGGGGTGGACCGGCTCGACTACACCAAGGGCATCGAGGAACGCCTGCTGACGGTGGAGCGCTTCTTGGAGCGTTTCCCCGCCTACGCAGGCCGCTTCAGCTTCATCCAGATGGCGGCGCCCAGCCGTACCCTGATCGAGCGCTACCGCCAGCTCGACGAGACGGTCGAGCGAACCGCAGCGCGCATCAACCAGCGCTTCGGCGAAGGCGCCTATCAGCCCATCATCCTTCTGCGCGCCCACCACGAGCCGCCCCAGGTCTTCCGCTACTACCGCGCTGCTGACCTGTGCTACGTCAGCAGCCTGCACGACGGCATGAACCTGGTGGCCAAGGAATTTGCGGCTGCGCGCGACGACGAGCGCGGCGTGCTGCTGCTCAGCCAGTTCACCGGCGCCGCGCGCGAGATGTCGGAGGCCCTGGTGGTCAACCCCTATGATCTGGAAGAAGCCAGCGCCGCCATGGCGCGAGCGTTGGCCATGCCCCCCGAAGAGCAGCGCGAGCGCATGCGCGCCATGCGCGCCTTCCTCGCCGAGTTCAACGTCTACCGCTGGGCTGGCCGCATGTTGATGGACGCGGCCCGCCTGCGCCGCAAGGGGAACCTGTTGAGCCGCAGCAGCAGCGACGAGGGTTCCCTCCCGCCCGGCCTGGTGAAATGAGGTCCTTGCTTGCGCCGCAGAATCGTCGAGCCCTGCGCCGTCTGGCCCACGGTCGCGTGCTGCTGGCCTTCGACTTCGACGGCACCCTGGCACCCATCGTGGCGGATCCAGCTCGCGCGCGCTTGCGGACACGCACCCGCCGGTTGTTGACCGATCTGGCGCGGAAGTATCCCTGCGTGGTGATCTCCGGCCGCAGTCGCACTGATGTGGCCGGCCGCTTGGCCGGAATCCCTTTGCGCCAGGTGTTCGGCAACCACGGCATCGAACCATCGCCCGCCTTGACTGCATCGCGACGGTTGGTTCGGCGCTGGCTAGCTCGTCTGCTGCCACGCCTCGAACGCGTGCCTGGGATCATCTTTGACAACAAAGGCGCGACTTTGGCCATCCACTATCGAAAGGCACGCAATCGGCCCGCCGCCCTCAAGGCGATCTTGGCCGCCATTGCCGATCTTGCTGACGCCCGCGTGCTCAAGGGGATTCTAGCGGTGGATCTTCTGCCGGTGGGTGCGCCCAATAAGGCCACGGCTTTGCAGTCAGAATTGCGCCGTTTGGACTGTCGAGCCGCTTTGTATCTGGGCGACGACCAGACCGACGAGGATGTGTTCGCGCTCAGCCGGCGGCTGCCCCTGCTGGCGGTGCGCGTGGGGCACAAGCCACGCAGTCTTGCGCCATACTACTTGGCCAGCCAGGACGACGTGGATGCGCTGTTGGCGGAGCTGCTGGATATGCGATCGAAGCCCGGCTGAAAAAGCGCTGAAGCTGCTTGACCCAGAATGGGCGAAGGGCGGGCGCGCCTGTGACGTCATTGTCACGACGTTGAAGAAGGTTTATGCTGCTCCAGGTTCAACTTAGGAGGCAAGCATGTCATCTAGCGCCGGAACTCGAAGACTGGTTTGCAGATACTTCGAGGTTGCAGCCGCGCTGGCGATCGCCCTGACGCTCGTGGGATGCAGCAAGGGCATCCAAAGCACGCCCCCAGGTAACACCTGCGGAATGAACAGCGATTGCGCCACGGGGCTGACCTGTTCGTTTGGCCGCTGCCAGTCGGCGTGCAAGGAAGCGCGCGACTGCCCGAATGGCGAGCAATGCGTGAAAGACAGCTCGGGAATCAACTCCTGCCTGCTGCCCGCATCTGAGACTTGCAACTACTCCAGCCAATGCCCCTTGCCACTGGTATGCGCGACCGACTTGAAGTGCCGTAACCAGTGTCTGGCCGATCGCGACTGTGCGACTGCCACCCAGAAGTGCGTCCAGCCCGATGGTGTTTGCGCGGAGCCGAGTGCTATCAACACGAACGGGGGACTGCAGAACGCGGTGGTGGGGATGGACGCTGGCGTGCCAGGAGCCGGAGGTGTCATGAGCCCGGGTGGTTCGGGAGGCAGCGCCGGAAGCTCGGGCTCTAGCCCCGACGCAAGCACATCCGGAGCTGTGGATGCTCGCCTGCCGGGAGCCGGAGGTGTCATGAGCGCGGGTGGTTCGGGAGGCAGCGCCGGAAGCTCAGGCTCCACCCTTGACCCGAATGCATTTGGTCAGAGGTACAAGTTCTCCAACAATGAATTGCCCGGTTGGACGCAGCCCACGGCGGCTCAGGATCCGACTGCCTTTGACGTCTACAATGGCGGAGACGAATTGGTTTCGAGACTCGACGGCGCCGCCGACACCTATACCTCCAGAGGGTGCCGGGTCAGCATGTTTCAGGACTTGGTGGGGCCCGACCCGCAGATTTGTACGGTAGTAGCCATGGATTTCGTCACCAATACCAATGCCAATTCGATGTTCACCTACCAGGCGAGCAATGGTGCCTACGTTGCCATCCCGGGCTATGCCGCATCGGTCGCGCTTGGATCTCCGCTGCTAGCTGGCATGGTCGCATATGCCCATTTCAACGCCTTGTATTTCGAGGTGCAATTGAGTGGGTATGCCGACACAACTTCGGCATCTGCAGTGGCCGCACAGTTCTTGAACCTGCTCTTCGCAAAAACCCTTGGCGTCAGCCCCGATGCAGGCACTGCCACGGGCTCTGTTGATGCTGGCCTGAGTGATGTTAGGGTTGGCGGCGGCGGCTGGGACCAGGCGCGCATTGGCAACACCGGGGTTGGTTGGTGGGTCAATGCTATCAAGAGTGCGTACTTCTTCTCGGTCAAGGTTTCCCCGTCGTCGCAAGACGACACAGCCGGGCGGGCGGCCGTGATCGGCTTTGCCCAGAAGGTGGTGGGTGGACTCACTTCCGGCACGCCCGCTCCGGCCACACTGGTGCCGCTGGCCGATCCCACTTCGGGCTGGATGCTCGACCAGAACAGCTCCAAGACCGCTAGCGGGGTCGCGGTGGCGACCGACGCCACCTCCGCCACGGCCTTGGTCGACGGCGCGGCAGACCCCTTCTATGACACTACCAAGAGCTATCAAGCCAAGGGCCTGGCCTGGGAGGTCTATTCCAACGGCACCTACTCACTAGATCTGAAAATTTGGCAAATGGCGTCCGCGACGAACGCTGCGCAGCTCTATACCGATCTCCTCGACAATTCCCTGTACAGCAACGTCACGTGGACCACTTGTTCGGAAACCGATCCATTGAATCCTTGTGGCACACCGGTGGGCGGCCCCGCACCGGTGCTGGTGACGGTCCAGCCCCTTGTGCTTGATTTCGGCAGTGTCGATGTTGGACAGACCAGCTTGACGCCCTCCTCGGTGACGGTCACCAATCTGGGCCCAGCGACCTCGTTGACTCCGACGATTGTCCAGCCGTCGCTGTTCTCTTTGGCAGGAAACACGTGCAACACGCTGGCAGCGGCCGGCACTTGTATCATCTCGGTGTCGTTCACGCCCACGCACACCGGCCCGGCGGCCGGAACGCTAGTGGTTGCGGGATCGGTCATGGTGAGCCTGACCGGTAGCGGCTCACCACCGGCTGATTTCACGCAGACAGATCACATCGACCTAGGCACGATTCCGGTGGGCGCGACGGTGTCAGGGAAGGTGACGGTGACCGCGACGAACGCGCTGACCGATTTGCTCTGCTCGGTATCATCTGCCGGCAACATCAAGGCGGACCCGAGCACGACGACGTGCCCGACGGCAGCGCCGGGAGCACTTGCGAAGAGCGCGAGCTGCACCTACGGGTTCACGTTCAGCTCTGCGACTGCGGGCGCGAAGACGGGTGACGAGGTGATTTGTAATGCGGGTAGCGTGACCAAGATCACCTCGATCACGGCGGTGGTGACGCCAACTCAACCGCCGATTTAACCGGTGGACGCGGCAACACGAACAGCGGCGACGGGTGCTCGTCGAGTTGACAGATCGAAGTATGCAGCAAGGCCGCCCCGACTGGAACCGCCTCCTTCAACCTCAACATTACCAAGCAGTAGCAGCAGCGGGGCCGCAGCAACGCGGCCCCGCGCTCAGAACGACCCGCTCAGCAAAACGCTGGCGCCGTCAGGTCCGGCAACCACCACGGGCAAGAGCCGCGGCGACTGGGACGCCAGGGTTTCCTCGCCGGGGCGGTCGTAGCGGGTCGGATTCGGGCTGATGATGAGCAGGGTCAGGCCAACTACGGCCACGGCCGCGCCAGCGGCGGCCCCGATGATGCCGGCAATACGCAAATCGCGGTACTTTGAAATGTCATTCTGGGCATTGGGGATCCGCTGGTTGCAAGCCGCGATTTGATCAGTGGTGAGCGCCTTGCTCGGATCGCAGGGGCCGTTTGCGAAGCGCACGGCGCCCATCTCGGCACTGGCCAACTCGGTCTGCGCGCCGGGAATCTTGCCGTTGCTCCAAATCGCCAGGCCGCCCATGCCAGCCCCGATCGCCAAGCCACCCGCAAGCGTAATGTAGGACCAGAATCGGAAGGATCGCGCGTGGGCCACATAGGACGCGCGGGTTTCGGGTGTGGGCCGAAGATCGACCTTTACCAGGATCTCGCCAGCGGCGGGAACACGGACGGTCCGCTCAATCGGCTCGAACCCGGCCCGTTCCAGTTTGAGCGTGTGGGGACCCTCGGGCAGTGGCAGGCTTTCGCGATACACCCCCTTGGCCCGGCCGTCGATGGTGACAAGGATTTCGCCCTCACCGATAGCGAGCCTCAGTCGGCCCAAGGACGACAAAGCGGCGTTGGGGTCCGGATCCGGGTCAAAGGCCAGCTCACCGCGAGCGCCATCCTGGAGAACCAGCTCGCGTCGCTGACTGAGGTAGGCCGGGCGTTTCACCTCGATCACGTGCGCCCCTGGCAGCGCGGTCACCGAGGTGGCGAGCGGCGTCTTGCCCACCAGAGCCCCGTCCAGCAGCACGTCGGCACCCGGCAAAGGACAGCGCACCTCGATGTGGGCCAGGCGCGACTCGGTGGTCTGCAAGTCCATCGAGACTTCGACACGCACGCCGCCCGCGACCATCAGCTCGCGCCGCATCGGCAAATATCCAAGGGCCACGCCCGCGATTACGTGCGATCCGGTTGCCACGCGAAGTGGCGCAGCCAGCGGGGTGTTGCCAACCTGCAGCCCATCGACCTCGATGGTTGCCGGCACATTGGTCTTGACGTCCACCGCTCCGATGCGCTGGGCCTGCTCATCCTTCACCGCGCGCGCCCGCGCAACCTGCTCAGGCTTGAGCGGCCCTGTGTCTTGCAGAACCTTCTCCAGCGTTTCCACCGCCTCGACCGGTCTGTCCATGGCGGCGTAGACCAGTCCGACGTTGAACAGCACCAGCCGATTCGGGATAAGCGCGTAGGCCCGATTGAACTCGGCCAGCGCCCCGCCGTTGTCGCCATTCTCGAACAGGTGCAGGCCGCGGGAAAAGCGTTCGCGGGCCTCGGCTCGGGTCGCATTGTCCGGGGCGGGATCAGCCGCAGCGAGCGCGGACCAGGCCACGAACACGCCGAACAAAGCCAAACAAACCGCACGCCGAGAAGTTCTCATCAAAACGGGTTCTCCTGAATAAGGCCCTGCTTCGCCGCCCGCGAGGGCTTGGCCGTGGGATTGACGTTGACTGGGGGAGAAACCGGGGAAACCCGGCCGGCGGGAAGCGACTGGTGCACCCCAGCCCGCGGCGCCCGCGCATGAATGGGCAACGGTTGTGCGACTTGTTGCACCGGAGGCGGCGTGGGTTGGGGCACTGGCGCTGGCGCCGACGGGACCTGGGCAGGCGCGACCGGCGCGGGTGCTGGAACTGCGAGCGCTGGACTGGGCTCGGTCGGCATCGTCGGAGGGCCGGACGTCTTCGGCCCACGCAAACCCAACCACAGGGCCAGAGCCCCTGCTGCCACAACCACACCCGCGACAATGACAAGTCGCCGCCTGCTGCTCGCGGGAGGCTCCTGGACCTCGGAGTCCGGGGCGGGCATTCCCGTAGCAAAGCCCTTGCGGGTCTCGGCTGCCGCCTCGCCAGTGCGGTGTACCGGTGCATGCACCTCGGTGATGGCGCCGGCCAGTTGGACTGCCGCCTTGAGATCCATGCCCAACTCGGCAGCGCTGGCTGGACGGCGTGCCGGATCCTTGTCGAGGCAACGAAATATCAGTTCATCGAGCGCAGGCGGAAGGGTTGCCAGGCTGGACGGTCGCGGCGGTGGCTGATAGAGCTGGGCGGCGATGATCTCAGCCACCGAGGCGCCGTCGAAGGGGAAGCGGCCACAATAGAGGCGAAATAGGATCACACCCATTGCATAGATGTCGGTACGATGATCGATGGCCCGGCCGGTGCACTGCTCGGGCGACATGAACTGCGGCGTGCCCATCACAGTTCCCGTCCTAGTCACGCTCTTTTCTTCGCCACCCTCGTTCAGCTTGGCAATGCCGAAATCCAGCACCTTGATGAACGACTCGCCGTGCTTGGGCCGCGCAATCCATAGATTCTCGGGCTTGAGATCCCGGTGAATGATCCCCTCGCGGTGGGCGGCCTCCAGCGCCTCGCAAGTCTGCAGAAGCAACCGCCAGGTCTCGATCGCCGGCGGTATGCCCTGGGCCAGCCAGGACGCCAGGGTCTCGCCTTCCAGCAACTCCATCACGAAATAGTGGCGCCCGTCGGCCAGCTGGCCGAACGAAAAAACGTCGATTATGTTCGGATGACCAATCTTGTTGACCGCCCGGGCCTCGTCGGTGAATCGCTTGAGCAGGGCGGCATCGCGGGAAAAGAAGAGGTCAAGCACCTTGATGGCGACACGTTTGCCTATCACTGGGTGTCGCGCGGCATAGACCACGCCCATACCGCCGCGGCCGATCTCACGCTCGACTCGGTACTCGCCGATGAGCGTTCCGGGCGCCAGTCCCTCGTCCTTGCTGACTGGTGCGGCAGAAGAGGCGAAGCCATCCTTCTTCGTGACGGTCACGACAGCGCAGTCTACTTGATCTTGCGATTCTCTCCCAGGGAGATTCCAGATAGCCAGCTATCGCAAAATCGCCGGCATACTACGGGGAAACTAGCAGTCCGTCGCCGAGTTCGGCGAAGCCTCTGGCTTGTCCCCGGCGGGGCTGTCGCGAATCTCGGCAGGCCAAGCCCGGATGGTCGGTTGTCGAAAGCTCATGAGCAAGCCAGTGCCGCCCACTATGAATCCGATGAGAAGCGGAAACAGCGATCGTTTGGGTTGCAGTCCCAGTGCCAGTCCAAAGTTGGTGGCGGACCCGCCGCAGCTATCGCCGCGGCCAGTATTGAGCGCCACCCGGCCTTGGCGAAAGGCAGGCCAGAGAAGCTGCGAGAGCGGCTTGGCGTTTTCGTCGGGGGTCATTGCGTGCGTGCTGACCGCAACCACGGTCAGGAATATCCCGCCCACCAGTACCGCCAGGGCCAGGGGCCGCAGGAAACCCCGGAGCACATCGAAGGCAGGAGCGAGACCCAGCGCGAGGAAGGGAAGCACAATGGTCAGGTGGCGTGGCCCGTAGGTGTACCCGCCGTGCCAGTAGGTATACGAAGCGTTGAGCAGGATCGAGTAGACAATCACCACTAGGCTCAGAATCGCGACCCAGCGCTGGCGCGCGCGCACAACCGAAATCCCATGCCCGATCAAACCAAGGAGCAACAAGGGTGCGGTGAAAAGCAGGCTGCGCGGGCCGATCAACAATCCGTACAAGGCGTCGGCGTACGGGCGGGTCACGCCGAACATCCCTGATCGCATACCGTCGAATCCCTCCACGTTGGCGTAGCCCAGGTGAAAGGGCGATCCGAACGCCGCCAGGTTGTAGGCACCCAAGACCAGCGCGGTGGCTGCCGCCGCTGCCGCGTACGCGACTAGTGGCAAGGCCCAACGCGACCACGGCCGCAGCTTCCACAGCAAGAAAATGGTGAGCAGAAAGGCCGCCGGTGCAGCCGGGAACTCGGTGAGAACGGCCCACCCTATGGCAAGCCCGGCCAGCAGCGCCGTGCGAGTGGCGCCTTTCGCTGGTGGCCGCTGGGCAAGGGTCATGACCCCCTTTGCGCCGTAGAGCAGACAGAATGCCGACAGCACATGGCCCCAGAAGAGCGTGGCATAGGCCCATATGGGTGAGGTCAACCCGAGGGCAACCGCCGCAAATGCGGCGCCCTTGCGGGAGTAGCCACGGCGGATGGACCAGTCGAAGAGCACAAGGCACATGAGCAGTGCGGGCAAGCCTGCAACCCACGCAGTGGCAACGTGAACTTGCGCCAACAATCCCGGATTGCTGGCCGGATCGAAGCCGACGAAACGCAGAGCGACCCGTGCCAGCGCGAGCACTGGCAAGGCAGTCAGGGATGAGCCAGGAGCCTTCTCGGAGTAGTGATGGCCCCGGAAGAGGGCCTTGTCGATGGTGTTGTCATGGTAT
>Ga0182010_10002121_pt1 | contig 10105 bp, 13 predicted proteins | sample 611E1MmetaG_FD_120488 | JGI IMG/M metagenome (GOLD analysis project Ga0182010, IMG submission 120488) | Permafrost microbial communities from Stordalen Mire, Sweden - 611E1M metaG | ecosystem: Environmental > Terrestrial > Soil > Wetlands > Permafrost | place: Sweden: Stordalen | collected... | reverse complement strand
TACCTGAAAGTGTCGATGAAATCTTAGCACAATCAATTCCATCGATTTTTTCAATTCCTTCAAATTTATAATTAGCTTCAACCGGCATCCAGACTGTATTAGACTGAGCTTTGCTGTCAAGAGTATCATTTGAAATCCAGGTATCACCTTCTTTAACAGCATTTTTCGGCAAAACAGGAAAATAGTTCATAAATGACTGATTCAAAGTGCTTTCCCCACTTCCCTCAACAGTATAGACAATTTTAGAAGCACCGCTAAGGTCCACTACTTTACCTGAAGGTGAAATTACCATAGTAAATACTTTTCCTATTACATCACTAATCGGTCCTCCTGCACTTCCCTGTGGTGATTCAACATTCTGACCCATTGTGTCGACCGATATTTCCAGATTCAGGTTTTCACCCTGCTTGCCAGCGGATTTTACCTGGCATCCGAGAGTCATTGATATATTAACCAGCATTGACTGTCCATTTACATCCATATCCTGAACCACCTTTGTATCAGAAATATATTTTACTGTTTTGGCTGCAGGAAAGTTGTATTCAAGCTTAACCCCTCCTTTTTGAAGAGGCTGGTCAGATTTCTTTTGTGAAAATACCGTTGAACCGGTAAAAAGAGCAAGAATAATTGCTGTAGTAAATAAATGTTTACCTAAAGATAATTTTATCATAATTGGCTAGTTTTGATATTAAATAACATATGGTCAATATTTTATGGACATCAAATATCGTGAAATAGAAATTAATTTACAACTTCTCAGCGGCAATATTTAAATTAATTTCTTTATTCCTATGATATTAAAAAAACTCGTTCTATTTTTGCGACTCTTTTACGGGGTGTAGCGCAGCCCGGTCCCGATAAATAGCAAATTGAAAATTTGCTATTTATCGAGGATCCTCGAAAAACATAAGAATCAGAGATTCTTTGTTTTTCGGGATTAGCGCAAATGGTTTGGCTCTTTAGCATATTAAAAAATATATTCGGGGTGTAGCGCAGCCCGGTTAGCGCATCTGGTTTGGGACCAGAGGGTCGCAGGTTCGAATCCTGCCACCCCGACATATTTAGAATCCATTTATCTTATTATCAGATAGATGGGTTTTTTGTTACCCCGCAATTGTTCCACAATATCAAAAACTCACTAAGTTTTAGCATGAAAACATTTTTGAGATTAGCGAATTATTGAAATAAAGTATAAATTTGGTAATAACAATTTTTATTTGGGATTCCATTTGTATTACAATTAGTTAGAATTTCTTTAAAAATGTTATCATGAATTACGAAAAACGAATAGAGCTTTACAAAAAAATTGCAGAAATTAGAGAAAGGCCTTTGATTGCTTATGTTACAAGTTTTAGAGGAAATGCGAATGCAACCATAGCATCAGATGTAATTTCACATTTTTTGAAACAAATTTCAGAAATTCCCCCCGATGTAGAGAATGTAGATTTATTGATAATAAGCTATGGAGGCGACCCAACGGTTGCATATAGAATTGTAAATCTCTTAAGGGAACGATTTAACAAATTTGGAGTACTTTTGCCTTTTACCGCTTATAGTGCGGCAACACTAATTTCTCTCGGAGCTGATGAAATTGTAATGCATCCATTCGCCAACTTAGGTCCTGTGGACCCACAACTATCTTATAAAAATCAAGATAAAGAAATTCATTTTGGCTCCGAAGATTTAAGAAATTTTCTTGATTTTGTCAAATGCGATGTTGGGATTTCAGATCAGGAACAACTTATGAAATCATTTGAATTAGCTTGTAAGGAAGTTGGTGCGATTCCCATTGGCATTGCTAAGCGAAGTTCACAACTTGCATTATCTATGGGAGAGAAATTACTTTCATTGCACATGACTGATATTAATAAAGCAAAAACAATTGCTGAAACATTAAATAAATCCTTTTATCATCATGGCTATCCATTAGGACCAACAGAGGCAAAAAAGATTGGATTGCATGTGATAAATCCTGACGAAGATTTAAAAAATTTACTTCATGAAGTATTAATCAGTTTTGAACAGGAAATGCAATTTGATACTCCTTTTAACCCACTAGAAACTGTTTTAGATGATGAACGAACAGCTGCATTACTTGCACCTGTGAATCAAATTCAATTACCTGCAAATTTACCAACTGCCGTCCAAACACAAGCCTATAATCAAGTTTTACAGCAAATCCATGTCGTACAAATACCCCCTATTGATTATAATCTATTTATTGCCTGCGTGGAGTCAATTTACTGTAAAAGTCATTATAGGATTAATGGGAAGATATTCTCAAATAGGCTTCCAGATAACAATATATCTGTAAATGTAATCCCGATTAAAAGTGAGTGGCATTATGAAAAACTCTAATAAAAATCTAGATTAAATTTAGTATTTATTCTATAAAATTATTTTTGTAATTTTGTAATTTGATTAGTATGAGAATAGATAACTCAAATAGCAATAATGCTCTTATCCAGGATTTAGGTCCCTTTAAATTAAAGAACGCCAACCAATCATTCAAAGGAAAGATCATAAAGTACTATAAAACCATTCCTTCAGGTACAAATTTGGGGACAAAGAGTATATATGGGGAAAACATAAAGTTTGGTTCCAATATTTCTAGCTTGCCTCAAAATTCATCTGAGTCATTGTCATCAGACTTCAAGATTTAGAAAAAACTTCTTAAACAAAAACCCCCGGATTTCTCCAGGGGCAATAGCTGATGAAAATATCTAAAATAGTTTATTTCTATAACTACTTTTTTATTAATGTCCAACCTGCCTTTTCGCCTGTCTTGATTGTTACATTTCGTACATTACCTTTCTCGTCTAGAAAGTCATAAGTACTTGTATCCTCAATTACTTCAATAGATGTTGGTTTTGATTCTAGGTTACCTCCCAACTGAATAAGGATTTTAGAAAGTAAAAAGTTAGTTTTAGTCTGTTCCTGGAGTAGTTTATTTATTTTAAAATACCATAATACAATTTCTCTGCATATTAGGAATATCGCAACACAAAGAAGTACAATTAATATAATCCCAATAAAATTTGTTTCCATAATTTTTCAAAATTAAGATTCTTTTATCGAAGTTATGACAATCATTTTATTTACACAAGTTTATTTAAAATAGCAAAACCCCCGGATTTCTCTAGGGGCTCGCTACGTTTGGGACTTGCTTAAAATCCCATTCGTCTGATAAAAGCAATTCAAATTTAAATTAGCTCAGGGACAATGTCAAATTTATTTGAGCTTGCTATTATGCTCACGACGTGTTTCATGTGTTCCATACTTTTGAAGAATAGCAATTAAATCCTCTTTTCTTTTATAGAGGTATTTAATTTTAGCGTTAATCTTATCAGACTTTTCTTTCTCAAATCTGTCTAAAAAATATAAACTTAAATCTTGTAGTTTATATATTCTCTTTTCTACCAAAGAGGATCGCCACCAAAGCCATTTGTATCTTAAAGAACCAAAATAGATTGTTTTCATAGTTTTAAATTTTAATGTAAGTTATGAAATTCTTAATATTAGGATAAACAAAACCCCCAGCATTTATACCCGGGGCCTCGCTGCGGGGATTGTGCTTAACCCTCCCCGGTCATGCTATTGACAAAGCTAATTTAGAAACCTCCGGGGACAAAACAAATCTTTTTTATGGACTATGCTTAATTTAGGTCATAACTGTAATTTCTTTCTTTCAAAGAGACTTCAAATTCTGCAATTCTGTTGTTTAGGGTATCACTGTGAAACGTGTTGCCTTTGGTAGAAATACCAAGGTATATTATTTGCAGGGAGTTCAATAAATGGATAACTTTGATTAAAACCTTATAAATATGAAATATTTATTAATTCTGATTGGTCTAGTACTCTGTTTGAATGTTCATTCACAAACAGAAGCTTTGGAAGCTCAAAATTTGGCCTCCCGCTACGCAAAAGGTGATTTTAATCAAATCGAGTATTCGCAGTTTGGAAAAGACTGGAATGATTTATTAAAGTCATTGGGAGGTTATCCCAAATTACCCTATAATGCACAGACTAAAGTAATTGAATTTAAATCAATTAAAACCTTTTCTAATATCGATAAAAAAACAATTTACGATAGGACTATGGAATGGCTAGCTTTAACTTTTGGATCCTTGACGTCTGTCTTAAATTATTCGAATCTTGATAATGGGAAAATAATAGTTAAAGGGTGGTTTGAAGTATATTATAAAATTGATGTTGAAACATTTTGGACTTCAAAAAAAGAAAAGGCTAATTCAGTTAAATGCAACTTTACTTATATTTTTACAATAAAAGACAATAGATTGAAAATGGAAGTCGTAAATATAAATTATGAGTACAATATTCCATATAGTTTAATCGGAAGTTTGTATGTTCCATCGTATACCATTACAGGCTCAATAAGTGATCTTTATCCTGTTTCAGATGGAGAACCTATCCTATGGAAAGGGAAATTAGACTTATTAAATAAAACCAACATCAGAATAACTTCCTTATTTCAGGATCTAGAGAACTATATAAATAACAAGAGTAAAGATTACGACTTCTAAAATCATATCCTATTTGCTTAAGTAATAACCTTTACTTCTGACTTTCTGGTCATTCATTTTGCTCTGGTTTTTTCTAGGTATTCGATTATTTGCTGGAGCTGTTCTTCTGATAGCTTCTCTGGATTCATTGCTGGAGGCGTACAATGCTTTGCAAGGCTTATCAATAGCATTGCCCGGTCTTTACCCTTCAATCCTTTGATATCAGTCTGCAGATTTGTGAGGTTATCATCAAGAAGCTTTAAAAGCGATTTCCGGACCTCCTCAGTTGTCCTATTTAAACTTCCCTTTTGCCTTCCTCCTGTTTTCTTGCCTTTCATAGTACCCTATCTATATTTGTCTATTTTAGATCAGATCCTGATATCTGTTGTTTTCGGGTGCGTTTTCATTTTTCTTTTTAAAATCCGTGAATATAATCACTGTTGTATTGTCATCATATGTTTCAGGGTCAAGTAAATCATCCTCATCAATAAAAATTATCTTTCTTTCGGGGAGTTTGGTTCCTGTTATCAGATCCATTAATTTGCTTTTTGTTGATTGTTTGCTCATAATTCTTTATTATTTAAGCTGTCACTTCATAACCTTCTTTTTTCAGCCTATCGATCCTACCAGCCACATCCGGCTGTATAATCTGACAGGAATAAGTCTCTTTGCCATTAACCAGGTACCTCAATTCGAACATCCAGCTGTCCATGTCTTTGAATTCGACCTGAGTTTTCTTTTTTGTCAGAATGATATTTTTACTTTTTTTAGTCATTTTTTTGATCAAAATTTGAATTTTATCATTTCATTGATTAATTGAGACTTACAAGAGTTGTAGCATCATATTGGTTAGAGTTTATTCTCTCCCCCTTCTTTTCTTCTTCTTCTTCTCCTTCCTCTTCAATCATTCTTTCAATCTTAATTTTGGGTGCAAAACCTACAAAAAAAGTAAGCTCGTCAATCATTATTTTGCAGACGGCCTTAACATTGTTTGTCAAAACTCCTGTCATAATAGAATCGTGAACAGTTACCGCAATAGTACCAGGCAATTCTTTATAAATCCTTTTCAGAATCCTGTCTAGCATTAAATATGACTCTATTCTCTGCAGTAGAATTGCAAACCTTGAAAAGTTGTGAAATTTGTCTCCCCTCTCAGATCCTCTGACTTTAGAGAATATTCGATGAACAGTCGGGAACCTTTGTTTAAAAATCTGTCTGGCTTTCCTGTTGATCTCATACTTTGGTGACCGGTTCCGGGCAAATAAGATTCTTAATACTTGCCTCTTTGTTTCATCCCTTGTAAGTATCAGACCTTCTTTAGTAAATTCACTCATTAGATACTCATAAAGTTGGCCAGAAATGACCAAAGAAATATAATTCTTAACATCCTGATTAAGTGAAACTTTCAAAGATTGTAGCAACAAGGCAAAGGAAGGGTTTTTTGTCATCCATGAAACCTTTCCCGGATCAGTCAATAATATTGTACTCAAATAAGGTTGCGAGTTCTTAATATCAATGTTGATGAGGGGTTCTCCATTGATTCTTAAAAATGGCCTGAGACCTTTTGCCATGTTAGTAATGTTGGAATGAAACCGCCCGGAGGTGTCATCTCTTTTGTAAATAATAGCTCCGTTTATTATTCTTGTTGCTGATCCAATAATATCATTGTATTGCTTTGTTTGCGCTGTATAGTTTGATTTTATAAATTCAGAATAACCGTCTGCAATAGTTAACTGCTTTAGATATATTACTTGTTCTGAGTGTCCCCTGATCGACTTAGCATCTTCTTTTCTTAATTTCTCTTGTGCTTTCTCTATTCGTCTTTTCAGCTTTGCATTTCTCAAAGGGATAGAAACATACTTGCTGAAATATTCAGGAGCAAAACTGTACCTATAACTTGTTTCTCCCTTAATTGCAATTCCAGACCGTTCAATGATTCCCAAATCAATAAGTCCCAATAAATACCTATCACCCTGGGGGACCAGCTTTTTAATAAATGTCATTTTTAAGGGTGTGCAATTCTCGTCTTTTCGAATATGACAAGCTACAATAGAAATGACTTCTTTCAGGTTATCGCTTGAGTATCCTTTTATTTCCGGGCTGATTAAATCCTCAATACATTTTAAGTTCTGAAAAACTTTCTCAGGAATTAATTGATAATATGTTTTCACTTGTTTCATTGGATCCATGGAAAAGTTAGTTGAGAGGCTTCCCGGCTACTTTGAAAATTTATAAAAGCAAAATCTTTGAATATCTCTATTGCTCTTTGATCATATACTTTGGCTCCTAATATTTCATTGGAATAGCGGCCTAGGTTCTTTACTTTCCCATTCTCCATTATCTGAGCATGCCAGCGTCCCAAATCGTTATAAATGCCCTTAAATTGACTGTGTGCCGTCGGTTTTAGCTTCCTGGCATTACGACGGTTTTCAGAATGATTGCATACACGAAGTTTTGACCTGCGATTATCGAGTTTTTTATGGAACCTATGATCAACTTCAATCTCAGAATCGTCAACCGCCATGATTAAGCGATGCATGAGAACAGTTTTACCGTTTATGATCGTCTGTGCGTATCCCTGAGAATGTAAAGACCAGGAGTGCTGGCTGATTAATGCCTCATCCTCCTGGTCAACTAGACATGGGTACTGCTTGCCTTTTGATATGATAATGATCTCAGGCATTGCAAAGGATCTTTTCTAAATCACTTCTCCGATACCTTTTTGCATTGCCTATTCTCAGGGGCCTGGTAATGCCCTTCTTATCCCAGGACCATAAAGTCACCAGGGATACCTGTAAAGCCTCAGCAAATTGCGCTGGAGTTAAATACTCTTCCGGATCTTTTGACTCGGGCTTTTCCTGTTTTCCTTTGTTTATACAGAGCTCAGCGAATTCCTTCAAATCAGAAGCATTGACATTAATAGTCAGGTTTCCTGCTAATTCTGGATTGGTCTTTAAGATTTCTGTGATACTCATTTGCCTCATTTTTAATTTACCTGAAGCAAAATAAAGGCAATAAAAAACCCCGAAATATGGTAACGGGGTAAGTAACGGGGCTACTTTTAGACAGTTATTGCTTTTTTAATTCAGCCTGCTTAAGTTCCTGCTTTGCCAATTGAATAGCATCTTTTATTTTGGGATCATTAAAGGTACCTAATAGGGTAATAGCTAATCTAATATTCTCGGGGCAATCAAACCTATTTGTTGGAATCTCCTGATCTGCCCAGTCATCTTTAAATGAATTAAAGGATAGTTTATATGTTTCCTCAAGTTTTTTATAAAAAAGTAGTTTCTTTCCTTTTTGAGTTATCTCTGGAATTGGGTAAATACCCTTTTTATACATATAAATGTACGCAATAATTATACTCTTAACAGTATAGCAAGACTTTTCAAGATACCCTTGTGATTTTAACTCTTTATTGATATAATCTTTGTATTTAGTGACTTCGGTTTTTCCGTTCAACGAAATTGAAGGATTCTCAATTAATTTGGCAATCTCTTTTAATTCTGAATTAAGCCAGGTTAAACGTAAATTTTTTAAATCTGACTCATCAGTAGTTATTAACATTGAAGTCCTTTCACTTATTGTACTGTTCAGAACAGTTTCATATAAGGACTCTCTCAGTCTTTTAATAGAATCAAAACTGTGAGTAGGGAAATACGCCAAACCACCTTCAACTTCAGGATGATCAGTAATTCCTATAAGTGTTAATATTTTATTTTTGGTACGTATTTTTGGAGGAAATACTACAGGTGGAATCTTATCAGTGGATTTCACCTTTTCCGGTTTTTTGTCATTTGGTTTCATATTTAAACAACTTTTAAGTGCCGGCTGTCCCAATGAAGCTGTAGTTTCTTAGCGTGTTCATCCGGGGTGACTTTGATATATTTTAAAAATGATTTCTCAGTTGTATGGCCGGTAATTGCCATAATTGACAATGTAGGGAAACCAGATTTATAAAGATTAGTTGCAAAGGATCTTCTGGCTGTGTGTGTAGTAACTAATTGCCACTTTTTATATGCTGTGCTAATTTTCACCCCTCCTTTGGTAATTGCTTTATGAGTCATTTCTTTTATTCCGGCTTCCTCTGCAATAGCTTTTAAGGCTTTGTTGAATTTCTGATTACTGATAGCTTCAGGAAGACGGCCCTTATATTTGTTTAATATAGCAGTTACAACCGGGTGTAAGGGAATAATTACCTTTTTGCCTGTCTTATATTGCTTCAGGTGAATAAAGCCCTCAGAAATGCTCTCAGGGGTTATTTGTGCAATATCAGAGAATCGGCAGCCGGTCCAGCAACCGACTAAAAACAGATCCCGGACTCTTTCTTTAGCTGGATCCTTGCTGAAGTCAACATTATAAAGAGATGTGAGTTCTGATTCATTCAGGTAGATTGTTTCTGCCTCTTCGGACATTGCAATAAATTTTTTGCTTTTGTATGAATCGTAACTATTTTTCCCTTCATCTTTAGCCGCATTGAGAAATATCTTTAGGGTTTGTATTTTCTTTCCGATAGTGTTTACTGCAAGTTTTCTATCTTCTGTTTTTTGTTTTTTTGACTGATCAAGATTTGATTTCTTCGAACTCTTCCGCTTAATAGGATGAGCTTCCTGCAGATATTGAATAAACCCATCATAAAAACTGAGATCGATATCTTTAAAATCAAATTCCTTCCCACTCTTAGCAGAATAGTCTTTCAGATAGTTGAAAGTGACTTCATATTCCCGCCTCATCTTATAGGAGACCGGGCTACCTGTTTTAGGATTTGGCTTTGTTTTGGACTTATCTATGAATGACTGAATAAAACTGAATAGGGTAGTTTTGAATTTTTCCGGGTGCCAGTGCTTATCAATAATAGACTTGAGCCATTCGGCTGTTAAGTCTTCTTGGTGCGCCTGCATAAGCTCAGATTCAAGATAAGATCTCAGAACAGTTATCTTATCATTAAATTTTTGCCTGCCTTTTTGTTCGTCTTTAGATTCCCCAGAAATAAACTTAAAAACATCTGCCCTTTGATTTGCCTTCTGGGTTTCGTTGCTCCAATTCTCAGGCTTTATTAAAATATCAGTCTTGGAAACAATGTCAGTTTTCCGGCCAGACTTTAGCCTAACATAGATCGGAACCAGAGCATTTTTATCTTTGGTAATTGTACGGGTAAAAAATCTGATGGTTGCCATGGTGAAAATATTTGTACAAATTTATTAAATACAAATGACTTTCCCCACATTTACCCCGCATATTATTAATCAATATTAATAATATTTATTAACAATTAATTTTGATAACTAACTAAAAGAGCTATTTTATCTTAAGATGAGGCAGTATCTTATAGGTTTTTAAGGATCTTATAAAAACAGTCGATTAAGTATCGGGTAATCCTGCCACCCCGACAAAAGAAAAAGCCTGGCACGAAAGTGCCGGGCTTTTTATTGTCAGATGGCCGAGTCAGGCTTGCATGGTGAGGACAGGCTACCTATATCGGCTTATTATTTTTTAGCATTACTTTTTTTATCAAGTATCTTTTCGATCTCATCCATAACTTTATTCATCGATGCGATAGTATTCTCCAACGGCTCGGCTGT
>Ga0182010_10002119_pt1 | contig 10110 bp, 11 predicted proteins | sample 611E1MmetaG_FD_120488 | JGI IMG/M metagenome (GOLD analysis project Ga0182010, IMG submission 120488) | Permafrost microbial communities from Stordalen Mire, Sweden - 611E1M metaG | ecosystem: Environmental > Terrestrial > Soil > Wetlands > Permafrost | place: Sweden: Stordalen | collected... | reverse complement strand
TGAAACAGCAAGGCCCCATACCCCTTGAACCAGCAAAGATCCAGGAGCCGGTACATGCCTAGGTGGACTCAGCAACTCGGAATGTCGGTCGTGCTGGTTGCACTCACCGCGTCCGCCGGGTCGCAGACGGCGCATTACACCGTCCCGGCGGTTTCGGTGGAAAATGATTTTGCGGCCTATCGCCAAGCCATAGACAGTGCAGCTGATTCGGCTTTGGCCAATGTGATCCGAGAGGCAGCAGCGAGCAATCGGATTGCTGAAGTCGCAGCCAAGACTGCAGCCCCGCAGGATGCGACGGGGCTGCACCGGTTCGCCGAGCAATATTGGAACGGCAACGATGAAGCCGTCCGTCGCGCCGTCGCCAGAGTGACGGAACTCAGGCCGGTGTTGACGCCCATTTTGCACGAACAAGGCATCCCAGACGAGATTGCTGCCCTCGTGTTAGTTGAAAGCGCTGGGCAGCCGACTGCGCGCTCCCCCAAAGGCGCACGCGGTATCTGGCAGTTCATGCCAGATACCGCGCGTCGCTACGGTCTGTCCGTGACAGCCGACCTTGATGAACGAATCGAAATCGTGAAATCCACGGTTGCAGCTGCTCGCTACTTGCACGACCTGTATCAGAGATTCGGTGACTGGCGGTTGGCATTCGCTGCCTACAACGCCGGAGAGCAGACCGTCCAGCGGGCATTGGCTAGGACGGGGGACGGCGATTTCTTGCGGATCGAACGTGCGCTGCCTGAGGAGACGCGCAATTACGTTCCCGCTGTAATGCGCGCCATGGAATTGCTTGGCAGCAACACGCAGGAGATCTTACCGTCGGTCCGATCCGGGAAGTCGCCGGCTCGTTCCGTGTTGTACGCATCGACGGAGAGCGCCGATTAGGTGTTGTGGAACGAAAATATTTTTAAGTGAAAACGAGGGGCGTTGCACTCGGAGGTCGCGAGTTCTTCTGACCACAGACCTGTACGACTAATGCTGCAATCAGTATCAGCAAGAAACTAATGCGACATACCTTTATCAATTCTCTCTCCCGTCGCACACAATCTCGCGTAAGTTTTACGTGTACCTCATCCGTCGCGCTGCTAGCGCTGCGGAGCGGGTGAGAAGGGCAAGGCCTTCCAGCGTCACTCCCGAGCGCGTCCCCCCTGCGTCATTAGTTGATGCGAACGGTCCTCTACGCCGCGTTTCGACAAAGACGTTCGATAATATGATATCGGGTGTGTTCAAATAGTTCTCCTGTTATGACTAGAATCATTCAGTTCCTCCTCAAACCCACGGAAGGCCTCCGCAGCGTGCTGCTGGTTCGGATCGCGGTGGGACTGATCTTCTTTACGCAGGGCATTCTGAAGTACATCGACCCAAATATGGGAGTGGTTCGCTTCACGAGAATCGGGTTTCCACATCCTTACTTTACAGCCCATTTTGTCGGTACCTTCGAGGTTCTCTGCGGTCTCCTGCTGTTTCTGGGTCTGTGGACGAGGCTCGTTTCCATTCCGCTACTGATCGTGATCACGACCGCGATTGCGACGACAAAGATTCCAGAATTGTTTCGCACAAACCAGGGTTTCTGGTACATGGTCAGCGATGCGCGCACCGATTTTGCCATGTTCTGCTGCTTGGTTTTTCTCATCTCAGTGGGTGGTGGGAGTTGGTCTCTTGACGCAACGCTTGCTCGGCATCCAAGTAGCGACTGACATGGAGGTTTCGATGAAGGAATTGTCGGAATCCAGACGCAAATTTCTAAAAGTAGCGGGTCTGGCAGCAGGAGTGGTTCTCCTGCCCGCCGGCACTGCCGTCGCTGCATCGGGCATTTCAACGCAGAGCAACGACTCAACTGGTACTTCGTCGGAGTCCAGTTCTCCTGACTACACGTTGCACATCAAAACAACTCCCGTGGAGATCGCATCCAAGCGGATCATTTCGGTGACCAGCTACAACGGGCAATTTCCGGGGCCACTGCTTCGCTTCAAGGAAGGCCAACAGGTCACAGTGGACGTATTCAACGACACAGAGGTGCCTGAACAACTGCATTGGCACGGGCAGATGGTACCCGTTGACGTGGATGGATCTGCGGAAGAGGGCACACCCTTTATCCCTGCCCATGGTAAACGCCGGATCGTATTCACTCCGCGACCCGCAGGATTTCGTTTCTATCACACGCACAATCGAGCGGGCGCGGATCTCTACGCGGGACAGTACGACGGCGAGGTTGGTCCCGTGTACATCGAGCCAAAGCACGAGCCAGGCAGCTATGACCGCGAAGTCTTCCTTGTGCTGAAGGAGTTCGAGCCAACTTTCAGCCGGGGTGGAGACATGGCGCAGAACTTCCTGCCGCCAACCAAGGTGAAGGTGCTCGAAGAGCAAGGCGAGTCGGCCATGAAGGCTTCCCTCGCCAAGGGCATGCCGCATGGATACGAAGTCGGCTACGGCTCTTTTACGATCAATGGCCGGATGCTACACCACGGGGAGCCCATCCGCGTGAAACAGGGAGAACGAGTTCTGTTCCATGTGTTGAATGGAAGCGCGACCGAAATTCGTAGCCTTGCTCTGCCTGGTCATTCTTTTCAGGTGGTCGCCTTAGATGGCAATCCCGTGCCGAATCCGGCGAGTGTTCCCGTGCTCTGGCTGGGCACGGCGGAGCGCATCTCTGCCATTGTTGAAATGAAGCATCCTGGAGTCTGGATCATGGGCGATCTCGCGGACGATGATCGTCAGCACGGCATGGGAATCGTCATCGAATACGCGGGGTCCAAGGGCACGGGACAATGGATTGCACCGCCGCCCCACCGGTGGAACTACGGGTTATTCGCGAAGCCGGGTGCAAGTGCCGCGCCGCGGGACGAAACTTTCGAGCTGATCTTTGCAAAAGATAACGCCGCCGAAGAAGGCTTCAACCGATGGACGATCAACGGCGTGGCTTACTCGATGAGCAACCAAATGGCTCCCGCCTCATTTCATTTGAAAGAAGGCAAGCGCTATCGAATTCGCATGCGCAATGCCAGTGACGACATTCATCCCATCCATCTGCACCGGCATAGCTTTGAACTCACGCGCTTGGCGGGAAAGACAACATCCGGAATCTTGAAAGATGTGGTCATGCTGGGCGGCTACCAGGAGGCGGAAATCGACTTTGTGGCCGACAATCCAGGACTGACGCTATTCCACTGCCACCAGCAACTGCACATGGACTTCGGCTTCATGACACTATTCGACTATGTGTGAATGGCCGGGTATCTGGAGCAGGATTTTCACCGAGATCTCTTCATCCCGCTAAGTCGGCGTGAATCAGACCGCCGGGACACACCTACCCTCGCGTGGTTCTGACCACATCTGACTTTTCTTGCATTTCGCAACCAAGAATCATGGGTTGGGATCGTGGGTTCGGCATTCCTATTTCGATGCCGTAATTTCTTTACAATGATGATCTTAGGAAACAACGGCGAACAGCCGACTTCCGCCCGGCCAGAGCTGCGTTCTGCAAAGAGACTCCCGACAACGCGGCTTAAAGCGCGCCTACACACTATTTCCCCGCTCCTTCGATCGCCGAAAACCAGTCTTCTATTGCGGTGATTGGTTGCTCGTGGGCGATTGGCTCAGCTCCTGCTGGAGTTGCAATAGTTGGCGCAGTTGATCAACATTGGCTGCATTGGATGTTGGCGCGCTCCGCGCGCTTGGTTGCAGGGAAGCCGGATTGGATTTGGGACTCTGCTCGAGGACCACATAAATCGCCGTATCCGCCGAAATCGTCACCACGATGTGCTGGGTGATCGCTAATCGAGAAACCTCCTCATCTCCAGCCTCGCCGACATTGGTGCTGACGCGTTCCCGGATTAGGTCCGACTCGCTCAGCGGCTGGTTCAGACTGCCTTGTCCCACCAACATCGCGCCAGCTTGGCCGATTCCTGATAGCGATCTGACCAGGACGTTCTTTCCTGTGTTTTTACCCTCAACTCTTCCTTTGAGTGGCCGCAAGTCCAAACCCGTGGCGGCGGCTTCGATGGGAACGACTGCACCGTCCGGCATCAACAGAGAATCAAACTGGACGTCAACGTAACCTGAACGATCTCCGTTCCGGATGTGGCCGACCGCTTTTGCTCCCGCAGGCACGATAATTTCTCCGTCCCGCTCATAGTTGTACTCGATCACCGCCAAGACCGGAGTTCGCACTGCCGTGCTGGCCGCTGATTCCAGGCGTGCGCGCAATCGCGTACCCGTGGCCAGACCCAACCTTAGTTCTGGTGCTGGATCATTGATTTCGCGGGCCTGAGCACTCGCCGAACTGGGAGAGACGTTTCGCACGTAGATTAGCGAAGACTTCTCCATGGCCTCACGCTCCGCTTTACCCAAGTCTGGAGTCTCGGCGCCGGCGACCGTCCCCGAGCCTGGCTGGTAGGGCGGCGCTTGCCATGTCTGCTGGTCTCCGAAAGGCGGTATCGACCCCAAAGTTCCCGCTCCGCTCGCCATCGACCTCGTCGGTGTCAGCTTGGTTGCAGTTCGTTGTAGATCTCGTTCGTTCAGGAAGCCTTCGTGAGTTTCTTTTGTGACGGGTCGGCCAGAATCGGTGATCGGAAACAGGCTCTTGTCGTTGCTCGTGGCACTGCTCTCCGATGCCAAGTCTTCAGTAGCAGTGGCGCCACGACTCTTCGCTTTCTGGGGCGCGCCCCGATGGGGCATAGACGTAGCAACAAAGATCAACAACGCGATGACGACCGCTCCAGCCCCGATGATCACAAACCGGTTCTGTCGGATCTGCTGCCGGACTCTCTGTTTTGCTCTGGTTGCGAGCTCGGGAATTGGGACGTTTGCGTCCGGAGAGAGTGGCAGGTCGTTGTTGCGAGCTTCATTTTCCTCTAGCTCCTGAAGGACTGCAGCGTTGTCGTTGTGTCCGTTTGGATGAATCACTTTGCACCTCCCGAAACCGGAGCCACAAACGCAATCGGCGCCAGGACCGGACGGTCGACCTCTTCCGCTTGGGCAACCGCTAGCAAGAGCCGTTCCCGGGATTCCTTGAAGGTAGGACGCTCGAACACAACGATGCCGTCGGCCCTGGCGCCAGGCGCGAGTCTACGCGAGGTGATCCAGTAGTCCTTGATCGCGACCGGCTCGGCCTTGATCGCTTTTCGATGCTTGTCTTTCGATGTCCCCGCAAGCTGTATTTGCGGCGGCAGTACTTCAATGGTCCGTGCAGAAGAGTTCAGAACGGCGAACGGCACGGCCATCTGTTGCTCTTTCTCTATCGCCTGTCCTACCGCAACCTGCAGTTGCTTGCCTTCCCAATGCGGATTCTCAATGTGTTCTGCCCTGAGCAAATCCTGTTCTTGTCTGCCAGGCTCCTCTGGGGCAGTGCTGGTTGGCTGATTTTCTGTGGCGACGTTTTTTGTTTCGCCAACCACAAAGATGGGATGAGTCGACCCAATCAGAAAGCTGCGCGGGCGCTCACAATTGAGAACATAGTCCACGGGCTCACTACGGTCTGACTTGCCTTGGCTCACCAGACTCAGCGAGATCTCATGGCCTCCTCTGGTGGTAATCAGGGCGTTGGTTTGCGCAGGTTTTGCGCTGGTTGCTTTGAAAAACACCAACTGCGGCTCGGCTTCGGAGTGGTCGGCCTTAAAAGCCCCCGGATCGCCCAGTACGACCGAGCTCACCTCCTCCAGCACTCGCACCGAACTGACGTATCCTGGCCGCAAGTGCAAGACCACAACTTGTTCCGGGTCAACATTCAGGCTCACGATTCGCGCCTGTGGAAGATCGGACTGCGCTGAAGCTATATGCAGCAGCAGAAAACTGGCCGTTGTCAGATGCACCAAACTCAAACAAATTTTCATCTCACATCTCTTTCCGAACTGATGTTCGTAGTTCTTGGTTTAATTCCGGCCTGGCGGAGGTAAGTTGTTCTAATTCTTGCCACGTAGGCAATTACGTCGGGATTTCGATAAGCGAGATCTCGTCTGTAGACTACGTCTTCGCCAGCGTAATAAGCGGCAGCCACAAGCCTGAGATCGTTATGAAACTGTTGCATCAGCCAGGCGAGGTAGCGCACGCCGCCTGAAACGCTTTGCTCGATATTGCAGCGGTCTCTCACTCCGAGTCGCTGAGCGGTTAGGGGCATTAACTGCATAAGTCCTACAGCGCCTTTAGGAGAGACCGGGCATGCTTGCCAGTGCGACTCGCGTTCGACAATGGCGCGAACCAGCGAGACGGGCACCCGATAGTGTTGGGCGTAGGCCGCGACGTAGTACTCGGCTTCAAGCCGTGCCTGTGGTTTGGGCGATTGCGCCCAGCAGACCGAGATTGCAGAAAGCACTTGCGCCAAGATGAGTGCTGGCCTCATGCCGCACTCCTTCGCAGAGCTTCGGCGCTGTACTGCTGCGCGTCAAAGATCAAGCTGGCAAACCCATCCCGCAAGAGCAGCTTGCGTCGATCGGCCTCAGTTTTGGCCAGCAACGGCAGGAGAATGTCTCTCATCTCCGGCGTAATTTGTTCACTTCCCAGAACTTTGAGTGCCTGGGCGAGATCCAGAATTTCTGACACCGAGGGCGGTTTCTCCATGCTCCAGCCGCGCAGAGCCTTGGCGAGTCCGGCCATACCGGCATGGAATTCGTGTGTGGAATCCGGCGTTCTCAGCGCCACAATCTCCGCTTCTCGCTCCGCAGTGGGGTGTTCGACGCGAAGATAGAAGCTGCGCCGGCGCAGTGGATCCCCGATGCGCCTCTCTTCATTCGAGGTCAACACAACGAAGGGAATACTTCGCGCTTTGATGGTGCCCAGCTTCGGGATGCTCAACTGCCACACGCTCAGCAGTTCCAGCAACAATGCTTCAAATGCGTGGTCCACCTTGTCCAGTTCGTCGATCAGCAAGACACAGGGCTTTTCGCACTGCAACGCGCGCAGAAGCGGCCCGGCGCCGAAGAACTGCTGACTGTGCAACTCGGTCCGCAGGGAGTCCCAATCAACATTGGCAGACTTGGACTTCAATTCGACGCAAAGCCTTTGCAGCGGCTCATCGAATTTCCCAATGGCTTTCTCTTCGTTGATGCCCTCGTAGCACTGTAGGCGCTCGACACTTGTATTTGCAGCCTCGGCAACCGCATAGGCGAGTTGCGTCTTGCCGCTGCCCGTCGGCCCTTCCAGCAGCACTGGCTTATGCAGCTTGGCCGCCAGAAAGACCGTTGTTGTTGCTATTGAATCGGCAATGTAGCCAGTGGCGCGAAGACCTTCACCAAGCTGCCCAAAGGATGAAAACACATGTGACTCCTAAAGCCCAGAACGGTTCTGACGTCCTGAGTATCAGGAACCTAACCCCGAATGAAATTTCGGTCAAATCCGCAATGCAACCGGCGCTGAGAAAGGAATTACGGTGCTTCTGGGGCTTTTGACCGAAAAGAAAAACCGATGTAAAACGCACCGGCAGTGGGGTCCGCGGACCTCAATCTGCTTTCGAGTTGCGCATGTCTTTCGACCGAGTGCGAGGAGTAGGCGATGGCAACCAGCCAACATTCACAACTGTCAGTCGCGTTTGAGCGCGGTCGGCAGGAGCCGCCGGACCACGCTCTCGAGCTTCCGATGAACGTGAAGGAGGCCGCAAAATTTCTTGGAGTGAGTTCGCAAACTGTGTATCTTTGGGTTGAACGAAAGCAGATTCCCCATCTCCGCGTAATGGGTCGGAACATCCGGTTCCTCAAATCGGATCTCGAGTCATTCCGCGCTTCATTCAGACAGGAGATGGTGAATGTCTAAACCACGAAAGCAGGACGGGATTGTCTATTCTCGCAACGATGGAAAGATTCTTTGGATTCGCTACCGTGATCGGAACGGGAAACGTTGCAGAGAATCCACCGGAACCGAGGACTGGCAGGAAGCCAGCCGCAAGCTTCGGGAGCGGCTGCAGGCCAGAGACGGCAATCTCTTGGAGGCAATTCGGAAAGGAGAGGCTCTCGGTTTTGAAGAATGGGTGGGTTCGTTTCTCGAAAATTATTCGAGACCGCCCATACGGGCTCTGAAGACTCATGAGGCGAACGTACGCTGTGCAACCCATCTGAAGGCTGCATTCTCAGGCAGAAAGCTGGTGGATATCACAGCCGACGCGATCGAAGACTATCTTCGCAGTCGTCTTCGGCAGCGAGTTCGCATCAAGCTGTCTAATGGTTACCGGGAAAAGGGCATCCTGAAGTCAAGCACGGTGCATCAGGAGTTCCGGGTGCTCCGTCGCATGTTGAACGTGGCGGTTCGGAAAAAGCTACTCCCGGCGAATCCTTGTGCGGGGGTGGAATTTCCGGTTGCGGTGAAAGGCTTGTTCCGACCGCACTACGTGACCTGGTCGGAACAGCGAACCATCGAAGCCCATGCTCCCGAATCCTTGCGCAACATTGTGAGGATCATTACCGAAACAGGGTTGCGTGTTTATAAGGAGCTCATGCCGATGAAGAAAGAGCAGCTTGATCTCACGAACGCGATGGTTTGGATTCCGGATTCTAAGACTCCGAACGGCGTGGCCGAGGTACCGTTGACACCTTTGGCCCTCGAAGCGTTCCGCGACCAACTGCGATTGTCACCCTGCAGTCCGTATCTGTTTCCCAGCGATGAGAACCCGAGCGGACATCAAAGAACTCTGAAAACCACCTGGCATGCGACCTTGCGGCGTGCCAAGGTAACGTATTTTCGCATCTACGATCTTCGCTCTACCTATGCCACGCGGCTCAGTGCCGGCGGCGTAGCGGACGAGTGGGTAACACAAATGCTTCGCCAGGGAGACGCGCAAGTCTTCAAGAAGTATTCGCAGATGAAATTGCAGATGAAGCGCGAAGCTCTGGAGAAGATCAACCGCCGTGCCAATGAAATGTCTGCTGAAAAAGCAGGGGATCAAATTGGCACGGTCACCGTGCAGTGAGCGCGATAATGGCACGGTTTTGACACGGTCGAGGCCAGAAATCATGGTTCGGAGTGGAAACCAAGTTGGAAAGTGCTTTAGAATGAATTCTGCTAGTCTTGTCGGGGCGTAGCGCAGCCTGGTAGCGCACCTGCCTTGGGCGCAGGGGGTCCGCGGTTCAAATCCGCGCGCCCCGACCAATTACTTCTTTGTTTTCAATTCACGCTGCCCGACGTGGATTGGTTCAACTCTGCAACTTGGGTCCATTTGGGTCCAAATACCAACCGCTCTACACTCTCCACCGCGCGGCGCTGCTCTTCCAGTATCGCCTGCAAATAAATCTTCAAAAAGCGGACATCTTAATTTGCTAAGAACAGGAATGTTTAGAATATTTAGATAGAAATGTTTAGATAGGCGAGCTAACACGCATCATTTCACCGGAGAGGAATTCGAGAGGGCTTCTAATACTCAACGGTCTTTAACAACCTTCTCTTGAGGCGCCTCCAACACTAGCTTTTTCCTCCGCCCTGTAGTGGCGAATTCCCTTACAACTCCAGTTGAACCCTTCTCGCGTGCAAGGTGCTGATCGTAGATCTAGTCGTAGGTCTTCTCCAACCCGGCTTGCAAAGTGATGCTGGACTCCCAAAGCAGCAGTTTCTTGATCAACGTATTGTCGCTGTTACACTCCCGGCGGCGCGTGGGAATCGTAGTCGCGCTCCAGCCGAATCCCGGCGATCCCTTCAACGAGATCGACTAACCGGTTGATGCTGACCGCCTCGCTTGATCCGAGATTGATCGGCTCCAGGATTTCGGAGTTCATGATCTTCTGCACGCCCAACAGACAATCGTCGATATACGTGAAACTGCGAGTCTGATGTCCCGTGTCCCAGATTTCGATTTCGAGCTTACCGTAAGCTTTGCTTCAATCACTTTCCGGCAGATTGCCGCCGGAGCTTTCTCGCGTCCGCCGAATCACGTTCCCCAAGGGCCGTACACGTGTGGAAGCGCGCTACCCGTGTGTAGAGACCGCAGTCTTCTCACTGTGGCGATACCCGAGCACGCTACGCCTAGCTTAGGAGTCGCCGGGTCCATCCTCCTGAGTTCTGTCGTGTACAGTAACTCGAAGTCCACCATGTCAAGGTTGGCTTAACCCATACATACGACAACTTCCGTGTTCGCCCAAACACCGCTAAAGCCCTCTAATCGCTCGTAAGGCGGCTGAATCACGGCTACAATGGGGG
>Ga0182010_10002118_pt1 | contig 10110 bp, 10 predicted proteins | sample 611E1MmetaG_FD_120488 | JGI IMG/M metagenome (GOLD analysis project Ga0182010, IMG submission 120488) | Permafrost microbial communities from Stordalen Mire, Sweden - 611E1M metaG | ecosystem: Environmental > Terrestrial > Soil > Wetlands > Permafrost | place: Sweden: Stordalen | collected... | reverse complement strand
GAGAAGAATGAATGGACTGTCGCCAATCCAGCCGCGTTCGCCGCCAGCATAGGCCAAGGCAGGACGCAGCCCCAACTGGCCGGTGATCCAGCCAATCGAGTCGTTGACCTTGCAGAATTCGTCAGTGCCCAGGTTGAACACTTCGACCGGGCCGCTCGCCCGGTCCATGGCCAGGAGAATGGCGTCCAGGCAGTCCTGCACATAGAGGTAGGACTTGCGCTGCTGGCCATTGCCCAACACGTGCAGCTGATTGGGATGATCGATCAGTTGCTTGTAGAAGTCGAAGACATGTCCGTGCGAATAGCGTTCGCCCAGAATCGACACGAACCGGAATATGCAGCCACGCATTCCGAATCCAGTGCAATAGGCTGCAATCAATGCCTCTCCCGCCGCTTTGGACGCCCCATAGAGCGACGTCTGCAAGGGAAAGGGCGCATCCTCGGGTGTAGGAAATACCTGGGGCTCGCCATATACCGAGCCAGTCGACGAAAATCCGATCTGCTTGACGCCACCCAGTCGCATCGCCTCGAGCACATTCCAGGTCGCGATGGTGTTCTGCTCCAGATCCCTGCGCGGGTGATCGGTTCCGAAGCGCACGTCAGCGTTGGCCGCCAGGTGCATCACCACATCCGCGCCTGCCACGGCTACAGTCAAGTCCTTCAGGTCCAGCACATCCCCGCGCACCAAGCGAAATCGCTTGTGCTCCTGCGCCTTGGCCAAGAATTCCATCCGTCCGGTGGAGAAGTTGTCATAGCCAACCACTTCATGGCCATCGGCAAGCAGTCGATCGGCAAGGTTGCTGCCCACGAACCCCGCGCAACCCGTGACAACGTACTTCATCAGAAGTCTCTGCGGTCCTCCGGGACCGCCGCTTGCGGTCCCCGCGCGCGTTGGGTTTCGCTCTCGTCCAATCTCTGCACCGGCTCAGCCAGGCCGAGCGATTCCTCGACGATGAACTTGGGCCGCCGCTTGGCCTCATCATAGATGCGGCCGATGTACGCCCCCAGCACGCCCATGCTCATGAGCTGAACCCCGCCCAAGAACAGCATCAGAATACAGGTGGTGGCCAGACCCTGGGCAAACATATACAGCCCCTTGGCCTTCAAATACGCCACCAGAGGCACCGCCAGCAGAGCCAGGGTCGCCATGGCCACTCCCGCGACGACCATCAAACTGAGCAGCGCATCCGAAAAAGCGATGATGCCGTTGATCCCGATACGCAGACTTCCCGTCAAACGATTGTACTTGCCCTGGCCGCCCGCGCGCGCATCTCGATCGAAGGGCACCAGAATCGTCTTGAACCCCACCACGCTGACCAGCCCGCGCAGAAAGCCGTGGCTCTCCCTGAGCTTGACGATCTCTTCGACCACCCGCCGGTCCATCAGGCGAAAATCCCCGGTGTTGCGCGGGATGGGCACCGTCGACATCCGATTGATCGCCCAGTAGCCCGAATACGCGATGATGCGCTTGAAAATCGTCTCGCCCTGGCGCGACCGGCGTTGCGGAACCACGACCTTGTAGCCTTCGCGCCACAGCCGCACCATTTCCCCGATGAGCTGCGGAGGATCCTGCAGGTCGCAGTCGATCACAACCACGGCCTGCCCGCTGGCATACGCCAGGCCGCCCAGGGTAGCCGCGGGCTGGCCAAAACGTCGCGAGAACAACAGTAGCTTGATCCTGGAATCGCGCGCGTGCTCCTGCCGTATCAGATCGACCGTGCCGTCGGTACAAGGATCCGCCGCAAAGATGATCTCATAATCCTGCGTGACCGGCGCCAAGGCCGCCCGGATTCGCTGCAGGAATTGCGGCAGGGTTTGCTCCTCGTTGTAGACGGGAACCACGATGGAAAGCAGGCAGGGCATGGCGGTCTCAGGTCAGGCGGGTCCAGGGCGGATGATAGGGAGTTCTCGCCGCGCCGGTCAATCGCTGAGTGGTGCCAGGCGCGGCCGAACCGGTGACGCCCCCGCCCGTGATGTCCAGCATCGGTCAGGTGGCCAGAGGCTGGCACGAGGCGTCGACCGCGGATAGACTGTCAGCCATGACCAAGCACAACACCTACTTCGACGGCAAGGTTCAAAGTCTCGGCTTCGAGCGCAACGGTCGCCGCGCAACCGCGGGAGTGGTGCAGCCCGGAGAATTCCACTTCGATACCGGCGGCGCCGAACGGATGATCATCGTCAGCGGCGAGCTCGCCGCCCGTCTGCCTGGCGGCGAATGGAAGCACTACCCGGTGGGCACTGCATTCGAGATTCCGGCGAAGACCGGTTTCGACATCCGCGCGATGGAGCCGGCCGCGTACATCTGCGAATTCATCTAGAACAAGACACGGATGAGCACAGCACGCGAACGCTACGATGTCCTCTGCGCGCCTTGGGTCTGAAGCTCGATCTCACGCGCGGGCAGGAGCGCCGGACATTACGCGATTCCTCTGTCGGGCTCATGAAACCAAGGGTCTGATTAGGGCATCGGCGCAGGACTTGCTCTTGTGCCCAAGGCAGGGCAGGGTAGCGGGTTCCTCCCCACCCCTAGCCAAAGGAAGCCACTGTCGTGCAGTACCTGATGGACCTGTTCCACAAAATCTACAATGTCCAGGGCATCATCCAATGGGGCGGGATGGTCGCGCTGGTAGCGGTGATATTCTCCGAGACCGGGCTCCTGGTGGGATTTTTTCTTCCCGGCGACTCGCTGCTGGTCACGGCCGGTATCTTCTGCACCTCGGCTAACCCTACCGGCCGGCCTCTGCTCGACATCGTGTGGCTGAACCTGGCGGTTGCCATTGCCGCCGTGGCTGGCGATCAAGTCGGTTTCTACATTGGCCTCAAGACCGGGCCCAGGATCTTCAAGCGCGAGAGCTCACTCTTCTTCAACAAGAAGCACCTCATCCGCACCCACGAGTTCTACGAGCGTCACGGCGGCAAGACCATCATCCTGGCGCGCTTCATTCCCATCATTCGCACCTTTGCCCCGGTGGTGGCGGGCGTGGGCAACATGAACTACCGCCGTTTCGTCAGCTACAACGTGTTCGGCGGAATCGGCTGGGTACTCAGCATGACTCTCATCGGCTTCGGTCTTGCGACCACCTGGCCGGGCGTGACCAAACACATCGAGAAGCTGATCATTCTGGTCATTTTCTTGTCGCTTTTGCCTGGTATCATCGCCTACGCCAAGAACTACCTGGCCAACCGAAAAGATGGCAAGAACGCCGCCTGACAAGAAGTCTTCCCCGCGCCCCAGCAAGGCCCAGCCCGCCCCGGTCGCGCCACGCCCGGTCCGGGCGCCGCAGCCGCCGCGGGTGGCGTTCCCCAAGAAGAACCAGCAGCCCACGCCGGCGGCCTTCACCGCGCGCCTGCCACTTGCCCTGGGAAAACGCTTTGAAGCCGCACGCAGCTTCCTGCTCAAGCAGAAGGAAGTCGTGGAGGACGTGTACTTCTACGGCCCGTCGACTGGATGGGCCTTGCGCTACCTGTGCGGCGGCAAGCCCCTGTGCGCCCTGCTGCTGCACAGCGATTGGCCGGTGGCCATCGTGTCGCTGGAGGCGGCTGCCAGCGCGGCGGTGGATTGGCAAGCCCTCTCGCCCATCGGCCAGCGCGCCCAGAAGACGGCGCACGGCAGCCCGTCGCGGCTGTGGCTGGACATTCCGCTGGCCGGCACCGGCGCCGCCGATTTCAAAATAATCATCCGCGCCAAGCTGGCGAGCATGGCGCCATGACAAATTGAGAAACTCGGCGGACAGCCCCGACGTCCAAGCAAGACTACCATGGCTGACTTCGGCGTTATTTGTGTCCTCATCGCGTTGCTGGTGGCAACCTACGCCGGGGCAGCGTCGCTGGTAGGAGCCCGGCGCGACAATGCGCGACTGCTCGAATCGGGACGGGCCGCTGTGTACGCTCTGGCGGGGGTGCTGGGACTGGCCAGCGTGGCCATGGTGCAGGCATTTGTGTCGGGCGACTTCAGCATCAAGTACGTCCAGCACTACTCCGATGCGCAGGCACCGCTGGCCTACAAGATATCGGCGTACTGGGGCGGGCTGGACGGATCCATGCTGTTTTGGGTGGCGCTGCTGGCCGGGTTCGCGGCCATCGCGGTGTACAGCAACCGGCACCGTCAGCGTGAGATCCTGCCCTACGCCATCGCGGTGATGGCCGCGGTAGCGGACTTCTTTCTCTACCTCATCATCTTCGAGAAGAACCCCTTCGACACTTTTCTCGTGGAAGTGCCAGCCTCGGGCCAGGGCCTGAATCCACTTCTGCAAAACCCATACATGGTTACCCATCCGCCGGCGCTCTACGGCGGGTTCGTGGGAATCACCATTCCCTACGCCTTTGCCATGGCGGCACTCATATCGGGCCAGCTTGATGACGCCTGGCTGGCCTCGATTCGCCGTTGGGCGCTCGCCTCCTGGTTCCTGCTCACCCTCGGCCTGGTGCTCGGCATGATCTGGGCCTACGAGGTTTTGGGCTGGGGCGGGTTCTGGGCCTGGGATCCGGTCGAGAACGCCGGCCTTCTGCCCTGGTTGACTGCGACCGCGATGCTGCATTCGATGAAGGTGCAGCAGCGGCGCGGACAGTTACGTCGGTGGACCTTCACCCTGGTCATCCTGACCTTCTTTCTCACCATCTTCGGCACCTTCATGACCCGCTCAGGCATCGTGCAATCGGTGCACGCCTTTGGCAAGGACACGCGCCTGGCCTGGATCTTCACCATCTTCATGGGCCTGGTTCTGCTGGTCAGTTTCGGCTTTCTGTTCGCGCGCCTGCCAGCTTTGCGGCGGGCGCGACCACTCGATTCCTGGCTATCGCGTGAGGCGGCGACCGTGGCGACCAACTGGGTGTTCGTGCTGGCCGCCTTTGTGCTGATGTTCGCCACCATGTTCCCCACCTTGACCGAAGCCATAGGTCGCGAGCGCATCAGCGTGGGCGCGCCTTTCTTCAACCGCTGGATGGTGCCCATCGGGATCGCGCTCTTGCTGCTCACCGGGCTCTGCTCCATCCTGGCGTGGCGTCGAACCGCGCTGCCTGAGCTGCGCCGCCGCCTGATTGCCCCGCTGCTCACGGGAATCGTCGCCGCCGGGGTCTGTATCGCCGGTGGTCTGGGCTCGTCCAAGGCTGCGCTGCTCTGCCTCGGGTTGTCGGGCTTCATCGCGGCAGCAGTGGTGCAGGAGATCGGCCGTGGCTTGCACAGCCGCAGACGCAGCACGGGCCAGGGGCCGCTGGCGGCGCTGGCGGCGCTGCTGCTCCGTGTCCGTCGCCCCTATGCCGGCTATCTGGTCCATCTCGGCATCGCGCTCATGTTCCTGGGATTCGCCGGTCAGGCCTTTTCCCGCGAGCAATCGGTGGTATTTTCCGTCGGCCAGACTCGCAGCTTTGGCAAGTACGGCATCCGATTCGACGGGTTTTCGCAGACCGAGGATCTGCAAAAGAGTATGGTCACCGCCGAGCTCACCGTCCTGCTCGACGGCAAGCCCGCGGGCCAGTTGCTCCCGGCGCGCTGGTACTACAACAAGCGGCCCGAGGAGCCGGCCACCGAGGTTGCCATCCTGCGCGGCCTGGCGGAAGACCTCTATATCACCATGGGCAAGCACGATGTGGACGGGGGCACGGCGGCGCTCAAGCTGGTCAGCAACCCGCTGGTCGACTGGATGTGGCTGGGCTTTCTACTCATGGCCGCGGCGACCGGGCTCGTGCTCCTGCCCGATGGTCGATCGGTCCCCGCCGTGTCACGCGCTCACTTTTCCTTCGGCAGCGTGACCATCACCTTGCTGGGTGCAGTTGCGGCCCTAGTTTTTGGCGTCGTAGTTGCTCGTCTGCCCTTGGGCGCGCCGCTGCTGGTGCTTGGTCTGGGCGGACTTGGCCTTGGCCTGACTGCACTGGCTGTGTACCGCGTGTTGGATCCGCTGCTGCGACAGGAAGCCATCACCAGCGCAGAACGCCGCGCTCTGATCGAGGAAGAACTGCGCGCTCGCCTGGCTGCCGGCACGGAGGCGACGGAATGAAGCGGTGGTGCTGTGTTCCGGTGTTGCTGCTTTTCGCCCGGACCGCGGTGGCGCAGTCGCCAGCGCGACCACCCGACACGCAAGCCATGGTGGCGCGGCCCCTGCTGGTCGGCGACTTGCCGGCGGGCACAGTGACCGTGCGGGTGGGGCGCGGCTCGCTGTCCAACGCCGCGGTGGGCGTCGAGGTGGTGGCCACGGTCACCACTCCAGGTGGCAAGGCGGGCAAGCTGACGGAAACGACCAAATCTGATGGTCGCGCGACCTTTTCCGATCTTCCGGTAGGCGCCAAGTTTTCTGCGCAAGCCGTGGTCGACGGCGAGCAACTGGAAACCGCAGTTTTTGCCATTCCCGCCCAGGGCGGCGCGCGTCTCATGCTCATCTCTCGCGAAGCAGAGGGCGAAGAAACAGACGCGCCGGCCAATCCCCACGCAAGCGCGGCCGGGCACGGCGGCAACCTGGCCAATGCGGCGGTTCGCGCGCTCGCGGGCGCTGTGGCTGAAAAGGACGGCCTGGCCGCAGGAATCTTGCAGCTGCGCCTGGTCGACCCCGCTGGCGCACCTATCGCAGGCGAGGAAGTGAAGTTGGAGCACGACACCGGCGGGCGAGAGGCCATGGCGTTCGTGGTCAGCAAATCCGACAAGGACGGGTTGGTCCGCTTTCAGGGACTCGAAACCGGCGACTCGCACGAATACCTCGCCAGCATCGATCGCGACGGTGTGCGTCTGGGCAGCGATCGCATTCACCTGTCGGGCGATCGTGGCGCCGCCGGTGAGCTGCGCGTGCCAGGCCAGACCAGCGACCCGTCGGTCCTGCAGGTATCCAGCTCATCCAAGCTGCTCATTGATCTGCGCGAAGACGCGTTGGCCGTCTTGGAGAATTTGGTGTTGGAAAACACGTCCGACCGGGTCTTCAGGGCTGGCCAAGGTGGTATTCCCATTCCCCTTCCCACGGGGGCGAACACCGTGGAGGCCATCGAGGGCGGCGCGCGTCTAGAACTGCAGGAAGGCTCGAGCATGCTCGTGCGAGACGCGATTCCGCCGGCAAGTTTTGCTGGGATTCCGGTGCAGGCCCGGTTTGGGTTCTTCTTCCCCACTGCCGAGCAAAGCCGCATCACGCTCCGCCAGCCCATGCCGCTCGGTATGGAAAGCCCGGTGGTCATGCTGCCGGAAATCCGTCACCTGACCCTCAGCGCGCCAGGTCTGCAGGCCATGCCTGCCCAGGCGGACGATCGAGGAGGGCGAGTCCAGATCTTCCAACTTGCCAGCGTGCCCCGCAATGGCGTGCTCAGCATCACCATCTCCGGCCTGCCCACGCACGCAAGTCTGGGCAAGACGATCGCGACGGCGCTGGTTGTGGCGCTGGTCTTCGCGACCCTGCTCGGCCTGCGCCGTCCCAAGGTCGAGGGACAGCTCAAACGCAAGGATTTCGGTAGTCCACGCGATCAACTCTTTGCCGAGTTGGTCGAGGTGGAACGGGCGCGGCGGAGCACTGGAGCCGACGATGCGCAGCTCACCCAGCGGCGGGCCGAGCTGGTGGCTGCGATCGCGGCGGTGGATGGCGAGCCGGCCGGCGACAGTGATGGCGCGAGCCCTGCCGGGAAGTCCGCGTGAACCCATGAGCGAGCGTGTGCTGCGCCTGGAGCACGTGGGCAAGACCTTCGGCCGGCAGCGAGCGCTCGCCGACGTGTCGCTGGTCTTTGTTCCTGGTCAGGTGGCGGCGGTTCTTGGCCCCAATGGTGCCGGCAAGTCCACCCTGCTCGGCCTGCTTTCCACGCTGTCGCAACCGTCGCAGGGCCGCATCACGCTGGGCGATGAAGAACTCTCGCGCCACAGCCCCACGCGCGCCAGCATCGGCTACGTGGGTCACGAGCCGGGTGTGTACGGGGATCTCTCCGCCCGACAGAACCTGCGCCTGTTTGCCTCGCTCTACGGGCTCGCAAGTGCCGAGCGCCGCATCGCCGAGATGTTGGTGCGCGTGGGGCTGGAGAGTGTCCGGCGCGAAGCTGCCACGCGCACCTTCTCGCGCGGGATGCTGCAACGACTGGCGTTGGCGCGTGCCTTGCTCCACCAGCCGGAGATCTTGCTGTTTGACGAGCCAGGCTCTGCGCTCGACCCTGCGGGCGCAGCGTGGCTGGCAGGCGAGCTGCAACGCGAGCGTGAGGCTGGCCGGCTGGTCGTGCTGGTGACCCATGATCTCACGGCGGCTGCTGCCGTCGCCACCCATGTGGTGGTGCTTCGTCGCGGCCGCGTGGCACGCGACGAGACGCGCGCGAGTTTTTCCGCCGACCAGGTTCGCGCGATTTATGAAAAGGCTACCCGTGACAACGCGTAGCTGGATTGCGCAAGCCGCACGCATTGCCTGGAAGGATCTGCACATCGAGGGACGCAGCCGCGAGGTGGTCTACACCATGGGCTTCATGGCTGCGCTGGTGGTGTTGGTGTTTTCCTTCGCTTTCATTTCTGGGCAAGAAGGCACGGTTGCTCCCGACGCAGTCGCCGGCATTCTGTGGGTCGCGGTGCTGTTCTCGGGCACTGTGGCGCTGTCGCGCACCTTTGACCGCGAGCGGGAAAGTGAGGCCATCCGTTCACTTCTGTTATCCCCGGTTCCGCGCTCGGCGATCTATGCCGGCAAGCTGGCGGCCAGCGCGGCCATCATGTTCCTGGTGGAAGTGTTGTTGGCGCCGTTGCTTGCGGCGCTCTTTTCCGCCGCCATTTGGCCGCACGCGCTTTGGCTGGGCCTGCTGCTTGGGTTGGGGACGATCGGCTTCTGTTCGGTGGGTGTGATCTTCTCCGCCGCACTTCTGCGTGCCCGCAGCCGTGATGCGCTGCTGGGCGCGCTGCTTTTCCCCATCGTGATCCCGGTGCTGCTGGCGGCCAGTCGCGCGACGGCGTATTTGCTTGACCCCGCGGTTCCTGATCTCGATCCCGCGCTCTTCTGGACACGCTTTTTGGTCGCCCTGGACGTGGTGTTTGTGGTGGTCGGGCTGTGGTCTTTCGAACCTGTCGTCATGGGAGAGTAAGCTATGCTTTCTACAATGCCCTCGGCTCGCAGGTCCCGCGCGCGTTTTCTGGTCGGCCTCTTGCTCACCATGCACGGATTCTTTGTCGCGTCCCTGCTGGTGGCGAACGCGCCACTGGAGAAGACCATGGGCATTGTGCAAAAGATTTTCTATTTCCACGTGCCCTGCGCCTGGCTGCTCATACTGTCCACTTTCGTGTGTGCGGGTGGAAGCCTGGCGTACCTGTTTGCCGGGTCGGAGCGCGGGGATCGCCTGGCCCTGTGCAGTGCCGAGTTGGGTGTGCTGTTTGGCTTGTGCGTGATGGTGACGGGTCCGCTTTGGGCGCGGGCAGCCTGGGGTGTGTTCTGGACTTGGGACGTGCGCCTCACCTCGTCGCTGCTGCTTTGGCTGATGCTGATCGGCTACGGGCTGGCGCGACGCTATGGCGGCGCGGGCGGCCGTCGGCTGGCCGCGGCCATGGCTTTGTTTGCCGCGGCGGACGTGCCGCTGGTCTACCTCAGCGTCAACCTCTGGCGCGGCCTGCACCCCAATACCAGGACGGTGTCTTCACTCGCCCCTGGTATGCGTCTGCCCTTCTTCTTCTCGCTGGCCATCTTCAGTGCCTTGTGGGGCGTGCTGCTGGCCTTGCGAATGCGCGCCGAGCACAGCCAGGCGCGGCTCGTGGAACTGGCGATCGCCATCGAGGATGCGGAGGGAAATTCAGCATGACCTACGTTGCCCTGGCCTACGGTTTCATTTGGGGTGCGGTGTTCATTTACGTCTTGCTGGTCGGGCGGCGCGTGGCACGCATCGACGCCGAGATCGAAGACCTTCGCCGACGGCTCAAGCCCGGGGCGTAGATCTTCTCTCTCGGTCGCGCGTTCAACGTCCTAACCGCATCAGATTCGCCTTCGGGAGTCGGCCGTCGGTGAATCGAAGAACTGATGCCGCAATATCAGCTCCCACGGTGAAGCCGCCACCACCCCGGGGGCAGGAGGCCCGCCATGCAACGCGCGCACCCGTCCGAGAAAGTTGTGCTTTGCCTTGCCATGTTCCTTTGCACGGGAGGTTCACCACGCCACGCCGTGGCCGCTCAGGCCGACCGGTCGACGGCAGCGCG
>Ga0182010_10002116_pt1 | contig 10118 bp, 7 predicted proteins | sample 611E1MmetaG_FD_120488 | JGI IMG/M metagenome (GOLD analysis project Ga0182010, IMG submission 120488) | Permafrost microbial communities from Stordalen Mire, Sweden - 611E1M metaG | ecosystem: Environmental > Terrestrial > Soil > Wetlands > Permafrost | place: Sweden: Stordalen | collected... | reverse complement strand
TGAGGAGGAACTCCATCTTGGTGATAATCCTGCTTTGTCGAATGCTAGGCCAAGATTATTTACTCCAGCCAGACCTTCAACAAGTGCAGCCATTCCCGTTGCAGCAGCCCAGTTATCAGGTCCTCCGAAAGATTCGAGTTTTGGTCTGATATAATATGGCCTGTCGGCAAGGGTTATACCGATTATAGCATAAATTCCGCCTTCTATTGGAGCATGAAAGATCAGTTTTTCAATTTTCTTTTCAGGGTTTGGGCTATCAATGGCAGCCCAGCAGACTCCGACTTTTGTGCTTACGGGATTGGGACCTGACCAGGCAACTCCGGCTCTTTCATTCTCAAGACTTGGGAACCACCAGTTTGTTACATCTTTGAATTTCACAATATTTCTGGATATTTCTGTGCCGTCTGTGTACCTGAAGGTTATTGCACCCGCGAAGCTGCTCGGAATATTATCAGAAGAGGAATGAAGAAGATAAACTACTGGTGTAGTCTCATTTACAGTCACTTCTACTGACCTGGGATACCCCGGATTATAAGATAAACCTATAACTGATCTGCGATTATTCTTTACAGGATCTATAATTTTAAATTTTATATTATTGAATACCTGATCTCCTGTCGGGAGACCCCGCATGTCATTACCGGGCCTGTTTGCACCCATCCATGCGAAAACATCTTTTCCGCCGGTTTCCCGGAGATCCATATTAGTCTTTTCTGAAATATCAATAGTTTTAAATTCCGGAGGTGGCGGAGGAGACGGAATTGCTCCCGTATAAGCGAACCACAACCTGTTTTGACCTCTTTTTATCAGATCTAATGTACGAACAAGTATGTCAGAAGCATAATCTTCATATCCGTTTTCATAAGCGCCTTTTGCGAGTTCACCCAGGGCATGACCTGCCACACCTCCATTCATATACTGCCATTTTTCATCATGAAGTCCAAAACCTTTTTCAAAGGGCGGATAAATTGCATACCATTCACCGGGAGATCCTTGCGGAAGCCTCTTCCTGAGATCCAGATAAGTATTTATTATTGCCACATTTATCTCATGTGAAAGGCCTCTGTTTATTGAGTACATGTTTCCCTGGGCGATTTGAGACTTTTCATCCACTCCCAGGTTTCTTTTTACGGAAGGATCTTCATCAATAAAATGAGTAAAGTACTTCCCGTTCCAGGAAAGAGCAATCAGGTTGCTGATAATTTCCTTACCCCTTTGCAGATACTTTCCGGCATTTTCTTTCTGTCCGGCATATTCCAACATCTCAGCAAGCTGATTGCACGCTTCGAAATATCCAGTATTATCACCGAAAAAGATTCCGAATTTGGTTTTTCCGGGAATAACCACCATTGTCGGACTCAAAGGCGCCGCAGGAGTATATTCATCATCAACCTGGAAATCCCATGAATCAATACAGTAGGGTCGTTTAAGAAGATGAAATCTTTTTGACCATTTTAAAGTATCGGTAACACAAAAATCCAGCGCTCTCATTGCACAATCAAGGTTCATTTTCATCCATTCACTGTCTCCGCTGGCTTTCCAATGCTGGTACATCATATTTACATAGTTGTACTCTACATGGTTTTCAGCGGGCTGGCGAACAAACCATGCACCGTTACCACGATTGAAATAACCCAGGTAGCTGTACGCGGTTTCATAATAATTAAAATCCTGCTTATCAGGCTGGACAAAACTCCAGATCATACCATCTGATTTCTGGTTTTCCCGTAACAGGTCTGTAAGGTCGCGACTATAAGGGCTGAAATACTTCATTCCCTTCATCGTGTTATTATTATCCAGCACCCAGTTTACAAAGTACCTGTAAGTCTTTCCTTTCCAGTTCAGTTCTTCATATCCGGTTGGTGAATAAACCAGCATACCGTTATATAAAAGTTTAAAGAGCTCAGTGAAATTCCCGCCGTCGGAAATATTGGTTTTTGCTTCGACATTGAATTTCACCTCTGAGACAAGTTTGTTTTTCTTATCTAAAAGTTTTGCAGAATGGAGACCCTGTGTTCCCCCGGCAAGAAATGCTATAGCTGAGGACACAGAGGATCTGAAGTATTCGCGTCCCTTTGCATCGCATACAGAAATGACTCCGGGTGTTTTACAGGCAAGAACCACCTCTTCAAGCGGCTGAAATACTGCGGATTTTCTGAGTACTTCAAGCTGATGCACCGATTGTCCAAAGGAGAGTTGTGACATGAGAAGCAGGAAGCATAACACTGATGCTATACTTGCCGGAATTCTTCCTGAAAGCCGGCTTCTAATATCTGATCTGAACATTTTGATGAGTTTAAGCCAGATAAATTATTTCAGATAATTACTTATAAATAATTCCCTGGGCTTATATACCGTCTCTTCCCATGTTTTAGCCAGGACTCCACCGGGTTGATGATGAGGCCGATAGGGAACCGGATAGATTATTTTCTGACCGTTGGCCTGGTTAACTGCAGCATAAACTGAAGTGGCAGGACATGTCATGTCAATCAATCCTATTTCCGTATAGATAATTGCTTTTGAATCTTTAAGAATATTTGCAGCATCAAAATAAGGAAGAGCTTTTAACATTTCATTTTTTGAAGCATTTGACTCAAACGGTTGCGGCCACCCGCTCATTCTTTTGGATTGTGATCCAAACCAGTCGCACATAGCCGGAACAATTGCCACAACGGCACTAACCCTTGGGTCAAGTCCGGCTGCAATAAGCGCCTGACCTCCGCCCTGGCTTTCGCCGATAACAAGAATACGTTTCCCGTCCCATTCAGGTTGTTTTGTCAAAAAATCAATAGTCCGCAGCAAACGCAGATACATGCCTCTGAAATATACCTCATCCCTGTTTGTTAATCCCTGCAGCCAATAGCCTTTCAGCTCCCCGTTTTCGAGGTCGCCATAATAATCTTCAGGCTGATCATTTAACATCCCGTGTGCATTAAGATCAAAACAAAGGGTTCCCTTTTTCGCATATTTAAGTGCATTTCCGGGTTCAGACCGGCACCATGAACCCTTGACTCCTGCTGCATGAACAAGTAGTACAACAGGAAGAGATCCTGTTGCTGCCTTTTCAGGTCTGGCAAAATATCCATGCACCGGTTTTGGTCCAAGACAATTGATTTCGATATCATCACAGGTATAGCCCTTATCACTATCAGTTCCTAAGACTGCTGCCTTTTTTATATCCATCGGCATGGCATTTAAACTTTTTTTCAGCTTAGTCCAATAGGATTCAAAATCTCTGGGACATCTGTTTCCGGGTTTGAGTTTTTCAGGATCTACTACCATCCCTAAACTTGTATTCACGCTTTTCATCCTGGCTTCGACAATAATTGAACATGGGTCGGTAAACGAACCCTCATATACCAGAAGACTGTCCTTCCCTGAAATAATATCTTTTTGGATCAGCAGCTGATTATTATTTTTAAAAACCTTAATGTGAAGTGTATCAACATAATTATCGGTAGAAGCAGTGACAGTAATTTTCTGACCCTTGGTGTAAATCCCAGTTCTATTAGATTGATTCAGTATTATATCCTGGCTTTGAAGAGCAAGCGATAAGCAAGCAAGACTTAAAGCAAAGATTGGCAATAAAAGGTTTTTTCTCATTTCTAAAATTTTAATTGTCTGGTTCTTCCCTTTGTGTTACTTTGAGCAGTACTTTGTGTTCCCCGTCCGACTGATGTCAGCCGGGCGGACTTTGCGGAATCATTCGTTTCCAAAACGTTTCATTGCTTCAGTGAGAATAGCTTCAGTTGCAGTTGCTCCCGAACGTGTAGCTCCTGCCGCCTTCATTTTTAATAGATCATCAAGAGTGCGGACCCCGCCGGCACATTTTACCTGGACTTTCGGTCCGGAATGTTTTCTCATAAGTTCAACATCTGCCAGCGTTGCACCCTTATAGTTGAAATTTCCATCGGGTTGTTTTACAAAACCATATCCTGTTGAAGTTTTGACGAAATCAGCCCCAGCCCGGGTGCATATTTCGCAAAGATGAATCTTATCTTCAGTTCTTGTCAAATAATCGGTTTCAAAAATCACCTTGACAATCGCGTTGTGGTCATGGCATATATCTGTAACAGATTTGATTTCTTCTTCCACATAATCCCATGATCCTCCAAGAGCCTTGCCGATATTAATCACCATATCGACTTCTTTAGCACCATCATGGCATGCCTGTTCAGCTTCAAACATTTTAACTCTTGTAGAACTGTTCCCATGTGGGAAACCGATTACACATCCTACTGCAACCGAACTGCCTTTCAGTTTGCTGACAGCCAATTTAACGGCATAAGGTTTAACACAAACCGAAGCAACGTCATACTTTAAAGCTATTTCACACTGTTTTTCCAGATCCTGATCAGTATGTGTAGGCTGAAGGATTGAATGATCGATCATTTTTGCAAGTTCTCTAACTAATGTCATTTTCTTTGATTTTTTTACAAATTACTTTTACTATTCCATTCTGTTCCATTGTAAAGTAATCACATTTTGCAATTGATTCATACAATATTATAAAATAAACTTATATGTAAATCGGATATATTTATATTTGGTTTTTAATTAAGAAGGAACATAAATATAAATCAGAAAAAATTCAGGAAATGACCACGATAAGTTTAATTGAAAGATTCCTCAGTGAACATAAGATGAGGGCTATAGATATCGATATTCAAAATATTATCGATCTGTTTACTCTGGATATGCTTAATGGGCTGGCCGGGAAAGAGAGCACTCTGCGCATGATCCCAACATATATCGAAGCTGACAATCAATTTCTTACAGGAGTTCCTGTTCTAGCTGTCGATGCTGGCGGAACCAATTTCAGATCTGCACTTGTCGAGTTTAATTCTCAGGGAAAACTTGAAATTACCAAACTTATAAATTCAAAGATGCCCGGTCTTGAAGGAGAAATAACAAAGGATGAATTCTTTAAAATCATTGCCGGCTATGTAAAATCTAATGCAGAGCTTGCTGACAGGATAGGATTCTGTTTTTCTTATCCGACCGAAATATTGCCTGATAAAGATGGCCGGTTGCTGCAATTCTGTAAAGAAGTACAGGCTCCTGAAGTAGTAGGAACTCTTATTGGCAAGAACCTGCTTGAAACACTGGGAATGGAAGAAAAACAAATCGTTTTATTAAATGATACCGTAGCCACTCTCCTTGCCGGTAAATCGGCTTCATTTGGCCGTGTATATGATTCATATATTGGCTTTATCCTTGGTACAGGAACAAATACCTGTTATATAGAAAGTAACAGGAATATCAGTAAAGTTAAAAACCTTGACCCTGCAAAAAGCCAGATCATTAATATTGAATCAGGAAATTTCAGAAAAGTTCCACAGACTGATCTTGATATTTTATTTGACAATACTACAGTAAATCCGGGTGATTATAAATTTGAAAAAATGTTTGCAGGCGGTTATTTCGGAGGGCTCTGCCTGTCAACCTTAAAATCGGCAGCTAAAGAAGGAGTTTTCACTTCAGGCACGTCGTCGAAGATTTTAGAATTAGATGATTTATCATCAGAGGATCTGAATAATTTTGTTCTAAAACCTGTATCCGGCCGTGGACCTCTGATTTCTTGCATAATGGATAAGGCAGATGAATTAAGCTGCATTGAAATTATAGAATGCCTAATAGATCGCGCGGCAAAACTGGTTGCAGCTAACATGGCTGCAGTTATATTGAAAACCGGAAAAGGCCAATCAGCTGAAAGGCCAATTTTGATTACAATCGAGGGAACAACTTTTTATAAACTGTACAAACTCAGATCATTTTTTGAGAAATACCTTGGCGAGTACCTTTCAGGCAACGGACAGAGGTATTATGAGTTTACAGAGGTTAAGCAGTCGAGTCTTGTCGGAGCTGCGCTTGCAGCATTGATTAATTAAGATTTCTGGCCTGCTTTAACAGTCTTCCATATCATTTTCAAGAGTCTATCCATTAATTGCCCTCCTGTTGGCATAGGCTGTTTAAGTCTTAAAAATATTTAAAAACATGGACAGATCATAAATAAAATTAGGCTTTCAGCGAGCCAAGAATTATATTTGTGTGAAACCACAACCAGTCTTACTAACCTCAACTCAATGAAAAACATCAACCGTTATAAATTAGCAATGGGTTTGGCCATTGCATTATTGATAATAGCACTTGTCCTTATTTTAACAGGAAATACATCCATTGCAGGACCATTCCTTATTTTATTATTCATATCACTCTCTTTCGGAGTAAAGGGTTACCAGGCTGTTAAGGGTTTATCCTTTACAATGTGGATGTTCACAGCAGTCACCGCATCAATGTTCTATCCTGAGTTCTTTGTTTCAATGGGAGGTTTTAAGACTAAAACACTAATCGTACCCCTTCTGCAAATAATTATGTTCGGCATGGGATCCCAAATGAGCCTGAATGACTTTACCGGGGTTATAAAAATGCCAAAAGGTGTAGTGATAGGAGTCGGTGCCCACTATTTATTTATGCCTTTTATGGCTTTTGTCATTACCAGAGTTTTTAACTTTCCTCCGGAAATATCAGCTGGTATTATACTTATCGGTTGCGTTCCAAGCGGATTAGCTTCTAATGTGATGTCTCTACTGGCCAATGCCAATCTTGCTCTTGCCGTGACAATTGGTGCCATTACAACAATTATCTCCCCTTTTGTTACTCCTTTTCTGATGAAAGTTATCGGCGGGCAATATGTGTCCGTAGATATCTGGAAAATGATGCTGGATATTATAAATATGATGATCTTTCCAATTATAGCCGGTTTTATCTTCAACCTGATCAATGCCGGAAAAGAGAACTCAAAGTCAAAAACCATCGAGCTTGCCTCGTATCTGATCATCATACTCATTGCGAATTTAATTTACGTGAAGGTTAATCAGACTAATTTTACGGGATATCTTATTGCTACTGCAAAATCGGTTGGCTTATTCTATCTTCTGCCAATTATTGCAGCAATGCTATTTCGTTATTTCCTAAAAGGAGATAAGGTACTGATGAAAAAAATTCTTTCACTTACCTCCATGGTTGGAATAGCCATAATTGTTACTGTTATTACTGCTGCAGGACGAGATAGTCTGCTTAAAGTAGGAGCTTTGCTGTTACTTATGTCCGTTTTTCACAATATAGCAGGGTATTTCCTGGGATACAGTGTTGCATGGATGTTTAAAATGCCTGAGCAGGATCGCCGCACTATCGCTTTTGAAACCGGAATGCCAAATGCCGGTTTAGCATCAGGCTTAGCTCTTGCCATGGGGAATATTGCTACTATAGGTCTGGCTCCTGCCATCTATGGTCCATTAATGAATGTAACCGGATCAACACTGGCTAGCTGGTGGCGCACAAAACCAACCAAGAGTGACCATGAATTGGTTCATATAATTGAACCAGCCAGAAGTTAGTATTCTTTCATTGTCAAAATTAATTTGTAATATTTTTAATGTATGAATAATAGAATTGTAACCTTTGGTGAAATAATGTTAAGACTGGCAACACCGGGGTTTGAACGTTTCAGTCAGACACGCCAGTACAATGCAACATTTGGAGGAGGCGAAGCTAATGTTGCTGTTTCTCTTGCCAACTTCGGACTTAAAGTTGATTATGTAACACGGCTTCCAAAAAATGATATAGCAGAGGCATGCCTGATGGATCTGCGCAGATATAATGTGGGCATAGATAAAATTATTTATGGAGGAGACAGGGTTGGAATTTATTTTCTTGAAAATGGTGCCGTTGCACGACCAAGCAAGGTCATCTACGATCGTGCAAATTCAGCTATTGCAGAGATTAAACCGGGTATGGTCAACTGGGACTCGGTCTTTGAAGGAGTAACATGGTTTCACTGGACAGGAATTACTCCTGCAATATCAGAAGGAGCTGCTCTTGTCTGCAAAGAAGCGATTGAAGCCGCCAACAAAAAAGGAATAACAGTCTCGACTGATCTTAATTTCAGGAAAAACCTCTGGAAATGGGGTAAAAAAGCTTCTGAAGTTATGCCCGATTTGGTATCCGGTTGCGACATTATCCTTGGTAATGAAGAGGATGCCGAAAAAGTATTCGGTATACAGCCGGCTGGAGCAGATGTAACCGGTGGTCATGTGGAAGCTGCTGCTTATGAATCTGTTTGCCGCCAGATGATGAAAAAATTCCCGGGAGCAAAAAAGGTTATTGTCACTTTGCGCGGATCAGTTAATGCAAATCATAACACATGGTCAGGTGTCCTCTTTGATGGCACCAAACTTTTTGAGGCACCGGTTTACAACATTACACATATTGTCGACAGAGTTGGTGGCGGGGATAGTTTCATGGGAGGACTGATCTACGGTTTGATATCATTCCCTGGTCAGGATCAGAAAGCACTTGATTTTGCTGTAGCTGCCTCATGTCTTAAACATACTATTACAGGTGATTTTAACCTTGTAACTGTAAAGGAAGTTGAAACACTCTTAGGAGGGGATGGTTCGGGACGGGTATCCAGATAGAACATTCAGGATAAACACGTTCAATTACTTTTTCGAAAATCAATTAAAAATATAAAATATGGCAAGATTTACAAGAATCCAGGTTGCTACGAAAATGGCAGAAACCGGAATGGTACCCGTATTTTTCCACAAGGACATAAACGTATGCAAAGAAGTTGTGTCAGCATGTTACAAGGGAGGGGTTAAAGTATTTGAATTTACCAACAGAGGTGATTTTGCTCATGAGACATTTGCAGAACTTAATAAATGGGCAACCGCACAATGCCCTGACTTGATATTGGGAACAGGTTCAGTATTGGATGCACCTACTGCTGCTCTTTATATCCAGCTGGGGTCAAATTTCATCGTATCCCCAATACTTAATGAAGATATAGCATCGGTTGTTAACAGGAGAAAAATTCTCTGGTCGCCCGGGTGCGGATCTGTTTCGGAAATATCAAAAGCTGAGTCACTTGGAGTTGAGATTGTAAAGATTTTTCCTGGATCCCAGGTTGGAGGTCCAAAGTTTGTTGCAGCTGTTAAGGGACCGATGCCATGGACAAGCATTATGCCCACAGGAGGAGTTGATCCTTCGGAAGCTAATCTCACTGAGTGGTTTAAAGCCGGAGTTACCTGTGTTGGTATGGGTTCACAGCTTATCTCATCAGAACTTATAAAAGCCAAAGACTATATTAAACTGGAAGAGAATGTCAGGCTAGCAATGAGTATTATTCAAAAACTCAGACAACTTTATCCTGTGAAGGTTTAACTAATAAAAAAGAAGAACATGATATCCGATACAATTAAGAACAAAAATTTATATGGAGGAATTTCTTCCAGAATTAAGACTGCTCTGGAACATCTGGCTACAACTGATTTCACAAACATCGAACCCGGTCGTTATGAGTTAGACGGAGATAATTTATTTGTCCTTGTACAGAAATACGATACTCTGCCTAAAGATCAGGGAAAATGGGAATGTCATCGTAAGTACATCGATATCCAGTACATCGCCGAGGGTATTGAACAAATAGGATTCAGCAATATTTCCAATATGAAGATAACTACAGACTACAATCCCGAAAAAGACGTAGCATTTTTAAGCGGGGATGGAGATGTGGTGACTTTAACCAAAGGATCATATGGAATATTCTTCCCTGATGATGCCCATAAGCCTAAACTTGCTCCGGAAAATAAACCAGGACCAGTGAAGAAAGTAGTTGTAAAAATTAAGGTCGATTAATATACCTGAAAATAAGTAAAAGCTGCTGTATAAGTTAAACTGTATGCAGCTTTCTTTATATCACGCTTACTGAAACGCAAAATATATTTTTATCAGTAAAAAATCCTATCTTAGTTTTAACTTTCCATCACCAAAAATAACTGTTTTATTATGCCTGGAATAATTGTAATAGGGAGTTCAAACACGGATATGGTGATTAAAACCCAAAAGCTTCCTGCACCCGGAGAAACAATACTCGGAGGAACTTTCCTGATGAATCCGGGAGGAAAGGGTGCCAATCAGGCTGTGGCTGCTGCCCGGCTTGGTGGAAAAGTAACATTCATCACTAAAAGAGGAAATGACCTGTTTGGAAATCAGGCTGTCGGTTTGCTAATGAGGGAAGGAATCGATACACAATATATTATTAAAGATCCTGA
>Ga0182010_10002115_pt1 | contig 10122 bp, 9 predicted proteins | sample 611E1MmetaG_FD_120488 | JGI IMG/M metagenome (GOLD analysis project Ga0182010, IMG submission 120488) | Permafrost microbial communities from Stordalen Mire, Sweden - 611E1M metaG | ecosystem: Environmental > Terrestrial > Soil > Wetlands > Permafrost | place: Sweden: Stordalen | collected... | reverse complement strand
TCGACGACTGAGAAAATGTCTGGTATCTTCCGGCTAAGATTGAACTGCACTACTAAGGCGGTAACGCAGGCCAAGGACACTTCTTATTCACAGTCTTCCCTGGTATAGGTAGGCGCAAAGGCTAGGCTCGTCAGATCCGACTCCGAAAGCGCCCAGTAAAGGGCAAATACCGAGACCGCAGTCGAAGGTACTTTACTGAGTTTATTCGAAGTAAAGTATGGCAACTGCCGAACTACCGAAAAAACCGGAAATTCTTCCCAAATTTATCATCCTCCCTTCTTGAGGCCCGCAGGCCGAAATACTTTTAACATTAAGTTAAAATGTACAGGAGGGATTAAGGGAGAATTTTGAGGGATTTCTCATCAGGTAACTTTTTCTTCTGCCTCGGGAAGTTCTAATCACAGCGGCCTCAAACGCCGTTTCGCCTCACGTCAAATCAAAAACGCAGAGTGCTTCCGCATAACTAAAATTAAAAAAATACTAGTTTCCGTGTGTAAAGAAAAATATTATTTAATGTTAGCAATGAATGCTTCTTTCCGCCTATAATATAGATAGGCAAATATATACAGGGAGGCTTAAAATCAGTATCGAAAACAGCATCCTTGAAAAACTCCGTGCTATTGTCGGGGAGAAGGGTGCATTAACCGCTCCTCTGGATTTGGCTTCCTATGCTTTTGACGGCACGACGAGCTGGCAAAGTAAACCGGATGTCGTCGTTTTCCCGACCACTGCCGAACAGGTTTCCCAAATCATGAAACTGGCGGCGGCGCACAAAATCCCGGTCACACCGCGCGGCGCGGGCAGTAATCTCAGCGGCGGTTCGGTGCCTGTATCAGCCGGCATTGTGCTTTGCATGACCCGCATGAACAAAATACTAAAGATTGATGCGGACAGTTTCACCGTAACGACGGAAGTCGGTGTTGTGCTGAACGACCTGAACCTGGCACTGACGAAACAGAAATTATTCTTCCCGCCGGACCCGCAAAGCTTCCTGGCGGCTACGATCGGCGGCTGCGTCTCGGAAAACGCCGGCGGCCCTTATGCCGTGAAATACGGTGTTTTCAAGCATTATTTACTGGGCTTAACGGCGGTGCTGCCCAACGGCGCCATCGTTAAGCTGGGCGGGAATACGGTGAAAAATGTCACCGGTTACGACCTGCCTCAGATATTATGCGGCTCCGAGGGTACCCTGGCAGTGATAACACAGGTTACATTACGTCTTTTACCGCTGTCGCCGTCGCACCGGACGGTGGTGGCCGTTTTTGATAAAGTGGTTACTTCCGGGCAGGCCGTGCACAAAGTTTTAACCGCCGGTATTTTACCCGCCAAAATCGAAATGATGGATAACTGGGTTATCCGGCGCATCGAAGAAACAACCCCGCTCGGCTTGCCGCTGGATGCCGGTTCGATGCTGCTATTTGAATTGGACGGTACGCAGTCTGCCGTGGATAAAGACGTTGAGAGCGTGATCAAGAGCTGTCAGCAGGCCGGGGCACTCAATGTACGTGCGGCCAAAGATGATGTCGAGGCTGCGAATTTCTGGACTGCGAGACGGGCAGGTTTTTCGGCGATATACGGCGCTTCTCCAAATATTTTTGCTGAAGATGTGACCGTACCCATCAGCCATATCGCGGATTTAATCGATAAAGTGCAGCAGATTGCTAAAAAATACGATTTAACGATTGTGATTATCGGGCACGCCGGCGATGGTAACCTGCATCCCAGTGTCTTGACCGATAAGAAAAACGCGGAACATTATGCCCGTGCAGAAAAAGCCGTGGACGAAATTTTCATGGCGGCGCTGGAGTACGGTGGGGCGATTTCCGGAGAGCACGGCATCGGGCTGGAGAAAAAGCGTTTCATGAAACAGGCAATGCAGCCTGAAGCCATTGACCTGCTGCGGGGGATTAAAAAAGTCTTCGACCCCGATAATATCCTTAACCCCGGGAAAATATGGGAGGAGAAAAGTTGAAAACTCTCCCGGAATCCCTCCCCGCAAGCGAGGGAGATAATCTCGACGATGCCAACAAGTGCATGAAATGCGGCTTTTGCATGTACAATTGCCCCATTTATAAAGTCGACCATATCGAGAGTCACGTTGCCCGCGGCCGGAACGTGCTCATCCGCCAGGCTAACGAAAAAACGATTCCCACAGATGCGGAATACGCCGAGCGCTTGTCATACTGTCTGTTATGCGGCCGATGCGCGGCGATTTGCCCTGCTAAAGTGCCGTCGCCGGACATCAACGTGGCCGCCCGGACAGATGTAGTCAACCGCAAAGGCCTGTCTTTACCGAAGCGGGCTGTTTACCGCGGTATATTGAAAAACCGCAAGCTGATGGCCAACCTGCTGGGCGCGGCCGCCATCGTTCCGGGTGTCTCCACCAAAGACGGCAAGCCCTTGAGGCACATGGCGGATTTTACATCGGTATTTACCAAAGGATTATCTTTACCAAAACTGTCGAAGCCGTTCCTTTCCTCCAGACTGCCGGCGAAAACATCACCACCGCCGGGTGTGAATATTAAAGGGCAGGTCGCCATTTTCCCGGGTTGCGCCTTCGAGTTTTTCTTCGCAGATATCGGGGAAGGCATCGCACAGGTTTTAGCCAAAGCCGGTTACGAGGTCGTTTACATCAAAGACCTGACCTGCTGCGGACTGGCGGTGCGCAGCGCCGGCGATTTGAAAACAGCGCAGTTGATGGCCAAACATAATATAAAAAAGCTGGCAAAATTCGACCGGATTATCACAGGCTGCGCCACCTGCGGCTCAGCGCTCAAAGATTACGGCAAGTGGTTTGCCTCTGACGACCCCCTTAAAAAACAGGCACAGGAATTTTCCGCCAAGGTGAGCGATTTTTCTGAATTCCTGGCGAAAGAAGGGGTTAAGTCTCAAGTCACCGAGCCGGTCATTGTAACCTATCATGACCCCTGCCACATGAAATGGCACCAGGGGATAAGCAGCCAGCCCCGCGAGCTTTTACGCTCGATTGACGGTGTGAAATTCGTGGAAATGGAAGGGGAGGACGACTGCTGCGGTTTGGGTGGGGCTTTTACGCTGGCGCACCGTGACATCAGCCTGGCGATTCAGGACAAGAAGATGCAAAACATCAAAAATACCAGGGCGCAAATCGTGGTAACGTCCTGCCCTGGGTGCCTGATTCAATTGAGGGACGGGGTGCGGCGGAACAATTTGCCGGTGAAAGTGATGCACATCAGCGAGTTGCTAAATAATAATCAAGTTTCAAGCGACAAAAAATCAAATAAATCTTAATTTCGAAAGTATTTCGGCTCATGGGCCTCAAGGACAAGAGCCACCATCAGGTGACAGACCCCTCTCCCTATCAGGCAGAGATTGAGTGAGAGTGACGTAATCCGATTGCTTTTAAATCTCAGTTTCTCTTGCAAAGAGGGCGGCGCCGAGAGCCCCTGTTAGCTGGGGATTGGGGGGCACAATAACTTCGCCCTTCACTTGCTCCCGGAAAATCTCCGCGACAATGGGGAACCATGCGACGACGCCGCCGCAGAGCAAGATGGTATCGGCCAGTGGAATCATTTCCAGCACGCGGGCAACAACCGAATCGAAGACGCCTTTGGCCAGGTCTTCGGCCTTGACGCCGGAGCGGATTAAAGAAAGGATTTCAGTAGAAGCGAAAACCGTGCAATAGCTGCCGATTTTTACTTTATTTTGAGATTGACGCGCCAGCGCGTCCAGTTTATCCAGCGGAATGGCGGTTTTAATGGCAATTTCCTCTATGAAAGTGCCGGTGCCGGCGGCGCATTTACGGTTCATCTTGAAATCTATCGTCCTGCCCTCTGCATCGAGCCGGATGACCTTGTTGTCCTGCCCGCCGATATCCACCACGTTGACGGCACGCGGCACATAGAAATAAGCGCCCCTGGCGTGGCAGGCAATTTCCGTTTTAGCCTGGATGGCGAAACTGACATTGTGCCTGCCGTAACCGGTGGAAACGACCGGAACCCCTTCAATATTTTTACCGGCTAAAGCTGTTTCCAGCGATTCTCTGGCCACGGTTTTATAATCGATGCCGGAACGGCGGACATCGCTGCCGAGCAGATTACCCTGTTCGTCGATGACGACCGACTTGGTGGTGCAGCTCCCGATATCAATGCCGGCGTATATTTTCACGGTGTGACTCCTCAATTTGCTCCACAAAAGCCTCGATATTGGTGACCGTTTGTTCTTCGGAGAAACAGCGCAGGTCGTTCAGGTCGCCGTTAATCACCAGGTGCGGGATGCCCAGTTTTTCGCTGAGGCGTTTGGACATGCCGTAACGATTATTGGAGTTGCTGGCGCAGGTACGGGCATCATGGAATAAAATACCGTCGATGGCGAATCTTTTCACCTTTTCGGCGATATAATTTTCTTTCCAGGCATCGTCCTGCCCAATGAAAATGGAGCAGTAGGCTTCAGCCATGCTGTCGAAGGGATTGTCCGGATTGAAAGCGGGGAATATCCAGCTGTTGCAGTAAGTACTGACAACCACCGGAGTTTTCAAACGGGCGAAGAGTTCGCTCATGTTGCGCAGTTTACCCCAGATGGGCATGCCTTCCCAGTAGAAACGGAAACGTTCGCCGGGCACAGCCGCGACGTCTTGGGAAACGCGTTCCTGCATTTCCGCTAAAAGCAACCGGTAATAATCGTTGGCTTCTTTCCGGCCACGCATGACTACGGCTGGGCCCATGTGAATACACTCGTCGAAGAAAGTCAGCGGAGTCGGTTTGTGAGATGCTGTGTCCAGCACCTCGTCCCATAAGGTGGAGCACTCCCGGGAGAGTTTTAAAACCTCACGGAATTCATCGATATTGAAGCGGCGGCCAGCCACTTTTTCCAGTTCCGGCACAATATCCTGCAATTGCTTACTGACTGATTTGACAACATGCTCCCGCGCCTCGTTCTGAGTGTGGGGAGTATTGATGCCTAGGACCGGGACATTGAATTCCCGGCCGTAAAAACGGGCCCAGTCGCCAACGTCGCGGCATTGGTTAGTGTTATACAGCAGTATATCTGGCCGTGGCACCTCTTTGATGCCGTAAGCTTTGGTCAACGGAGTTTCATGCCGGAGATAGGCGCCGATGTCGCTGGTGAGATAGGAACAGATTTCCGGAGAGTAACCGTTGGCGTTAGCAACAGGAATGTAATCCATTGCCGTGCGGGTGGAACCGAGCATGGCGGCATGGTTTTCCGGGTAATAGACTAAAAAGCCGAGCGACATGGCGAGTTCGGCGGGGCCGACACTGCTGCACCAGGCGATTTTTTTGTTTTTGGTGCGGGAGGCTTCATCCAGCTCCATGAAATGCTGTTTCATGAGGCCTTTCAATTGTTGGGCTGCTTTTATTTCCATTTAAATTCCCCTAATCTACACAATAAGTTTTTATTTAGCTAATAAAGCAATTCAGGTGTTCACTCGTAAACCAGAAATACTATTACACAACGACCCACTCCCAAAACTGGCCCTAAAAGGGCTAGGAAGATCAACGAGCGAGAGTGCTTCGCACTCCCTCTTCTGGAGCTCTTACTAAGTCATTACTTAATTCAGTTGTTAAAAAAGCATATCGATCATCAGGCATAGGGCAATGTGAAGAGGTTATGTTTTTTCGAGGCGGTATGGGACTTTTTAATCAGCAGTTTGGCCATATTGTACATCACGTCATAGGTTTGAATGTCGGTGATGCCGTTGACCCACTGCGCTTTATCGGTGGCGATTTTTTCGATGTCTTCGCCATTGGCTACCCGTTCCAGCATTTCCGTATGGTAGGCTTCGGTGACTTTCATGACTTTTTCAAAATAGGCACGGGCGCCGGTTGAAACTACGCCGTTGTGGCTCAAGACCAGCCTGTCAGCCGGTAACGTGGACAACTTTTGAATGCTGTGGCAGTAATTTTCCAGCGACTCGAAGTAATTCGGCCAGAGCGCATTTTTGTCAGCGACATAGAACCCGGTGGCATCCCCGATGACCAGTGTGCCTTCGTTTTCATCGTTAAGGGCGATATGGCAAGGTGAATGACCGGGAGTATGATATACCGACCAAATGATATCCTTACTGAGTTTGATATCTTCGCCTTCCTCCAGGACATGGTCAACATCGAAAACGTAATGGTCGAGCTCTTTAGGAAGCTCTGAAATCTCCCCTTTATGGAGCCTAATCATGGAGATGGCCTTATCAGCGGCGAGGAATTCTTTCAGGGCTTCCGGCTTTTCGGACAATCGCTTTAATGCCTTAGCTGCCCCGGCGCTGCCCATCACTTTAAGGTGCGGCCACAATTTTTTCAAGTGCGGCACGGCGCCGATGTGATCGGGGTGGGTATGGGTCAACGTCAGGTATTTAATCCGCTCCGGAGCGATGCCCAATGATTTAATCTGTTCGACGATAAGGGGAAAGAAAGCCCCGGTGCCCCCTTCTATAATCATGCCGTCGTCGCCCATGGACAGGTAAACCGGGAAATCATGAGTTCCCAGCTGGTAGAAATTCGGGGTAATGGTAATCGGTTTATGTATTTCTTCAATCATTTGAGTATTTTCCTTAATACAAAATAAAAGTGAACTTCGCCAAATAAAAAAACCTTGAGAAGATACCTTCCCAAGGCCGTGAAACAACACACTATATTTGTTTATGATTATTTATTGGAGGGGCTGATAGAATATCTTAGGAAGGGTTTTGGAAAGTCCGCCCGGCATCACTCCAATCGCAATCGGCCGCGGCGGACTAGCTAAAGATGAAAAAATAGAAGCTAGTCGCTGAAGAAAAGAACCGTGAATTTGTAGTGGCCGGTTTAGCCATCAACACCCTCTCTAGGACGTATCTTTTTTAATAATATCAAATATCACGCTCATTGTCAAGGAAACGAGTCTAACGAAATAAAAATAATCAAATAACAAGTCTTAAAATATTCTCCTTAGATCCATCCTTACCAAGGATGGATCTATCGCCACTAATTGTTATACCGTGGGATGAGAAGTATAATGAAACATAACTTATTACTAAAATTTAAGGGGCGAAAATGAGCGGGGTACTTTCGAAAAAAGATATTAGAAAATTAATCATACGGACCCCGGCGCTGGTGGAAGGTTATATCGACGTGGAACAGCAGCTGCAGCCAAACGGCTTCGATATTACGCTTCGAGATGTAGCGATGTTGCGGAACAGGGGGCATATCGGTAAGGAAAATGCGCAGCGGCAGTTACCGGATTTAGAGCCGCTGATTTTCGATAATCAGGGATTTATGGAACTGATGCCGGGCAGCTACATGATCACTTACAATGAGATTGTGCATATCCCGACCAATTTAATGGCGCTGGCACGCCCGCGATCGAGTTTACTGCGCTGCGGGGTCAGTATCGGCACGGCGGTTTGGGATGCGGGTTATTCCGGGCGTTCGCAGTCGCTGATGATAATCTACAACGCCAGCGGATTCCGGGTGCAGAAAGATGCCCGGGTGGCGCAGCTGGTTTTTATGACATTGAGCACGGAAACAGAAGGATATACCGGAAAATATCAGAACGAAAATATCAACAAATAATAATCAAGATTCAAGTTTCAATAATCAAGACTCAAGAAAACTAGAAATCCCCGAAGGTATCGAAATACTTATCCTTTAGACAAGCTAAAGGACCTGCGGCAATATCAAAATATTAATATCGAAATCGTAACCAGGGAGGGACGCCGTTACAGACGATTATTATTTCAAGAGCAAAGGCGGTAACATCTGCAGGTTACCTATGACCGCGAACGGAGCATAATCGCGGAAGGCGTCTTTAGTTGTAACACCGGAAAGAACGGCAACAAACGGCACATTAGCGCGTTTTGCCGTTTCGGCATCCACGACACTATCGCCCACATAAATCGTTTGAGCTGACCCGTGCCCAAGTTTTTCGATCGCCATCAGCAACCCGGTCGGATCCGGTTTGTGGGCAGCAACATCTTCGCCGCCGACAATCACTTTGATGGAGTGAGTGAGGTCTTCCCGTTTGAGAAACGCTTCAATACGGCGCCGGTATTTGGTAGAGACTATGCTGAGTGTAATTCCGCTTTCCGATAATTTTTGAATCGTAGGCCGGACAGAATCGAAGAGGACGATGTAATCCAGCATCACGTCATCGGCGCGTTGGATGAAAAGGTTGATGAATTCATCAGTCCTGCTTTTATTGGAACCACCTGTTAAAATTTTAAATGTTTCGGGCAGGGACACGCCGATCATTTTATAAATGTCATATTTCGAGGCCGGGGGCAAATGCATTGCCAAGAGAGCGTAATTGACACATTCGACTTCACCGGCGGAAGAATCGGCCAGTGTGTAATCGAAATCAAAAATCACCGAAGTAAAATGATTTTTCATAATAATTGGACCCGATGAGTCCAAAAACCCCGATAATTTCTCCGGTTAACGATTTTCTCCTTCACCTGCGGGCTCAGGTGACGGGAGAGTTACTTTTCTGTGAACCACAGGGAGATCCTTCGGGTACTGACGTAACCTCAGGACGATAAGCAATTACTCGAGGAAAGAAATAGTGGAGGATGGTTTGTCCTGCACATCCAGCTGGATACCGGCCTCGCGGAAAAGCTCCTTGAAAGAATCATCGGCGTATTTTGTAAAAATAACTACTCTTTTCACCCTGGCATTAATCATCATCTTGGCACAGAGGACGCAAGGGGTATGCGTGCAGTAGATAGTACAGCTTTCGAGGCTGATGCCGTGCAGCGCGGCCTGAATGATAACATTCTGTTCGGCGTGAATCGCCCTGCAGATTTCGGTGCGCGTGCCGGAAGGGATATTTTGCGCGTCGCGCAGACATCCCAGTTCCAGGCAATCTTTAACCCCGGCCGGAGCGCCGTTGTAGCCGGTCGTAAGGATGTGTTTGTCTTTGACGGCCACGGCGCCCATATGGTGCCGCAGGCAGGTGCTGCGCTCCGCTACGACGGAAGCAATTTTCAGGAAATATTCATCCGCACTGATTCTGGCAGGTATTTTATTCATGCTAACCTCTCAATAATATGCAGGGTCTGTTCTTTTAGTTCTTGTAAAGTGGATTCATTTGTAATGGTATAATCCGCCAGCGCGATCGGCCCGCCTTTATTAATGATTTCGATTTCGTTTTTATCGCGGTCCGTCACCTCTTGCGCGGTCAGGGGACGGATCCTGCGGACAGCCAGCCGGGATGACCGTGTTTTGGGAGAGGAATAAACGGCCACTAATTTCAACTTTTCGCCGTAATAACCTTTAAGCAGGACATATTCCTCCCAGGAATACAACCCATCAACGATGACATTAGTATTAAGTAGCGCTTCATCGATACGGGGCAAATTCAATTTGGCATAAGCGTCCATACCGTATTCCTGACGCAGTTGTTCGCGTACCTGGCGTTCATTCGCCTCGTTCAATGGCAAGCCGCGTCTGGCGACTTCGATATCAGTTATGTCACCGAACCGGATACGGCAGTAACCGCTTTTTTCAAACAGGCGGGCGACTTCAGATTTACCGGAACCAGCCATACCGACGAGGGCGATAACTTTCATTCATTCCATTATAAGAAACCGGACGGATGATTACAATGTTTTTAGAACAATGTTCAGTGTGATTTATATCATATCCATGTGGTTTTATTAATCATACAATTACTATTGATTTATCAGGAAATAAGTAAAATATATTGATTATATAGTATTCGATGCAATTATCTGGTAAACTTCTGTCTGAACCGTTCGTCATAAATAAATAATATTAATCCGGGGGTGTGGAAATGAAAACAGAGATTAAAAAAGTATATCTGGACAACATGGCGACAACACCCGTCCTGCCTGAAGTACGTTACGCAATGTTACCCTTTTTAACAGAGTCGTTTGGCAATCCTTCCTGTCTACACGAATGGGGTGATGTTCCGCGGGATGCAATGGAAATGGCACGGGGACAGGTCGCTGATTTAATCGGCGGGAATCCGGAAGAAATCATTTTTACCGGCAGCGGCACTGAAAGCAATAACATGGCACTGAAAGGGCTGGCAATGGCCCAGCAGAAAAAAGGTAAACATATAGTGGTTTCCTCCATTGAACATTTTTCCGTACTCAACTCGGCAAAAACACTGGAAAAGTGGGGATTTGAATATACC
>Ga0182010_10002113_pt1 | contig 10135 bp, 6 predicted proteins | sample 611E1MmetaG_FD_120488 | JGI IMG/M metagenome (GOLD analysis project Ga0182010, IMG submission 120488) | Permafrost microbial communities from Stordalen Mire, Sweden - 611E1M metaG | ecosystem: Environmental > Terrestrial > Soil > Wetlands > Permafrost | place: Sweden: Stordalen | collected... | reverse complement strand
CGTGCCGATCGTGCCGATCGTGCCGCTCCTGTCCCTCCTGTCGATCCTGTAGATCCTGTAGCGAACTGGCCTCAGTCGCGTCCGACCCTTCGCAAAGGGGGGGTTGACGCAGAAGGGCTCGTGATTCCGATGGACGCCTGGCTCTGGAGCTCGCGCGACATCCGACGTATACACGCCCCTGGCCAGGAGTAATCGATGGAGCCGTTGGGCTAGCGTGGTTCCATGGACGTGCTTGCAGCGGTTGCCGACATGCTTCCACCCAAGGCCCTGGTACGGATCGCCTCGATTCAGTACCGGTACTTTGAGCCTGAGCTGAGACACTTGAGCGAGTTCGTCCCGAGAGACAAGGACGCCGTCGATGTCGGAGCATGGTGGGGTCCGTGGAGTTTTTGGCTGTCGCGCGCGGCCCAACGAGTCTTCACCTTTGAGCCGAACAGGGCCGTGTTCGATGGGCTGTCAGTGGCAATGCCGTCGAACGTCATCCTCCACAACCTCGCTCTATCGGACCATGAGGCTGAATCGACCCTTTGGGCGCCTCCTACGGGGAAGCGGGGAGAGGGCAGAGCCTCACTAATACCGAGGCCTGGGTGGGTTCAGCAGACGGTGAGGACGGTCACGCTCGACAGCTTCGCTCTCGACAATGTCGGATTCGTGAAGATCGATGTGGAAGGGCACGAACTGGAGGTGCTCCGCGGTGCAGCTGAACTGATCGAAGCCCAACGCCCCAACATCTTGATCGAGGTCGAACACGGAGACGTGGACGGGGTGTTCGCCTGGTTTGCTGAACGAGCCTATGAGGGCACGTTCTACGAGAAGGGATGGCGACCTCTGGCCGAATGGGATCGTGATCGCGCTGAACGGATGAGCCGACAGCAGCCTGGCATGCTTCGAGCCACGTTCCTGTCAAAGGAGCACTACATCAATAACTTCCTGTTTCGCAGTCGCTCGTAGTCGGGGTGGGGTGCGGGACTAGGACGCCTTCCGACGAGCCGACTTGGCCGCTGTCGCCTTGGCCTTCGAAGGGCCCTCGCCGCCCGACCAGTTTCTCTGTCGGGCCCACGCGCCCACCGGCATGCCGCGGCCAAATGTGGGCACCGAAGCGTACACAGACACAGACACGATGCCCACCTGACCACACGGCTGAATCTGAGAGATCGGACGTTCCACACCAGGTCCTAGCTGGGATTTTTACCCAATTCAGGCGAGATGACGAGAACCCGGAAATGGAGCTCCGTCAGCAGCTATGTCGACTCGATCCAATCAGCCGAGCAATGGGCGCCGTCGTGGACCGGATTCAGATAGCAGGAAACCTCACCCAGCAGTTGGGTGATCTTCACCCAGATACAACGGGGCACCGCGGTGGCGGGTTCTGCGTCATTCACCCAGATACCTTCAGGATCAAAGCCCATTTCGTCGCTTCGCCTCCGGATTGGGCTCGACAGAGTACATGGGTCTTCTCCCCTCGGTCGAGACCCGAACGCGAAGAAGTCTCTCGCGCTCACTTGAAAGATGTAACACGTTCTAGCTATCCTTAATTGCGATGGCGCAGGTGGGAGCCGAAAACTCGTATAGCACACGCGTCAGCTTTCATTGGCTCACATCTCCGTGCCCGATTAGCCTCCGGAGTGCTGGGTACAGATTGCGCCAGGTAATTCGCTGACCTAGGGGGGGGAACGAACATTGTCGGAGCCTTTGAGGACGAGAGCGTGGTACGCGGAGACCGGCTGTTCCCGACTCGGCGACGAGGACCACAAAACGGAACATCCGCAATTGAAGTTGACGATTGTCGTGCCCGCCTTTAATGAAGCGGCGCGACTCGTCGACCGAGCCACCCGACTCGTAGATTCGGTGGCCAGCGGCATCATCGATCCCCGTACGTCCGAATTGATTTTAGTGGATGACGGCAGCACAGATGGGACATCGGTGGTGGCAGCGCAACTTCTCTCGCCGGCGTTCCCGCAAATGCGTATCGTGCGCCTGCGGGAAAACTCGGGGAAGGGAGCTGCGGTCAGAGCGGGGGCGGCTGCAGCCACTGCGCCGGTAATTGCATTCATGGATGCCGATATGTCGGTAGACCCCCGGGAAATTCACCTCCTCTTGGAGGCAATCGAGCACGCACACGTGGCCATCGGTTCGCGTTCGGTAGCTGGCTCGTCGGTTGAAAACAGTAGTTACCATCGGGTCGTCATCGGTCGAACGTTCAATAGGATTGTCAATGCCTTGACCAACATCCGCCTCAAGGACACCCAATGCGGCTTTAAGGCGTTTCGCACACCGGTAGCCCGGATTCTGTTCCATCTGATGACGGTCGACCGATTTGCCTTCGACGTCGAGTTGCTCTGTGTTGCCCGCCAGCTAGGCATGCAGATTTCTGAGGTACCGGTCCAATGGCAAGGAGTGGATGGGAGCACCGTCAGGCTCATCACTGACTCACTCTCCATGGCCCTCGACGTGGCGAAGATCTCAGCACGTAGAAACCGGCCGACGATCCCAGCCCTCATCGTCGCGGCGCACGCCGACAGACAGAACAACGGAGATGGCGCCGCGGTCATCGCGGAAGCCGTCTCCAGCTTCCGCCACACCGATCCGATCCTCCCTCTCCCACGTGATCGGGCGCTCGTCTTGTTGCCTCTTTGCCAACCTACGGAAGTCAACGGCACGGCGAGTCGATTGGACCGCTCATCAACCAACATCACCGTGCAGAGGCGACTCATTTCCTGCCGGGAATTGGTCGAGATGCTTCCTGAGGGGTGGGCTCACGCGAGCGCGGCCACTCATGACCAACGCGTGGACACAGGACGCAGCAACGAGCGGCCGCTGCGCGGTGGCCGAGCACACGACGCGGGATATCTCGCATCGCGTGGAGTCGAGCCCGTGTCCAACCTCGAAATCTACCCTTGCGCATAACCGCAGTCAGCTGGCGGGACCTGGCCAACCCCTCCGCCGGGGGAGCCGAGATCATGATCGACCACCTGCTCACGGGCCTCGCCGCGCGTGGTCACTCCGTATCAGCTGTCTACGGCGGCCCGGTGATGGAGCATTCGTACGACGTGGTCAATGCTGGAGGCACCTACTCGCAGTACCTGACGGCGCCGATTATCTGCATGACTCGATTCCGAACCTCAGACGTACTCATCGATGTCGAGAACGGGCTCCCTTTTTTCTCGCCTCTCTGGAGGCGACGACCCTCACTCTGCCTGGTCCACCACGTCCACACCGACCAATGGCACGGGCATTTTCCCGGCCCGATAGCTTCACTGTGCCAGGCCGTCGAACGCCGTGTCATGCCCGCCGTCTATCGGAAGAGAATTTTCGTTGCCGTCTCGAATTCCACGGCCGACGATCTCTGCGCCATTGGCGTACCCAAAGACCAGATCAGGGTCGTCGAGTCCGGCGTCGACCTCCCGTCAGGCCCGCCGGCCGCGAAGTCGGTTGACCCGCTGTTCATCTCGCTGAACCGGCTGGTGCCACACAAACGAATCGATCTCCTCCTCGAGGCCTGGGAGCTCGCCGCGGCCAACCTGCCGGGTCGCCTGCTGATCGTGGGTGACGGCCCCGAGCTGACCAATCTCCGCCAGCAGGCGGCCCGTATTCCTCGAGTAGAAGTCATGGGTCGTGTCTCCGAGCAGGTGAAGACACGTCTCCTGGCCGAGTCATGGGCGGCAGTGAGCACCGCCCACCACGAGGGGTGGGGGATGTCGATGATGGAGGCCGCGGCAGCGGGGACACCTGCCTTGGCGATCGACGCGCCAGGCATTCGTGACGCCGTGATCGACGGCGTCACGGGGATCCTTGTCCGTGCGCCCGAAGACGAGCTTTGCTCCACCCTGGCCCGTGCGTGGGTAGCGCTCACGGCAGACCAAGCGTGCCGGGAAAGGCTGGGCCTGGCCGCCCGAGAGCGCGCCAAGGCGTTCAGTTGGGATCGAACAATCGATCGATGGCTTGTCGTTCTCGAAGAAGTTGCCAACTCGGTTGCAGGTGAGGCGTCACGCCCCCCAGCCACCGAACCCGGCGTGCTCACCCCCGTGGGAACAGAGTCGTCCGACCGCAGGACCGCGTGAGTCCAGTGGGGGGAATGGCCCGCTCGATGCGACTCCTCAAGGGCTGTCGCAGGCAATACGAGGCCAAGTTCCGCGATACCTTCCCTCGCTACAATCCTTCGTGGACGAAGCCGAACTTGGCAATTCCAGGCGTCCGAGGGATAGTGACGTGGAATCTTGTCGTCGTATCGCGACGTCATTGAGAATGCGAAGCGCAGGACTGGACAAGGGGAACGCTTTGACATGAATGCCCGCGATTGGATGTACAAGGTCGTCTCGAACCCTCGAGTGTTCGAGGTGCAGACCAAGGTGTTGCGCGGGCATCGCCTGAACGAAGCGCTGCTGCCGCTGGCCAGCCGCGCCACGAGCGGGCGTACGGAGGGAAGGGTGATCGATGTCGGGGGTGGAACAGCAAGTGCCCGTTCGTTGTGGCCGGACAGCTGGACCTACATAAGCATTGATCCCGATCCGCGTCTGGTGACGTTCATCGATACGGACGAGCCCATGCTGAAACTCGTTGGCGATGCCTCGCGACTCGCCCTACGTGACGACTCCGTCGATATCGTGCTCATGAAGAATGTGTCGCATCATCTCGACGACGAAAAGTGGCCCAAAGCCCTTTCCGAAGCCGAACGTGTGCTCAAGCCGGACGGGTGCTTCATGTTTCTCGATGCGGTATGGGCGCCCCGACGTCTGATCTCTCGACTGGGCTGGTCCCTCGATGCCGGAAGGTTTCCCCGCGTCTCCCAATCGATCGAGAGCGCCATCGCCGCACACTTCGATATTGAAAAGCTCGAGCGAATGACCTTCATCCACCATGTCATCCTGCTCACGGGCCGACCTCGAAAAGCTCCGGCGTCGAGAGGCGCTGACCAGTCGGTCACGTGAGTGTCATCGTCACTACAGCGTTCCTCGGCGACGATTGCCAATACGGCACGTTCGCTGGTGTGCGCCCGACTTGTGGAGCCCAAGAGGACTCGTGAGATCACCCTTCGAAGCCGAAGAAGCACCTCGCGGAATGGACACGCTGGAGGATTTTCCGGCTGACCTCGCCCTCCCCCTGGATGGGCCTGACGAAAACGAGAACCTTCTCATTCCACCTGCCGGCCAAGAAACCGCGACGGTGCGTCGCGGCGTGCTCGTCGTCCTGTCGGCCGCAATCGCCACACTGTGCTTCTTGCAGGTTCCCGGCCGCATCGTCTCCGATACAAAGCTGGACGTGGCCATTTCGCCACTCGAGTTTCTGAGCCGGGCGTGGTATCTGTGGGATCCCCATCAAGCCTTCGGTGGTGTGGCCTTTCAGGCCTATGGCTTCTTCCTGCCCACGGGGCCGTTCTACGTGCTGGGACACTCGCTCCACCTCCCAACGTGGGTCATCCAGCGCTTCTGGGTGAGTATCTTGCTCATCGCCGCCTTCTGGGGCGCGGTTCGGTTGACTGAAGCGCTGGGTATCGGCTCCCGGACAAGCCGTGTGATCGCGGCTCTGGCCTTTACGTTTGCCCCTCCCATCTCACTCTTAGGGGGCACGTCCGAATACATCCTTGGTTTCGCCCTCTTGCCTTGGGTCATGCTGCCGTTGGTTCGGGCGTCTCGAGAAGGGTCGACGAGGGTAGCGGCCGCGCGGTCGGGAATCGCCATTCTTCTCATTGGAGGAGCCAATGGTGCGGCGATATTGGCGATATTGCCGCTGCCTCTCCTTTGGTTCCTCACGCGCACGCCGGGGCAAAGGAGGAGACAACTCTTCTCGTGGTGGGTGGTCGCCGTGTTCCTCGCGTGCGCGTGGTGGGCGGTGTCACTCCTTCTCGAAGGCCGCTACGGGTTCAATCTGCTGCCCTTCACCGAGACGGCGGCGACCACCACCTCGACGACGTCGCTCTTCGACATCCTGAGGGGCAATGACTATTGGGTCGCCTACAACCAAATTGGGCCGACGGCTATCAAGAGTGGCTTGGAGTCGGTGACATCGCCTCTCATGATCCTTTCCGGTGCCGCGCTGGGCGGCCTGGGACTGTTCGGCTTGGCTCATCGAGGCATGAAGGAGCGGCTCTGGTTGATCGGTTCCCTTGCCGCCGGAGTCGTCGTTGTCGGGGCCGGGTATCCGGGCAGTTTCGGCGGTGTGCTCGCCAGTGTCGACCACCATCTCCTCACCACGACGCTCGATCTGTTCAGGAACGTCTGGAAATTCCAACCGATCATCAATCTCGTATTGGTACTTGGCCTGGCTCATGCCATCGCCGTTCTGTCGGCCCCACTCCGTTCCGTGGCACACCAGGCCAAGAAGCTCCGAACCCCAAGGATGCGGGTCGGCATGGTCGTGATACCGCTTGCCGCCATCTCCGTTGTCGGCCTCTCAATTCCGTTTCTTACTGACAAGTTCTACATACCCGGGTCGTTCAAGAGCCTGCCCACCTACGAGAAGGCAGTGGCCACATGGCTGAACCACCACGCCGGGACGACCACGTCTCTCGTGGTTCCAGGTTCGCCAACCGGTACGTATACGTGGGGATCACCAATCGACGAACCGCTGCAATGGCTGGCGACGTCGGACTGGGCAACTCGAGGGCTGATCCCGGACAGTTCAGTGGGGAACATAGAGATGCTGGATGCGGTGGACCAGGTCCTCGACGGCGGCGTCGCCAATCCTGGACTTGCGTCTTATCTCGCGCAGGCCGGCGTACGGTATCTCGTGGTCCGCAATGACCTGGCCGCCGGCGCGGGTGCCCCCACTCCACTACAGGTGTACGACGTCCTCGCCGCGACGCCCGGCTTGGCTCCCATTGCCGGGTTCGGCCCGCGGCACGTACACAATTTCCATGCATTCCACGTTTCCCTCCCGGCTGTGGAGATCTACCAGGTGGGCGGTGCGGTCCATACCGTCACCTCGGCACCCGTGGCGAATTCAGTGGTGGTGAGTGGCGGGGCGAACGCCTTGCTGGCGATGGATGAGGCGGGCCTCGACCCCGGGGACCGGGCGGTCCTCCTGGCCGGCGATGGGGGAGTAGTTACGCCAGACCAAACGTGGGTGGACACCGACAGCTCACCCCGCGTGGGTGTCGCCTATGGGGCAACCCGCGGCAACGAGACGTACGTCCTGACCGCCGGAGAGAACAGTCCCGTCACCGGTAGTCCACCGACCGGTTCGACCATCGTTCCGGGGACTCAACATCAGACCGTCGCCAAGTACTTCGGGGTCAAGGACGTCACCGCCTCCTCGTTCGGGGCAAACTTCCTGTTCCAGGTGCCGTCCCAACAGCCGGCGGCCGCCCTCGATTCGAGTCCCGATACGGCATGGGTTGCCAACGCAACCAACAATTCGGTCGGCCAGTGGATCCGGATCCAATTCACCAAGGCGGTGGATCTCTCCCACCTCGGCCTTCAGCCGGTGTCCTCTGCAGAGGCACCCCGCGTGACCCAAGTCGCAATCCAGACCGCTCGCGGCTCCGTTCGGCGAAAGGTCGATCCGTCCGGCGGCGTCCAGGATCTCGCAACGCCGATGGGCAAGACGCGATGGGTCAAGGTGACGTTTACCAAGGTATCGCCGGCCAGGAAACAGGCGGCGTTCAACGTAGGAGCGGGTATCCAGCAGCTCAACATCCCCGGTGTCTCGGCCGAGAAGGCCGAGGTCGTTCCGGCCGATGAACTGAAGCGATTCTCCACATCGACGGCGCGAGTCCCGCTCTACGTCTTCACCTCTTCGACGCCCCAGAGCCCTTTTGGCTTCCAATACGGTGGCGGCGATGAAGAGCCTCGAATGTTCAGGGTCTTCACAACCCCACAACAGGCGACTTATGCCATAAGCGGAACAGTTGACGTTCGCCCCGGGGCCAGCTTGGCATCATTTCTCAAGTTTCTGGGCCCGCGAGCGCTGAAAAGTGCTCCGTTCCATCTCGCGTGTGGCCAGGGGCCCTCGCTCACCATCGACAACAGGGTCCTCGACACCGAGGTCACTGGGACGTTGGGCGGCCTGTCCGGCTTCCCATCGCTGCAGTTCTCCGTCTGCGGCCCCAGCAGCCCGGTGACAGTACCCAAAGGAACCAACATTTTGGTCGGCAACACAGGGGGATTTCTCAAAGTGGTCTCCGTCGCCCTCCGTCCCGCCCTCAGCGAACCGTACGCCTCAGCCTCGACGGCCCGCTCGACCACCATCACGTCGTGGGGACAAGAGCACCGTACGGTCGCCGTCGGAGCTGGGGCGGCCACGTACCTCGTGGTCCGGGAGAACTTCAATACCGGTTGGACGGCCCAATTCAAGGGACAGACCCTGAAACCGTTCGAGATCAACGGTTGGCAACAGGCCTGGGTCGTGCCCGAAGGAACGAGTGGCACCGTCACTCTCACCTATGGTGCGGACCGCATCTACCAAATTGGCCTGATTGTGGGCGGGGTACTGGCCCTCGTCTTGCTGGTACTCGCCCTATGGCCCTCGAAGCGGCATAAACAGACTCCGCCATTCACCGCGCGCCCTGGCCCCCCCGCGATGGTGCTCGCCCTCGTGGCTACGATCGCGCTGGTCATCCTCGGCGGTGTCCTCGCGCTCATACTTCCCCTCTTACTGGCGGTGGCATGGATCGTCCGCGCCCATCGTTGGCTCGGCGTGCTCGCCCTTGTCGCCTACGCTGCAGCGGGGGTGGCGGTGGCGTACGATATCGGGAACTATCCCGGTACAGGTATCGGAGCCTTCGGCCGGCCAGCACAGATCGCCTCCATGGTTGCTCTCGCTGCCCTGTTCAGCGCCTTCATCGCTCAAGACAAGAGGTGGGCGAGAAAGGCCAGGGTCAAGAAGGGCGCGCCGAATGAGATCGGCCAATCGCCCTAGATTTCGGTCGGCCCGGCGAGCGTCATGCTCGACCGTTTGCCGGTGAACATCCTACGAGGAGGGCAGCTCCACCTGCAAGAATTGAGCCTGGTACCCATGGACGTCCTTCTCCAGGAGGCTCAGACCGCCCGTCGTGTCGATGTTGTAGGAGATGACCAAGCTGCCCGTGCTGGAGAGGTCAGGGTGGAATGTCGGGATGTAGGCCAGCTCGTCCTGATACTGATTGACCTGAGGAATGTCGTACGCCGGCGCCGGGGTGGTCCATGGACCTTCCGGTGAGCAGGAGTATGAGAGATCGACCGTAGCAGCAAGCGTGCTGTCTTCCACCGACACCGCGACATAGCCGACTCCGTTTGGCTGAGGGGTTACCCCAGTGAGCTGGTTGGTGGTGGGGAGCGTCGTCGCGTTCGCCTCACCGGCCACCCATTGGGCACCGTTCCAGTACTCCCAGTTGGCCGTCTTCAGTGATTGGCCCAGCGGAATCCGCGCCAATTTCATGCCATAGAAGGCTCCGGTGTCCACATTTTGGTCGTTCCCGTAAATGTAGGTGTAGTCCCCGCTTTGCATGACGGCATTACCCCATTGCGTCTGCGCATCAGTCGGAGCAGGGACGATCGACTGGAAGCTGGGCATGCCGTTCGTCGGCACCGACATGACAGCTATTCCCGAGGCGCCGGTATATCGTTCGAACACGTTTCCGACGACCGGGGCGAATTCGTTCACGAATATCAACTGGTCGCCATTTTCGATGTCCGTGGCCGAGACGGCCCAATTGTCGGCGGGATTCGTCGTGTCGGGGATCAACGTCTGGGGTGAACCGGTTGGGCCACCGGCGTCCAGCGCGAGATCCGGCAACGTTCCCACCAGTTCGTCGTTGTGGATGAACCCCGTCAACGAGGCCAGACCGCTCGGCTGGGCCGTGCCAATAAGAGTGTCCGAGAACACGAAAGCCTCACGTCCATCCGGCAGCTTCGTGGAATAGGTGGCGTCGCCAGCGACCCATCCGGGCCCCGTTTGATTCGCCAGCAGGCTGGTGAGCGAGCTATCAACGGTCGCCGTGGCGAGCGTTGCCGGCTGACAGTCGGAGGCGAGTTGTGCCGCACTCGGGGTGACGGTGGCGACATACGGCTGCGTCGTGTACGTCTCCGGAGGCTGTGCGGTGGAGGCCATACCGACGATGGGTTGGTTCAAGTGCTCGGACCCGGTCGAACCGTGGAACTGGGCGTCACCGAACGAGAAGATGCCTCCGTCGGAGGCCACCAGCCAGTACCCTCCTCCG
>Ga0182010_10002109_pt1 | contig 10146 bp, 10 predicted proteins | sample 611E1MmetaG_FD_120488 | JGI IMG/M metagenome (GOLD analysis project Ga0182010, IMG submission 120488) | Permafrost microbial communities from Stordalen Mire, Sweden - 611E1M metaG | ecosystem: Environmental > Terrestrial > Soil > Wetlands > Permafrost | place: Sweden: Stordalen | collected... | reverse complement strand
CTTAATGTTCATGCGTTTTTCCGGACCGGAAAAACGCGCCGATTACCTTAACACCCTGGCAATTGCGCATTCGGCGATATATCTAATTTTGACGGTTTTAGCACTGATATACCTGCCCCAGCCTTCATTTTTCTTCAACCGTTATTTAATGGTCGACCCGCTTTCAGTTTATGAAGTGCTGATTAGCTGTGTGATTTTTCTGCTGGCATCATTTTATGCCCGCGGTTATGTCCGACGTTTAGTCCAGTCCGGCGACATCGAAGTACGGGAATTAAGGCTGTTTTACGCGGCTTATAATCTTTTGCTGGTTGTTGTTGTTTTTGCTTTCTATTGTAATAACATGGCGCTTTTCTGGATACTGCTGGAATTGACGACAATTCTTTCGGCAATGCTGATAGTGACCTTGAATGCTAAAGAAAATATCATTGCCGCCTTGAAATATGTATTTACCGCTTCGACCGCAATGATTTTTTCCATTATCGGGCTGATTATTCTATTTGCTCTGACCAAACAGGCTACCGGAACCGGTACACTGAACTGGGATGCGCTGATGCAGCAAGCCGCAAGCCTGTCTCCCAGATTATTTACGTTTGCTTTCATTTTTATCTTTATCGGGTTTGCCGCCAAGGCAGGAATCGTACCATTCCACACCTGGCTGCCCCAGGCACACGCCAAAGCCCCTTCGGTGATCAGCGTATTGCTGTCCGCGGTCCTGTTAAATATCGGCATTTATGGCATCCTGAGGCTTTACGCGGTGGCGCACCTGACACCGGCCTGGCATACGGTTTCGCTGATATTAATCGGGTTCGGGGTACTGACGATTGTCGTGGCAGCACTTTCGATGCTGCCCAGGGGCAATGTCAAGAAATTAATCGCTTTTTCGAGCATTGAACACATGGGATTCTTGTTGGTCGGCATCGGACTGGGAACGCCGATAGTACTTTTTTGGGTGTTGTTTCATATCCTCGCGCACGCTCTGGTGAAAACCCAACTCTTCTTTTCATCGGGCATCCTGCACCAGCAGTACCACAGCAACCAATTTGAAGATATGAAGGATGTTTTTAAACTACAGCCGCTGGCCGCATGGGGACTAATCACCGGCAGTATGGCAATTATCGGCGTGCCGTTTTTCCCGGTGTTTTTATCCAAACTGAATATTCTGGTTCAATTGGGAAATTTTTCTCTCCCACTGCTATTCGTGATACTTTTATGCTTTTTACTGGTGGCTGCAGCTTTTGCCACTATTTTAATCCGGACAATCCCGCAAACAGGCGAAACAAAGCCGGAGCAATACCATGTTTCACTCAGCATGCAGCTCCCGATAATCGTGTTATTTGCGGCTATTGTAATGCTTGGAATGTATTTCCCCACCGGATTACACGCGATGCTCACCAAAATCGTCAGCAGTCTGGGATTCTGAGGAAAAAATGAAACAAGTCGTAGATATAAATCGGATTTTCGAAGAAAACAACGCAACGCTAAAGAGCAAAAACGGCGCGGTAAACTATATCGCAGTCCCCGAAGATGATTTTATTAACACTATGGTCAATATCGCCGGCAAAAATGTTGTTTTAATCGGTTTGTTCTGCGTCCATAATTTTGACAGTCATCCCGGGTTTTCCCTGCTTTACGTCCTGGAAAAGAGAAATTACAACAATATTGTGATTGTTACCCGGCGACTGGAACAGTCTTCGGCGGGTTCGGTAGCAACCCTATTCCCATCCGCCTGCTGGTTTGAACGTGAAATCACCGACGGTTTCGGTGTTACTTTCCCGGATGCTTTCGATAAGAGGCACCTCTTTTTACATGAAGTTTACCCGGAGGGGTTTCATCCGCTGCGGAAAGACTTCCGGAATCAACCGGTAATTACCGGTGAAACAATTCCGGTTGACGGCGAATATGTTTTTAAAAAGGTTACCGGCGAAGGGGTCTACCAGATTCCGGTCGGTCCGGTTCATGCCGGGATTATCGAACCCGGACATTTCCGTTTTAGCGTTATTGGTGAGACTATTTTCAACCTCGAAATAAGGATGTTTTATAAGCACCGCGGCATCGAGAAACTGGCCGAGGGTAAAACCCCGCAGCAGGCAGTACAAATCGCAGAGTCCATCAGCGGCGACGAATCGGCAGCTAATGCGGCGGCTTTTTGTATGGCAGTGGAATACTTATGTAAAACTGAAATCCCCAGGCGCGCCTGGCAATTGAGAACCATTCTTTTAGAAATGGAGCGCATTTATTCCCACCTGGGCGATATGGCCGGGATGATCACCGACGTGGCGTTTCCCAAAGGCGCCAGTTCCTTTTTTGTGCTGCGGGAAGAGATTTTACGGATGAACAATGCTTTGACCGGTTCCCGATTCATGAAAGGAATTATCTGTCCGGGCGGCCTCACCAAAGACATTCCGCCGCAGGCGATTATCGAACTCTCCAAATACCTCGATGATTTTACAGCCAGACTGAAAACTGCGATCGATTCCATTTACGCAACATCTTCAGTGATCGACCGTCTGGAAACTACGGGGGTTATCAAAAAGGAACTGGTCAATCTGCTCAACATTACAGGTCCGGCCGCCCGCGCTTCAGGAGTGGCAATTGATACCCGTTTCGACCGGTCTTACGGCATCTATGGAGATATTTCCGCGCAATTTCATAAAAGGATTGCGGAGAAAGGTGACGTATTAGACCGTTTTAATGTAAAAGCAGCGGAAATTAACGATTCGGCGATGCTTATCCGCTATTTGATTTCACGATTGGATAAAGGGGAAGTCAGCGCCGGAATTGAAATTAGAGATGGCTATGCGCTGTCTTTAATCGAGGCGCCGCGCGGACAAAACCTGCATTGGGTCTACATTAAAGACGGCCGTATTGACCGGTATAAAGTGAGAACGGCTTCTTTTTGTAACTGGCCGGCAATTGAGCATGCCGTTCTCGGCAATATCGTCCCTGATTTCCCCTTGATCAATAAGAGCCTGAATTTATCATACGCCGGGACGGATTTATAATATGGGAAAATTAAATAAACAGTTTCTACTATATACACCCGGGGTAACGGAAAAGCTGACTTTCCACGACGGGGAATTCGAAAAGCTGGGTTTTATACTGAAAACAGAAGTGAATTCCATTTTCGGCCGAAGCCTGGCCATCCGGGAACTGGATTCCGGCAGCGATAATGCCGCCGAAATCGAGATGAACAATTTAGGTACACCCCATTATGATGTGGAACGATTCGGCATCACATTCGTGGCTTCGCCGCGTCACGCCGACGTTCTGGCAATCACCGGGGCCGTGACGCATAATATGGAAATCGCCGTCAGAAAAACCTACGCCGCCATGCCGTCACCCAAATTTGTGATTGCAATTGGCGATGATGCCTGCAACGGCGGGATTTTTGCCGGAACATATGCCGTCAACGGCGGCGCGGACAAGATAATTCCTGTCGACCTGAAAATTCCCGGAAACCCGCCCTCACCGCTCGAAATTATTCAGGCGCTGCACGGATTTATGAATGTGTTATCGCAGCGAAAAACAAAACGCCAACCGTAATGGCGCACTACTAAGAATATTGAGAGCCAACTTTGGCTTTTGCCTCTTCCTCAGAATTATACGGGCCTTCGACATCATCCTCGAAAACCCAATCGGGCCGATCAGTTGTCGTCGGCATAAAATAGTAGGTTTGAATCTCAACATTACCCACGTCGTCGACAAAAGTGATAGTCTGAATCGCCTCAATCCGCGCCGCGCTGCGTACATCCTGTATATCCTGTACAATCGCCCATAGAGGATGAGTAATCGTAAATACGTTAACGAATGGCTGCCGCTGGTCCATCATTTTTTCTGCTCCTTATTTCCGTTTTTCATCGGCCGGCTTTATCCTATATGGGGGGGTTGTCCCCCTTACTGCCAATTTGCCAGCAGCTCTTTAACCCTGGCGGCGGCATTACCCTTGACCGGAGCGCCGTGTCCGACGAACAAAGTATCATATTCCAGGGCGGCAATCGCGGCCACCGAGGCTTTTGCCTGTACAATATCGGCAGCAAGCATCTTAGACGGGGGCCTAGGATTACCTGATTGGTCGCTTCTCAAGGCATCCCCGGCAAATAACACTTTACCCGGTTGAAACAAACAGATACTCCCGTCAGAATGGCCGGGCGTATGGATTATTTTAAAACCGGCAAGGTCCGTGTTTTCTTTGATAACGATATCAGGTTGAACATTCCGGAAACGCATCACCGGAGCCATCAACTTAAATATCAGACCCAACAGCCCTTTGACGTGTTTTCCTTTTTCTTTTCCGGCAAGGACACCGGCATCGCCCTTATGGATTACCAACTTTGCCCCGGTTAGATGCTTGATTTCCGCCGCGCCGCCGACATGGTCGATGTCAGAGTGAGTCAGTATCACGTACTTAATATCGGAAGGATTTTTCCCCAATCTTTTCACGTAATCTGCGATTTTCCGGCTGCTGCCGCGCATGCCGGTATCAATTAAAACCATTTCGGGGCCAGATGTCACGAGATAGCAATTGGCGCCTCTGACCCCATCAATTTTGTGGATACCCGGTATGATTTCCATCGATTTTGCTCCCTTGTTTAGTAAGAGCATTCTATTACAAATTAATTGAGACTACAAATAAAAACCTCAAATTCGAATTTCGAAATACTAAACAATATCAAAATACGAAATACTAATGAAGTTTTTCAGCAGGCAGCTTCCAACTCAGGGTAATTTTCGACCGGTCTTACGGCATCTATGGAGATATTTCCGCGCAATTTCATAAAAGGATTGCGGAGAAGGGCGGGCTGATTATAAATCCGCCCCTACAGAAATTTTTTGATAATCCGAAGACGAGTTCAAAAGGAACTACATGATAATGGCGAACTTCGCGTTATCGGAAAACTAAATTTTGTTTATCGCGGTCAGCACAAATATCAGGATAACCCCAATTATCATTGCGACGGCCATCTTCCAAGGAACATGGCGGTAGGTTTCCGGTAAAAGACTGGCCGCGCCGATATAGAGGAACTGGCCGGAAAAAGCAGCCAATATTATGGCTAGCACCGATTGGTTGATTGTGAAAAATGAGGCCACGATAATGCCGAAAACCGGCGCAATCGCATCAATAAAAAGAAATCTTCTGGCATTCCTCACGTTTTGTTCATTCTTAAGCATAATCACGACAGTATTGATTCCATCGGTGAAATCATGGGAAATTACCGCCAGGGCAACAATGATACCTACTTTAGGGTTTGCCTGGAAGGCGATCCCGATGGCTGCCCCGTCCAGAAAACTGTGGGCCACCAGCCCGATCGCGCCGATAGGTCCCATGATGTGACCGTGTTCTTCTTCTTCATGATGGTGATGGGTTAAAAAGAAACGTTCTACCAGACTGAAAAAGAGGAAAGCCGCGACAACAGCAATCATCAATGTGCGCGTATCCATGTTGGTGGTTTTAGCAATATTTAAACTTTCCGGTAAAACATCGAAGAAAGTTATCGCGATCAAGGCTCCGGCGGAAAAGGCAAAAAAGTATTGTAAAACCCCCCGGAATTTTACGGCGACTAATCCGCCGATCATCGTGGAGGCAAAGGTAATTAATGCGAGAACATAGAGGATTGGATCCATAGCTTGCATTATATAAGAATTTCATGACAACTGTCTATCAGAAACAGCCTGATTTTTCATATTATGACGGTAAATATTTTATCTGATGAAAAAATTACCGGGAAGGTAAAACCGGTATTCAGCACCGGCAAAAAAGAAGAGAGGGGGCTGCCAACGCCCCCTCTCGATTCCAACGAGACGACAAGGAAACAAACCGGTTATGCGGTTTTAGCTTCCTCTTTCTTATTCTTGGAAACACCGGGTATCCATGAAATAAACCGGCGCCACTCATTATTTTCCCAGACAACCAGCAGCGCGCTGGCATTGCAGATTGAACTGTAGGTACCGGTAATGACACCGATAAGGAGGACAAGGACGAAGTAATGAATAGTGGAACCGCCGAGCAGGAACAGTGCGAAAAGAACGAAAATAACGGTAAGCGAGGTGTTCAGCGACCTGACGAAGGTTTCGTTGATGCTGAAATCCACTGTTTTCTCGAAATCTTTATTGAAGCCCTTGGTCATATTTTCTCTAATCCGGTCGAAAACAACGATGGTATCATGCACGCTATAACCGGCGACTGTGAGAACACCGGTAATAAATAATTGATCGATTTTCACACCCATGACCCTGCCGAGGATGGAAAAAATACCCACTACTACCAGCACGTCATGCAGTAATGCGATGACCGCGCAAATACCCCAGCGAAACGGGCGCGGCATTTTTCTGAAGGAAAATGAGATATAAATCATGATACAGACCGCAGCGATGATGATGGCGATAATTGCTTTTTGCGCGGCTTCAGATGCCGGCCCCGCGCTCATTGAATCCAATGACACGATGTTCGGCGTGCTGCTTAATGCCGTCTGCAGGTCCGTCTTCAATTTTGTTTCTTCATCAGGCGAAATTACACGGATGCTGACAAAATATTGCTGGTCGTTTTTGCTGTATTGAATTTCCGCATCCGCGTAACCGGCTGTAGTCATTGCCGTTCTCACCGCGCTCTCCGTAACTGCCGGCGTAAAAGTCAGTGTCATTGTTGTGCCGGAGTGAAAATCATTACCCAGATTAAGATGCGGCGGCAAGATTAATGAAATAAGACCCGGAATGATAATTAATGCCGAAATAAGAAAAAACCAGTATCTTTTACCAATGATATTAATCATGTTTCACCCCATAAAGAGATAAACTTTTCATCATACCATTATTCACCATCAAGGTCAGGAATGTCCGTGTTACCATGACAGCGCTGAACATGCTGACCACAACACCGACCAGAAGGTTCAACCCAAAGCCCTTGACGACGGTATTGCCAAACCATATCAGGATAAAACATGTGATAATGGTGGAAACGTTACTGATCCAGATTGACGGCCACGCGCGGTGGAAACCTTCCGCCACCGCCATCTTGATCGTCAGCCCGCGTTTTAATTCTTCCTTCATACGCTCGAATATCAGCACGTTCGCGTCTACTGCCATACCGGTCGATATCACGAAACCGGCAATGCCGGGAACTGATAATGTGAAGTTAAATATTTTAAAAACAGCTAAAATAATTAATGCATATATTCCCAGGGCAACGGTTGCCACTAAACCGAGCAGCCGGTAATAAACAATCATGAACAGAGCCACACAGGCAATACCGATCAAACCGGCCCAATAACTCTTGGTCACGGAATCTTTTCCCAGGGTAGCATCCACTTGCGAATTTGCGATGAGGGTTAGCGGTACGTTTAATGTGCCGGAATTGAGTTGGGCAACCAGTTTTTTGGCCTGGTCTATCGTCACCCCCTGGATGATGCCCTTATCCGTGATAACCGCGTCCACTTGGGGGTCCGATACCAGTGTGCCGTCCAGGAAAATCCCCAGAACTTTACTGTTAACGCCATTATTATAGAGGCTTGTTGTAATTTCTCCAAAAAGTTTAGCCCCTTCTGTATTCCATTCGAACGCCACTTCCGGCTTTCCCAAACTATCGGTTGTGAGGTACGTGTTCGGCTTCAATAGTGAACCGGTTAGTGCTTCCTGGGTTACACCGTCAGAACCCAGCGCTGTAGCCGCAACCCAGACAATATTGCCATTAGCGTCTTTTTGGAGATTGCCGCTGGCATCATATGATTGTACTTTAAATTCGAGCAAACCGTTCTGACCAATGGAGGCTACTGCCTGTGTTGCATCGGTAACACCGGGCAGTTCTACCAGCACACGGTTAGATCCCAATTGTTTAACGGTCACCTCAGTAACACCATAAGCGTTAACACGCTGCGTTATTTTCTGTTGAACTGCTGTCATAACCTGCGCGTCAGTCATCGCGACGTCTTGTTTATTAGCTAAATCGACCTGATATGTCAGGCGGGAACCGCCGCTGATATCAAGCCCATATTGAAAATCCTTGTTGCCTATTAGTCCTTTACTGACAGGAAAGACTATTAACATCGCAAAGACCAGTATTAAGATTACAAAAAGAAACAGATAGTTTTCTCGTCTTGCCATTGTTACTTAACCACCTTCATTACAGATTCCTCTAGTTTGATTATTTTTTAAAAATTATCGTGTTGAAAACTAACGGCTGCAATCCAAAATTAAGGTCTGATGTGCATATTGCTGCGTAAGAAATCCATGTTATTCAGACATGATTTTGACCGCTATCTCTAGCAAACGGCGGGAGGGGGAATGTCCACCAGCAAGTACATCTCCCGGAAAGATTTGGAAATTTCTTTATCTGAAAATTCGGTATAAGTACCTGGATATTGATTCTTCGCGTGAAAAGCTGAGGATACATAAGCAACCGGGATAACATTGGTAATCGAGGACGTAACCTTGGAAATACTGCCGTTGACCGGCTCAGTAAGATTGACGTATTCAACCCCGGTGCTAAAAACGGTTTTGACGCATTGACTGTTGAAACTTGTAAATACCTCACCATGGCTGCTGATTCCGGTAACGGGCGAATTTATCTCAGGCGTAAAAGCGGCAACGGTAAAAAGTCCTATAAGGATACCAGGCAAAGCTAGTTTACAGAGCCACTCCTGAAGGGAATATTTTTTCATAATAACGTATTATACACCTAATCTGAGATTGTGACCAGATTAGCGGCAATACAGGGAAAAACAACTATGTAAAATGATTGTTCAGGCACCTTTGGTTTTGGCAGGTCTTTGCTTCCACACCCAATTTCGTGCAATAAAGTACCGCAACGCAAAATTAATCAGTATCGCCAGAGCTGCGGCCGGCACTGGAGGTATATTCCCATATTTAACAAAGACGAATAGAAGAGCTGTATCCAGAACTAAAGTAGCAAGAGCCATGGCTATATAGCGGCCGAAACCTCCCTTTTGCTCTTTCCAACCTTTAAATGTCGATGCCCTGTTCATCAGGTAATTAAAGATAATCGCTACCAGCGAAGATAGTACAAATGGCGGTAGATAATTCGGTTTGCCTTCCCCTAGTAATTTATTGATATCCCAGGTCTTAAGCGCAGGAACGAGCACCAGAATACTATATAAACCGATATTAATCAGATAGCCAATACCGCCGACAACCATAAAGTTTAGAATCTGATATTTAAAGGAATATAAATCCATTAATTGCCGTACGTATTGCCCCATAATACGCCGGGATAATTTGGATTCACCGCGGGCACGCGGCACAAAGGTATAAGGTACTTCGGTGACGGTTTTGAATTTGCTGCGCACCAGGATTTCCAGTCCGATTTTCCAGCCGGTCGGGCTCAGGGTTGCGGTGTCCACTACCGAGCGTTTAAAACCGAAAAATCCGCTCATCGGGTCCTTGATTTTGGGAGCAATAGGCAAGGCCAGCAGTGTCGCCACCCTGGAGACGATTTTCCGGGACAGTTTCCATTCACCGGGACTGCCTCCTTTGATATAACGCGAACCCATCACAAAATCATGATTTTCCAGCGCCTTAGCGATATCCGGCAGGACTTCCGGCGGATGCTGCAGGTCGGCATCCATTACAATCACGAACTCACCGATCGTACTGGCAATGCCGTCCACCACAGCTGAGGATAGTCCCCTTTTGTTTTTCCGGACGATTATTTTTACCGGATATTTTTTGGCTAAACCGCTGACCATCTCTTCGCTGCCGTCTGCACTGTTGTCATCGACGATCACTATTTCATAATCATATTTGGCCATGCTGTTCTGGATGCGTTCCACCAGCGGCCCGATATTATCTTTTTCTTTGTAGGTAGGAATTATAATCGAAATAGTTTTAGCCATTATCTGCTTTCTCCTGCTAAATACAAGCTTGTGATTATTTTATCACAATAGAGAAGAAAGGCGTCGAATTTTATCCTTTTATGTAAATCGATATAATTAGTCGCCAAATTTCAACCTGAATTATTACAAATAGTTAAAACTCAAGTTTAATAAAGCAATTAATTTTTCGCCTTGACAAATTTTTACAGCCTTTCACACGATAAAAACCATTCAAGACTTTATTTTAGGGCTTAAATATGGTAAATTGATTAACGGATAGGAGTGTAGCTCAGTTGGTAGAGCAATGGTCTCCAAAACCATCGGT
>Ga0182010_10002108_pt1 | contig 10149 bp, 7 predicted proteins | sample 611E1MmetaG_FD_120488 | JGI IMG/M metagenome (GOLD analysis project Ga0182010, IMG submission 120488) | Permafrost microbial communities from Stordalen Mire, Sweden - 611E1M metaG | ecosystem: Environmental > Terrestrial > Soil > Wetlands > Permafrost | place: Sweden: Stordalen | collected... | reverse complement strand
ATACTTGGGCGGCGCACAAAGAACAATCCGCTGATGATCGGTGAGCCGGGCGTAGGCAAAACTGCAATTGCCGAAGGGATAGCTCACAGAATAGTAAGGGGCGACGTTCCTGAAGATCTTAAATCGAAAGTAATTTATTCACTCGATATGGGTGCCCTAATTGCAGGCGCCAAGTATAAGGGAGAGTTTGAGGAGAGGCTAAAATCGGTTATAAACGAAGTTCTTGGCTCAAACGGGGAGGTCATCCTTTTTATTGATGAAATACATACTCTTGTAGGCGCAGGTCAGTCTGAAGGAGCTATGGATGCTGCCAACATTCTCAAGCCGGCACTTGCAAGGGGAGATCTCAGGGCCATCGGTGCCACGACACTCAATGAATACCAGAAATATTTTGAGAAGGATAAAGCTCTCGAAAGAAGGTTCCAGGTAGTTATGATCGATGAACCCGACCGTGAGGACACAATATCCATATTGCGCGGAATACGCGAGAAATATGAGACCCATCATAAAGTCATTATCCGGGACGAGGCAATAATTGCAGCAGTCGATCTTTCTGTCCGCTATATTACCAACAGGTTTCTTCCCGACAAGGCCATCGACCTTATTGATGAGGCTGCGGCAAAACTCAGACTCGAAATGAATTCCGTACCTGAAGAGGTTGATGAGGCACAGAGATCAATTACTAGGCTCGAGATCGAAAGGGAAGCAGTAAAACGTGATGGTGATAAAGTTAAGGAAGAAGAAATTTCACGTGAACTTGCAGAATTACAGGCAAAAAGAGATGATCTGAATGCAGCCTGGAAAACTGAAAAGGAAATGATCAGCTCAATGCAGTCGAAAAAAGAGGCTGTCGAATCTCTCCGTACCGAAGCCGATCAGGCTGAAAGAGCAGGTGACTATGGTAAAGTTGCCGAGATAAGATATGGCAGGATAATAGGACTTGAAAAGGAAATAACCGAGCTGAAGGAAAAGATCGAGAAAAAAAGAAGCAAGGGCTCCCTGATCCAGGAAGAAGTAAGGTCGGAGGATATTGCTGAGATCGTTTCAAAGTGGACAGGAATACCTGTGTCCAGAATGCTCGAAAGCGAAAAAGAAAAGCTGCTCCGTCTTGAGGATGAGCTTCATAATAGAGTTGTCGGACAGGATGAAGCTATCAGCGCCGTTGCAGATGCCGTTAGAAGATCAAGAGCCGGACTTCAGGACCAGAAAAGACCTGTAGGATCATTTATTTTTATAGGCACCACGGGTGTGGGAAAGACAGAGCTTGCCAGAGCTCTGGCAGAGTTTCTTTTTAATGATGAGAACCTGTTGACACGGATCGATATGTCGGAATACCAGGAAAGACACTCGGTTTCACGGCTTATCGGCGCACCTCCCGGATATATTGGTTACGAGGAGGGTGGCCAGCTTACGGAAGCTGTCCGTCATAAGCCGTATTCAGTTGTTCTTCTCGATGAGATCGAAAAAGCGCACCCTGACCTTTTTAACCTCCTTCTCCAGGTGCTTGACGAAGGCAGGCTGACTGACAACAAAGGGAGAACGGTGAATTTCAGGAATGTCATAATCATCATGACCTCAAACCTCGGATCTGATATAATAAGGGACAGGATGGAAAAGTGGAACAACAAAATGCCTGAGAAGGAAGAGGAGCTTTTAAGGAACGATATATTCGCGCTGCTGAGAAAATCGATGAGGCCGGAATTCCTTAACAGGGTTGATGAGATTGTAATGTTCAAGCCGCTTAACATAGAACAGATCCGGGAAATAGTTATCATTCAGATTGACAGGGTAAAAAAGATGCTCCAGGAACATAATATTGAGCTTAAAATAACCGATGAGGCAGTTAGCTGGATTGCAGAAAAAGGGTTTGATCCTCAGTCAGGAGCAAGACCGGTAAAAAGGCTGATTCAGAAAGAAATAATAAATGAACTCTCAAAAGAGCTGATTGCAGGCAAAATCCCGAGAGATTCTGTTGTAAAGGTTGCAATTGAAAAAGGTAAGATTGTATTTAAGGTTTAGAGCCGGTTCCCGGTCACCGGCTACCGGTAGCCGGTGAATCACCTCATAGACCTGATGCATGCATCGAGGTCATCGTAAATCTCAAATACAGTTTGCAGGTGAAGGGTTTGAAGTACCCTCATTACTGCAGGTTCTGGATTAGCAAGCTTAAGTGTGCAATAATTGTTGCGGGCACTCTTCAGGACTGAAAGGAGGCATCCGAATCCTGAACTGTCTATATATCCAATACCCTTGAGGTCGAGAATGACTTTTGAAACTCCATTGCCGAAGAGCTTGTTGATCTCTTCCCTTAATTCATCAGTGATTAGGGCATTGATCCTGTCGACACTGAAAGTGACTATATCGATCTTGCCCCTTTTTTCGACGTTGATCATCTATCTCATTTTTATTCCGTTGATTAACAGATCATCCAGCTCCTTAACAGCTTCAGCAGTGTCGTTTCTGAACCTGTCGATATAAGACTGGTATTTCTCAGTTTCCTTTCCTTCTTTGGCCTGCAGTTCTAATGTCTTAAGCAGGTCGGCAAGGTCTCTCATGCCCATTATTGCAACTGACGATTTTGCTTTGTGTGCAAGCAGTCCGAGTGAATTATAATTCTTCTGTTCAAGGAATGATTTCATTTCATCGTGAAATTCAACGACCTGTCCCCTGAACATCTCCACAATCTCCCGGACCGTCTCAATGTCGCCACCTGATACGGAATCGAGGTATTCAGTATTTATGAACTTGTAATCCATAACGCCAGAAAATATAGGATCAATTTATACGAATGCAAAGAATAGTACAAATATAGCCAAATTTTTTATCCGCATAGATTTCCAATAGCATTAAACGTTTCTTGAAAATAGAAATAAGTGTTAAATTTATAGCGAGAAAAAAATATGTTATGAAGCATATAAAGTATTTCCTGACTTTGTTTTTCATTTTCAGTTTCTCCATCATGAAAGGTCAATCCGATATTAAGGTTCGGAAAAGTGATTTTAAAAAAGATAAGAACGGTTTCGACCTGGCCTGGCAGCATGTCACCACCGGCGACTCGTATTATTCTGAACAGGGTGTATGGTATGGCGAGGCTTTCAACGAATATGTAAAGGCAGGTATCTATAACAGTTCAAATCCTGAACTGAACTACAAAACAGGTGTTTCAGCCTTGTTTTCAGATAACAAGGAAAGAGCTTCCGAATTCTTCCTTAAGGCACTTCAGTATAAAAGCGGCATAACTAATGATATCCTTCTGCTGACAGGTCACTCGCTTCAATTTGCCGGCAAATATGCCGAGGCAATTGAAAAGCTTACCAGCTACCTTAATTCCCCTGGAAAAAAATCGGAGCAGAATATTTCAGATGCAAAAAGGTATATTGAGGAATGCAATTCTGCTATCATCATTAAAAAAGATACACTCAGGATCGAAATAAAGAACATCGGGCCCAATATCAATTCAGATGCCGACGAATATGCAGAAATATTCTCGGCCGATGGAAAAACGATGTATTTTGCTTCAAGGCGTGAGTTCTCGAAGTCGAGCACATTATATGACGATGGCAAGTTTGACGAGAACATCTTCTTCTCGACACTTGTCAACGGAACATGGGGAACTGCAGCCACGACAGGCAAAAATCTGAATACCAATTTCTGCGAAACGCCGCTTTACATTAATGCTGCCGGCGACGAAATGTATATCTATGCCGGATACGAGAATGGGGGAGACATAAAAGTTTCGATGCAGAAGAAAAATGAATGGAAAGCACCTTCTGTCATCCCATTTAACATCAATACCAGCGGTGCTGAGACATCTTTTACTTTCAATCCTGCAGGAAATGAAATATGGTTTGTGACAGATAAGGGAAAGGACGGGCTTGGCGGAAAGGATATTTATATAATCAAAAAGCTCGATGAAAAAAAATGGTCCAAACCGGTAAATGCCGGTCCGAATATCAACTCTCCCCTGGATGAGGAGTCAGTTAGGTTCTCTGATCTTGGCGATACAATCTGGTTCTGCTCAAAAGGACATAATTCAATAGGCGGCTTTGATATTTTTTACAGTGTCAAAAGTCCGGTCGGGGAATGGGGAAAGGCTGTGAATTGCGGTTTCCCGATAAATACATCATGGGATGATGTATTCTATAATAAGCCAAAAGGAAGCAAATCGTTCTACCTTGCTTCTAATCGCCCCGGAACCATGGGCGGACTGGATATTTTTGAAGGAAAGGCCCTGCCTCCGAAACCGCTGCCGCCTGCTCCTCCTAAACGAGATACCGTTGTTATAAGGGATACTGTCGTGGTAATAAAGCAGGTTGTCCAGGCTCCGGTCCAACCCGTAGTTGCTCCTGCGCCTGTTCCTGAACAGCCGAAAGAAGTAGTCCTTTACCTTATTGGGAAAGTTAAGGATTCGGAGACATCCGACCCCGTGCTTGCAAAGATCGATGTAATTGACCTCGCAACCGACCAGAATGTTGCAACGACGGCCAGTTCTGACGTTGATGGCACATATAGGGTACGCCTTCCTGAAAAGAAACCTTATATGATCGATTTCCGGGGAGCCGGGTTCCTGTCGGATATGAAGAGGATCAACATCCCGGCAAACTATTCTTCCGATACTTATAACCTCGATATTTCATTGGTCAAGATCAAGATCGGCAAAAAGGTGGTCCTCAATAATATTCTTTTCGAAACGGGAAAATCAATACTTACGACTAGCTCTTATGCTGAACTTGACCGTCTTTATAATATCCTGATCGATAATGCCCAGATGAAGATCGAAATATCGGGTCATACTGACAAGACAGGTAGTGAGCCAATAAACTTCAAGCTTTCGCAGGACAGGGCAAAGTCTGTTGTGGAATATCTTGTAAGGAAGGGTATTGACCGGTCGAGGCTTGAATACAAGGGATTTGGTTCTCTTCAGCCTCTGGCAGATAATGCAACCGCCGCAGGAAGGACCAAAAACAGGAGGGTTGAATTCAAAATACTTGAATTCTGATAATCGTCAGACTTTCTGACTTTAATTATTTGCAAGCTTTACTTTCAGATTTCCGCTTTTAATCTGACGCAAGTTCAGCGGAGGCAGATTGAAAGCAATTATAAACGATTTAAGATATTTTACCAATGAAGAATACCGCATTTACTAAATTTCACGAAGAAGCGGGAGCAAGGATGGTCCCGTTTGCCGGCTACAACATGCCGCTTGAATATACCGGGATAAACGATGAACATATCAATGTAAGAACAGGAATAGGCGTTTTTGATGTCTCTCACATGGGTGAATTCTGGGTTACCGGACCTCACGCCCTTGCATTTCTCCAGCATATAACTTCGAATGATGTTTCCGAACTGGTTGATGGCAAGGTTCAGTACTCATGCTTCCCAAACGGTAAAGGAGGAATTGTCGACGACCTTCTTGTTTATAGGTTCAATGCAGCAAAATATCTTCTGGTCGTTAATGCAGCCAATACCGAGAAAGACTGGAGCTGGTGCGTCAGGAATGCCCCGGCGTTCGGCCTTGTTGCAGGGAAAGATCTCGTGAATGCTTCAGATAATATTGCGCAGCTTGCAGTCCAGGGTCCCCTGGCTATGAAGGCAATGCAGAAGCTGACCAGGACACCGATCACCGGGATGGAGTACTACACTTTCATGGAAATCGATTTTGCAGGTATAAAAGATGTTATTCTCTCGACAACAGGTTATACCGGAGCAGGCGGCTGTGAGTTATATGTGAAGAACAGCGACGGTCCGAAACTCTGGAATGCAGTTTTTGAAGCGGGAGAAGAATTCGGAATAAAACCCGCGGGGCTGGCATCTCGCGATACTTTAAGGCTTGAAATGGGCTACTGTCTTTATGGCAACGATATAAATGATACCACATCTCCGATTGAAGCCGGCCTGGGCTGGATCACAAAATTTACCGGTTCAAAGAATTTTATCGATAAGGATCTACTTCTGAAACAGAAAAATGAAGGTGTCGATAAAAAACTCAGGGGATTTATCATGATCGAAAGGGGAATACCCCGGCAGCATTATGAGGTCGTCGATTCAAAAGGAAATATTATTGGGGAAGTTACTTCCGGCACCATGTCACCCATGCTGAAGCAGGGAATCGGGATGGCATACCTTGCTAAAGGATTCTGGAAAATAGATACTGAGATTTTCATCAGGATAAGGAATAAAGACCTGAAAGCAAAAGTTGTAAACCTTCCATTTTATAACAAATAAGATCCTTTGTGTCCTTCGTGTGTACTTCGTGTTCTTTGTGGTAAAAAAAGAATTAGACCACAAAGAAAATCACAAAGAGCACTAAGGAACCAGGTTTGGATATGTGTAAAAGAAAACTTGAAACCTGTTTTTCGCCAGCTTTGTACGAAGCAGGATTGCATTCCGGATCGATAGTTGTGATCATCGATATCCTTCGGGCTACATCTGCCATATGCACTGCCTTTGCCAACGGCGTATCATCAATCATTCCGGTTGAAACTGTCGAAGAGGCAAAGGAATATAAAAACCGGGGATATCTTATAGCAGCAGAGCGTGATGGCTATGTGCTTGATTTTGCTGATTTTGGCAATTCACCTTTTAACTTTACCAGGGAAAGGGTTGAAGGGAAAAACATTGTATACAGCACTACCAACGGAACCATGATAATTAAGATGGCTTCATCGGCAGGAAAGATAGTTACAGGATCATTTCTGAACATCAGCGCACTTGCCGGATGGATCATTTCCCAGGAGAGCAATGTTGTGCTCTTTTGCGCCGGGTGGAAGAATAGGTTCAATCTTGAGGATACAATCTGTGCCGGGGCAGTTGCAGAGAAGCTTATGGCCACATCCCTTTATTCGACCATCTGCGATTCGACCCATGCTGCAATGGATCTCTGGTCGCTGGCAAAAAAAGACCTTCAGGGCTATATTGAGAAAGCTGCACAACGAAGCCGGCTGCGCGACAAGGGACTCGATGACTGCATAAAATTCTGCCTTACTGCCGATTTTACAAAAAAGATACCTGTAATTAAAAATGGTATTCTTGTTGATAATATTTTATAAAATGATAGTTTTAGTGTTAATTAATTAACAATAACTAGCTCTTTTTATTATATTTTTGTCAATCTAGTGGGTCGTATTTATTAATTATTAATTGTAAAGTACCAATTATGAAAAAACACAATTTTTATGCAGGGCCTTCAATTCTCCCTCAGTACACGCTTGATAAGACAATTGAAGGTATTAAGGATTTTGCAGGTTCAGGGCTGTCAATTCTTGAAATCTCTCACCGCAGCAAGGAATTTATTGCATGCATGAACGATTCCATTGCTCTTGTCAAGGAGCTTCTTGAAGTGCCGGCCGGCTACCAGGTTATTTTTATAGGCGGGGGAGCCAGCATGCAGTTTGCAATGGTCCCGATGAATATGATGGAAAAGAAATCTGCTTACCTCGTTACAGGCGAGTGGGCAAGCAAGGCTTTCAAGGAAGCTAAGATGTTTGGCGAAGTTGTTGAGGTTGCTTCATCCAAAGACAAAAACTTTAATTATATACCAAAAAATTATATAGTTCCTTCCGATGTCGATTATTTTCATGTTACCACGAACAATACTATCTTCGGAACAGAGCTGAAAAAAGATCCTGACGTAAAAGTTCCTTTGATTGCCGACATGTCGTCAGATATCTTCAGCAGGCCCTTCGATGTTTCCAAATATTCGGTTATTTATGCCGGTGCACAGAAAAACCTTGCTCCTGCGGGTGTTACAATGGTTATTATAAAAGAAGATATGCTCGGCAAGGTAACCCGTCCTATCCCAACCATGCTGGACTACAGAACACACATAAAGGCAGAGTCTATGTTTAATACACCTCCGGTATTTGCAGTCTTCGCAGCTCAGCAAACTTTACATTGGCTTAAGAATCTGGGAGGAGTAAAGGCTATTCAGAAGAAGAACATTGAGAAGGCAGCAATCCTTTACGACGAGATCGACAGGAATAAATTGTTCGTTCCCACTATTAAGGATATCGAAGACAGGTCTCTCATGAATATTTGCTTTGTTATGGCTGATAATTACAAGGAGCTTGAGAAACCGTTTGGTGAATTTGCAAAGTCAAAAGGTATTATTGGGATTGAGGGACACCGCTCCGTCGGAGGATTCAGGGCTTCGACTTATAATGCCCTTCCGAAGGAGAGTGTACAGGCGCTTGTCGATGTTATGAAAGAATTTGAAAAGAATAATTAATAAAACCGAAATATGAAAATCCTTGTCGCAACAGAAAAAGCTTTTGCACCAGCTGCTATTAAGCTTATACGGGAAGTAACAGATGCTGCAGGCCACCAGCTTGCTTTGCTTGAAAACTATAAAGATGTTTCGGAGCTCCTCGCTGCAGTTGCTGACGCCGATGCCATGATAGTCAGGAGCGACCTGGTCACTGCCCAGGTTCTCGATGCCGCAAAAAAGCTCAGGATAGTAGTAAGGGCTGGAGCAGGATACGACAACCTCGACCTTCCTGCCTGCACTGCTCATAAGGTGGTGGCAATGAATACACCCGGGCAGAACTCCAACGCAGTTGCAGAACTTGCTTTCGAAATGATGCTTTACCAGGCACGTGGCGGGTTCTCCGGCAAGTCAGGGAGCGAGCTCAGGGGAAAAACCCTGGGACTTCATGCTTTCGGCAATGTCGGAAAATATATGGCAGAGATAGCAAAGGGATTCGGAATGGATGTTTATGCTTTTGATCCGTTTGTAACTGAGGATGTGATGAAAAAATCAGGAGTCAAAGCATGCAAGAGCGTCGATGAGCTCTACTCGGAATGCCAGTATGTTTCGCTTCACATGCCGGCCAACGACAAAACGAAAAAATCAATTAACCATGAGCTTCTGAAGAAAATGCCTAAAGAAGCTGTACTGGTTAATACTGCAAGGAAAGAAGTGGTTGATGAGGAAGGGCTTCTTAAGATATTCGAGGAGAGACCCGACTTCAGGTACCTTTCAGATGTGGAACCTGACTGTAAAGCTGTCTTTGAAGAAAAACATAAAGGAAAATTCATCTTTACGGCTAAAAAGATGGGAGCCCAGACTGAAGAAGCAAACATCAATGCAGGTGTTGCAGCAGCAAGGCAGATAGTTGATTATTTCAAAACCGGAAACGAAAAGTTCAAGGTAAATAAGTAGAAAAATATATTTTTAATGGCAGTCGTCAGACCTTTCAGGGGATTAAGACCTCCCCGGGAAATAGCCAAAGAGCTCGCATGTCTTCCGTATGATGTTATGAATACTGAAGAAGCTGCGGCTATGGCTGCTGGAAAAGAGTGTTCGCTGCTTCATATCACGAGGGCGGAGATAGATTTGCCCGCCGGCACCGATGTCCACTCCGATGAGGTATATAAAAAATCGGTCGATAATTTTACCCTATGGCAGAAAAAAGGATGGCTCGTCCAGGATGAATCACCTTATTATTACATCTATGCGCAGACTATGGCAGGAAGGACCCAGTACGGTATTGCTGCATGTGCTTCCGTCGATGATTACCTGAATGGCGTCATCAAGAAACATGAGCTTACCAGGCCCGATAAGGAACAGGACAGGATGGTCCATGTCAGAGTTAACAATGCTAATATTGAGCCTGTTTTCTTTACTTATCCTGCTGTAAGGGAGATAGATTCGATAGTTAAAAAAATAGTAAGGAAAGAGAAGCCTGAATATGATTTTATATCTGAAGATGGTTTCGGCCACCATTTCTGGGTCGTAAAGAACCCGGAGATTATAAAAAAGATCGGTAATCTTTTTACTGAAAAGGTCCCATTTACTTATGTCGCCGATGGACATCACAGGACTGCAGCTGCTGCCCTGGTTGGAAAGGAGAAACGTGAAAAGAATCCGGAACACAATGGTTCCGAGGAGTATAATTTTTTTCTTGCTGTGCACTTCCCGGATGACCAGCTTCGCATCATTGATTATAACAGGACCATAAAAGACCTTAACGGCCTGAGCGATGACGAGTTTCTTAAAAAGCTTGAAGCCGGATTTGTAATAAGGGAAAAAGGGATTAAAATTTATAAGCCCCGCAGGCTTCATGACTTTTCTATGTACCTTGGAGGGAAATGGTACTCTCTCACAGCGAAAAAAGGAACATATAATGATAATGACCCGATCGGAGT
>Ga0182010_10002104_pt1 | contig 10154 bp, 8 predicted proteins | sample 611E1MmetaG_FD_120488 | JGI IMG/M metagenome (GOLD analysis project Ga0182010, IMG submission 120488) | Permafrost microbial communities from Stordalen Mire, Sweden - 611E1M metaG | ecosystem: Environmental > Terrestrial > Soil > Wetlands > Permafrost | place: Sweden: Stordalen | collected... | reverse complement strand
GGACGAGAAGCTGCTCGTCACCGCGTCGGGCGATCCCTACAGACCCTCGCACCAGGACCCGGCCGGCAAGGCCCGCGCCATGCAGTACGACATTGCGCTCAACGGCTGGGAACTCGGCGGCGGCTCAGTCCGAATCCATCACCGCGAATTGCTGGAGCGCAGCTTTGCGCTCCAGGGCTACTCGCTCGAGCAGATGCACGAACGTTTTGGTGGCATCCTCGAGGCCTTCGACTTCGGAGCGCCGCCGCATGGGGGCATCGCCATCGGAATCGATCGCTGGGCGGCTCTTCTGGCTCGGCAGACCAACATTCGCGAGGTCATGGCGTTTCCCAAGACCCAGTCCGGAACCGATTTGATGCTAGAAGCCCCTTCACCGCCCGACGCGGAGCAGTACGCTGAGCTAGGACTGCGCTTCGTCGGCGTGACGCCCACTCAGACCGGACGCGAATCAGCCCCTGGGACGTGAGACCCATCGCCGTGGCCGACGACCCGCGATAGCGCCGGGCGAACCGGCAGGAAGGCAGCTGATGACAGACAAGATGGTCCGCTGCCCTCGCTGCCACGACGTGTTCGACGCCAGCGAAGAGAGCTGCCCGCGATGTGGCACGAAGTACGAGCCGCTGGCAGCCCCGCCGGAGCCGGGCGAGGGGTTCTTCGTCGATAAGTACGCGGCCACGCCGTATGTGGCGCCGGTGCCGCCACGGCCGGAGCCGGCCCCGAGATCTGGGCCGAGCCTACTCGTGGGCGCAGGTGTCGCGTTCGTCGTCGTCGCGCTCGTCTTCAGCGCCCTCGTCTACGTCAACGCCTTCGGCTCGTCGCCGGCGGCGACGCGGCAGGCCGTTGTGGCACGAACACCGGCTCCAACGCCACCACCGACGCTGCCTGCGTCGATCACGAGGACGCTGGCCCAATTCGCGGATCCCAAATTCAGCGCCCACATCAACATAAACACCAGGGCGACTGTGAGCGGACGCATCACCTTCACGAATCAGGGCTACTCGCTCTTCAGCAGCCTCGACGCGATTGTCGAGGCCGGCAACGAGGCCGGGACGCTGACGATCGCCGGCGTCGCGACCGGCTTCACGCTGATCAATAACGAGCTATCTCTGCGATCGCAAGCCACCGGCCGCTACGCCCCGGCTTCCAGCGTCGCACCCTACTACCTCCTGCTGCCTCTCTTCGACCTGACCGACCCCAAGATGTTGCAGTACGCAGGCGCTACGACGGACGCCACCGGCCAGACGCTCAACCACCTTGTCTCCACGTCCTGGTGGACCCCGGACCAGAGCAAGCTCGCCGTCCTCGACGTCGTCACGCTCCCCGAGAAGATCGAGAAGTACTCACTCGACCTTTACGTGACACCCGATGGGACGCCGGTCTCCGCCACCTTCACCGCCTGGACCGATGCCACAAGTGGCGAGCATCTGGTCCAGATCATCACGACCTACAACTTCTCGAGCGTGGGTACCGCCGGACCCATCATCGCCCCAACTCCGTCCTAGCGGGTCTCCTCGGTGGGCTCCGCAGCCATCCCGGCCCGATTCCCGCGGTCCTGAGCCGGCGGTCCCTCGTAGTTCGGCAGGCTGGATCGTGGCGTGGCGGCGTCGTGGACGATCCCCGGATCCCCGAGCTCCATCGTGAGAGTCGGTACGCCCGCCGCAGTCAAGGTATCGATCGCCTCCTCTCCGTGCACACCGGAGAGCACCGCCAGGCGGTCGGCAAGCGAGTTGGGCACCAGGATCGGGAAGCCGGGCTGCGCAGCGTAGGCAGGCCGAATGATCGAGTCGGGCGACGGCCCGTGCGCTTCTATGAGCGAAGTCACGGTCTCCGGGTCCACCCACGAATAACGGAAAGGCCACAGGAGGCCGGCGGTCGCCTCCGTCACCGCCCGAGCTGCCGCCCTCTGGCCGCCCGCGAACCAGGCGATGCCGTGTGGCTCGGCCGGGTCGGGATGGACGAGAACGACCTGCAGCTCGGCCAATAGCCCCTGGAACGCCTCGTCGATTGAGGGGCAGACCACAACGATCGGCAGCGCGCCTCCCGCCCATGCCGACTGAACGAGTCGCGTGATTGCGGGCTCGCCCTCAACGTCCGCCAGCGCAGCGGCAGAATCGGGGACAATGACGATGGCGGCTACGGTCATTCGGTTCTCCTCGGAGCGAGTGTAGCGCTCAGGCACTGGCAGAGGTCCGGCGCGACGGCCAGGTGTTCGGGGCTCGCAACCTGGGACTGTGCGACAATTCCGCAGCCCATGAATGACGCAACCAGCTTCGCCACGCCCACCGAATCTGCCACTGCCGTCGAGCGCGCCGACATCCGCAACATCGCGATCGTCGCTCACGTCGACCACGGCAAGACCACGCTCGTCGACGCCATGCTGCGCCAGGCTGGGGCGTTCCGGGCCAACGCCATACTCGTCGACCGCGTCATGGACTCCGGCGACCTGGAGCGCGAGAAAGGGATCACCATCCTCGCGAAGCAGACCTCGGTGGAGTACGACGGGATCCGGCTCAACATCGTCGACACTCCCGGTCATGCCGACTTCGGCGGCGAGGTGGAGCGCGGCCTGCTCATGGTCGACTCGATCCTTCTGCTGGTCGACGCCGCCGAGGGCCCGTTGCCGCAGACTCGCTACGTTCTCCAGAAGGCCCTGGCGCGTCGCCTGCCGGTCGTCGTGGTAATCAACAAGATCGACCGCTCCGACGCGCGAGCCCGCGAGGTCCTGGACGCCGTTTACGAGCTCTTCCTGGACCTTGGCGCCGACGAGAAGCAGATCGACTTTCCCGTGGTCTTCACCAATGCGAAGACGGGAACGGCGACCCTCGACCTCGACAAGCCCGGCGACAGTCTGCGACCGCTCTTCGAGCTGATGATCGAGCACACGCCCGCCCCCAAGTACATACCCAACCACCCCCTCCAACTCCTCGTCACAAACCTCTCGGCCAACGATTACGTCGGCCGAATGGCCGTCGGACGGCTGTGGAACGGCACCATCAAGATCGGTCAGCGGATCGTCATCGTCCGCGAGGAGCCCGACGATACCGCCGGATCGATCGAACCAGGACGAACCGTGACGGTGAGCGGCATCGTTACGAGCCTCACGACGGCCCACGGCATCGAGCGTGTGGACATTCCCGAGGCAGGCCCTGGCGACATCGTGGCCGTGGCCGGCATTCCCGACGTGACGATCGGCGACACGATCACGGACCCGAACGACCCGCGGCCCTTGCCTCGCCTGGACGTGGACGCACCCACGCTGCGCATGACCTTCGGCGCCAATACGTCACCGCTCTCGGGTCGCGAAGGCAAATACGTGAGCAGTCGACAGCTGAAGCAGCGGCTCGACCGCGAGGTCCTCGGCAATGTCTCGATCGAAGTCCTGTTGACCGAATCGGGCGACACTTACGAGGTCCGCGGACGCGGAGAGCTGCAGCTGGCGATCCTCATCGAACAGATGCGTCGGGAAGGCTACGAGCTTCAGGTTTCGCGACCCGAAGTCCTGCTCCACGAAGTGGACGGTGAAACCCACGAGCCCTACGAGCGGATCACCGTGGATATGCCGCCCGAGTTCATCGGGCCGGTGCAGGCAGCCCTGGCGGATCGTAAGGCCCGCCTCGAGCAGATGAGTACCGACGCCGACGGTCGAGTCCGGATGGAGTACGTGATCCCGGTTCGCGGCCTGATCGGTTTCCGCGGCCAGTTGCTGACCGAGACGCGCGGCACCGACCTGCTACACCAGATCGGCGAGGGATACGGCCCGTGGGCGGGGGACGTGACCCACCGAATGACGGGCGTCCTGGTCGCTGACAGAAACGGTGTCTCCAACGCCTACGGCTTGTTCAATCTCCAGGAGCGATCCGATCTCTTCATCGGCGCGGGCGCCGACGTCTACGAAGGCATGGTCGTGGGCGAGAATGCCCGCCCCGGCGACATGGACGTCAACGCGACCAAGGAGAAGAAGCTGACAAACATGCGGACGCACGCCCACGATGAGGCGCTGCGTCTCACTCCGCCACGGGAGCTGACCCTGGAGTCGGCCATCGAATTCATCGGCGGCGACGAACTGGTCGAGGTCACGCCGCGGACGATCCGCATTCGCAAGAGGGTCCTGTCCGCCCACGATCGCCGCCGCATCGCCGGCCGCGAATACGACCGGGCAGTCTCCGAGCAGGAGGCCTCCGACCGAGCCTGAAGGGTTCGCGCCGGCACCGCTTCCGTTTATGATCCGTCCGGGAGGCCCGGGTCGTGCCCGGGCGCGATGACGGAGGGCGGGATGAGAAACCTGATTCGACCGGGAATGGTCGTTGCCAGGTCGGCGCTGTACGGCTACGTGTTGACCTTTCTGATGATTGTCTTGGGGATCATGCTGCTGTCCGTGATCGCGCTGCTCGCCGGCGTGTCTCGCTTGACGATCGACATCGGGCCAGTGCCGCTGATGTCGTTCTGGAACTCCGGCGCGGGCTACGGCTTCCAGTCCGGGTGGGGCGTCGCTGCTCTCTCATCTGCGGGTGCGGCGGTCGGCGCGGCACTCGAGCTTCGCCGGGCCCAGCTGACTCGCACCGGTCGCTGAGGTGCCGGACCGGCCGAAACGCCGATAGCGCGCCCGGCACGCAACCGCCTGTGCCGTGCGGCCCGACGAGCCGGCCCGAGGCTCGGGCGTACAATCGACGAGATGCCGATCTATCTGGACCACGCCGCCACCACGCCGTTGCGGCCCGAGGCCCTCGAAGCCATGCTGCCGTTCCTGACGGGGGAGTTCGGCAATCCCTCGTCTCTGCACGGCCCCGGTCGTCGGGCCCGCGCCGGGCTCGACGAGGCTCACGAGCGAGCGGCACGCGCCATCGGAGCCGAGCCGCGCGAGATCGTCTTTACCGCCGGCGGCACCGAGGCCAACAACCTGGCTCTCAAGGGCTCCGCCTGGGCAGCCAAAGCACGTGGCCATCGGATCATCACCACCGCCGTCGAGCACCACTCCGTCGGTCACGCCGTTCGGTACCTGGAGAAGTTCGGATTCGAGATCGTCGAAGTGCCTGTCGATCGCTATGGACGAGTCGACCCCGACGATATCGAGGCGGCGATTACGCCCAAGACGATCCTGGTCAGCGTCATGCTCGCCAACAACGAGGTCGGCACGATCCAGCCCGTCGCGGAGATAGCCGAGCTGGTGCATCGTCACAAGGGCGTCCTCGTTCACACCGACGCGGTGCAGGCCGCTCCGTACCTTCCGATCGACGTCGCGGTGCTCGGCGTTGACCTTCTCTCCCTGGCTGCTCACAAGTTCGAGGGACCGAAAGGGACGGGCGCCCTATACGTGCGCCACGGCACCAACATCCTGGCCCAGGAGCAGGGTGGTGCCCAGGAGCGCTACCGCCGCGCCGGAACGGAGAATGTAGCGGGTGCGGTCGGGATGGCGGTTGCGCTGGAGTTGGCGGTGGCCGAGCAGCCGCTAACCGTCGGCAGACTCGCGGAACTGCGCGACAGACTGGCTGCCGCGCTCCGCCCGCTTCCCGACGTCGAGGAGACGGGCCATGTCAACGAGCGCCTGCCGGGCCTGGCGTCCTTCCTGGCACGCGGCCTCGACGGCGCGGCCGTGACGACGGCCCTGGATCTCGCGGGGCTGGCTAGCTCGACGGGTTCGGCGTGCGTCACCGGTTCCACAGAGGTAAGCCACGTTCTCACCGCCATGGGCTACCCGGAGGACGAGGCGCGGGGTGCGCTCCGCTTCTCGCTGGGCCGAACGACCACGTCCGACGAGATCGAAGAGGCCGCGGCATTGATCGTCCGAACGATCGCCGTGCAACGCGAGGCGGCGGCGAAGCTCCGGACCAAGGAGCTGGTACTGGCCGCGACCAAGTCGCCCGATCCGGACCGCGGCGCGGATATGGGAGCGGCTGTCGAGTGACACGGGTTCTCGTTGCGATGTCCGGCGGCGTGGACTCGTCGGTAGCTGCGGCCCTCGTGAAGGCCGCCGGCGACGAGGCGATCGGCGTGTGGATGCGGCTCAGTGACGTGGCCGACTCGCACTCGGAGTTCAAGCGCAGCTGCTGCTCGCTTGATGCTGCGGACGATGCCCGGAGGGTCGCGGCCCAGCTCGACATTCCCTTCTACATCTTCAACCTGGAGCGCGAGTTCGATGAGGGCGTCCTCCAGCCTTTTCTGCGGTCCTATCTGGAGGGTCGGACGCCCAGCCCGTGCGTCGACTGCAACAACGTCGTCAAATTCGGCGCGCTTCTAGGGCGGGCCCGCTTCATGTACGACTGCGATGCGGTGGCCACAGGTCATTACGCCCGCATAACGGAGGGGCCGGAAGGCCACCGGCTCCTGCGTGGGCTCGACCCAAAGAAGGACCAGAGCTACTTCCTGTACGGCCTCGGCCAGGAGGAGCTGGCACATACGCGCTTTCCGCTGGGGGAGCTCACCAAGCCGCAGGTCCGAGACGTCGCGCGCTCGCTCGGTCTGGCGACGGCCAACAAGCCGGACAGCCAGGAGATCTGTTTCGTGCCGCGTGGCGACTATCGCGAGGTCCTGCGCGACCGAGCCGGGTGGCGACCGGAACCCGGGCCCATCGTGGACGTAGATGGCACGGAGGTCGGCGAGCATTTCGGAGCGGCGGGCTACACCATTGGCCAGCGTCACGGCGTTGGAGTCGCCCTGGGCGAGGTGCGATACGTCCTTCAGATCGACGCCGAGGCAAACCGGATCCGCCTTGGCCGTCGGGGAGACCTGCTGGCCCGCACTTTCGGAGTCGACCAGATGAGCTTCGTTGGCGGCGGATCTCCCTCGGCTGCGGACGGAGACCCCGAAGGCTCCTTCCGAGCTCAGGTTCAGATACGACACGGCGGGCGAACCGCCGCCGCCGTCGCTCGCCCCGGCGAGGGCGGTAGCTGGGTCGTTGCGACGGAGGAGGCCGTGTGGGCAGCGGCGCCGGGCCAGGCCGCGGTCTTCTATCAGGGCGACGCGGTGGTCGGCGGGGGGCGAATCACCCGATCGGATCGCCCCGTGGCCGGCTGAACCTCTCCTATACTCCGCACGTGGTAATCGGCCCAGCACCCGTGCTAGCGCTTCTGATCGGCGGTTTTCACACCGCCCTGTTCGTTTTCCTGCGGGCGAGGGCGGGCGTACGGATAGCCATCGTCTTCGTCGCCGCGGCGCTCGGGGCCTGGGCCGGAGACGCGCTCGGGGGCCGGACCGGAATGGACCCAATCCGCATCGGCGACTTCCACGTCATCTCCGCCTCGCTGGTCGCATGGGCGGGAATAGCGTTCGTGGTGGTGCTGTCGATCCTGGGCCCGGTCGAGCGACGGTTGCGACCGTGATCGGCGAGCTGCGACGATTCATCGTTCGGCGACGAACGCCCGAAAGCGCCACCGATCCGCGTTTGCTGGCCTTTGCCCGCGGGTTGGCCCTGGGCGCCCTGGTTGGGGCGGCCATCGCCGGGTCCGGGATCTGGAACCGGCGGCGTCGGCGCTAAACGGAGCCGCCCGTGGTCGTCTCTTGGGGACCCCGGGGTCGCTCGGAGTGGACAGCCCGAGCCAGCGCCAGTGCCGCGCCGATGACCACGGCCGCAACCACGACGTCCGACGACAGATCGCGGTTGGGGCGGTAGATGTCGCATCCGAAGGCCGTGGCCACAACCAGCCAGGAGACCATCGAGGCGAGCAAGCCTGCCGCGAGGATGCGCGTGAGCCGCTCTCGGGCGCCACGATAGACCCGCCACATGGCCCACAGGGCTGCCGCATAGATCACGAAGATGAGCAAGGCAGCGGGCAGCCCCAGCTCCGCGCCGATTTCCGGAAATAGGGAATGAGCGTGGTCGACGTAGTCGTGCGCCTGGGCGGGTCGGTAGACAGGGTTCAGGTAGTTCACCCCGAACTGATCCAGACCCACGCCTAAAACAGGATTGGCCAGGGCCATCAGGACGGCCGCGTCGGCGGCGTAGAAGCGCTCCGTGAGAGAACCGCGGCCGGCGATCGTGGCAGGGTTCCAGGAATCGAACCTGCTCTCGCCGACCAGCGCAACCATGACGGTCCGGTACCCGCTGTCGAGGTTCGGAGAAACCTGCAGGACGAGCGCGGGCCAAGGGATGAACAGCGTCGAAATGGCCACGCTGGCGACGATCAGAGCCAGCCGGCGGCGCCAGCTGTGTATGACGAAAAGCAGCAACAAGATCGTCCCACTGCCGGTCGCGATCCAGGCGCTCTTCGAGAGAGAGAAGAAGAGGCCGCCCAGGCCCAGGGCGAGAGCCACGACCATGAGGACGGTGGCCCATCTAGGCAGGCCTGAAGAGCGGCGCGCTGCCAGGGCGGCCAATACGAGCGGAACGGTGATGGCGATTACGGCCGCGAACAGGCCGACGTTGTAGAACGACGCGCGGGCAAACCCGAGGCGGTACGCCTGGATGGCAGCGAGTGAGCTCATCCTCGGGAGAGCCTCGGCGACGTTGAGCGCGGTGGCGACTCCTATGGACACACCGAGGGCGACTGCGAGCGTCACCAGGTTGCGGCGCGACGGGCGCAGAAACACGACTATCGCGGCCAATCCGATTGGCTCGACGATGCCGTGCAGGAGGACAGTCGCGCTTAGTGCGACATCGTGGGAAGCGACGGTCGAGATGGCGGCGATCCCGATGAAGCCGGCTACTGCGACCCCAGCGAGCCTGAATGCAGCGAATCCATTGATGCGGCCCAAGACGCTCAGATCCGGCGCAGACAAGCCGATGTTCGGTCCGCCCCGCCGGGTCGTCGCCGCGCCAGCAGCCAGGGCAAGGACAAAGACCGTCTGGAGGATTACCTGGATGGGCCCCACCTGCCACGCCACATAACCGGCGTTCCAGAAAGGCGTAAGGGCCAGGACGAGGAGGAGCGCCTTCCACGGGCGGTAGAGCGCTAACGTCGCGACCGTAGCGGCCGCCACCGGGATCGTGGCGCCGAGGAAGTCCCGGAGGGGGCCCGCCTGGGGCGCGAGGAGGGGATGGTCGGATCGAGCGACGAATGCGACCACGGCCGCGAAGGTCAGTATCGCCGCCATCAACCGCGAGAGCTGGCCAAACGTCGGGGCAGACTCTGCGGCTATGGCAGGCCAGGCTGGGACGATACGGGAGGGCTGCACGGGCCGCGTCAGGCCTGGCTGTTCAGTTGTGTCCAAACTGGTCTCAACTCCAGTTGCGCTGCTGCGTGCGCATGGTGCCGCCGTTGCCTGAAGATCGGCTGAACTGGCCCAAACATGGTTCTGCAAGTTCATCCGAGCTATCTGACGCAACTCGTCGCCAGATCCCGCCAGGGCGAGAGAAGCTCCTCGACGCTCGTTCGTGCCACCGGCCCCCCTCGTCCGGCGCGGTTTGGTACCGTTACGGCGATGCCTGATCTGCCGATTCCATATCTCACCGCGGCCGAGGTGCGGCGCCGCTATGTCGAGTTCTTCACCACACGGGGTCACACCGAGGTGCCCAGCGCCTCGCTCGTGCCGGCCGGCGACCATACGCTGCTCTTCACCAACTCAGGGATGGTCCAGTTCAAGGACGTTCTGACCGGTCGGGAGAAGCGCAGTTACGTCAGAGCGACCGACTATCAGCGCTGCCTGCGCGTGGCCGGCAAACACAACGACTTCGAAGAGGTGGGACGGACGCCGCGGCACCACACCTTCTTCGAGATGCTCGGCAATTGGAGCTTCGGCGATTACTTCAAGCGCGAGGCGATCCACTGGGCCTGGGAGCTTCTGACCGAGGTCTTCGAGATCCCCGGAGACCGGCTCGCTGCCACCGTCTATACCAACGACGACGAGGCGTACGGCGTGTGGCGCAACGAGATAGGTTTGCCGCCCGAGCGGATTGCCCGCTGGGGGAACGTCGACGAAGGCAACGACGCGAATTTCTGGCGAATGGCCGAAACCGGTCCGTGCGGACGGTGCTCGGAGATCCACTTCGATCGCGGAGAGGAATTCAGCGAGGGGCCACACTGCATCCCGGATCATTCGGAGCATTGCCCGCGCTGGCTGGAGATCTGGAACCTCGTCTTCATGGAGTTCGAGCAGCGTGCCGACGGAACGCGCGTGCCGCTGCCGATGCTCTCCGTGGACACCGGCATGGGCCTCGAGCGCCTGACGAGCGTGATTCAGCAGGTTCCTACCAACTACGACACGGATCTCTTCACCCCGAT
>Ga0182010_10002102_pt1 | contig 10167 bp, 9 predicted proteins | sample 611E1MmetaG_FD_120488 | JGI IMG/M metagenome (GOLD analysis project Ga0182010, IMG submission 120488) | Permafrost microbial communities from Stordalen Mire, Sweden - 611E1M metaG | ecosystem: Environmental > Terrestrial > Soil > Wetlands > Permafrost | place: Sweden: Stordalen | collected... | reverse complement strand
TATGCGAGCTGAATTTACCGGCTCCCTGAAGGATCCATGAATAGGAATAGAAAGGGATCAGGCTTACAAAGTATTCACTGTATTTGACGGGTATTCTCCACTGAAATTCCCAGCTACGCAGATTGAAAAAGTACTGTGAATTAATGCTGTACTTATATTCTATAACCGAACCGGCGTGAACTTCGGGCATTACAAATTTGGAAAGGCTCCAGGAATTATTCTCTTTTTCGACATAGACCGAGGAGACATTCAGAGGAGTTTTTTTTATGTTGCCATTTTCAATATTGTAGGTGTATGCTTCTATGTTGTAAACTTTTTCGTAAATATCGCCTTCATGGTAAAATGGTATTTCAACCTCAGCCCATTTAATTCCTGCATCAGTTAATATTTTGATCCTGGTGGTTCTCTCAAAAACAACATCAAAAGAAGATTCAGTCTCAATAAAATATGATTTGCCTGCATCGGATAAAACGACAGCTTCGGCAGACTTATCCGGAGGGTATTCTTTCATTCCAAGCTCTTCGGAGTTCACGGCTCCAAAACTCAGAGGCGCTAGTTGAGCCGAGACATAAATTCCAGCTAAAAACAAAAGTATCAAAAGTGATATCTTTTTCATTCTTATATTTTATTAGAAGTTACAATAAGTGAGGTTTTCTCAGATTCAATTATATCTTTTATGAAGTTATATAAACTCCCGTATTTTTCGAGAGGATAATTACCGGAATTCAGGAGAAACTTCCTTATTACAGTTATTTTTCTGCCGTTCTGCGTGAATTCAATGAAATACATGCCATAATCATTGGAAACCAATTTGTTCTTTGGCATAGATGAAAGATTGAAACCATCAGGCAATGTAAACTCTATTGTATCTGTTTTATTGATCGGGTAATCAATCTGAACCGGGAGTTTTCTTACTGAAGGTTCTTCAAACAAGGGGATTTCAACCGGTGGCAGACTGATCAGCAGATCGTTGCCATACTGCCTGAATAATTTATTACATTTTCCAGTGCAGGATATATGGATTTCTTTGGAGTCCCTTCCCGGATCGATGAGTGTGTAATCAATAACCTCAAGCCCTCCCTTTGCCAGCGCATCAATTACTGTCCTTGATTTTTCATTTTCATTGTAATTGTGCATGAGATAAGCAAATGCCTCATAATTTTCTCCCCTGAAAATATAGTTTATTGAGCATAAAATACCGCCCGTATTGTTTGGTGTAACCTTTATTCTTCTGGATTCAGTGACTTCGTCAGGCGATAGCTGGGGAATCCGGGAGAAGTGACTGTGGTTTTCATCAATAATCAAAGCATTCCGATTCTGAATAAAAGTTCCCTGATAATTGAACGCAAGCTTGCTTGTACAGTCGAGCCAGAGAGTATCATTCCCTACCGGTACACAAATAATCACATGATCAAATTGCTGGGAAGGAAAAGATTTAAGGATAGGAGTGACCGGACTTTCAGTATTTACCAGGGAATAATATGATTTAATGCCGGCAGCTTCAAGAACAGATCTGAAGTAGTTTGACAAAGCTTTACAATCGCCATACTTGTTCTGTGCCACATATGATGCAGGATAAGGTTTTAGGCCACCTGTTTTTATAGATATATTAACATATCTTACAGCATCCTGCAGATAATGGTACAGTTTTCTGATTTTCTCTTTTTTGTCATCCGTATCTGATATAATTGATCTGATCTTGTTTTGTTCGACTGCAGGCAAATCCGAAAGGTTGCTTATCAGCTTCCAGTACCAGTTGCCTAATTCTATCCAGCTCTTCTGTGATCCGGGCTGGTCATATTTAAATTCCAAAGGGATTATCTGCACTTCAGGCAAAAGGCCGGTTAAAGACGGAGAGAATAATTCTGACGGCAGAATATCCCTGTAGGAGGTTTTCCAGGTATATTTTATCCGTGTTCCGGAAGTGTCGGCGGCGAATGAACTTATAAACCGGCTGGTATATGAAATCTTGTAGTTTGAGGGTATCTCCAGAGTAAGTGTCGCCTGAAGAGTGGGGATACTTTGACCAATTACTGGCTGCCAGTAATCCAAAGATAAGAACTCATCCTGCTGTTCCTTGTACGAATAATAAAGTGTATAGGGATAAGTATTATTCTTTAATGTAAATTCCTTTACATAAACATCTTCATAAAATGAATAATCTGAAATTGCGCTTTTGTCAGTTATTTCACTTCTTTTCAGAGTATTGATCTTAACCCCGGAGGCATCTATAATATATGCCTCAATATCTGAGACATGGACCATTTTTGAATATGGGATGGAGATTTTGGTGTATTTTTCTCCTGCCCTGTTATTGATCTTTATCTCAACCTTTTCCGTTTTATATAGTTTATTATTGCTGACAATAATATTTCTTTCCATGTTTAACAGTTCAGCATCTTTTAACTGTCCTGAACCTGCAAATCGGACAGGACCAGATGGCCAGACTGAAAATATTCCCAAAGAGAATGTACAGGCGGCTATTAATAAAGCAATAGCGGATGATACAATTTTATTCATTGAATATTTATAAGGCTTGCACTAAAGGTAACAATAACTTTCTTTATTTAAAAGAGTTACGGAAATTGTTCCTGAAATTAAGAAATATGTACTTCACATATTTCTGTTTATTTCATCATTAACAAGCAGTTTCCAGGCACTTTCTCAATAGGGCACGATTTTCCAATTGTGATGGAATAAAAGGCCGACGAGCGGTCTTCTTTTGACCTTTACCAAATTGCCTGTCAATTTGCAATGATTAAAAAAAGATATACTTTTGCCACTCGAATGGTCCTATAGTTCAATGGATAGAACGGAGGTTTCCTAAACCTTAAATCCAGGTTCGATTCCTGGTAGGATCACTAATTGTTTTCGCCGTTGTAGAATTATCTTATGTATTATGCATATGTAATTAGGAGCATCCTTTCTGGGCGGTTTTATAAAGGCTCGTGTAAAGACCTGAATATCAGATTAGCTGAACATAATGCTGGAAAAACATTTTCTACAAAACCTTTTATCCCATGGGAAATAGTTTATTTCGAGAAGTTCCCGGATTATTATAGTGCCCTTAAACGTGAAAAGTATTTTAAATCAGCTGCTGGTAGAAAATTCCTGAAAAAAATAATTTGAATCCAGGTTCCCCGCCCGACTGGACGACGCCAGTCGTTCGGGCGGGGATTCCTGGTAGGATCACAAAAACAAACAAATAAAGCCCTGATAAATAATAATATCAGGGCTTTTTATAGGTCAGTGCCAAACTAACACAAGTTTACTCAATAAACCGACAAATGTTGATTATATGATGATGCTTACCTATATATAATCGAATATCTTTTCTATTATCTCCAGACCGACATTCTTTCCAATTCCTTCATATTCCTGATGGTGGTCTTTATCAAATAATTGCAGATGAACTTCTGAGTCGATGCTCTCTTTTATTCTTCTTGACATTTCACCATAAACCGGGGCTTTGAGATCTCCAAACGAGTTTTTTATGACCCTTATTTTAAGAATGTTCCTTTTGTTCCTGACAATAATTTCAATAGTTTCTTTATCATGAGCAATTTCTGAAACGGTCGACTTATTATAAGTGCTGAACAGATAGAACTTCTTATTGAGATATAAATAAGCGATGAATCCGATAAAAAATCTTCCCAGCCAAGGGATTTTTGCTATTGAAAATGAAAAGGAAGTGTCATGTTCAGCGAAATTGTTGCTTTGTATCCATATCCAGGCTTCCGGAAATGAGATCCCCCAGTCCTTTTCAATATATCCTTTCCCTTTATTGAAATCAATTGCTTTCCCGTTAACTGATATTCCGCCTGAGAGATCATGATTTACGGAAATAATGCCATGATTGCATTCCATAAATGGGATAAATGAATACCAACCCATAATTCCGGGAGAGAAAATGCTTTTGGGATACCTGATTATGTTGTTGAAATCAATTTGTCCCTTAAGATTTATATTTTCACTCTTGATGTTCAGGTTTATGCCGCTCCCTGTAAAAGTGGATGGTCCAACCTGCAGAAACAGTTTCTTTTTATCCCACCTGAATTCATCAAGCGGATATCTTATGTATTCTTCATTGCCAGTATATCCATTCATGATCTGAATGAATGCATGAGGATCATTTTCAACTAATGAAACTCCCGGAATAAATGAAAAAGTATAAGCAAGATCCTGAGAGACATTCTTGAAGTACCACCCCTCAAAATAATGTTTCTTTCTTAAGCTGCCCTGGAAAACCTCTGGGCTATACAATCGCATGTGCATTGGAATTAATAATCTATAATAATAAACAAACTTAACAAGACCCGTTTAAATCCGCTTCAACTTTCTTCAACTTTTTTCTACCTTTACTCCTGCCAATACTTAAAAAATGAACTGGATAGACCTCATTATCATTGTCCTTCTTATCCTTGCAATCCTCAGGGGCTTTACTGACGGCTTCGTTAAGGAAGTCGCATCGCTTCTTGCACTGGTGCTGGGAATATGGGGTGCAATTAAATTTTCATCCTTCACTGCTGCCAAACTGTACGACTGGTTCGACATGACCGGGCAGTACGTAGGCATAACTTCGTTCCTGATCACCTTTATGGTAATTGTGGTGGCAATCCATTTTATTGGAGCCCTGGCCGATAAAATGATCCAGGCCATTTCTATCGGATTCCTCAACAGGATACTTGGAATGGTGTTCGGTCTTATCAAGTCGGTGCTGATCCTGAGCGTTTTCTTTACCATACTGAACGTAATCGATGCACGTCACTCGTTCCTGCCCAAAGAGAAGATCGCAGAATCGAAATTCTACATGCCCATCTCTGATATAGCTCCTGCAATCTTTCCTGTAATTGGCGAGGGAAACTTCGGGCAGGCATTCGACAGGTTCAAAAAACAGCCGCCGGCTAACGCGACTATTTAACCCCTATTGCTATCTTTGTCTTTCTTAAATAATATCTATGAATTTTATTGAAGAACTGAAATGGAGAGGCATGATTCACGACATCATGCCGGGGACAGAGGAGTTGCTTAGCAAAGAAGTGACGACAGGATATATCGGATTCGACCCTACTGCCGACTCACTTCATATAGGTCATATGGTGCAGGTTATGCTTCTGGTTCATTTCCAGCGTTCCGGTCATGTACCTGTGGCACTCATTGGCGGAGCAACGGGAATGATCGGAGACCCTTCCGGGAAGTCTGAGGAAAGAAACCTCCTAGATGAAGCTACTCTCTTGAAGAATCAGGAGGGGATAAAAAAACAGCTTTCGAAATTCCTCGACTTTCAGTCTGACAAAAAAAACAGGGCCATTATGGTCAACAATTACGACTGGATGAAAGAATATTCATTCCTCGGGTTCATCCGTGATATCGGGAAACATATCACCGTAAATTACATGATGTCGAAGGACTCTGTAAAGAAGCGTCTCGGATCCGATGAAAAAGAGGGGATGTCTTTCACAGAATTCTCATATCAGCTTGTTCAGGGAACAGATTTCCTTTATCTCTATAATGAACTGGGATGCAGGCTCCAGATGGGAGGATCGGATCAGTGGGGGAACATTGTGACTGGCACCGAACTGATTCGCCGTAAAACAGGAGGAGAGGCCTTTGCCCTTACCTGTCCGCTTATCACAAAAGCTGATGGTTCCAAGTTCGGAAAAACCGAATCGGGAAACGTATGGCTCGACCCTGAAAAAACTTCGCCTTACCACTTCTACCAGTTCTGGCTCAATGTATCCGACGAAGATGCATCGAAGTACATAAAAATATTCACCTTGCTTGGACGTGAAGAGATTGAAAACCTGATTGCGGAGCATAACAAAATGCCTCATGAAAGGCTTCTTCAGAAGCGACTGGCAGAGGAAGTGACTATGATGGTACATTCACGAAGTGAGCTAGATGCCGTAATTGAGGCATCGCAGATACTATTCGGGAAAGGGACAACGGAATCACTTAGGAAGATGAGCGAAAACACATTCCTGTCGGTATTTGAAGGTGTTCCCTCATTTGACATAAAAAAGGAAATGCTTGCTGATGGGATCACTTTTACTTCACTCTGTGCCGAACAATCCCAGGTATTTGCTTCAAAGGGAGAGCTTAGGCGTATGGTCCAGGGAGGCGGAGTGAGTATAAATAAAACGAAGGTCGAGGATCCGGATCAGCCGGTTATTGCCGATCTGCTGCTGAACAAAAAATATCTCCTTATTCAGAAAGGGAAGAAAAACTTTTATCTTCTGAGGTTTGTATGATTACTACGTATTAAATCAACAAACCCTCATCCCGGCCTTCCCCCAAGGGGGAAGGAGCCAACTAATCTTTTCCCCCTTGGGGGAAATAAGAAAGGGGGTTTATAAAAACATGAACAGGATTTGGTTCCTTAATTCTGAAATGTTGTATAAGCTACCAGAGGTCGGCAGCAATGATTGAAACATCATCGAACAGCCATGGGTTAGTATCAGGAATACCCAGCTGTTTTATCATTTCACGGATATTCTTTTCAACTGGTTCCCTGTTCGAGATATGCTGTATTATTACTCCGGTGCCGATATCCTTGCCGTCATCACCCTTTAATTCAGAAAGACCGTCGGTATAGCAAACAAGCTTGTTGTACCCGTTGATCAAAATATCTGTTTTACTTACTGAGGGAATCTCATCGAGCATCCCGATGCCTACGCATGAAGCATTGATGTGAGTCACTCTTCCGGTTTGGGTGTCATAAAGAACAGGAGGGTTATGGGCAGCATTTATATATTCCAGGACTTTGGTATTAGAGTCGTAACGGGCAATAAAAAAAGTAATGAATTTTTCACCGGCGGCATTTGAAACGACAACCGAATTGAGCTTGTTCACCAGGAATACAAGATCGATATCGGCGGTGAGGAGTGCCCTGAGTGTTGCCTGGAAATTTGACATCAGGATGGCAGCGGAAATTCCTTTTCCTGAAACATCGGCAATGCAAAGCCCTATTTTTGTATCAGAGAGCCTTATGCAGTCATAATAATCACCTCCGACCTCGTAGTGCGGGAAATAAAATCCATTCACCACAATGGAAGGATCTCGCGGCATATGACTGTTATCAGGAATGAGCATCTTCTGCATTCTGGCAGCCAGCTCAAGCTCCTTCTTAAATGCTTCCTGACGGAGCGACTCTTTGTGAAGCCTGATATTCTCCACGGCGACAATTATGATGCTCGAAATGGTCTGGATGAAATTCAAATGCTTTATTACCGGGCTCATCCCTTCCCCTTCCTCTTCAATATCGCCGATAAATAGGAATGCAAGCTGAACATTGTTATTGTAAACCGGGACGATTATATCGACTCCCTCAAAACCCATGTCGGACGATACATAAGTAATCTCATCGAATCCAAGAAGGCGCTTCTCTACGTCAAGTGACTCGAAATATTTCGGAAAGCCGCCGTTCAGAAGACACTCCCATTGTGCGGAGCGCTTAAAAATAAGGATTTTCCCGATCCCGAGATTGTTCCTCAGTATCGATTCGTATTTGGAAAGAAGAACTTCAGTAGGAAGGTTGGCGTTGATCGACAAAGTAATGTCGAGCAGCGAATCCAGCTTGAACCTGGATAATTTCAACCTGTCTTTCGAACCCTTTTTATCTTCCATTTCAATTTTTCAGCCCTTAACCCTCTCCATGTATGTCCTGTCGTGGGTGTCGATTCTTATTTTATCGCCTGTATTAACGAAAAGAGGAACCATGATTGTGCTTCCGGTTTTTATTTTTGCCGGTTTCAGGGTGTTGGTGGCAGTATCGCCCCTGAGACCAGGTTCGGAATAGGTAATCTCCATTACCACAAACTGCGGCAGTTCGACCGAAAGGATATTCTCAGTGTCGGCATGCACGACGACTTCAACATCGATTCCGTCGAGAAGAAACTCCGGATAATCTATTACATGCTCTTCAACACGGATCTGCTCATAGGTTTCATTGTGCATGAAATAGTAACCCATGTCATCCTTATATAGATACTTATAGGGTCTTCTTTCAACTCTTGCTATGTTAACTTTTGTCCCTGAAGAAAACGTATTGTCAATTACTCTTCCTGTCTTGATGTTCCTTAACTTGGTTCTTACAAAGGCGGGGCCCTTGCCCGGCTTTACGTGCTGAAACGATACAATCGTATAAAGATCATTACTGAATTCAATCACCATTCCATTCCTGAAATCTGCAGTACTTGCCATAAATCTGTTTTGTTACTCTTATTTTTGGTTAGTTATTTTTTCTTAATGTCGAGCGGATAGCTCAATCCTTCATAGCTTACCATGTCTACCGTAAATGCCCCCACAAATATATTAAAACGAATCTTAACCGGTAAAAAATTTTTATCAGCCGAAAACCAGAAGGATACATCCTCCTGAGTTTTGAAGAGTCTGCCCACTTCGGTGACCGGATTAAATTTATAACACAATATTTTGCCTGCCCTTGTTTTAATTTCCTCTTCGTCAACATATTTCATGCGGATCGGATAGAGCTCATCGGTGAACCAGGTTGTCATCTCGATTATATCCCCCTTCTTAACATTCGCCATATAGGGGAGACTATGATTGCGGAACCAGTAGAAGCAGGAGAGGATGTCGTGTATCCCCTGTGGTGTGATATGAATTCCTGTAAGGTCGCTGGTAAGGATTGCAGAATCCTTTCTTGTGGCGTGGTCGAATAGCACGACATTGTAACGGTGGTATCTCCCTTCGTTTATATTCCTGATTGATTTAACGGGGAGCTCGGTTGCCGGATTAATATAGCTCTCATAAACATCCTTTACTTTGTATATGGCGTCAGCCAGGCCGGTCGTTTTTGCTTCGAGTGCCGAATGCCATACCTCTTTACCGGAAAAGGAATCTCTTCTGAGATCCAGCGTGGCGATGCCGCCGTTGATCGCTCCATAATGAATAACATAGTTCACTTTCTCTCCCGGCCCGTACGATGAGACCTGGCCCGCGAGCTGAAACAGGCTGGCGGAACAGAGAATAAATATTGAGATCAGCTTTTTCATAATATTCACTAAAGAGAATCAATTAACGGGCCAATTATTTTCAGAGAATGTTCTTTACCGGTTTTGTCGTCAGGAAATCCTTGAGATAAAAAGGTTCAAAATATGCAACATCCTCAAAACGCTTTTCATCCATAGCTTCATATGCGGGCTTCAGCATAAATGAAGCGGAAATATTGAAGTCGTCATCAATTATTATGTTTTCAGCCTTCAGCACTTCATGGCATTTTGAGGCACCGTCTCCAAAAATAAAGATTCTTGACGATGGGGCAAAATTACTGAAAGTATCCGTATTAATTATTTCTGCAGATATTCCTTTTACTTCTTTTCCTGATGAGTCGAGAACGCAATAATAGATCTCCATTCTCCGAGCATCGAGGGCAGGGGCGAAGAGGTCGGATGGAGATGCTCCGTATTTCGTCTCTGCGATAGGTTTAAAGCCCTGATACATTGAATGTGTGGTAGCCACTCCGATCAGGGGTATTGAAGCCGCATAGGCTATCCCTTTTGCTGCAGAGACACCTATTCTGAGGCCGGTATATGAACCCGGACCCTTGCTTACAGCCACTGCTTCGAGATTGCCAGGCTTGATGCCTGTCTCCTTAAGGATGTCGCTGATGAAAACGGTTAACAGCGAAGCGTGAGATCTTCCTTCGGCGCGCTCCTTCAGGGCAACAACACCATTGTTATCGCAGAGAGCAACTGAACAGATATTAGTAGCTGTTTCAAGGCAGAGTATCATTGTTTTTCAGAAATAAGCTGCAGCTTACTTCTCCTTATAAAGAGACTCTTTCTTAACCACTTCGATAAGGGTACTATCCTTCAGCTTTTTGCTGATGGCGCTGAAGGGAGCTGATATGATTTTAACGCTGTCGGCCAGGCCTTCTGTGATCTCGATGTAGTTGTTATCCTGGATCCCTGTCTTGACATTCTTTACAAAAGCATATTTCCCGTCGGTGGTGAAGACAATAGTTTTGATATCCTCTTTTGTAACCTTCTTTGAGCTATTGGTAGTATCGGTACGGGTTGTAACTGCCTGGATAGGAATTGCTATAATCCCCGCCTTGGTCTCAGTCAGGATATCGACCGAAGCCGACATTCCAGGTCTGAGAGGATATTTGAAGGTAGAAAGCTTATCATTTGACTCGGGCAGCAC
>Ga0182010_10002101_pt1 | contig 10169 bp, 7 predicted proteins | sample 611E1MmetaG_FD_120488 | JGI IMG/M metagenome (GOLD analysis project Ga0182010, IMG submission 120488) | Permafrost microbial communities from Stordalen Mire, Sweden - 611E1M metaG | ecosystem: Environmental > Terrestrial > Soil > Wetlands > Permafrost | place: Sweden: Stordalen | collected... | reverse complement strand
GCGTCCGAATGCTCCAGCCGTACATCGCCCGCGGCCGCGTTGCGGAGTGGTATCGCGGCACCGCCGACGCCGTCCTGCAGAACCTCAATGTCATCGAGCAGTCCCAGGGAGATGCCGTCCTGGTGCTCGCCGGCGACCACATCTACAAGATGGACTACCAGCCCTTCGTGGCCGCGCATAGGCGCCACCGGGCGGACGTCACGATCGCGGTCCGGCGCGTGCCACTCGCGGACGCGACTCGAATGGGCATCCTCGCCATCGACGACACCGACCGGATCGTCGAGTGGCACGAGAAGCCGCGCCAGCCCAAGTCGGATCTGGCCAGCATGGGCGTCTACGTCTTCTCCAAGCGAGCGCTGCATCAATGGCTGACCGACACCCGGCCGGATTTTGGGCATGACGTGATCCCGGCGATGATCGAAGGAGGCGCTCGGGTCTTCGGCTATCGCTTCGATGGATACTGGCAGGACGTGGGAACGATCCAGTCCTACTGGGAGGCGAACCTGGCGCTGCTGGCCGACGCGCCGGAGCTCGACCTCTACGACCGGGAGTGGGTCATCCACACTCGGTCCGAAGAGCGCGCCCCGGCCAAGATCGGCGCCACGGCCCAGGTCCATCGCAGCCTGATCAGCCACGGCTGCGTGATCAACGGTTCGGTTGTGAATTCCGTCCTCTCGCCTGGCGTCGTGGTGGACATGGGCGCCGTGGTCCGTGACTCGATAATCCTGTTCGACTCGGTCGTTCGGCCCGGCGCTGTGGTCGATCGCGCCATCCTCGACAAGGAAGTGGCCGTCGGCCCCGGCGCCCTCGTAGGCGAGGGGACCGACTACGACGTCGTCAACCGCCGCGAGCCCAGCCGCCTCAGCACCGGCATCACTGTGGTGGGCAAGCGGGCGGTCATCCCCCGGGGTGTCCGGATTGGACGCAACGTTCTCATCGGCGAGGGGGTCAGGGCGGCCGACTTCGTGTCGAGGGTCATACGCAGCGGTTCAACCGTGGAGCGGCCTCGCGAGCGACCGGTACGGGCCGGCGCTCGCGCCCGTCCCGGCGACCCGTCGATTGAACTGGAAGCCGCTGCCGTCGACATCGAACTCGGACGGTCGGGGACCGATTCCGGCGGCAGGTCCAACTCCGGTGGGTGACGCGCCTCCGGGGGGACGAGCGACTGAGGGCATGTCGATCCTGGGCTATCCGAGACGACGGCCGGCGCGGCCTTCGATTCGCGCCGCCGCTCCCGCCTGATCGGTCGAACGCCGGTGGGTGGCGGTGTATGGCACGCGTCCGCGAAGACCGTGGCCGGTGCGCTCCTCCTGGTCGTCGCGGCCTCACTGTGGCAGGCGGCCACGCCGGCTCGCGTCGAGGCTTCCCAGACCGATCTGAGCTTCGTCTCCACTTCCACCTGGACGGCCGATCCGGCGGCCGGGCGAGTCCACGTTCTGGCGGTCGTGGTCGCCACCTCGCACTCGGGGGACAATGGAGACCGTCACTATTACTACGACAAGATCCAGATGACGCTGCCGTCGTCGTCGGCGGACTTCGGGGCGACATCCGCTAGCGGGCAACCGCTTCCACTCACGGTCGAGTCGGCCACCGGCTCGAGCGTGATCGCGGTCGTGGGCCTGGGTGAACGCCTCTACTCGGGCCAAAGCGAGTCGTTCGACCTTACGTTCGACCTGGTGGACACCGGCGGCTCGACCGACCGCGACCTCCGTCTCAGTCACAACTTGATGTCGTTCCCGGTGTCGGCCTTCGGCAGCCCGAACACGGCCGGCAGCTCGGTGTCGGTGGTGTTCCCGCCCGACTTCACCGTCCAGGAGGAGTTCGGCGGCCTGACCCGCGCAGTCTTCGGCTCCGGCCAGGTCGAGTTCTCTTCCGGCATCCTCGACGATTCGGCCGAGCTGAACGCCTGGTTCACGGCAGTCGAGCCGGTCTCCCCCGGCGACTTCAGCGTTCGGTCCGTGACCATCGGGCCGCTGAACGTGGCCCTCCGATACTGGTCCGACGACGTGGGTTGGGCGGACCAGGTCCAGCGAGTCCTGTCGGCCGGCTACCCGCTTCTGCGCGATGCGATCGGCCTGGGCGACCCGATCGGGACAACGCTCACCGTCGAGGAGGCGTCGACACAGGAGGTCAACGGTTTCAGCGGCGCCTACGACGAGGCCAGCGGCCAGGTCTACGTCTCGTACTTCGCGGACCCGTTCGTGATCCTGCACGAGATGGCCCACATGTGGTTCAACAGCGACCTCGTGACCGACCGCTGGATCCAGGAGGGCTTCGCGTCGTACTACGCCGAGCAGGCGGTCGAGAAGCTCGGATACACCGACCATGCCCCGGTCTTGACGGATCGACTGCGGCAGGCCGCCGTCCCGTTCAACGACTGGGTGACGGCGGGGGAGTCGAGTTCGGCGACGGACGCCTATCTCTACGGCGCCACGCTTGAGGTGGCCGGGCAGATCGCTGCGCTCGCCGGCCCGGACGGTCTGCGGGGCGTCTGGCAGGCGGCCCGCTCCGGAAAGGCGGCCTACCAGCCGGCTTACGCGGCCCAGACCGAGATACTGAGCGGACGCTCGACCGATTGGCGCCGCCTGCTCGATCTGCTGGAGAGGACCACCGGCCGGTCGTTTGTGGGCATCTGGCGTGAGTGGGTCGTGGATCCCTCGCAGGCCTCCCAACTCCAGCAACGCAGCACCGCCCTGACCGCCTATGCCGCTGCGCAGAGCGCCGCGGGCGACTGGGATCTGCCGCCGGAGATCCGCCGCTCGCTCGACACCTGGCAGTTCGATCAGACCACGGCGTTCATAGATCAGGCCCGCGACGTCCTGGCCCAGCGCGACCAGATCGCTGCCGATGCGGCGAACGAGCAGACGTCGTCACCCCCAACGCTCCGGACCGCGTTCGAGCGGTCGGGCCTGATCGTTGCGAGCACGGAGGCAACCAACGAGCTGGCGGTGCTCGACGAGCTGTCGGCGGCGAGCCAGGCGCGGACAGCCGGCGGCGCGGCCGCTCCACTCGGCCTCCTGGGCGTCGATCCGCAGACGGACCTGGCCTCGGCTCGCGATGCTTTTGCGAAGGGCGATCTGGGCAAGGCCATGTCTTTGGCCACGAGCGCTCGAACCGCCTGGCAGGGTGCCGACACCGCCGGCCAGATCCGCATCTTGGGTTCGCTGTGCGTGCTGGGCGGCGTGCTGCTGCTGCTCGCGCTGTTCATCTGGACCCGGGGCTATCGCAGGCGACGTCAGACGGCCCTGGCTTAGCCTGGCGGCCGCAGCATCAGACTAGCGGCCCTCGGACTCGAATCGACGAGCGAGCCAGAGGATCCCCGCCACCGATTTGGCGTCCTCGATGACCCCGCCCTCGACGGCCGCAACCGCGTCGCGCCACGGGATGCGCGACAGCCGCAGGTTCTCGTCCTCGTCGGGGCTCAGTCGGCCCTCGCCCGCCGGCCGCAGGTCCGTGGCGAGGAAGAGGGTCAGGTACTCGGTCGAGAATCCGGGGGCGCTCCAGAAGCCGCCGATCCGTTCCATCGTTCCCGCGCGATAGCCGGTCTCCTCCTCGAGCTCGCGATGGGCGGCGACCAGCGGGTCCTCGACCGCGCCGTCGTGAGTTTCGAGCGTGCCGGCCGGCAGCTCGAGCATCGCTCCGCCGCACGGGACGCGGTATTGAGTGACCAGGAGAAGGCGGCCCTCGCTGTCGAGCGGGGCCACGACGACGGCGCCGGGGTGGACGACGATGTCGCGGACGGACTCGGATCCGTCGCCGCGAACAACCCGTTCTTCCTCGAAATCCATGTAGTGGCCGCGGTGCAACGGCCGGCGGTCGACGACCCGCTCTTCGAGCGCGACGTCCGCGTCGCGGAGGTCCTCGAGGACCGAATCCAGGAGCGGCTGGCCGGTGGGAACGCGGTTCGGTCGGCGTCTGGCAGGCGAGTCGGGCATGTCCGAACTATACGGGAGGCGAGCCGCCGCTCGGCGCCTTCCGTCAGGGCTTTGGGACCGCGATCATGTCTGCCGCGATAGTCCGGGTATCGGCCACCGTAACGTCGGCGGTGTGGACCAGGTACTCGTGCGTGGAGTTGTAGTCGGCGCCGACCGCGACATAGGGCGGGTCCAGAGTGCGCACCCATAGCTCCGCGGGCAGGTTGCCGAACGCCGCCGGCCCCTGGTCGACGCCGAGCGTGTGCCACGTGCACATGCTCATGCCTCCTTTGCCGCAGAGGTCGCCCTCCACGAGAGTCACCCAGCTGGTGCCGGGCCCCTGGTAGTCGACCTCGAGCATGCCGTCGGGCGCGTAGGCATAGGTGCCGTTGTAGACGTGCCAGCCGGCCGGCAGCACCGCGCAGTAGACGGTCCACTTCATGGCGGCGGCCGCCTCGGCGAAGAAGGCCCTGTTGTCGTCGGAGCCGCTGCAGCCGGCCGCCGGGGACGTGGGAGTGGGAGTGGGCACCGGCGTCGGCGTCGCGGCGGGCCCCGGCGACGGAGTCGTCGCGGGGGTCGCTGACGGGGCCGGCGTGACGTAGATGACGATGGGAGTGATCGCCGGGGCCGGCGTGACGTAGATGACGATGGGAGTGATCGCCGGAGGCGGCGTGATGTAGATGATCTCCGGCGTCCCGGCTGCGGCCGAGCAACCCGCCACGACCACGCAGCCGGCCAGCGCCAATGCCCCCACATGTGGTCTGGGGGTGCAGCTCTTGTTCGCCATCGGGCCTCTCCTCGGACGCGTCGGCTGACGCCGCCCCCGTTCCCGCAGGAGACTGCCGTCGGTTACGCGGCGTCGCCCGCGATCATCTTAGGAGCCCTTCGGCAGGCGGCAATAGGCGATCGCCTTAAAGACCAACGCCCCGGCCGAAGCCGGGGCGTTGGCTCCCTGAACCGGAGAATCAGGCTGCCGGTCCGAACGGGAGCGCGAAGTTGGTGTCGGGATCGAAGACCTGGATTCGCGCGAGCGAGACCTTCAGCTCGAGCATGTCGCCCGGGCGGACCTTGTACGACGAGTCGATGACGGCCACGATGTCGCGGCCTGCGCCGGACGCGTGGATGAGCTCCTCGTTGCCGAGGTATTCGACGACCTCGGCCTTGGCGTTCACGGTGGCCGTGGCGCCGGTGATCGGGCCGAGAACGAGATGCTCGGGGCGGAACCCGACGATCAGCTGCCGACCGGTGGCGCCGATCGACTCGCGGAACTGGGGCGGGAGCGGAACCGTGATGTTCGAGCCCTGGAGGGCGATGGCGTCCCCGGTGCCCGCGACTTCCACCGTGGCGAAGTTCATCGCCGGGCTGCCGATGAAGCCAGCAACGAAGCGGTTGATCGGCCGGTCGTAGAGCTCCTGCGGCGTACCGACCTGCTGAAGGCGACCCTCGTTCATTACCGCGATCCGACTGCCCATCGTCATGGCTTCGATCTGGTCATGGGTCACGTACACGAAGGTGGTGTTGAGGCGCTGGTGCAGGCGCAGGATGTTGGCGCGCGTCTCGACGCGCAGCTTGGCGTCCAGGTTGGACAGCGGCTCGTCCATGAGGAAGACTGCCGGCTCACGCACGATGGCTCGCCCGAGGGCGACGCGCTGGCGCTGGCCGCCGGAGAGCTCTCGCGGCTTCCGGTCCAGGTACCGGCTCAGGTCGAGGATTGCGGCCGCTTCCTTGACACGGGTCTCGATCTGGGCCTTGGGGATGTGGCGAAGCTTCAGGCCGAAGGCGAGGTTGTCGCGGATGGTCATGTGCGGATAGAGCGCGTAGCTCTGGAAGACCATCGCGATGTCGCGGTCCTTCGGCGGGACGTCGTTGATGATTCTCTCGCCGATGCGCAGCGTGCCGTCTGTGATCTCCTCGAGGCCGGCGATCATGCGCAGGCTCGTGGTCTTGCCGCAGCCCGACGGCCCGACGAGGACCATGAACTCGGCATCGCGGATGTCGAGGTTCAGGTCGTCAACGGCGACAACGTCGCCGAACCTCTTGGTTACGTTCTCGAAGGTTACAGTCGCCATTCGGCAAGACTCCCTGTTCTGTTGGTCCGATGTCGGGCGATGCTAGCAGCCCAATTCCGCGACGCCACTCCTCTTCCGGGTCGTTCTCACCTAAACGTTTAGGGCAGTTAATCTGTGCCGCGGGCCCAACGACCGAGCCTGGCTGCCGCCGGCTCAATCGTGACAGCCGGTACATTCAGAGTGAGTTCAGCCAGGGCTCGTACAACTCGGCCAGACTAGAGCACGATACGAACCTCACTGGAGCGCAGCGATGAGCGCAAACGAGCCGTACGACCCGCACCAGCCTCTGCCGGAGCCCGATCGACCGATGAATACTGAAGCGCCGAAGCCGCTTGGCTCCGAGCCCGTCTGGGGCCCCGAGGAGGACGTGGACGCCATGTCCGCCGCGGTCGTCGAGGCGCCTGCGATGCCCGCGCCCGGCCCTACTGGCCCGACCGGCCCTACTGGCCCGACTGGCACCACGGGTGCGGCTCCCTCAGCCGCCCCGGCCCCCCCGATGTCCCCGAATCCAGGGTGGTGGAGCCAGCCCGCTGCGTGGCCGGCCCAGACCCAGCCGCCAGCGCCGCAGTTCCCGCCAGCGCAGTTCCCGCCAGCGCAGTTCCCGCCAGCGCAGTTCCCGCCAGCGCCGCAGTTCCCGCCGCCGTACCAGCCGTGGGGCCCCGCATCGGCTATTGGTGCGCCTGCCCCAGGCCTGCCGAAGCAAGGTGGCGCCACGCGACGTGTCTGGCCCCTCGTCATTGCCGCGGCCCTGCTTTCGGCCTCGCTGTCGGCGGCAGGAACGTACGTCGTCACCACAGTTGTCGGACGGCCCGCGGCCGCTGCCACGACCCCCGCCAGTCAGACCGGCAACGCTCAGCTGATCAGCCTGACCCAGTCCGACGCGATCGTCCGGGTCGCGACCGCGGTGAAGCCATCCGTCGTCACCATCACGGCCACCGGAATCTCCGGCCTGTCCCCATTCTCGGTGCCTGCCACGGGCGCAGGGTCCGGCTTCATCGTCAGCGCCAATGGCCTGATCCTGACCAACAACCACGTGGTCACGGGCGCGTCGTCGCTGACGGTCACTCTGGACGACACCAGCCAGCTGCCGGCAACGGTCGTGACGACCGATCCGACGCACGACCTGGCTCTGATCAAGGTCGACGCTACCGGCCTGACGCCGGTCACGCTCGGCGACTCGAGCGCCGTCCAGGTCGGGCAGCTGGCCATCGCCATCGGCAGCCCGCTCGGCACCTTCACCGATTCGGTGACCCAGGGCATCGTCTCCGGCACCGACCGCAGCATCACCGTGGGCGATCAGGGCACGCGTACGCAGGAGAAACTGTCCGGGCTGATCCAGACCGACGCCGCCATCAACCCGGGCAACAGCGGCGGGCCGCTCCTGGACGCCAGTGGCACCGTCGTCGGGATCATCACCGCGAGTGCGAGCAACGCCCAGGACATGGGCTTCGCCATCCCGATCAACCAGGCCAAGCAGATGATCGCCCAGGCCGCGAAGTAGATCGGGGCGGTCCGGCTGGCTTTCAGGGAAGGTTCAGGCAGGCGGACCATACATCCGGCGGGCGTCCCCACCCTTCATTTGCTATGGGCACAGCGACTCGTCGAGTCTTCGAGAGGCATGGATGAATGAAGCTCAAGCTGGCAGCAATCGCACTGATCCTGGTGGGCGTTGGGGCCGTCGCGCTGGTCGTGGTGGGACCCACCTTCGGTGGATCGTCGGCCTCTAAGTACCTCACGTCGACCGTCACGACCGGCACCGTCAGCGCCACATCGGTGGCCACCGGCACCATCGCTGCGAGCACGGTATACGGCCTGAAGTTCGGCGTGACGCCCGACATCGTGAGCACCGCCGCCACCACGTCCGGCAGCGGCGGCTCCACCAGCAGCAACACATCAAGCAACTCGTCGAGCGGCTCCCTGACCTGGCCGGTCCAGACCGTCACGGCGACCGTGGGCGAGAGCGTGACCAAGGGCACCACCCTCGCCACCGCCGACGCCACGGCCGCGCAGCTTGCGCTCGCCTCGGCCCAGGCGACGCTCGCCTCGGCCCAGTCCAAGCTCGCGACCGACCAGGGCGGGCCGGATTCGGTAACGCTGGCCCAGGCCAAGAACGCACTGAGCCAGTCGAAGAACAGCTACAGCCAGGCTGAGGCCAGCCGCACCAACACCAACCAATCGAACGCGTTGAAGCTGTCCCAGGCTCAGGCCGCCGTGACGTCGGCTCAGAACCAGCTCAACGCGGACACTACCGCCGCCGCCCCGCAGGCGACACTCGACAAGGACAACTCGACCCTGGCGTCGGCTCAGCAGAACCTGGCCACGACGCAGCTCTCGGTCAACCAGTCGAACCAGCAGGCCTCCCAGCAGGTCACGAACGCGTATCTCAGCTACCAGTCGGCGGAGCTCCAGTACGATGCCAAGGTGGCGCCCGCCTCGACCGCCACGGTCCAGGCCGACCAGGCCGCCGTCGCGTCCGCCCAGTCCACGGTCAACGCCGATCAGGCTGCCGTGACCGCCGCGACCCTGACCGCTCCGGCCGACGGTCTGATCATCGCCGTCAACGTCCTGCCCAACGTCAACGCCCCCACGAGCGGTTACGCGGTCGAGGAATCCGTCGGGCCGATGGTGGCCAATTCCAGCTTCGCCGAGTCGGACATCTCCAACCTCAAGGTCGGGCAGACGGCCACCGTGTCGGTCACAGGCGCCGGCGTCTCGGTTCCGGGCACGCTGACCCAGATCGTGCCTGTGGCTTCTTCCTCGAGCGGCGCCAGCAGCGTGGCGACCTACGCGGTCACGGTCACCCTGACCAGTCCGCCGGCCACAGTCCTCGCGGGCATGAGCGCGACGGTGACGGTCACAACGGCCTCGGTTGACAACGCCCTGCGCGTTCCGGCGACGGCCCTCTCGGGTTCCTCGACCGCCGGCTACACGGTCCAGGTCCTCAACAGCGACGGCAGCGTATCGGACGTCAGCGTCGAAGTCGGTCTCGTGACCACCTCGATGGTCCAGGTCACGAGCGGCGTGTCCGCCGGCGACACGGTCGTCACGGGGACGGTCTCGAGTCGCACGGGAACAACCACGACGGCGGGCGGCGCCGGCGGCGTCAACGTCCAGTCGCTCACCGGCGGGGCCGGCGGGTTCGGCGGGTTCGGTGGACGATGAGCGCCGCCGCTGACATTCCGATCATCGAGCTCGAAGACGTAACTCGCATATACGACACGGGCAAGGTCCAGGTCCCGGCGCTATGCGGCGTGAACCTCGAGGTCGCCAGCGGCGAGTTCCTCGCGATCGTCGGGCCCTCGGGCTCGGGCAAGTCGACGATGATGAACATCCTCGGCTGCCTGGACCGGCCCACGTCGGGACGCTACGTGCTCGACGGCCAGCCTGTCGACGAGCTCGGCGACGACGATCTGGCCCTGGTGCGGAGCCGCTCGATCGGCTTCGTCTTCCAGAGCTACAACCTTCTGCCTCGCACGAGCGCCCTCGACAACGTGGCCACGCCGCTCATGTACCAGGGCGTGGGCCGCAAGGAACGGATGCACAGGGCCCAGGCCGCTCTCGAGCGGCTCGGTCTCGGCGACCGCATGCACCACGAGCCATCGGAACTCTCCGGCGGGCAGCAGCAGCGCGTCGGCATCGCCCGAGCGATCGTGACCGAGCCGGCCCTGATACTCGCCGACGAGCCGACGGGCAACCTCGATAGCCACTCGGGCGCCGAGGTGCTCGATCTCTTCCGCGACCTCCATGCCCTGGGCCGCACCATCGTCCTGATCACCCACGACATCGACGTGGCCGCCGCCGCCGACCGCGCCGTTCACCTGCGCGATGGGGAGCTGCAGGAGGCGGTGCTCGCATGAAGCTGACCGACCTCGTCGGGCTCGCCCTGTCGCGTCTCGGGACCGGCAAGCTGCGGACCGCCCTCACGATGCTCGGCATCATCATCGGCGTGGCCAGCGTCGTGGCCCTCGTGAGCGTCGCCGAAGGCGCTACCAAGGGCATCAGCAACCAGCTCCAGTCCCTGGGCACCAATCTCATCACCGTCAGCCCGGGCTTCACTCGAACCGGGGCCACGCGCGGCGCCATCGGCTCCGCCACCACCCTGACCCTCGAAGATGCGAACTCGCTCGCGGCTCTCGACGGCGTACAGGCCATCGCCCCCGAGCTCTCGACCAGCAAGCTCGTAGTG
>Ga0182010_10002100_pt1 | contig 10170 bp, 10 predicted proteins | sample 611E1MmetaG_FD_120488 | JGI IMG/M metagenome (GOLD analysis project Ga0182010, IMG submission 120488) | Permafrost microbial communities from Stordalen Mire, Sweden - 611E1M metaG | ecosystem: Environmental > Terrestrial > Soil > Wetlands > Permafrost | place: Sweden: Stordalen | collected... | reverse complement strand
TCGCGCTCGGAGTTCCCAGCAACGAATCGACTTCCTTCTTCACGACTTTGACCAAGTTCTTCTGGACTACTTTCTGAAGCGCAGCCTTCGAAAGAAGGACACCGTATTCAGGCGACTGCATCCATCTCTCGATCTCCCGCTGATAGCCTCGAATGAGATCCTCTTGGCTGGCAGTAGGGAGACCCATGCCAAGTTGCTGAGCAGAATGGGCGTTCAGGGCCGTCAACAATTGTAATTGCTCAGGCCCCGTGTATGCCTCGAGAATACGCACTACTCCATGGACGAAGGAACTCGGCAGAGCACGAAGCCGCCGAAGTCCTTCGTCCACCTCCTTCTGGCATTCGCCAAGGCACCAGGCGAGGTATCGCCGCAGAAAGGCCTGCCTGAGAAGCAACAGCGCTTCGTCTTCCTGCAAAGGCAACCTAGACACCTAGGGGCGACAGTACGACCGTCAGCACCATGATCATGATGAGATAGGGCAACGTGTGATCTTGGGGGCCGCGTCTGAGATTGTTGTCGTAGACGTCATACAAGATCAGCCCGCCCGACGGGGGATTTACCGAGGCAGTGCGTAAGATGGAAATCGGAACCATCGGAGGCGGTTGATACTCACCGGGGGTGCCGACGTGCCAATTGTATCCGTTCTGCTTATCGAGCACGCGCATCACAGCAATGTACTTTGCCAACTGCGCCGCACCTGCCGTAGCGCCTCTGATCGTCTTGATTTCGAAGATGGAGAAGTTCTCCGAATCGACAAGGTCCGGTCGCAGCCGACTCGCCCCTGGCTGTTCCAAGATAGAGGAGATGGAGATGTCGGAGGTCCGCTTCAGGAATTTCTGCCCGACAAAATGGTCTCCGATGGCTTGGTGGACGGCCATTCCCTCGGTGAGCGAGACCAGCCCCGTAGGGTCAGAATTTGTGGTGGGCCTGGCACCAGCATACAAGTACGGCTGCAGTGCTGATGGATCTCCATCGTTCAGACCTAACATGGGATCCACACTCACAAACCGCCCCGTCCTGGTGTCCAGCCACCGTGCGCGGTTCTGGTAGAAGCCGACGCTGTCGACGAGCCGCTCACCAGCGAAGCGGTACGGATTCGCATCGCTGCCAGTGCTCGACAGAATCGTACCGAAAGCTTCATACGAGTATGTGTCCGTCCGCGCGCCACTCACGTCGAGCAGCCCGCGCACGCTCCCCAGCCCATCCGCCTCGTACATCTTGGCCACCCCGCCGCGGATCTCCTCGAGGAGCATGTCCCCCGCCCGCACGTACAGTACCGCCACCACGCCACTTCCATCCACCTCCGCAACCACGTGGCTCAGCCCGCCGCTCGTGTCCACCAAGTATTCCGTTCCCACCCCATTGACCGCCGTCCTCACCAGCACCCCATCCACGTCGTACACGTTCTCGACCACCGTCCCGTCACTCTTGGTCACCTTGACGAGGCGGTCCTCAAAGTCCCACTCGACTTTTGCATCGCACTTCGCAGCCGGGTACCAGCGGTTTTTCACACACCCGTGCGGTCGCGCGCGCCGATACGCATGCGCGGGCCTGGACGCGCACGTATGCGACTCCGTCGGGAGGAGTTCGCCGGTCGTGGTCGTCTGGGCCGCCTGCACGTCCAGGATTGTCGCGCTCCTCGGCCGGATCGGCAAGCAGTCCGTCAGTCGATGGCCAGCGGCGCGGGACGTGCCGCGTCCTCGTGTGCACGTCCCGTGACCGCGGGTTCGCCAGATAGCCGGGGCGCTGTGCAGAAGGCGGTTAAGGAGGAAGCCTGCTCGGCGTGTTCACGGAGCGTGGCTGCTTCCGGACCAAAACGTAGCAAGATCCGCGCACAGCTTCTTGCAGTAGTTGAGCGTCCTCTCCGCCGTCGCGATGGCCTCGTCGGACTGGGACGTTTCGTACGAAGCGTGCGGGGGCTTGTGGGGATCGCTCCCCCGATACCCTGGGTACCTGGCGCCCTCGTTGTGGCCCGTGAGCGTCTCGAGTGCCGCCAGAAACTTGGGATCCCAGCCGCCGGATGAGAGTAGCGGCAGATGGCCGAAGAGATTCGACAGGACGTGGACCTTGATGGTATCGACGTGTGTGGCCAGAAGCGTTCTTGCGCTCTTGATCGCCTTCTCCGCAGCCTGCTGACATGCGTAGCAGGCCCATTCGTGAAAGCCATTCGCCTTCAGCACGGCTGCCGCCTTGAAGTCCCAATCTGCCTGCTCCATCAAAGCCTGGGCCGCGAGATCGGGCCGCAAGGGAGGTGTTGCTCCTCCAGGCACTCCGCTGTTGGTCGGAGAGGCCATCTACTCGATGTTGATTTGGGTTGCGTAGACCCGGTCCAGCCCGTTGGACGTGAGTCGATACACGTTGTTGATGCCGTCATCGAAGACGTAGCCGTCTCGGACCAGCTCTTGACAGAGCTTCAGGGTGTCACTCGGCGAAAGCCCCGTGAGACTGGATAGATCTGTCAGGCCCATGCCCGCGTTGGCCCTGCCCACGTTGAAAAGCGCACGCAGGATCTGATCCCCCTGGATTGCCTTCCAGTTCTCGAGTCCGACGACGCGGCCTAATGCTGTTGTAGCGACCAACACCCCTCCAGATTACCACAGCATCCGAGTTCTGCAGCGGCTCCTGCGTGGCGACTCATGACTTGTCTGGCTCCGACGGTGGCTCCGGCGCAGCCGCCCGCTCTCGCGGGTGGCACCGCTGTAGCGTTTCCTTCAGGTGCCCGATCGACACGTGCGTGTAGATTTGCGTCGTCGCCACCGAGGCGTGGCCCAGCAGTTCTTGGATGTGCCGCAGCTCGGCCCGGCGTTCCAGCAGGTGGGTGGCGCACGCGTGGCGCAGCCCATGCGGGGTCAGCCGCTTGTCGATGCCCAGCGCCTCCGCGTACCGGTGCAGCCGCGCCCTGATCGTGAAGTACCCCATGGGCTTCCCGAGCATGGTCAGCCACAGCGCCCGAATCGGCCGGGCTTCCCGTCGGCATAGCCCTGGCCGGCACCAGCGCAGATAGTTTTCCAGGTAGCTCGCGGCCACCTCGCCAAACGGCACCACCCGCTGCTTGCCGCCTTTGCCACACCGGATGCGCACCATGCGCTCGTCGAGATCGACGTCGTCCAGCTCCATGGCCGCCGTCTCGCCTGCACGCGTTCCCGTCGAGTACATCAGCTCGTACAGCGCACGGTCGCGTCCACCGTCGGGCGTGCTCGGGTCGATGCTGTCGAGTAGTCTCGCCATCTCGTCGGTTTTCAGCACCGGCGGCGGGAGTTGCTCGGGCTCCTTGAGCAGGTCCAGCTTGTGCGCAGGATCGATGGGGACGAGGTCCAGTTCCAGCAGCACGCGATAGAGCCCTCTGACCGCCTCGAGCGCGTTGTTCACCGTCACTGCCCGAAGCGGCAAGCCCTTCGCCGTCGGCGTGTGCATGACTTCCATCCGAAAATCCTCGAGCAGCGCCGGCGTCACCTTCACCAGCTCGCCCACCTCGCGGCTGGCGAGAAAGCGCTCGAATTTGTGCAAGCAGATGAGCTTGCTCCGCACCGTCGTCACCGCGTACCCGCGCGCCTCGATCGCCTGCGCGTACCGAGCGATCAGCTCCGCCACCTTCGGCGCGGCCGTCATCGCTTGCCCCGCGGGTGTTTTTCCCGCTGCATCTGCCGAAGATCGCCAGCCGCCACCTTGGTGTAGCGCTGGGTCGCGGTCAGCCGCGCGTGCCCAAGTATCGCCCCGACTTCGACGAGCTGGGCGCCCCCACGCAAAAGCTCTGTCGCCATCGTCCGCCTCAAGGCGTGGCAACTGACCCTCACTCCCGTCGCCTGGGCCAGCGCCGCCACCAGCCTGGTCAGAGCCCGGCAGTCCAGCGCCCGCCCATGCCGCGCCAGAAATAGCGCCATTTCGCCCTCGCGCCCGTGCATCCGCCGCGCGAGCAGCGGGCGCACTTTTTCCAGATACAGCTTCAGCCACTTCTGCGCCTCCTGGCCGAGCGGCACCAGCCGCTCTTTGCCGCCCTTGCCGTGTTGCACGCGCAGGACACCGCCGGCCAAATCCACGTCGAAGACACTCAGACTCACCAGCTCGGCACGACGCAGCCCCGTGCCGTACAGCACTTCCAAGATCGCGCGGTCGCGCACGCCCGTGGGCAGCGACGTATTCGGCCCGGCCAGCAGCTTCTCGGCATCCTTCGTCGAGATCACCGGCCCCACGAGGTGCGAAAGATTCCGCTCGTGCAGGTGCTCTGCTGGCGAGATCAGCAGGCGGTTGGTCTCGACGAGAAAGCCGAAGAAGCGCTTGCACGCCCCCAGCCAGCACTCCGCTGTCCGCGGCGCCACCTTTTTTCGCAGCCCCGCCACGTAGCCATCCACCTGCACCCTGGTCATCTGTCGTACGTCCGGTATCTGTTCCGCTTCCAGATAGCGGCGGAGCGTGGTCAGCCCCTGCGCCCGTGTTTTCGCCGTCGCTGGCGACAGCCCGCGCCCTCGCATGTGCTCGCAGAAGGCATCGACCAGACCGCCGAAGTCGTCCTGGCCGGATACATGGGACCGAGGTTTTTCTTTATATGCTTCCTGGAATTCCCTCATCGCTACCCCCTCCGCCGGCTAAGGCAGCTAAAGGAAAGAGCTTTCCGGCGAAAAAGCGTTGTGACCACGCTCCACCACGCCCCACCACGGTCACCACGCTCCACCACGCCCCACCACGGTCACCACGTTCGGTCACGGCGTAATCTCGATCCCGGCCCGCTTCGCCGTCGCTGCGACCTCTTCCGGCGTGGACAGATTCAGATCCACCGGCTTGCCGTCCTCGTCCACCTGCAGCCGGTAGATGTACTGGTGGCCACGGTCACCTACGAGAGACTCGATGCACTCCTCGCGTTCCAGCTCGGCCAGGTGCACCCGAAGCTGCCAGCTCGACCAGCCGCACTTCTGTTTCAAGTCCCGTCGGGTGAAGACGTACTCGGGCTTCACCTCGCCTTGGGCCTGGTCTTCACACAGGCGCCGAATTTCTCCCAGCAGCTTGCGCGCCGGCGCCGACAGCTCGTCGAGCGTGCGTTCCAAGACACTTCGGGCGAGTTTGTTCGCGGCAGCGAGGTCCGCCAGCGTGGCCTCGATGTACGCCACGGGTTCGCCGTCGACGGTCATCTCTTTCATCGTGCGCTGGTGCTGGTGAAGGAAGGCCACCGCCTCGATCAGCCCGAGATATTTGCGATGATCGCGCCGCGTGCGCAGCGGTTTTGATGGGAATTTCAGCAGCGGCGCGTACGGAATCACCACCGGCATCGCCCGGAGCAGCCGCTGCGCCACGTGGTGCCGCCGAATCGCTGCCTCGCCCCGACGGCGTTGCGACAGCCCGTCGAGCGTGCGTCCCTCGCGCTGGAGCGCATGGATCCGAGCCGTCATCTCGTCCGATTCGTCGACGGTGACCATCAGAAAGCGCGACAGCGTCTCCGGATCCATCTCCGTCGCCGTCGTGGTCAGCAGAAACATCGCCGGCCCCTTGACCGTGTGCTCGTCGGTCCGCATCCGTCCCGTCTGCGGATCCTTCGTCGTCACCGCCACCGTCAGCGACTTGGCCGACTGGAGCGACCGAATCGAATACGCCGCGCCTTCGGCGCCGGCTGCCTCCTCGATGCACAGGATCTTGTGAGACAGCCCGTCCTCATCAAGATAGTAGAGCGCCTGGTCGGTGACCCGCGTGTAGCGTTTCACGTCCTCGGGCGGCACCAGCCGCACCAGCACGTCAGCCAGCGACGATTTCCCAGCGGCAGATCGCGACTGGATGAGCAGCGACAGCGGCTCTTCCAGCTTGCGCGACACGCACGCCAAATACCCGAGGAGCTTGTTCGACTCCTCGCCCGCATACCCGGCCAGGTCCAGATCTCGCACCACCTGGTCGAGCAAATCCGGCCGGCGCAAGAAGGCCATGGCATCGGCTTCCTCGTCGGGCGTGGCCAGAAGTCCAGCGCCTGACTCCTCGGGCGTCGGGCTCGCCGTCTCCGCCTCGGCGTACTCGATCACTCGCCGCAAATCGTGCTCGGTCGTGCCCGCGTCGATGCCGAACAGCCCCGCGCATGCCCGCACCCACGCCTGCCGCGCCTTCGCGTTGTACAGATCCAGCGTGTCGAGGTGAAAGCGCGCTCCAGCCTGCGCCCGCACCGCGCAGCGCAGGTGCGTGGGCGATCGGCCCATGCCTTTCACCTCGTAAACTCGGCCGGAGAGGTTCAGGCGAAAGCCACCCGCGGTCTTCTCGTAGCCGTGGTGGCTGCGATGAAAGGGGAAGCTCGGACGTTCAGCCACGCCCGGATCCGCTGCCCGCAACAGTGCCTCGACCGCGGCCGCGCCGCCGGTTCGCACCACATCGTTGATGTCCTTGCCCTCAGGCATCGGCACCACCACCGCCCGTACTCCTTCTCGCCGCAGCTCCTCGGCCAGACGAGCGGCGCCCTCGCGCCCGGGTTCGTCGCCGTCGAAGCAGATGAAGATCTCGCGCACTTGCTCCCGCCTGACCAGCTCGCGGTGCGAGTCCGTCCACCCGGTCACGCCCCAGGATGGAAGGATGTTGGTGTAGCCCGCATCCCACAGGGACATCCCGTCGAGAATCCCCTCGGTGACGATCAGCTCTTTCGAGATCCGCGCCGCCTGCGGCACCACCAGCCCGCGGCGAGGGCCTGGCAAGTACAGGTGGCGGGGTTCCCCGTCGACGATCTTTCGCCCGTAGAGGCCCACCACCGCGCCTTGCTCGTCGATCAGCGGCACCACCACGCACCCGAAGAAATGCTCCGTCCCCGCTGCGCTCAAGATCCCGAGCTCGCGGAGCTGCTCTCCGACTTCGCCTTCCTTGGGCAAGGTGTCTCGCAGCTTCCCGCTCGCCAGCCCGACCCGGAAAGCTTCGAAGGTCGCCGTGTCCTTGATTCCGCGGCTCTTGAGGTACTCCGCGCCTCGAGGATCTTCCTCGAAAGCCCGCCGGTAGAAGTCCACCACACGAGCCAGGAGCTTCGAGAGGGCTGGCGTCAGCGTCGGCATCTTTTCTTTAACCGCTTCCGTCGGTGGCGGCGCTGGCTCGACCGCCCTCAGCCGCAGCGGTGCCGATGCCTTCGCGCCCAGCCGGATCGCGGCCTCGCGGAAGTTCAGCTTGTCGTACAGCTCGAGAAATCGGATCGCATCGCCACCAGCATTGCAGCCGAAGCACTTCCACAAACCCTTCTCCGGTGTCACCGACAGTGAAGGCGTCTTGCCGTCGGCGTGGAAGGGGCATCGCCCCTGCCACGACCGACCCTTCTTCTGCAGCGAGATCCCTTTCGACTGGATCAGTCCGACCAGGTTGGTGCCGTTCTTCACCCGTGATACTTCGACGGCTGGGATCATCAAGCCCTCCCGGTTCTCGTCGACGCCGGTCCTTTGAGCAGCACCTTCAGCATGTCGAGCAGGCACTTCCCACACACGTGCACCGTGTTCCCCGTCGGCAAGATCGTCACCGGCCCGATGCTCATGCCCGGTTGCTGCCGATCAGATCGGCAGATGCGGCAATGGTCCAGCGCCACTTCTGCCTTCAGTCGAGGTTGCGCGTTCATCGTGTCCTCCGTGGTGGTCGGTACCGTGGTCGAGGCAGGGACGGCGACACAGTCGCCGACTTGAGCCTGATCGCCCAGAAGCCTTGCGGCGCCTGCCAGAGCTCGAGACCGGCTTCGGCCAGCAGGTTTACGAGATCGGGCCGGAAATGCGGTTCTCGGAAAAAGTCTGTCAAGACCCTCTTGGCTTCCATGAGGCACCCCTGCGGCATAGCCAAAACATGATATATTTTGTACATGCCATGTACTTCGATGTCAACACCCTTCGTCGAGCCCGGTCCGGAAGCGGTCCTAAGATGGTTGCGTTCGACCATCGAAGGAATGTCCGTGCCACAGCCCAAGACCAAGACCGACCGTGAAGCCGTCGACCAGCGCCTGGCCCGATTGCGGCGCACCGCTGGGCTCACCCAGCAGCAGCTGGCCGACAAGACCGGCATCTCGCGAAGGATGATCGCTCACTACGAGACGCAAGCGACTACGCCGCCAGCGCAGGCGTTGCCGCTGCTTGCGAAGGTCCTCGGCGTGACCGCCGACGAGATCCTTGGCACTAGCGGCCGATCGAGCGCCGCCACTCTTCAAGCCGCACCTCACAGCACCGTGGATCTTCGTCTCTGGCGAAAGCTCCAGCAGCTTCAGCAATTGTCGCCACAGAAGCGCCGAGCGGTCCTTCAGGTTCTCGACGGCTATCTCACCGCCAATTCCAAGTCGGCCGTCGGCCGATAGGTTTCCGGGGGCGCGGCGGGGTGGGCTGGGGTTGGGCGGCGAAGCCGCGCATCACTTTTCGTAGCGGCCCAGAGCTTGCCTCCGTGGCGGCGAGCGGAGTTCCACAGCCGACGGAGCGAGCCGCGCTGCAAGCGCTGGGCCGCGGGCCGCGCGTGTTGGCGTTGGCGCCTGCACGATCGTCGAGGCGGAGAGCGTAAGCGCGAGCGGCTGCGGCGCCAGCTAGCGCCGCGGCCGCGGTGACCTAAGAGCGCGCGCCCTCGGCCGAGGCACAATGCTTGCGCCACGCCAGCCGGGCCCGTCGATCTGCACGCCGACGGCCCCCGTGGTGGTGGCAGGGGTTGGCAGGGGAAGGGGCGCGACCGGGGGCCGTGGTCGCGCGCCGTCCCCCCTAGGCGTAGCGGGCGGCGCCGTCCGCGGCGCTCAGATCGCCCGCGGAGCCAGAGCGTCCTTCCCCCCTGGGGATTCCTTATCCCAGCGACCGAGCGCAGCGAGGGAGCGAGGGGGGTGCCCAGGATGGGGGGTCCAGGGGGGAAGGACGCGGCGGGGGGACGGCGGCCTAGGCGTGCCGACGGGCCCGGCCTCGATAGCAGCACGATGCCGGCGCCGAGCCGCGCGCACGTTGCTTTGTGCACGATCGTCGCGCTGAGAGCGTGAGCTGTCGTCGCCGCTTTCCCGGATGCAGCGACCATGCCGTGGCGTCCGATGCGAGCACAAGGTGAACGCCGCTTTCTCCCCTGAAGGCGCTTGCGAGCGAGGCGCCGCGGCATGGGAGCGTCGGCTGTGTGTCCGCTTTCCCCGATGGAGTCGTGCGCGCGTGCGCCCGGCAGGGGGCACGCGCGCGCGACGGTGCCGACGAGAAGATCGTCGCGCTGGGCGCCTTGATGGTGGAGCGGCCTGGGCCTTGCCAGCGCGAGCACAGGCTCGGGCATCGCGCATATGCGCACCCCACGTGCGAGCGCGTGCAAGGACCAGGACGCGGTGACCGGAGCACTGACCGCGGCGCTGCGAGCCGCGCACCTAAGGGATGGAGCGGGCGCCCGTGCGGTCGTAGCCGAGATGGTCCTGGCGCCGAGGTGAAGCAGCGGCGAAGACGGCACGGGCGCCCGCGGGGGCCGGGGCCAACACGCGGGGCCGGGGCACTGTTCCACGCTGCCGATCGCGGATACAATCAGCGGCATGGTCGCCAAGGCTCCAAGCGTGAGTACGGTTCTTGGGCTGCTCATCAAAGCTGTCCCGACAGTGCGCGACGAGATCTCCAAGGCCCGAGGCAAGCCCACCAAAGCTGAGTCCGAGTGCCTCATCGCGTACGTTCGCAGGCTCGACGAGCGCCGCGTCCTTTACCACCCGTTCAATGTGGAGGTCGTCGAGTCCTGCGTTGGCTCCCTCGACGAGGTTCGGCGCTTCACCGACGAGACTCTTGCCAAGATCGAAAGCCCGGCCGCAAGAGCGGCGCTCGGCGCCATCCTCGATCAGTCACGTGCCTTCGTCGACAGGTGGCATGGCGCCCGCACACATCTGGACTGGTGGAATCACGGTGGCCATCATCGAGGCATGATTTCAAGCGGCCATCGAGAGGATGGTTTGGACGAATTCTTTCAGGATTTGGGTGAACTGCGTGGCACGATGAAGGAAATGCTCGCTCTTCTCAAGCTGCTGGAGCCCAAGATCAAGGCACCAAATCTCCTTCTGGAGGGGATGTAGATGTCTTCTCCTCTCCACTTCATTGTGGCGTGGCTGGACGCCATGGCGCCGGAGCTTCGCGACGAATACTTTCTGTAACTTCTCAAAAACTGGTGGCCGGACGCGCGGCATCATTTGACCGGGAAGATGGGTCGACAGGGCATGGTCTAGCCTGTGCTCCCCGCGGGCAGTGGCCAAGGTCGTCACGGCGCGAGGGC
>Ga0182010_10002097_pt1 | contig 10172 bp, 4 predicted proteins | sample 611E1MmetaG_FD_120488 | JGI IMG/M metagenome (GOLD analysis project Ga0182010, IMG submission 120488) | Permafrost microbial communities from Stordalen Mire, Sweden - 611E1M metaG | ecosystem: Environmental > Terrestrial > Soil > Wetlands > Permafrost | place: Sweden: Stordalen | collected... | reverse complement strand
CGTGGCTGGGCTGGCAAACGTTGTATTTCCGTTTGGCACCTACTGGATGCGCAAATTCGCCAAGGTCGCCTGCGAGACCGCCGAAATGGTTGGCGATGCCGTTCGGGACCAGGTCTTCGCACCCGCACCAAGCTAGCGAGCGGGGTCGCTCGGAGGCCCCCAGCGCTCGTCGTGAAGCAATGGCAGAGGCACGCACATTATTGCTGGCCAGTCCCTGCCGACCACACTAGCTCGGCCCGAAGGCGCCCCACTTCTGAAGTAAGCAACCGCTGGGCATTGTTCCGGTTGCTCATCTGCGTGTGATCACTATGTCCGAGCATCCCGCGCGAACCGCTATTCCGAGGACGCTTCAATTTACCGTCGGTCCGGGCTTGCGAAATCGAACCGCTATTCCGAGGACGCTTCAATTTACCCTCGGTCCGGGCTTGAGAGCCGGTTCCCGGGTAGGACTCCCGCGCGGCCGAGCCATCCGACCGCGCGCGAAGGCAGGGCTACCCGGCTTGCTCCTCGATGGGTGTAGCACTTGCAGCGTGAGCCCACCTCCCTTAGCATTCGTCGAGAAACACGCATGACGAGGCATCTTCGCTTCCTTATTTGGACCGCTCTTGGTGGCGTCATTGCCACGTCGGCGTGCAAGGATTCTGGTGGTCCAAGCGCGGACGCCTCGGCCGAGCAGTACACCACATGGCCCGACGGCCACACGTTCGCGCTCGTGGACTACTGCTTGCCCGTCTTGCCACTCTCGGATAGCGGGCGTTTCTGCCCCAGCAACGCAGACGAAGCGATTGCGATTGCGTCGTCTGGCGTAGATGGCGGGTTCAACACGACGCCAAGGGTGTACGCCTGTGCCGAGCCTTTGATCGGCTATGCGCCCTATTTGGGCCGGAGCTGCTACTACGACCGTCAATCGAGATTGTTGGTCTCGGTCTCCGTCGGCAAGGACACACCCAGCGAATGCGCGGACTCGCCGGAGCACGACACCGCCTCCTTTACCTACGCCGTCTATGGGAGATTCGTAGCGTGCTCGCCTCCTGACTCCAAGAGCCTCGACGCCAGTGTCGACGACTGACAGAGACGCTCTCCGTTCGCTCCTATACCCGCAACCAGTCGTCGGGCCGAGCGCGCAAGGATCCCTGGTCGGGCGATGGCAGCGGACGCCGTCGGCCTTCGAGCGTGGCCGAGCGATCCCGGCCACGCGCGAGAGCGACAATGGAGTAAAGGACCCTGGGAGGGTCCTTTGACCCCCGCGGGGGGAGCGCCGTCGGGCTAAGCCCGCCTGCGCTCACGCGACTACTTGGCCTTGCCCTGATTGGCGACGGCGTTCATGGCGGCGGCGATGGCGGCCTGGTCGCCGAGGTAGTAATGCTTGATGGGCTTGAGGTTGGCGTCCAGCTCGTAGACCAGCGGAATGCCGGTCGGGATATTCAGCTCGACGATTTCGCTTTCGGGGATGTTGTCGAGGTACTTCACGAGGGCGCGCAGGCTGTTGCCGTGGGCGGCGATGATCACGCGCTTGCCGGTCTTGATGGTGGGCGCGATGGTCTCGTGCCACATGGGTAAGAAGCGCGCGACGGTGTCTTTTAGGCACTCGGTAAGCGGCAGCTCGTTTGGCTTGAGGCTGGCGTAGCGGCGATCCTTGCCCGGGTAGCGCTCGTCGGTCGTTTCGAGGGGCGGCGGGGGAATGTCGTAGCTGCGGCGCCAGACCTTGACCTGCGCCTCGCCATACTTGGCGGCCGTTTCGGCCTTGTTCAGGCCCTGCAGGGCGCCGTAGTGGCGCTCGTTCAGGCGCCAGTCGCGCTGGACGGGGATCCATTGCAAATCCATGGCGTCGAGCGCCAGCCACAGGGTGCGAATGGAGCGCTTGAGCACCGACGTAAAGGCGATGTCGAAATCGAATTTCTCTGCCTTGAGCAGCTGGCCGGCGGCCTTCGCTTCTCCCAGGCCCTTCTCGGACAGGTCACAGTCGTACCAACCCGTGAAGCGATTCTCGCGGTTCCATTCACTCTCGCCGTGCCGAAGCAGCACTACTTTGTACATGTCTTTCTCCTTCGATGGCCGCCGCGAAGGCCATCAGGCGAAAGCCCGCCAGCCGTCACGCGGTAGGGTCCGTATGCGTTGCGGGGCGTACTTCTAGCATGCCTGCGTGGGCGGATGCGCCTGCCAACGTGCGAACGCCATCCGGCCATTCTTCAATGTGCAGAATGTGCAGGAACAGATCGCCTGCGGCGTGGTAGCGCCACACGGTGCAGGTGGCGCTGTCAGCGTTCGGCGCCGTCACGGTGGCGCGGCCGGAGAATGCCAGAAGGTAGCTTTCGCCGCGATGGTAGATGGTGTTGGGGGGCGGCGTGGTGATGTCTAGGTTGGGGATGCCGCCGAGCACTGGGATCCGATCCGGTGCGTCGCGCGGCTGGATTTCCAGGAACCGGATCTGTCCATCGGGCGAGTTCATGCGCACCAAGTTGAAGCTGCGGCCGGCAAGCGCATACACAAAGACCTGGTCGACCAGGTAGTCGGCGCCTTGGTATCCGATAGTGTCGCCCGGACGGATCTTCATGCTCGGCCTAGTATGGCGTCGCGGCCATGGCCTTGACAACCTGAGCTTCCGCCGCTAGGCAAAGTGCTGCGTGAAGATAGATCTCATCCGCGTTCTCGACCCTGACGGCCAGGTCTGTCGCCCCGAGCTGGAACCCAGCGTTCCACCAGCAGAGCTGCGTCGCATGTGTCAGGCGATGATCGAATCGAGCCTGCTCGACGAGCGCCTGCTGCGCTTCCAGCGTCAGGGCCGCATTGGTTTTTATCTGACGGCATGGGGCGAAGAAGCGACGCTTATCGGGCCAACCTGGGCGTTGCGTCCGTCCGACTGGATCTTTTCGTGCTACCGCGAGCAGGCAGCGGCACTTTTCCGCGGCTATTCACTGCGGACGATGCTGTGCCAGCTGCATGGCAATGCTGAAGATCCCGTCAAAGGACGCCAGCTGCCCGCCCACCACAGTGTGCGCGACCTCAACTTCGTTAGCGTCAGCTCGGTCGTCGGAACGCAAATCCCGCACGCGGTGGGCATGGCCATGGCTGCCAAAATCATGGGCCGCGACGACGTGAGCCTGGTCTATTTCGGCGACGGCGCGACCTCGACCGGCGACTTCCACGTGTCCTGCAACCTGGCGCAGGTGAAGAAGGCGCCGTGTTTGTTTCTTTTGCGAAACAACGGATGGGCCATTTCGACGCCGCGGGCGATTCAGACGGCGTCGGCGACGCTCGCCCAAAAGGGCATCGCCTACGGCATGAAGAGCGTCCTCGTCGATGGCAACGACGTGCTGGCGCTCATCCACGTGACCGCCGAAGCAGCCGCGCGCGCGCGGGCGGGCGATGGTCCCACGCTTATCGAAGCGCTGACCTACCGGCGGGGCGCCCACACCTCGTCCGACGACCCGACGGTGTACCGCGATCCGAACGAGCCCAAAGAGTGGGAAGCGAGCGATCCGATTCGCCGCTTTCGTGCCTACTGCCAGGCGAAGGGCGTGTGGACCGCCGAGGACGAAGAGGCCCTGCGCAAGGATTTGGACTCCCGCTTTGCCGCCCTGGTGCGCGAGGTGGAAGCCGTCCCGTCGCGGCCGCCCTTGGCATCCCTGTTCGACGACGTGTACGCCGAGCGGCCCTGGCACATTGAAGAGCAGGCGCGTGAGCTTGAGCGTCGGGCCAAGCCCGATCCGTCGTCTTCCTCTTCCCGCCGGGGTTGATCCTTCCACTGCAGGCAACGGGCGCTTAGTCGAGGGCGCCGCGACATTCTTCCGACGAACCTGATACTATCAGCATTCGTCTAACCTTTGCTCAGCGAGGGCCCATGAAGCGGGATTCGAGCACGACGGGTTCACGTTCTTCCGATCACGAAAAGAGCACGGCCGACAAGCTCAAAGTCGCTCTCAAGAAGGCCCTCGCGGAAGCCTGGGATGTCGAGGCGTGGAACGAAGCAGAGGCGCTAGCCGCCGAGTTGCAGCGCCCCGATGACGTTGCCGCGGCCTATCGCAAGGTTCTGGTCGCCGGCGCTTCGCCCGAGTTGGTGACGGCTGTCGGGCAACGCGCGCTTCGCTTCCTCGAAGAATGGTACGCTGGCGAGACGGCGGTCGTCGTCGAGTTTCTCGAAACTGTCCTGCAGCTCGATCCCGGTGCGGACTGGGCTCTCGAACGCCTGACCATTCTTCGCTCGGTCAATCAGCAGTGGGACGAATTGCTGACTGCGTACGATGGCGCCTTGCGGGGGCTATCCGACGGCCCGCGCCGCCGACGCCTGCTGCAGGACGCGGCGAGTGTGGCCCGCGATTCGGGCAATATCGCGCGTGCGGCCAGTTACCTGCGCACCCTGTTCGAGGCGGCGCCCGGGATCGTCGAGGTTTCGGCCGAGCTCGAACATCTGCTGGAAAGACTGGGCGACTACGCCACGCTCGCGGCGGTGCTCACCACCCGACTGGCAGTCGTCTCGGGCCATGACGCCAACGAGGTCCGCCAGCACCTGGCCGGCCTCTACCTCGACCATCTGCAAAGGCCCGACAAGGCTCTGGACGAAATCGAGAGGATTCTGCAGCAGCCGGCGCTGGTCGAGGATGTTGTCCCCTGCACGCTGGCCGAACGCGTGCTCGCTGATTCCGGTGCGGAGCCCGCCGTTCGCCGTCGCGCGCTCGCCATTCTGCGCTCTAGGCACACGCAGCAGCGCCGCCTGGATCGGGTGGTGGCGGCACTGCGGGTGGCGCTGACCTTCGCGACGCGCGAAGAAACCCGCGCCTTGATCCATGAAGCTGCCGACACGCTGGAGCGCCAAGGCGACTTGGCGGCGGCGCGTGAGCATCTGGTTGACCTCCTTGCATTTCAACCGGACGAGACGGCGACTCGGGCGCGGCTTAAGTACTTGGCCGAGGTAACGGCGAGTCCGGCGGCTTACGTGCGTGGCTTGCTGGCTGCGGCCGACGCCACCAAGAACGCGCCCTTGCAGGTGGCACTGTGGCTGGAAGCCGCGCAAATCGAAGAAGCGCGCCCGGACGGAGCGTCCCAAGCCATCGCGCTTTTCCGCAAGATTTTGGGCAGCAACGCAGCCACTACCGAGCAGGTGCTTCTGTGCCTGCGCAAGCTCGCGGCCTTGCTTGGTCCTGACGCCGACGAACGGCTCGACATTCTCGAACAGCAGGCGAAACTAGAAAGTCCAAGCGTGCGGCGTGCGCTTTTGGGCGAAGCCGCCGACGTGGCGCGGGGGCGCGGCCAGATCGATCGCGCCCTTGGCTTGTGGAACGAGCGGCTCGTTGCGGATCCGAGCGATCGCAAGGCGCTGGCGAAAACCGTCGAGATTCTGGAAGGCGCCGAGCGCTGGCAAGAGCTGGTCGTGGCTTTGCGCAGGCGCGCCAGCGCCGATGTCCCGTGGATTCAGCGCCGCGCGGATCTCATCCGCGTGGCCGAGCTCGAGCGCGACAAACTGCGCGACGAGGCCAAAGCCATCGCGGCGCTGTCGGAAATCCTAGCCAGCGCAGCCAGCGACGCCGACGCAGTCGCGGCCATTTTGAACCTGTTCGCAGCAGCGGGTCGTTTTGAGAATATGCTGACCCTGGGCGCGCGCATCGGACACGAGACGCAGATCCAGTTGGTGGCGCTGTTCGTTCGACTGGGCGATGCTTGCCGCTCGCAGCTCGGCGATCCGCAAGGCGCTGCGACGTGGTATGGCCGCGCCTTGGCGATCGAGCCGCGCGCACCTGGTCTGCGCGACGCTTTGCTCGCTTTGGTGGAAAACGATGTCGCTCGTGCCGCGGCTGTCGAAGGGATCGTGCGCGCCTCTGCCGCCACCGACGATTGGCAAGCGCTGCTCGCGGTGCTCCCGCACCGTCTCGCCTCGGCATCCAGCGATACCGAACGCGTGAGCGCGTATCGCGAAGCTGCGATTCTTGAAGAGAAGCGCGCACAGAATGCCGGCCGGGCGCTCGGACATCACGTCGAGATCCTCAAGTTGCGACCCGACGACGTGCAGGCGGAATCTGACATCGTGCGGTTGGCGATGGCCACCGGTGATTTCGGGGTGGCCGCCAAAGCCATCGAGCAGGCCAGCACGACGGCGGCCACAGCACGCAAAGCGCAACTTCTGCTACTCGCCAGCCGCTTGTTCGATGAGAACGCAGGCGACAAGGTCGCGGCCCTCGCAACGGCGCAGAAGGCCGCCGAAGCCACGCCAACGGATCGTTCCGCGCGGCTTCGGGTCATTCGCTTGGCCAGCGTTCAAAGTGCTTGGCAAGTCGCCGTCGGTGCTGCATTCGACGAGCCGTTCGACGGCAGTGCGCTCTTGGGCGAGTTTCTGCCGACGATGGAAAAGGCCGCGCGTGAGTCGTCGGACGCGGGCGAAAGCCTGCGCGAGATCGGCACGATGGTTTCCGCGGCGGTAGCCAAGCGTCGCGATCTCGGCGGTGCAGGCGCTCGTGTCATCGAGGAGCGCATCGCCGACTACGCGGTTCCGGCGGGCAAGGCCGACTCGTGGCGCGAAAAGGCTCTGGCGCGGGCTCGCGACTACGAACCGTCGTCGGTACCAACCTTGCGCGCTTTGGCCGACGCTCAGCGCAGCCGCGGCGGAAAACCGCTTTGCGAAACGTTGCTGCAAATCGCGGCCTTGGTGCCAAGCGAGCTCGAAAGCTTGGTGCGGGCACTCGACGTGGCCGAGCAGGAGAAGCAGGAGAGGCAGGAGAACGATCCGACCTTGCTGCGCAACGTCCTCGCCTTGCTGTTCGATCGAGCGGCAGGGCTTTTGCGCATGGGCCAAGCTGCCCTCGGCAAGCCCAGCGCCGCCGAGTGCCTTGTTCGTGCGGCCCGGGGATTGTCCGCTCAGCTCGGAACGAGCCTGGACAAAGTAGACAAGGCCGACGTCCATCGCGCCATCGCCTATTTGCTCGAAGCCAGCCGCTTGCCTATCGCGGCCGACGCCGCGCAGGCGTTGCGTGCGCGCGCAGGTGAGCTGGCCATGCAGGTCGACAAGAAACTCGCGCGCGAGCTGCTTCGGCAAGCTGTCGACGAGAACGCAAAGAATCGCGACGCCGTCAAGGCGCTGGGAAAGCTCTACGATGAGGCGGATCTGCCGGGCGATTTGTTGGCCTTGCGAAGGCGCGAGCTCGACCTTGGCGGTACGACCGACGAGCGCTTGGCGTTGCGGCTCGACATAGCCCGCTTGGGCGAAATCGTCGAGAGTCGCACCGGCCGTTTCGAGACTCTGCTCGCCAACCTGGACGATTGTCCTGGCCATGCGGCCACTCTCGAAGCGCTCGGACAGCTTCTACGTTCGCGCGCGCGCTTTGCCGAGTTGGCCGACATTGTCGCCGGGCAAGCGCGCAAGCTGGAAGAGCAAGGCGATGCGCTGCCCTCGGCCGAGCAGTGGCGCCAGGCCGCGCTGCTTTTCGAAGACCAGCTTCGCGATCCGGCGCGCGCCATCAGTGCGTACGAGAAAGTCGCGCAGCTTTCCGCCGAGCCCGCGGCCATGGATGCGCTTGCGCGACTTTACGAAGCGGCGGGCGAGCCGCTCACCGCTGCGAGCTGGCTTGAACAGCGCATGTCCGCGGGAGCGCCGGCCGACAAGCGTGAGGCTGTCATCAAGCTCGCGCAGACCTATCTTGATGGCGGTCAGCGCCACCGCGCCGTGGCCGCTCTCGAACGGGCGCTCGGCGAAGATCCCGAAGGCGATTTGCTGTGGACGATGCTGGCACGCTTGCATCGCGAGGCGGGTCATCACGAAGCACTGTTGCGCGTTCTCGTCGCGCATTCCCTCCACACGCAGGACGCGCAGAAGGTGCTGGCGTGCGCGCGCGAGGCGCTGGCGCTTTGTCACGACAAACTAGCCGAGCTGGCACAGGCCGTACCCGTGCTCGAGCGCGCGGCTGCGCTGGTGCCGGAAGAGCGAACGCTGCGCCTGTCATTGGCCGACGGTTTGCGCTTGTCCGGTCGCTTGGCTGAAGCGCGTACGGTGCTGGAAGGGCTGCTCCAGGAATACGGTCGACGCCAGTCGCGCGAGCGCGCCGGTTTGCACCTGCAGATCGCGATGGTGGCACGCGCCGAGAAGAATCCCGACCTCGCCGCCAAGCACCTCGACCAAGCGGCCGCGGTTTTGCTCGACAGCGCAGACGTCCAGCTCGCATTGGCCGAGGTTGCCGAAGAGCGGGGAGATCTCGAGCGCGCCGAGAAGGCGTACCGCGCACTTCTGGTCTTGGCTCGACGTGGACATGGCGAAGGCGCGATCACCGCCGGCCAAGTGCTCGTGCGCTTGCGCCGGATCGCGGTCAAGCAGAACCATCCCGCGCAGGCCGCGGAGCATCTGGAGTCGGCGCTGGCACGAGCGCAGCACGATCCCGTCGAGGCGCGCAAGATCCAAGCGGCCTTGCTGGCCGACGGCGATAGCGAAACCTTGCTCGAACTTTTGAGCAAACGCCAAGCCGCAGCCGCACATCTCGGCGATGAAGCAACCATCGTCTGTGAGCGCGCTCGTGCGCTCGAAAGCATCGGCCGTGCCGAAGAAGGGCTGGCTGCTGTTCTGGATGTGCTCGGCAAGGTTCCGGACAACGTTGAGGCGCATGACCTAGGCCGGCGTATGGCGGTCCCGCTCGGTAGAGCATCGGCCTACCTCGACGTTCTCGCTGGCGCGGCTGAGCGCCTGCGTCGCGCCGACGATGCAGCGACGTTGGCCGACCTTCTGTTGCGTGCCGCAGACGTCGCAGAAAATGATCTGCGGGATCTGGATCGGGCACAGGCCTTCCTCCGGCGCGCCGAGCAGACGAGCTGTCGCGGCGCCGACGTTTGGAGTGCCATTGCTCGCGTCGCCGCCAAGGCGGGCAACGCGGCCGAAGCCAAGCGGGCCGTGGCCGGATTGCGACGGCTCGCAACCTCGGCGGTGTCCGATGCCGAGAAGGGCGACGTGCTTTTCCGCCTTGTCGAGGCGCTGGTACCCGAGCCCGAGACTCGCGACGAGGGCCTCGATCTTCTGGCACAGGCGGTGGAGGCGAAAGCGGATCTGGCGCGAGCCACGGCGATCGTGCGAGACGCCCAGGTTCCCGATGCGGAACTGACGCGTGTGATGCCGGTCTACGAAAAGGTTGCTCGCGCATCCGGGGACGAGCGGGTGCTGCTTGAATTCCTCGAGCGTCGCGCGGCCATGCCGGACGCCCGCCTGGTCGACATCCGCGAGGGAGTCGAGCTGGCGGTATCGCTCAGCGAGGGCGAGCGCGCCGAGCGAATGCTCCGTCGTGCCGTCGAAGTGGCGAGCGCCTCGAACAATCTGCACGAGGCGGTTTGGGCGGTAGGGGATTTGTCCCGGCGGCTGCGTACTCGTGGCGACATGGCCGGCGCCGCGCAGGTGCTTGAGGAAGGTCGCGAGGAGTGGGGCAACCCGCGCCTGACGCCGCTCGTGCGTGAGACGGCCAAGGCCGCCTTTGCCATGCCCGATCACGCGCGGATCGCGGCGGATCTTCTCGACCATTTGCGCGCTTTGTACCCGACAGACCGGGATGTGTGGGAGCCGCTCTTGAACCTTCGGGAGCGACTCGGCGAGCGCGAGCGTTTGCAGACCCTGGTGGGCGACCTAGTCGAGAAGCTCATGGGCCGCGGCGACCGCAGCGCCGTGCGCATGGCATGGGCGAGATACCTGCAGAAGAGCGGTGACGTCGGCGATGCTATCCCCGCGGTCCTGCGTGACGTCCTCCTGGAAGAGCCGGGACACGTCGAGGCGATTTCGCTCCTCGCCGATACGTACGAACAGCGTGGCGATGTGAGCGAGGCAGTCACCTTACTTTCGGACGCGCTGTCGGTTGGCGACACCGCCATGAGCGGGGCGGCGCGCGGCCAGCTGGCGCGGCGACTCGGCGACTTGGTGAGAAAAGCCGATCCGGCGCAGGCGAAGATGGTCTATCGCTCCGCGCTTTCCGGATCGCTGCCCGACGTGGCGCTCAAGCGATCGCTTCAGTTGGCGCTCGCCGAGCTTCTGACCGGCGAAGACGAGCTGGTGGTGAAGGCCTCGCTGCTCGAAGAAATCCTGCTCGGCGACAGCGGCGAGGAAGCGGCGGCGCGGGCGCTGGCCCTGGTCGATTTGCGGCTGGGCAGCGGCGACGACCAGGGCGCCGAGCGGGCCTTGGCACTGGGGCGGCAACGGGCACCTGAAAGCCCCGAGCTTT
>Ga0182010_10002094_pt1 | contig 10175 bp, 6 predicted proteins | sample 611E1MmetaG_FD_120488 | JGI IMG/M metagenome (GOLD analysis project Ga0182010, IMG submission 120488) | Permafrost microbial communities from Stordalen Mire, Sweden - 611E1M metaG | ecosystem: Environmental > Terrestrial > Soil > Wetlands > Permafrost | place: Sweden: Stordalen | collected... | reverse complement strand
GAAAACGAACGCCGCGCAAAATGAAATCGTCGTAAATGCCGATTGGGACGATATGCCGCCGCTTTTTTATTGGGACGACGCCAATCGATATATCATGGGACTTGACCCGACCTTTATGTTTAGCGCCAGCGCGAAACGTTATTGGGATTACGTTAATTTTACTTTGGGAAAATCTAATGATCCCGTCGGCGTCATGGCGGAATTGGATTCGCGCTATGTGCTGGCCGATCGCGTTCATGACGGTCTTGATCGCATGCTCGCGCGCTCGCCGCGTTTCACGCGCGTCTATGAGGATAAAGAATCGGAAATATATCTGCTCAAATGAGGATCGCCATTGTCGTCCCCACTTATAACGAAGCGGCCAACATTGGCGAGCTGATGCAACGCCTTGTAGCGGCTGTTACCTCGGCGCAAATCATCGTCATTGACGATTCTTCGCCCGACGGCACGGCCGGTTTGGCCCGCTCTTTTGCCGCGCCCGTCCCTCCGGTCGTCATTGTTCGCGAGCTCGAGCGCGGTTTGGGCGGCGCGCTTCTTTTCGGCATGCGCGCGGCGCTCGAGGGCGGCGCGCAACGCATTGTCACGATCGATGCCGACCTGTCGCATGCGCCGGAAGATATCCCGCGCTTGCTTAAGGCGGCCGAAACAAACCATCTCACGCTTGGTTCGCGCCGCGTGCCCGGCGGCTCGGTTGCCGGCTGGAGTCGCGGCCGTAACTTTCTTTCGCGCGGCGCCGCCGGAATGTCGCGCTTTGTTTTTGGTCTTAAGACGCGCGATGCCACGACGGGTTTTCGCGTTTACCGCGCCGACTTTCTTAAAGCGATTGATCTTGGCGCCGTGCGCTCCAAGGGTTATGCCTTTCAGGAAGAAATGGTCATGCTGGCCGAGACCGGCGGCTTTTCCGTTGCCGAAGTTCCCATCGAATTCGTCGATCGCAAGAAAGGAAAATCAAAATTATCATTGTTGGAGGCGGTTTTTTCATTGGGCTCGCTCATCAGACTGCGTTTCCGCGGTCGATCGGCTATTTCAAGCGTTGCCAAATAATGGCCGTATCATCGCTCATCACGCGTTTCCAATCGGGAGAATTGTCCAAGTCAGCGCCTAGCGTTGTTTTTGCTTTTGAGAGCGGCAGGAGCGCGTATTGCGCCGGGCTGTTCATTAGCTTAACGAGCCCGCCGGGTTTGTTAAGAATGAAAAAATATTCGCCGAGTAGCGTTTCGGAGTTGTTGCGCCGCCAGGTCGCTGTTCCGCTACCGCTTAGGAATATTTTGTCAGACGGCAACAACCATGTGAGCGTGCCGCCCCACTCGAAATAATTAAAAATATATTTTGGCGCGCCGGTTTTTTTAGCCAAGAATCGTATTGCTGAAATGGGGGCGTTGTATTGCGCGAGCACCTCGGTCTCGGTCCAAATATTTTTAAATTTGAAGGTGAGAGCGTTCGCGCACGTGGCGAGCGCGAGCGCCATGCATCCAAAGACGCAAATAATTCGCATATAAAATCGCGCGTTGTCCAATGATAGTTTTTTCGCGATCCAATTCGCCATGGTCTCGCCAAAACCGGCGACAAGCGGCGTCGCCACCAAAACAAAAAGGATCATATTTCGTTTCCCGCCGATGCCCGCGACAAGAAACGCGACAAACAGCAGGATTTGCGGCATGGTGAGGCGGCGTCTTTTCAGCGCCAAGAAAAATATAATGAGCGCGATGGCGATAAAAACTAATGAGCGCGCATAAACGGGTGTTGCGTACACCGGTAACCATTCGGTAATGTGTTGTTTAAAAAAGGTTTCGGTAAAATATTTCGCGACCTCTTGGTAAATTCCGATGCCATACGGATTTAGTAGCGGCAAGGGAGCCGCGATGGCCGCCGACAGAACAATATTGCGCAGACCTTGCCAATCTTTGGACTTGCTCATGATATTTTGAAGCAGGATGCCCGCGGCGTAAACGAACATGACCGCGAAACCCAATATCCAGCTGCCGTGCAACAGCGACCAAAGATAAATAAGCGCCGGAATTATCAAGATGATCCGTTTTTTAGTGGCGCGTTCAAGCGCGGCGAGCGTCAAGACCAAAAATAACGGAGTCAGCATGGCGAGCCGCATGACGATCGTCTGTTCAATAAACCAAACGCCGACGAGCGAAGCGACTAAAGCCGGCACGGTGAGCGTTTGTTTAAAAGCGCGATGAACGCCGAGAAACGCCGCCCATAGCGTGAGCGACATGATCGCGACCAGCGAAAAATATCCAAAGTTTTGGTATATCATCCAGTTCACCAGATCGCCTCCCCATTCGTGGTTGACCCAGAGCCTTCCGGCGTAGGTCCATGTGCTTGTATCAAGATATGGAAAATGGCCGGTATTCCAAAACGCCTGCCCGAACGCGAGGTGCCAGCCGAGGTCTAGGTCAAAGCTGTTGCTCATGACGGCCGTAATAAGCACGAGCATTGCGAGCGGCAAGAGAAAACGAAGAAACTTCATAAGCGTGCCGGTTACGGCAGAACGACCTTATCGCTTTCGGCGTGCGCCGACGGTAAGGTCAAAAGCAAGCTACCATCCGGAGCCACGGTTAAACCACCGGAGACCGTTACCAGTTGGATGGTCATTTTACCGTTTATAATCGGCGGGATTATTTCCACAACCTCATTAGGTTTCCAAGCGGTAGCCGGATAAAGGCCGTTTCCCAGCGGATAATATTCGTTGTTTATTTTTATCACTAGGTCTTTCGTAATCGGCCGGTCGGTTGAAAAAAATAAATGCGGTCCCGTGTCGTTGCTAGCGGCGGGGGTCGAGCCCAAAAAGTTGAGCGGACCGATTTTTTCGTTAATCGCATTTACGATCATCGGTTTTGTCTCATGGATCGCGATAAACGGCAGCGGTCCGCCGACGCCGCGTTTAAGAACGGCAATGCCGTCACGATTAAAAATAACGCCGTATTTTCCGTCGGCAATGAACGAACGAAGGCGGTCGGGTGCGGTTGAATAAGACGCCGCCGCCCATGGGTAGTTCGGATAAACAACGGCAAAATAGACAAAGTCGCGCTCGTCAAGAATCAAATATTCCGGCTTGACCGGCAAAATATAATCGGAAACGCCGAATTGTTTTTTCCCGATCCAAAAATAACTCATCGGCCAGACATTCTGTCGCGATGAGAGTTGGGTCAGCGTTCCAATTGAAGCAACCACGGGCGCGTCTTTGGGGACTAACGCGACAGCCGCTTGCATCGCTTGAGAGCGCGCATTCGGCGGAGCAAAACCATTCGTTAGGCCGACCCCGGGGCCGTAAGCAAACCAAACATAAACGCTCGCGACGACAACTATTGCCGGCATGATCGCTTTGGGAATGAACTTGAATAGGATGGGGACAGACCCCTTTTCATTTGGATAAGGGGTCTGTCCCCGTATTAGCCGCTCGTAGCCTTCGATTGTCGCGAGCATAATCGCAGGCATGAAGGCGGCCGCATATTGCGTCTTGATAATTACCATCTCCGCCCCGTCTTTGGTTAGCATGTATTCGGCGGCGACCAGAATGATAAGCAACAAAAAACGCGGACGGACAAACGGCAAAAATAATATTGGCAGCATCAAAACGACGACCAAGTACAAATTGGTTAGTTTCACGAAGTGCAAAAGAAAACCGAGCGGATGGCTGAGCGCGGCGCCTATGATTGCGAGCGGCGTGCGCCCAAGCCATTCATAATAAATAAAGAATTTATAAGCGCCATCGGGGTTGAAATGGGCAATGACCCTTTGGTCAATTGCAAAAATAATGATCGCAAGAACGGCTGGAATGATGATCCATTTTATAACGTCATTGCGAGCGCGGCGATGACGAATTATTGTGTATGTCGCAAGGAGCGCAAAACCAATAACAATGAAAGCCATGTCTTCGCGGCAAAGCAGGAGCAAGATAATAGTGACGATGAAAGCGTTCCATCGGTTTTTAAGAAAAAAATACGCCGCGAAGAGGGTTAAGGGGGCGGCAAAAGTGATGAGGTGAAATTCAAAAAGCGCCATGTTCCAGACATAAGGATTGACGAGCCAAAGGAGCGGGAAAAGCAAACGCGTTTTCGCATCGTTGAATTTTAGTTTGGCGATCATCCAAATAGGAATGGCCGAAATCGCAACCGCCGCAATTTTCAAAAATACCAAAGTAAGAGGGTGGGGGACAAGCGCGTAAACGGGCGCGAGTGCAAGGATGAGCCATTCAGCATGGTCGCCCAAGTAGCTTGGCGGATTGATTGAAGTTGCGAACAGACGACCGTGGATCGTGTTCCAAAAAGCTTGGTTATAAATAGCCAAGTCAAACCCGTTAAAGCCAAAACGGAAATATTTAAACACGCTAATAAGCGAAATTATCGTAAAAAAAATAACCGTCCCCGCCCCCAAGATAAGTTTTTCGCGTTTGGCTATCATAAACACATTCTACATCATTTACTCTTACTCTTACGAATTTACGAATCTTTTACGAAATTACGAATAGGCCGCTAGGCAGATGCTTGTATTATAGATAAGGTGCTTGGGATATTCGTAAAATTCGAAACAAATTCGTAAATTCGTAAGACCATTGACTTTTTCTTCATTTTGTGCCATAATCGAGTGTTTCGTGGATACTCCTCGAAACGCGTTTAACCCCGCCGCGAGCGGGATGGTTTTTGAAAATTAAGGAGGCCGCAAATGGCAAAGCAGACAAAGCGTCGCAATTTGCGGCGCAAGCGAATTCGGATCGCGCTCCAGATCGCGGGCCTATGCGCGGTAGCGCTAGCGCTTTTCCTTGTTGCAGCGGCGATCATCGTGGTAGACAACGCGTCCGATGGCTTACCGACGGTTGACCAGATCACCGAAAAGCAGTCGACCTCGTCGATCGAACGCGACAGGAACGGCAAGAAGATCTGCGCGATCGGTTCGGTGAAGCACGAGCAGATCGAAGCGAACGACATCCCGCAACTGGTCGTGGACGCGACCACCTCATCCGAGGACCAGAACTTTTTCTCGCACGGCGGGCTTGATTACAGAAGGATCGCGTGGACGGGCATAAAGGGCTTTTTCCATTTGCATTTCTCTCAAGGTGCTTCAACGATCACCCAGCAGGCGGCTAAGAACTACCTGAAAGATCGCAAGAAAACATTCAAGCGCAAGATTAAAGAGGCGATTGTCGCCAAGCGTCTTGAAGCGAAGTTCGGCAAGAGAACCATCCTCGCGATCTATCTCAACATGGTTAATTGCGGGTCCGGCCGTTACGGCATTGAGACGGGGTCGAAGTTCTACTTTGGCCACTCGGTTCGCGAGGCATCACTTGCCGAAGTTGCAATGCTGGTCGGTCTTATTCCCGCTCCGGAGAAATACAATCCTCGGGCAAAGGCTGACAAGAACGGCAAGACCGGCATGGACAAGGCCAAAGTGCGGCAACGGTACGTGCTGGGTCGCATGCTAGCCGATGGCAAGATCAGCAACGCGCAGTACAACGCGGCGCTCGCTGAAGAGATCAAGATCGTTTCCGACCGTCCGGAGGAAGCCAAAGATGGGCAGGAGGTCTGCGATATGGGGAATAACTTCCTAAAGAAGCTGTTCAAGAATGATGGCGACGCCATCAGTCTTCTGGGGTGGAATATTCAGACGACCATCGACATTAGGGTACAGTCGGCGGCCAAGAAAGCGCTGGAAGACGATCTTGCAAAGATCGCCAAGCGCAACCGGACAAAGGAAATGCCGCAAGGGGCGGTGGTGGTCATGAATGCGGATCGCGAAGTGTTGGCGATGGTGGGCGGGGCGCCGTACAAGCCCGGAGAACTTAACCGGGCGCTTGATGCTCAGCTCGCACCGGGCTCGGCCTTTAAGGGGCTGGTGTATTCCACCGCTTTTGAAAAGGCGGGCATGGGTCCGAACGACACGCTATCTAACGTCTTGACCGATTACTGGGATACAGGGAGCAGGACTAGGTGGACGCCGGGCAATTACCGCGGTGAGGCGTCGGATATTCCGATCTTCAACATTCGGAATGCGTTCGCTGAGTCGCTCAACATACCGGCCGTGAAGACGATCTGCGGGTTGAGGATGGATGTGGTGGTTCCGGACGCGTTCATGATGAACGGGATGATCAGCACCGACTTTTGCCGCCAACACGGCATTGTCAAGGAGGTCATTGAGACCGCTGAGCTGGCCGGGATCAAGTTCACGGCGGGAGAAAAGAAGTCGCTTAATCCATCGATCGCACTTGGAACGCATCCGGTTACGCCGATCGGGCTCCTCGGGGCCTACATGGCGATCGGGTTCGACGGCAACTACGTTCAGCCTAAGTTCTTCATGAAGATCGAAGGCGAGAACGCGCCGTCGTTGCCCGAGCAAGAAGTAAGGCGGGTGGTGAGTCCCGAGACGGTGGCCAAGGATCGAATACTGACGCTGGCGGTGACGACCGAAGGAACTGGACGCAAAGCAAATGGCGCCATACACGGGGAAACGATCCGCGGCAAGACTGGGACAACCAACAACTCGACCAACACCTGGTTCATTTGCTACGACGACACATACTTTGCCGTCGCGTGGGTGGGCTATGATAACGGTCGGTCGTTGGGCAAAGACGAAACGGGAGCGAGCGCGGCATTGCCGGTTTGCGTTGATGCGCTCAGGGCCGCTCACGACTTGGAAGGCAGTATGGTGAAAGCCATGCGGCAACAGCCCAAGGCAGAAGCGGAAGAATCGGCGTTGCAAGACAATGGTTCAAACGGCGCAGGGAGCGAAACGTCGGTTCCGAATGAGGATGATAACGAGGGTAGCGGAACAATCGTTCCATAATAGGACATTCTCGGGGGTCGCGTGCAAGATGCATGCGACCCCGTTTTAAATAGATAAACCACCAGCGTCAGCTCACGAGTGTGTTTAAAAGCGTAGCTCTTGTAAATATTCAACCAAGTTTTTTCTTAGAATTAAAATTCTAGGAATTGATAAGCTCCTCCATTGTCATTCCCGCGAAGGCGGGAATCCAATCGTCGCTTGGGCGGACGAACGCCCAATATAGATTGGGTCCACTCCTCGGAGTGCAAGACGGCGCACCAAAAATAACATTGTGCGTGCCCGATGTCGCTCGGGGATGACAAAAAAATATGAAATCACCAGAACCGTCATACATCCCAAAAATTTGCGATCGCAAATTTTTGGGATGTAAGTATTTTATCGCAAAATAACGTTGAATTGGTCAAAATGGCTCAAATCTTGACATTTTTGAAATTTTGTGATAATGTCCGCTGTTGCTGGAACTATATTCCGGCGGCATTCCGCATGGGGCGGAACACGGCAAATATTGATTTAGATCGCCCCGCGGCGGTCGTTGACATTTTGAACAATCAAGGAGAAACAAAATGGCGAGAATAGATGTCGCAGATACCTTTTTCAAGGGTCTTGCGAAGGGCGGCGAACAGCAACTCTTCAACCAGATCAGGAGATTGGTTCGCGGCCTAAAAGAAAAATTTCCCGGTCTTGAAGCGGATAAGGCGTGGGAAAAGATATTCTGGGTTGCCGAACCGGTCGGACGGACATTCTTGGAGACGTTGTTTCCCAAGGGAAGTATTTGGACCAGAACGTTCGATAAGTTCATGGAGGAATTTAATCAAGAAGTAACCGTACTCGCGGAAAAAGGATCAAAACCAGCTTCGGCTTTCATAGCCGGCGGAGGAGTAAACAAAATGAAAAAGTCATCAAGCGTCTGGATGAACGGCGTTCTGTATCCGGGACTTGGCTTCCATGGCGAATGCCCGGCACGCCACCACTTCAAGACCGTGACCAAGAAGCGAAAGAAGGACAAAGGTCCGGAAGAAGAATATCAGGACGAAGTGCCGCGTCCGGGTTTCCGACCGTTCGGCTTCGAGGCCTTTTTGGCCTCGGGCGCACGCGCTCCGCAGATCGAAGGCGAACGCGTAAATCCGGGTGATGTCGGAGAACTCTTTGTTCCTGACACCTGCGCTTGTGAAGCGTTATTCGCACGCGACAAGGAAGAACTCGAACGGCAAAAAAATGAAGCCGATGCCCCCAAGAAAGGGGCGGCAGCAAAAGAGGATCGAAGCGTCGCTGGCTATATCGGAAAGGCGATCGCTGGGAAGATTCCCGGCGTCGACCAGACGAAGATCGATCAGCTGATTGGATTCTTGACCCAGTTGTCGCCGGCGGAAATGGTGGGGTTGGACGAGATCGACAGCGAACACGAATTTGTCGCTCTGGCCTCTGCGACCACCATCGCGCAGTTAAAGATGCTGCTCGCGGCATCCAAGGACAGAAAGGTGCGCGGCCTTTTTGCAGATGCTCTGCATCTGCCGGTTGGCGCAGCGCATGCGGTCGTGGAAACGGGCAAGAAGGTGGCTGGAGCAGCGGGTCGCGGAATCGAGGCCGCTGCGAAAAGGGGCGAGGCAATTGCTCGCCAGTTGCCCGGCGAACTGAAGACGTTTGACGGCAAACTGAACGCCAGCGGAAAGAAATTCGCGAACGACCAAGCGCGTTGCGAAAAGATTGAGGACTTCGCTTGGCAGAATCGGATCAAGGACATTGGGGCGTTCAGGGAGCGGGTTCTTGAGAAGGGTCTTGATCTTGACAACATCAACATTGTTGAGGCGCAACAGAGCTTCGGCAGGAGGGCATAGTCATGTTTAGAAGAATCATCGAAACATTCTTTGGCGACGCGCTCAAAAGCGTCGGCTTGTGGATGGGTTACCGACATAGCAAGGGGCTAGCGACTGCGGGTCGCCGCGGCGCAAAGGCCGTGTACCGCAACCCCCATGTACGAGATGCGTACGACACTGTGCTCGGCCACTACCGGGCCAGCAGGCGTCAGTTCTGGTGGGTGAAGTGGCCATCAATCGTCGCGTTGGGTGGGGGTGGTTTGCTCGCCATTGTTCTGCACTTCGTACCGAACTTGGGCAACGCCGATGAAATTCGCCACTGGGGCGAGACGGTAGTTGTCTCTATAGTGGCATTTAGCGGTTTGGTTCTCATGTACCTCGCCGCGAAGGTCGTGATCGTTGATGTGTTGCTGGAGTTTATTTTGGCGACCATCATTCATGGGTGGAAAACCGCAGTAAGGTTGTTGCCTAGCTTCTTCGGTCGACATATAGATGGGGTTATCGACCCCCTCGCTCTACCGATCATAAAGATGGCCGATATGGCTAGGAATTTGACCCTTTCGGTCGTCATGGGCTTTGTGTCCCTAGCGCTCTTCCTAGTTGTTTTCAGGATCAGCTTGGATATTAAGGGATCGGCGGTAGTGGTACTCTCGGTGACAGGAATCGTCGCCGCAGTACTGCATGCCAAGAAGGAGACAAAGTGGTTGCGACCGGTCACTTTGGCGATGTCAATTATCGCGCTCATTGTGACGGCTACGGTATCGGTCGCCAGAGCATCTGTCACCGTGGCAGATATCCGTCACGATTGCATCGAACAGTATCTCAGCCATGGTATTCCAAAAGACGCCAAGATGGTTAAGCTGTGCGAAGCAAATGTCGAGCCGGGGATCATGACGAACCTCAAACGGTTCGCTGAACTTAATAGCGGGAAGAATCTCAGTCCAGCAGAGCTGGCTGAGTGGAACGCCTTGGACACGGTGCTCAAAGCCGCGATGGAAGGGAAACAGAAACCGCTGTTCGTCCGCACGCCGCCCGTGCCAAGGCCGGCTCCGACGGCGACGCTTCCGGCAACGGCGCCCGCGACGACTCCGGCCCCAAAACCGAAGGCGACAAAGGTCAGACAACAAACCGTTGCGCCAAAAGTGGCAAGCAACGACGTTGTTGCTCGAATGCTTGAAAGACAAAAGAACGTCAACAAGCTTTTGGGCAGATAGGCAGCTCTTTCGTTTCGTTCCGAGCCGGTCATGGGACATCCCCATGACCGGTTTTTCATTATAAAATAGCCATTTTATGCGGTTGCATCTTGACAAAATCAAAAATTTCTGCTATAGTAAGCCGTTATGATTAGGTGGGGAGGGGTGTTTGACAATCAAAGAAAAAACAATTCTCCCGCGAAAACGGGAGAGAAGAATTCAAAACAATCGACAAGGAGAAACTGCGATGAGAAAGCTACAGAATGTATTCGTGTCCCTGTTCGCAACGATGCTGTTCGTAGGTTGCACCATTCCGCTCGCGAGCGTAAAGACGCGGCAATCACTGCCGCTGGCTCTGCCGAAGGGTTGCTACTAT
>Ga0182010_10002093_pt1 | contig 10176 bp, 6 predicted proteins | sample 611E1MmetaG_FD_120488 | JGI IMG/M metagenome (GOLD analysis project Ga0182010, IMG submission 120488) | Permafrost microbial communities from Stordalen Mire, Sweden - 611E1M metaG | ecosystem: Environmental > Terrestrial > Soil > Wetlands > Permafrost | place: Sweden: Stordalen | collected... | reverse complement strand
GATGCGTCGCCTCCCGTGATCATTGTCGAGGGTTCCGCCACGCCGCCGCTGCTTCGCCCGGCGACCGACGGTCCCGTCTCGGGTGGGCCGGACGCGCTCTCTCCGCTTCGCGATTTTGTGCGAGCCCACTACCGCCTTGCGGCCTCGTTTGGCGACGGCGGCGACTTCGAAGACATATACCTGTATTCAAGTTCGAGATGAGCTGAAACGCAGTCCTGGCCCGACCGACGCGGTAGTCTCGAGTGGTTTCCGCGACTTGACCGGCCGCTGTGCGGCCAAGGCTCGCGGTTCCTCGCCCGCCTGTAGTCGGTAGTGAGTTGGCTCGTATGACGGCGCTCACGGAGCGGCGCCCCTTGGATGGCCCAGGGGTGCCGTGTATACTTCCTGCAATCTACCGGCCGCTCGTGACGTGGGTGACCCCCACGTCTTTTGTTGAGCGGCTTGTGGCGGGCCGGAGGCCGAGACGGCCGGACGTAGCAGAAGGTCGGTCTAGATGGACGGCGACCGAGCATAGTCAACGGGAGGCGCGAAGTGAGTCGAGATTTCGTTGGCGCCCTCCTGCAGCTCAACGCTGAAAAGGGCGTCTCGCGAGAACAGCTCATCCGGACCGTCGAGGAAGCGATCCAGTCCGCTTACCGCCGCACACCCGGTGACGAGGATATTCACGTGCGCATCGATGCCGAGTCCGGCAAGGTGCGCGTCTTTCGCGGCCGACTGGTTGCTGAGGAGATAGAAGATCCCGCCACCGAGATCACAGTTGCGGAGGCCCAGGCCTTTCAGCCCGGAGCTGAGGTGGGCGATCTCGTCGAGACGGAACAGCTCGACCAGGAGGCCTTCGGCCGAATCCATGCCCAAACCGCCAAGCAGGTGGTCCTGCAGCGACTGCACGAGGCCGAGCGCAACGTAGTCTTCGACCAGTACGCCAGTCGCGAAGGTGAGCTGATCACCGGCACGGTGTCGCGTGTCGAGCCACGGGCCATCGTTCTCGACGTTGGCAAGGCCGAGGCCATTCTGGCCACGACTGAGCAGTCGCCCCTGGAGCACTATCGCATCGGCCAGAACGTGAAGGCCTATGTTCTCGAGGTCCGGCGCAGCGTCAAAGGCCCGCAGATCTACGTCAGCCGGACCCACAAGGGCTTCCTGCGTCGGCTCTTCGAACTTGAAGTGCCGGAGATCCACGCCGGAACAGTCGAGATCAAAGCCATCGCCCGCGAGGCCGGCAGCCGATCCAAGGTAGCCGTGGCCTCGCGCCAGCAGGGTTTGGACCCGGTCGGTGCCACTGTCGGCCAGCGCGGTGCGCGCGTTCAGGCGGTCGTGGCGGAGCTCGGCGGCGAGAAGATCGACGTGATCGACTGGTCCGAGGACCCCTCGACGTTCGTGGCAAAAGCTCTCAGCCCGGCGCAGGTGATCGAGGTGCGGATCGACGAGGAGCATCGCATCGCCAACGTTGTCGTGCCCGAGCGAATGCTGTCGCTGGCGATCGGCCGCGAGGGCCAGAACGCCCGGCTGGCGGCGAAGCTCACCGGCTGGCGCATCGATATCCGGAGCGACGTGTCTGTCGCCGAGGCGGCCAAGGCCCAGGCTGACGCCCAGGCGGATGCGGCGCCAGCCGATGCAGATTCGCAGGAGACCGCGCCGGAAACGGTCGCAGTTTCAGGGTCAGACGAGCCCGAGCCTGAACCAGCGGCCGTTGCCGCGGCCGAAGCGCCGGCAAAGCCCAAGCGGCGCAAAGCAGCCAAGCCGGCTGAGCCCGTGGACGGCGAGGTGACGCCGTAGCCCGGGGCGCGCCGCCGCGGCGGTTTCCGACCCGGTCTTGCGTCGTCTGTCGGACGGCGCGGCAGAAGCGTGAGCTGCTGCGGATCGTGCGCACGCCGGATGGGCGAATCGCGGTCGACCCGACTGGTAAGATGCCGGGCCGCGGAGCGTATGTCTGCGACAAGGAGGAGTGCCGGTGCGCGGCGCTCGACAAAGGATCGCTCCAGCGAGCGCTGGAAGTGCCGATCCCGGCCGAACTCCGGGCCGAGCTGACAGGGGAGGCGAGCAGGAACGCATCAGGAGGTAGTCGTGGCCAAGAGTAGGAGCGGCACGCGGGGCCGACGTGGACCTCGCAAGCCGGTGCGCCGCGACGTCGGAATCCAGGGAGGCACAGTTCTCGCTGCCGACCCGCGCGACCGCGGCGCGATCGAGCTGCCGTCGAGCATCACGGTCAAGGACCTCGCCGATCTGCTCGGCGTCAACCCCGCCGACGTGATCCGCGAACTGATCAAGAGCGGCATCTTCGCCAACATAAACCAGGGCATCGATCGCGAGACCGCGGCACTCGTTGCCGAGGAGCTCGGCTACGAGGTCGCGGAGACCGCGCAGGCGGGCGGGGGCGCGCCCGCGGGCGACGGTACGCAGAGTGAGGCGGCTCCGGTAAGCGCCGCCACGAAAGAGCAACTCTATGAGGAGGACGACGCGAGCCTCCTTCAGCCGCGCGCCCCGATCGTCACGGTCATGGGCCACGTCGACCACGGCAAGACGTCGCTCCTCGATGCGATCCGAACAACCAAGGTCGCGGCCGGGGAGCGCGGCGGCATCACTCAGCACATCGGCGCCAGCGAGGTCGTCAAGGACGGCCGCCACATCGTCTTCCTCGATACGCCGGGCCACGAGGCCTTCACGGCCATGCGCGCCCGCGGCGCCAAGGTCACGGACATCGCAATCGTGGTCGTTGCAGCGGACGACGGAGTCATGCCCCAGACACTGGAGGCGATCGACCATGCCCGGGCGGCTAAGGTCCCGATCATCATCGCCCTCAACAAGATAGACAAACCGGACGCCAACCCGGATCGCGTCAAGAACGGCCTGGCGGAAGCGGGCGTCGTCGTCGAGGAGTACGGCGGCGACGTGCCGATGGTGCCGGTCTCGGCAAAGGCTCGCCTGGGCCTGGACGAGTTGCTCGAGATGATCAACCTCGTCGCCGACCTGCAAGAGCTGAAGGCAAATCCCAAGCGGCCCGCCGTTGGCACGATCGTCGAAGCGGAGTTGGACAAGGGCCGCGGGCCGGTCGCGACCGCCCTGGTGCAGACAGGAACGCTGCGAGTCGGCGACGTGATCGTCGTCGGAGAGACCTACGGCAAGGTTCGCGCCCTCGAGAACGCCCTCGGCAAGCGCATCACGAAGGCTGGTCCTTCGAGCCCCGCAGTGGTGCTGGGGCTGGCAGACGTGCCGGAGGCCGGCGACATCCTCCGCGTGGTAGCCGACGAGAAGACCGCCCGCTCCATGGTGGAGGAAAGGAAAGCAGCTTCCGCGGCGCGTTCGGAGGGGGGTGGCCGTGCCACCCTGGAGGACCTGTACGCGCAGATCCAGGCCGGGCAGACCAAGGAGCTGCGGATCATCCTCAAGACCGACGTCTCGGGCTCGCTCGGCGCGATCACCCACGCACTGCAGCAGCTCTCCACCGACGAAGTGCGGATCAACGTCCTGCACGAGGCCGCCGGCGATGTCACCGACAACGACATCATGCTCGCTGCGGCGTCCGACGCGATCGTCGTGGCCTTCAGCACGAAGGTGACCGACACCGCCCGGCGCGCGGCCGAGGCCGAGAAGGTCGACGTCCGCCAGTACGACATCATCTACAAGCTCACCGACGACATTTCGGCGGCGCTTCGCGGCATGCTCGAACCCGAGCAGGTCGAGACGGTCGAGGGTCGCGCAGAGGTTCGTAAGATCTTTAGGGTTGGCAAAGTGGCGGTCATCGCCGGCTGCTACGTGACAGACGGGCGAATCGTGCGCGGCGGCGGCGCACGAGTCTGGCGCGGCGGCAAGATAATCACGACGGACCGGATCGAGTCGCTTCGCCGTATGAAGGACGACGTCCGCGAGGTCGCCACGACGTTCGAGTGCGGCATCGGCCTGGCCGGCTCCAACGACCTTGTCGAGGGCGACATCATCGAGTGCTTCACCCAGCAGATGGTGAGCCGGGCGGCCGGTTGAGCCGGAGTATCGGGTCTCGATGACACAAAGAACCGAGAGGATCGACGAGCTTCTCCGCCAGGAGATCGGTGCGGCGTTGGAGCGGGACGTGACCGACCCTCGTATTGGCTTCGTGACGGTCACCGATGTGGAGACGACGCCGGATCTGTCTCGAGCGCGGGTGTGGGTCAGCGTCATCGGCACGCCCGAGGAGCGCAAGGAGACGCTGACTGCGCTGCGACGGGCGATGCCGTACATACGCCACGGTCTGGGCTCGAAGATCAGGCTGCGACGCATCCCCGAGCTGGAGGTGCGGGTCGACGATTCGGTGGAGCGTGGAACACGGGTCCTCCAGATAATCAACGAACTGGAGGCCGGCCGGACGCCGGACTGGATAGATTCAGCCGGCGAGTCGCTGCCCACGCCAGTGCCGAGGTTGCCGCACGAAGGGGACGGCGTCGTCGACGTGCCTCCGCCCAATCCGGGCCAGGAGGGGCGGAGAGCCGGCGCGAGAGCGCCGCGACCAGGCGAGCGCCGCGAGGGCCACGGCAAAGGCGCGCAGCTCGGCCGGCAGGCCGGTCGTCGGAGGGCTCGGTGAGCGAGCTCCAGCCGCGCGTCGATCTATCGGCATATGCCGCCGCCGTGCCGGAAGAGGTCGTCGACCGGCTGCGGTCGGCCCGGCGTGTCCTGACGATCTGCCACGAGAACCCCGAGGCCGACGCTCTGGGCTCGGCGTTGGCCGTGAGTCTGCTGGTCGAGGCGGGTGGGGGAGTGGTCACTCCCGTTTGCGCAGACCCCGTGCCGGCGATGTACGCCTTCATGCCCGGCATGGACCGCTTCCGCCGGGAGCCCGACCCATCCGTCGACTACGACCTTCTAGTGGTGGGTGACTGCGGCGAACTGGAGCGGATCGGGCCGGTGCTCGAGTCGCATCGGACTCTGTTCGAACGCGTGCCGATCCTCGACATCGATCACCACATCTCCAACCCGCAATTCGGCGCGGTGGATTGGGTGGACGCCGCCAGTTCGGCCACGTGTGAGATGGTGACGCTGCTGGCGTGGCGTCTGGGGATTCCGCTGACTGCCGGAGGTGGGATGCTCGCCTGGGCGCTGGCTGGTGGAGTGGTCATGGACACCGGCAACTTCCAGCATCCGAACGTGACGCCTCGGACGCTGGTCGTCGCGGCCGCCCTGAGAGAGGCGGGCGCTCCCTTGAGCGAGATCGCGAGGCGTTTGTATCGCTCCAAGCCGAACACGCAGCTGTGCCTCTTCGGGCAAGTCCTGGCGAAGATGGAGTCCGACCTCGACGGCCGCCTCGTGTGGTCGACCCTCGAGCCGGCCGACCTGACGGCGAGTGGCGCCGGGCCTGCCGAGTCGGAGGGCCTGGTCGATCTGCTGGCCCAGTCGGAGACCTCCGAGGCCGCGATTCTCTTCAAGGAGAATGGCGAATCTACGCGCATCAGCGTTCGCACGCGGGACGGCGGCGTCGACGCGACCGAGCTGACGGGGGCGTTCGGCGGCGGAGGGCATGCTCGCGCGGCCGGGGCCACCGTCGCGCTTCCGCTCGACGAAGCCAGGCGGGCGGTTCTGGCGCGGGCGGCCGCGCTGGTCGCCGCGGTTGAGCCCCGGCGTTGATGGGTCCGGGGCAAGGTATGGACGGGATCCTTGTCGTTGCCAAGGACCCGGGCTTCACCTCCCACGATGTCGTGGCACTGGTTCGGCGACTCACCGGAACGCGCCGAGCCGGCCACGGCGGAACCCTCGACCCCTTCGCGTCCGGAGTCTTGCCGATCTTCCTAGGGCTTGGGACACGCCTGGTTGAGTACCACATGGGGGACGACAAGGCCTACCGGGCGACGGTCTGCTTCGGTGCGAGCTCGGAGACGGATGATCGAGACGGCGAACTGGTGCCCGGGGCCGGCCCGGCCCCGACGCGGGAGGCCGTCGAGGCGGCTCTGGCGGGCTTTCGCGGTCGGATCCTTCAGCGACCGCCGGCCTACAGCGCGATGAAGGTCGGCGGTCGGCGAGCGTACCAGCTGGCCCGAGAAGGAACTCCGCCGGAGCTGGCGCCCAGGGCGGTCACGATCGGGCGGCTCGATCTGGTCGAATGGGACGGCTCGGATCCGGAGCGACCCGCGGCAGTTCTCGAAGTCGAGTGTGGCGCTGGAACATATGTCCGCTCGCTGGCCCGCGACCTTGGCGAGCGGCTGGGCTGTGGGGCCTACGTTGGAGCCCTGGTCCGGACGGCCAGCGGCCCGTTCCGACTGGCGGCCGCGCACTCGCTCGACGAGATACGCGGTGCGGCCGCCGAAGGGCCCGCGGCGCTGGCCGGGTTGCTGCTGCCCGTCGATGCCGGCCTCGACGCCATTCCGGAAGCGACGCTGACGGCAGAAGAAGTAACCGCTGCCTCTCGCGGCCAGCAGGTCAAGCCGGTGAGCAAGCCCCAGCTCGGGCAGGGAGCGCGCGTTCGGCTGCTGGCCGAGGACCGCTCTCTGGTGGGGATCGGGTCGTGGAAGGGCGGCCGTCTCATCCCGGAGAAGATTTTCGTGGCCGCTCCGCTGTCCGCGACGGCCGCCGCGGTGTCCGACCCGACCGTCCCGGCCACGCCTGCTGCCGCCGCTACCGCTCAGCCCATCGAGCCGCGTCTTCGCGTTGTTTCTCCGCACAACCGCATGCGCGAAGTCGCCGGGATCGGCGCCCTGCACCGAGACCTCGGCCGTCTCTATGTGGCAATAGGAGTCTTCGACGGGCTGCATCGCGGCCATCTCTACCTGCTCCGGGAGCTTCGGCGAGCTGCACAGCGGGCAGGGGCGCGGCCGGCAGTGATCACCTTCGACGCGCATCCCGAAGAACTCATCGAGGGCCTGGCACCACCGCTCCTGTGCGACCCCGACGAGCGACTCGTTCGCCTTCAGGCTGCCGGCGTCGAGGTCGCAGTGGTGCAGCATTTTGACCACGCACTCCGGGTTACTAAATACGACGAATTCGTAGGTGCAATTCGCGAGCGGGTCGATCTGGCCGGATTCGTCATGACTCCGGATGCCGCCTTCGGCTTCGAGCGGCGGGGGACGCCGGAGACGCTCGCGGCTCTGGGCGAGCGAGAAAGCTTCACGGTCACCGTCGTGTCTTCGTTTCTGTGGAATGGCGAGCAGGTCCGCAGCTCGGAGATTCGCCGTCGCGTCTCCGCTGGGGATCTGGCCGGTGCCAGGCAGCTTCTCGGGCGCTCCTACGGCTTCACCGGCCGGCTCGCGGCGGGCGACGGGGCGGCCGCCGCACCGCTGGCGATGGAACTCCCCGTGACGCTGCCGCCCACGGGCCACTATCAGGCGCTCCTCGGGCCGGCGTGGCGACTCGATCGGCCCGCGGACCCGGCTTCGGTAGCGGCCCTGGCTGCCGTCCTGGACGGCCGGGTCGGGCTGGAAGGTGCGAATAGGGTCTTCCCCGGCCAGATGCGAGTCGTCCTCATTGGTTCGAGTGCGGACGGGGGCCAGTAGCAGAGTTGGTCGGTCGAATCGTGGCGCAGATGGCGTTTGCCTGGCGCCCCGGTTCGGGCTCGGGTAGCACGGGCGTGCGAACCCTGCTACCATCCGCCAGGCATTTAGAGAGTTAGGAAACCATAGTCAAGAGAGCTATTCGGAGGATTGTGTGCCGCTCGCGCGGGAGACGAAGGAACAGGTGATTTCGGAGTACGCCGTCAAAGATGGCGACACGGGCTCCGCGGAGGTGCAGATTGCGCTCCTGACCGAAAGGATCAAGGAGCTTACGGAGCACCTGCGAAGCTTCCCGAAAGATAATCAATCCCGCCGCGGCCTCCTCAAGCTCGTCGGACAGCGACGCCGCCTTCTTGCGTATCTGATCAAGAAGGACAACGCTCGCTATCGCGCCGTCATCGCACGGCTCGGACTGCGCCGCTAGCGCAACGGCCTCGTCGCGAGGCGCGACCTCGCGAAGGCATTCCCGCCCCGGCTCGTCCAGGCGAGAGCAAGGACACATCCTTCCTCCGATGCTCAGGAGGAAAACGCTCGTGTCTCAAACATTCGAGACGGAGTTCGCCGGCCGCACGCTCACCATCGAGACCGGCAAAATGGCGTTGCTTGCCGGTGGCGCCGTCACGGTTCGCTTCGGCGACACCATGGTTCTCGGAACCGCCAATCGGTCCGATCCGCGGCCCGGCCTCGACTTCTTCCCGCTGACGGTCGAGTTCGAGGAGCGTATGTACGCCGCGGGCAAGATCCCGGGCGGCTTCATCAAGCGCGAGTCGCGGCCGTCTGAACAGGCCATCCTGGCCTGCCGCCTGACCGACCGCCCGATCCGCCCACTCTTTCCGGAGGGCTACAAGGACGATATCCAGATCGTGATTACGGTCCTATCCACGGACCAGGAGAATCAGTCGGACGTCCTCGGAACCTTCGCCGCGTCGTGCGCCCTGACGATCAGTGCGATTCCGTTTCTTGGGCCAATCGGCGCCGTTCGAATCGGGCGTATCGATGGCGAGTTCGTCGTCAATCCCACGGTGAGTGATCTTGAGCGCTCGGACATCGACCTGATCGTCTCCGGCACCCGCGACGCCATCATGATGGTCGAGGCCGGCGCATCGATCGTGCCCGAAGACGTCATGGCCGACGCGATCCTCTTCGGCCACCGGGCTCTCCAGCCGCTTATCGACATCCAGGAAGAGATGCGCGCGGCTGTGGGTAAGACAAAGTCCGTGGGCTACCTCGAGCCGGGTACAGGCTCCGTCTTGGAGTTTGTCAAGAAGGTCAGCCAGCCAGGCTGGGAGTTTGTCGTCGTCGACACCGAGACGACCGGTCGCGACCCCAAGGTTGCCGACCTGATCGAGATCGGGGCCGTTCGCGTTCGCGACGGCGCGATCGTGGACCGCTTCTCGACCTTCGTCAGTCCGGGCAGGGACATCTTCGGCGCGCAGATGCACGGCATCACGAACGCCGACGTGGCCGGCGCCCCGGTCGCTCGCGAGGCGGCGGAAAAGCTGCGGGCGTTCATCGGTGGCGCTCCCGTGGTTGGCCACAACGTGGGCTTCGACCTGGGCTTCCTCGACCAGGCCCTCGGCGAGTCCGGGAAGTTCATCGAGGGCGGCTACTTCGACACTCTCGTGATCGCCCGTGAGGCATACCCGGACCTTGAGTCGTACAAGCTCGGGGACATTGCCCGCTTCTTCGGCGTCGAGGTCGAGACCGTCCACCGCGCTCTGGCCGACGCCGAAACCACGGCCGCCGTCCTGGCTCGCTTCGCGGGCGATCTCCCGGGCCGGATCGAGAATCTGCAGGATGCGATCGCCATTTCGATCCGCGCCAACCGCAAGGAAGGCGAGGAGCCGGCTGGCCTGCTCGATGCAGCCCGCCGCCAGGCGCGAGTTAGCAAGAGTCTCTTCGGTCTCGTCCAGAAGAAGACCGTCCGCAGGACTGTTCTCGACGAGGGAATCCGGATGGACGGACGCGGAGTCGACGAGATCCGCCCGATCTCGGTCGAGGTCGGCGTCCTGCCGCGCGCTCACGGTTCGGGGCTATTCACCCGCGGCCAGACGCAGGCTCTCACCGTGGCCACGTTGGGCCCGTCCTCGGATGTGCAGCGGATCGATACGATCAGCCCCGAAACCGAGAAGCGGTATCTCCACCACTACAATATGCCTCCCTACAGCACCGGTGAGAACAAGCCGATGCGCGGCCCGGGCCGGCGGGAGATTGGCCACGGCCATCTCGCCGAGCGAGCCCTGCTCCCGGTGCTTCCCTCCGAGGACGAGTTTCCGTACGTCATTCGCCTCGTATCCGAGTGCGTGACGTCCAACGGCTCGACTTCGATGGCCTCCACGTGCGGATCCAGCCTGGCGCTCATGGATGCCGGCGTGCCGATCAAGGCCGCCGTCGGCGGCGCCGCGATGGGCCTCATCAGCGAACCGGATGGGAAGTTCGTCGTCCTGACCGACATCCTCGGCAAGGAAGACGCCTTCGGCGACATGGACTTCAAGGTCACCGGCACCCGCGAGGGCGTCACGGCGCTGCAGATGGACATCAAGGTGAAGGGCATCAGCGAGGCGATCATTCGCCAGGGCCTCCAGAAGGCCCACGAGGCTCGAATGGCCATCCTCGACAAGATGGACGCTGTCATCGCGACCAGCCGCACCGAGATGAGCAACTTCGCGCCGCGCATCATCACCATCAAGATCAACCCCGAGAAGATCCGCGACATCATCGGCAAGGG
>Ga0182010_10002092_pt1 | contig 10177 bp, 4 predicted proteins | sample 611E1MmetaG_FD_120488 | JGI IMG/M metagenome (GOLD analysis project Ga0182010, IMG submission 120488) | Permafrost microbial communities from Stordalen Mire, Sweden - 611E1M metaG | ecosystem: Environmental > Terrestrial > Soil > Wetlands > Permafrost | place: Sweden: Stordalen | collected... | reverse complement strand
TGGTTGCATCTCTCGTATTCCTTGCGCTGTCCCCCATCCAAGCCCAGTTCATTCAACAGGGAGGGAAAATCATCGGCACAGGCGCTGTCGGGAGTGCATACCAAGGCGGGTCTGTCGCTCTTTCCGCCGATGGGAATACGGCAATCGTAGGTGGAGGCGTTGACAGCTCCGGAGCAGGAGCAGCATGGGTATTCACTCGTTCAAGCGGCGTGTGGAGCCAGCAAGGGAGCAAACTTGTCGGCACAGGCGCTGTCGGGGATGCACAGCAAGGTTTTTCTGTTGCTCTTTCCGCCGATGGGAATACGGCAATCGTTGGTGGATACCTCGATAGCTCCTCTGTAGGAGCAACATGGGTATTCACTCGATCAAGCAGCGTGTGGAGTCAGCAAGGTGGCAAACTTATCGGCGCAGGCGCTGTCGGGGACGCATGGCAAGGCAGCTCTGTTGCTCTTTCCGCCGATGGGAATACGGCAATCGTTGGTGGACCCTATGACAGCTCCTCTGTAGGAGCAACATGGGTATTCACTCGTTCAAGCGGCGTATGGAGCCAGCAAGGTGGCAAACTTATCGGCGCAGGCGCTGTCGGGGACGCATGGCAAGGCAGATCTGTTGCTCTTTCCGCCGATGGGAATACGGCAATCGTTGGTGGGTCCGGTGACAGCTCCCATGCGGGAGCAACATGGGTATTCACTCGTTCAAGCGGCGTGTGGAGCCAGCAAGGTGGGAAAATCGTCGGCACAGGTGCTGTCGGGGAAGCAGACCAAGGCTATTCTGTTGCTCTTTCCGCTGATGGGAATACGGCAATCGTAGGTGGGTACTATGACAGCCCCGGTGCAGGAGCAACATGGGTATTCACTCGTTCAAGCGGCGTGTGGAGCCAGCAAGGGAGCAAACTTGTCGGCACAGGCGCTGTCGGGTTTACATTGCAAGGCTATTCTGTTGCTCTTTCCGCCGATGGGAATACGGCAATCGTTGGTGGACCCTATGACAACTTCGATGGAGCAACATGGGTATTCACTCGTTCAAGCGGCGTATGGAGCCAGCAAGGTGGCAAACTTGTCGGCACAGGCGCTGTCGGGGTTGCATACCAAGGCTGGTCTGTCGCTCTTTCCGCCGATGGAAATACGGCAATCGTTGGTGGGATCGCGGACAGCTCCGGTGCAGGAGCAACATGGGTATTCACACGAAGCGAAACGCCGGTTCGAGAAGAGGCTGTAAATGTACCTTCACAATTTGTTCTCGAACAAAACTACCCAAACCCTTTCAACCCGTCCACAAAGATCCAATTCACAATTGTCTCCGCCCAAAGCGGATCCGCCTCCGGCGGAAATCGTCAATTGACTATTGTCAAAGTGTTCGATGTGCTGGGCCGGGAAGTGGCAACACTGGTGAACGAAGTGAAGGAACCCGGAACGTACACTGTTGAATTTAATGCGTCTTCGCTCGCAAGCGGCGTCTACTTCTATCGGCTGCAGGCGGGGACGTACGTGGAGACACGCAAGTTGTTGCTTCTCAGATGACCGTTGTGGTCAATTGGGTAAACAAGAGGGCTCGGCAATCATTACCGGGCCCTTGCTGTCTGGGACGATGGATGCGGATGCCCGGTGAGATGAATTCGTGAAGAGCTTGGCGCCGAGGGTGGATGTGCCGTAAACGAGATTCGTAGTCCATTTGAAATCACCAATCTCCTTGGTTCTGTTTTGTCTTTCAATCAGCGACGTCCCCATAGCACTACGGCTTGGGCGTCCGAGCCCGGCGGAGCATTCGAACCCACTGCGACAACGAGGTCCCCTTTCATGGCCATGGATTCATAAATGCCATCCTTGTCTATCCCTGAAAGTTGGGCACCATTTGGACACGCGGCCAAGTCGGTGATCGGTAAGCTATTGGAAATGAAGGACATAGAGCATTTTGCGGAGAGGGAGGGATTCGAACCCTCGATAGACTTACGCCTATACTAGTTTTCGAGACTAGCGCCTTCAACCACTCGGCCACCTCTCCCAAGAAAGGATTAAACACAAAATACGAAAACAAATTCCCAGCTTCAAGCCACCGTTTTTTGCTCCCTCGTCGTTGCCGACAGCGCGAGGAGAAGCAAACCGAGCAACGCATACGCCCCGCCAAACTGATACGGGATCTGCAGCGATGCTCCCGTCAGCGTCCACGGCAGATACATCAGACCGTCGGGTGATGCCGAATGGGTGATCCCGAAGAATGTGAGGAGCGCGAGTATGAAAAGGTACACCGCCGACCTCTTGAGCCGCCTGTCGATGAGCTCCGCAAGAAATCCGCCCCAAAGCATCGCCGTAAGAATAAACCCGTTGCCGAGCGCGATCGTGACGAGGAGTTCCGAAATCCCCTTTCCCTGTACTTCGAGTAGATGGGCAAAGTTTGCCGCGGGAACGAGGTCCGTGTTCGCAAACTTGATCGAAAGGAGACGGGCAATGGTCGGGAAGAAGGCGAACGCCACTGCCGCGGCATGCCGCTTCGGGGTTGCCTGGAATGATTGGACGATGATTTCGAGCGCGACGAATACTAGGATCGGACCGAGGACCGCACGGGGGATGAGCTCGATGGTAAAAGAAACAAGCCCCAGCATCCCGCCGATCCCGATGAACAATCCGGTCAAGAGCGTGTAGCCCGCCCGCGATCCCATCCGCTTGTACGCCGGCTGTCCGATGTAGGGGGTTGTCTGCGCCACGCCACCCGTGACGCCGGCAATAAGGGTTGCCACCGCCTCCGTCAGGAGGATATCACGGGTCCTGTAGTCGTCCCCCGCCACACGCGCGCTTTCCGTCGTATTGATTCCCCCCACCACCGTCAGCAAGGCGAATGGGATCGCGATCGGAAGATATGTGAGAGCGGGAACCAGTCCGTGCAGGAAATCAAGCGTCGGGATAGGAAGTCCGAAGTGCACCTGGAGTGACGGCAAACCGCTGTACCCGGTGATCAGTCCGAGGGGGCCGATAATGTAGTAGAGAACTGTTCCCACACAGACCGCGGCGAGGACGCCGGGAATGTTCTTGGGAAGAGGGATCTCGGCGACAAGCGTATAGAGAATGAGGCCAAGAGCGATCAAGCCGACGATCGGCATTCCGAAGACATCGACCAGCGGGACGAACCCGATGAGGGCAAGTCCGATCCCCGCGAGAGATCCCAGGAGCCCGGCCTGGGGGACTATCCGCTGGACCCACCCGCCCACAAAGGAAAGTCCGACCTTCAGAAGCCCGATCATCACCATCGTTGCCATCCCCACATACCAGGTCATTATCGCCGCTTCACGCTCGCCAAGACCCTTGGCCTTCATGGCGAGAAAACAGGGACCGAGAACGACGAGCGCGATGCCGATGGTGGAGGGGGTGTCGAGCCCCAACGGCATTGCCGTCACGGTGGGATTTCCCGTTCTTTTTGCCAGCCGGAATGCCATCCACGTGTAGACCAGATCCCCGATGAGGACGCCGAAGGCGGTGCCGGGGATCATCCTGCCGAAGATGATGTCGGGGGGAAACCCGAAGACGACGATCAGGATGCCCGAGAGGAAGGAAAGAACGGTAATGTTGTCGAACATCAGGCCGAAGAAGCCGTTCAGGTCGCCCGCGGCGAACCATTGGTATCGGGGAGATGACGTTGTCATGGGAATGAAAGAGTCTGGAAAGTCCGGGAACAGAGGAATGCAGGGAACGGCAGGTAACGTAAGGAGAAATCCGGACATTGTCACGGGAAAATGAGTGAAGGAAGAAAAGGGGGAATGCCTCCCATTCTTAACTTTCACTTGCGTATTCCCTCTGTTTTTTGTACTCATACGTATGCCCCCTTTACATAGGGAAAGCCACGGAAACCCCGGGACCCGGCGGAAGGAACAGCGGAAGTGGATGAGAACAAGGACATAGCGGTATCCCCTTTTGACAGGGAGGAGCGCTCGAGCTGCGGCGTCGGCTTTGTCGCGGCCCGTACGGGTGTGTACAGCCACGCGATCCTGCAGGAAGCACTTCATGCCCTGCGGTGCGTTGAACACCGCGGTGCATGCGGGGCGGACCAGGTCACAGGCGACGGCGCAGGGGTGATGACCGACATCCCGTTCTCGCTGCTCGGATACCAGCGGGGGGAGGTGGCCGTCGCCACACTCTTCATGCCTCGCGACCCCGTCCGGATGGCGCTTTCCAAACGGGTTTTTGAAGAGACGTTCCGGTTTTATGGGCTCGAGGTCGCGGCCTACCGCGAGATTCCTACCAACCCCGCGGTTCTGGGTGCGGACGCCGCCCGCTCCATGCCTGCCATGGCACATGCCATCATCCGCCGGCCGTCGCACTGCAGAACGGATGCGTCGTTCGATCAGCTTCTCTATACGGCGAAACAGGCTGTCCGCACGCAAGAGGCGGACCGGGGGATCAACAACGAGTTCTTCTTCACGTCCCTTTCAGCGACGACGATCGTGTACAAGGCATTGACCCGTGCGGAGGCGCTGGAGAGGTTCTACCTCGATCTCGGCAATCCGGCATTTGTGACCCGGTTCGCCTTCTTCCACAGGCGGTTCAGCACGAACACGGCGACAACATGGGACAAGGCGCAACCATTCCGGATCATTGCGCACAACGGGGAGATCAATACGATCGCGGGGAACCGCTCACGCGCCTTCTCGCGGGAGAAGTCGCTGGGCCTCAAAGACAACCAGCTCGTGACGCACGGGAACATCAGCGATTCGGGGAGTCTCAACGAAATGGTGGAGGCCCTTCTCTACCGGAGCAGCATCCCGCAGATCGAGGATATTCTTGCGATCATGATGCCTCCGGCACACGGCCAGAACGCCTTCTACAAGTACTGGAGCCGGGCCATGGAGCCATGGGACGGCCCTGCGGTGATCATGTATGCCGATGGGAAGAACATCGGCGCGCGGCTCGACCGGAACGGCTTCCGTCCCTCCCGGTGGACGTTGACGGAAGACGCATTCTATCTTTCCTCCGAAGCCGGATCGTTCGCGCTGGATGAATCACTCATCCAGCGGAAGGGAATCCTACATGCGGGGACCGGCGTGAAAGTGGATCTGACGAACGGGCGGGTGCATTTCCGCGACCCGAGTCTCTCGCGGGAAAACCGCGATGCGAAGTTCGATCCCCGCACCATCCCTGTCGGCTCGGTGGCCGCGGAGGACGCCGGTACGCCCGTGAGCGTTTTCCGCAAGAACCTCTTCACCTGCACGGAAGAGGAGATCGACCGTATCCTCTACCCCATGATCGCGACGGGAAAGGAACCGATCGGGTCGATGGGCGATACCGCCCGGCCGAATGTCTTTTCGTCCGAGCCAAGGCCGTTCTTCGATTATTTTTACCAGAACTTCGCCCAGGTGACAAACCCTCCCCTTGACTACATCCGGGAGAAGAACATCACCGACCTGCGGGTTTTCCTCGGGCGCCGGCCGAACATTTTCTTTGCGAAGGATCTCGTGCCGCTGGGTGAGGCGGTGGAGCTGCCCGGTCCCGTATTGAGCCTGGGACAGATGCGCTTCCTCCAGGGATTGACGACGAAGCGCCCATCCGAATCCCACATTATCCCAAAAGTGTTCGCGATGCTCTTTTCTCGGGGCGACGGGATCGCAGGGTTCAAGCCGGCGGTGGACGCCCTTGCCGCCGCCGTCTTGCAAGCGGCGAAAAGCGGGTCCAGCGTCATCGTCCTCAGCGATGCGGACGCAACCGTTGAACGTCCTCCGATCCCCAGTCTGATCGCCCTCAGAGCGGTTGTCCGCGTCTTGAACGTCCACGGTGTCAGGCTCCAGACAACGATTATGGTCCATTCCGGCGAGGCCCGGACACCGCACCATATCGCTTCGCTCATTGCCTTCGGCGCTGCCGCCGTCTGTCCGTACCTTGCCCTTGAGATCGCGCGCAATGACGACGATGCGTCGTTCCGCCATCTCGTGCCGGATATCCGGGAGAGGAACTACATCGAGGCATTGGAATCAGGGCTGCTGAAAATCATGTCGAAGAGCGGCATCTCCGTTGTCCAAAGCTATATGAGCGCGAAGCTCTTTACGGCGATCGGTCTCGGACCCGAGTTGATGGAGAATTTCTTCCCGGGAAATCCCACGCCGCTCGGCGGCATCGGATATGATGAGCTGGCGCAGGATATCCTCTGGAAGACGGGCCTTGCCGCGCAACCGGAATACAGCGGGAAACTGCTTCAGACGTATCAATTCCGCGAAAACGTCCGCGGGGGTGTGGGTGAGAAGCATTCGATGACCGCCGCCCGTGCGAAGCTTGTGCATAGGCTTGTGCGGGGGGATCTCCCCCCGGCGGAAGAGCGGCAGGTGTACGAGGAATACCTCCAGCTCGGACGGGATGCGGAACCGATCAGCGTCCGCCATCTTTTTGACCTCGCCAAAGCGGACAGGCCGCTCCCTCCCGATCGTGTGCAGTCGCGGGAGGAGATCCTCCGCACGTTTGGTTCCGGCGCAATGTCGTTCGGCGCCGTCAACGCAGAGAGCCAACGAGACGTCATCCATGCGATGAAGGAACTCGGCGGAAGGAGCAACAGCGGCGAGGGAGGGGAAAACCCTTACTACCTCAAGGATGGGACTTCTGCCTCCACGAAGCAGGTTGCATCGGCCCGGTTCGGCGTGACCGCGGAATATCTCCTGGCGGGGAGCGAGCTCCAGATCAAAATCGCGCAGGGAGCAAAGCCGGGCGAGGGGGGACAACTGATGAGCGTGAAGGTGGACGCGGACATTGCCCGGGCGCGACATTCGTTTCCGCACGTGGACTTGATCTCTCCGCCTCCGCTGCACGACGTGTACAGCATCGAGGATCTGAAAGAGCTGATCTACGAATTGAGGCAGGTGAACCCGTCGGCGAAAATCAGCGTGAAGCTCGTCTCCGGCTCCGGGATCGGGACGATCACCGTCGGCGTGACGAAGGCGGGGGCCGACATCATCTACATTGCCGGCGGGGATGGGGGGACCGGGGCTGCGACCCTCGGTTCGATGAAGCATGCCGGTCTCCCGTGGGAATTCGGCCTGATGGAGGCGCACAAGGCCCTCTGTGTGAATCGGCTGAGGAACTCCGTCAAGTTGCGGACCGATGGCGGGCTTGTCTCGGGAAAGGATGTGGTTGTCGCGGCCATTCTGGGCGCTGAGGGATTCGATTTTGGGAAACTCCTGCTGGTCGCCGAGGGGTGCATCATGGCGCGCATCTGCGAAAAGAACACGTGCCCGACCGGAATCGCGACCCATGATCCAAAATTCAAGGCGAAGTACAAAGGGTCGAAAGATCAGGTCAAGAAGATGCTGACGATCGTGGCCGACGATGTCCGCGGCATTCTTGCAGGCATGGGAGTCGGTTCCCTGAAGGAGCTTGTCGGACGGACCGATCTTCTGCACATCGCGGCGGGACACGAAAAGTTCGTCCGCGAGAGGAAGCTGAGTCTCCAATTCTTCCTCGCCGGCCCCCGTGCCGACGATGGCGCATCGGTCCCCATGGACAAGGAAGGGCTTGGCGATCTCAACGTAACGATTGTCCGCGATGCGCTTCCGGCGCTTGATGAGGGCAAACCTGTCAACCTCTCGTATGCAGTGAAAACGTCCGACCGCGCGATCACGGCGACGCTTTCGGGGGAGATTGCCCGCCGGATACATGAGAGGCGGTTGCGGGGCGAACCTGTGGAGGGGTGGAAGGGAAATGGGAATATCTGCTTGTCCTTCACCGGGAGTGCGGGGCAGGGATTCGGCGTGTTTTTGGTGGATCCTCTCCAGGTTGTTCTGCACGGTGAGGCAAATGATTCCGTCTGCAAATCAATGTCGGGTGGGTCAGTCATTATTAAGCCCTTCCCGGAGGCCACCTATCCCCCCGAAGAGAATGCGATCATCGGGCATTGCGCGCTCTATGGCGCCACCGGAGGCCGGCTGTACGTCTATGGGCTTGCCGGCGATCGTTTCGGTGTGCGGAACAGCGGCGCCATCGCCGTGGCGGAAGGTGCGGGACTCCATGCCTGCGAATACATGACACGAGGGACTATTGTCCTCCTGGGGCCCGTGTCGTATAATGTCGGCGCCGGGATGACGGGAGGGGCGGTCTACCTCCGTCGCGAACATGCCGGAATGATCAATACCGGCTACATCGTGCCGCGGGATATGGACGACGAAGACGAGAAGGAGCTCCGGGAACTGATCGAATCGTATGCCCGTGCGACAGGGAGCAGGCGTGCGCAAGCGGTCCTTGACAATTGGGCGGCAACGGGAGATCAGTACTTCAAATGTTCGCCTCGCCGGGCCGATTGACTTTTCTGTGCGAAGCGAAGTCCGACTGCCTGTGGCAATGGATATGTCTAGTTGACTTTGCCGGAATCGGCACAAAACGAATTCATCAAACTTCTTCAGCCCTGATTGTCAACAGAATTCTCCCCTCCGCCTTTAAGATTGGCGGACAGGCATTTCAGCGAGAACTCACCCCCTGACTCCCCCTCCCTTGGTAAGGGAGGGGGACGGGGGGAGAGTTGAGAAACCAAGAATGAAGAACTCGCAGTGCCCGAGTTGGAGCAAATCTGAGCATTGCGCGATCGCGATGCACATAGCAAGGGGGCACAAACAGGTTTCGTGAGGAAAGCTCTGAGTTCTGAACTCCGTGGAGTGAACCCCTAGGTAGAGACACATTTTCTTGAGCCAAGGGTGCTGATCCTGTTCTTGTAATATGCCGCCTCGAACGCCTCAGGACTGAGGTAGCCCAGGCTTGAGTGAAGACGGCGTTGATTGTACCTGGTGATATAGTCTCTGATTGATCGCCTTGCCTGATCAACGGAGGCATAGTCTTGGAGATCAACTTCTTCGGTCTTCAGTGTTTTGAAGAAGCTCTCTGCCTTGGCATTGTCGTACGGGTTTCCCGGACGGCTCATGCTTATCTGAACATTGTGTGCCTTGAGCAGGCGGGTGTATTCCTCGGAGGCGTACTGCATTCCTCGGTCCGAGTGATGCACCTGAGGAGACCTTCTCTTGGCAAGGGCGCTCTGAAGCGCCTCTTTCGTCAGCCTGGTGTCAAGGTACGGTTGCAGCGACCAGCCCAAGCAGTTCCGGCTGGTCGCATCAAGAACCACGGCAAGATAGCAGGTGCTATCCTTGCCGCAGGGTACATACGTAATATCAGAGACCCAGGCCTGGTTGAGCTTCTTGACTTCGATCGACTCCAACAGGTTCGGGTAGAGCTTCAGATCGTGTCGGGAGTCCGTTGTCCCTGGCTTGAACCGGCGATGAGGCCGCCAGAGGAGCTGCTCTTGGCGCATCAATCGTAATACACGTTTATGGTTGATCTTATGGCCTTCATCGTGCAGATGCAGGGTCACACGGCGATAGCCATAACCTGTTTCCTGGCCACAGATCTGGTGTAACCTGTGAACAAGCGGTCGGTCATCGCACCGAGGAACTGGCCTTGTCTCTCTTGACCTTGCGAGCCGACGATAGTAACTGGTACGAACCGCTCCAGAGAGTTCGGCCAGAGCCTTCAGTGGTAGCTGTGACCGATGTTCCTTCAAAAGCCGATCGGTCATCGAGTCCCACTTTTCGGGGGCACCCGCCCGAAAGTAGTCTCGACAGTACGCAACGTTTTTTTTAGAAACGCGTTCTCCAGTGTCAACTGGCCGACAAGACGTTCCAGTTCTTCGATGCGAGACTCAGGACCGGGCGATGATGGTTCCGGCATCTTGCGACCACTGCCCAAAGCAAACGGAGCCTCGGGGTTTTCCCGGTACTTCTTGGCCCAATCGTACACAAGGGTTGGATGAACGTGATTTTTCCGGGACACTTCTGCCACGGTAGATCCGGACTCGATCTCCCGGCAGAGACGAAGCTTAAACTCTTTGCTGTAATGCGGTGTTGATTTGACCATGGCGAACCTTCCTCCCGTTGAGGATCTGGTTCACCCTAGATACTCAAGATACGTGTCTCACGCAAGGGGTGCAGTCCACGGAATTCAGAACTCAGAGGTCTCCTCAGAGTTCTCCTCGGGCTCACTTCATCACAATCATCTTCCTGCATTCAACATACTGCCCCACGCTCAACCTGTAGAAATAGAGTCCGCTTGCGTGCGATGACGCGTCAAATTGCACAGCGTACGTTCCCGGCTCCATCACCTCGTTCACAAGCGTTGCCACTTCCCGGCCCAGGACATCGAACACTTTGACAATAGTCAATTGACGATTT
>Ga0182010_10002091_pt1 | contig 10180 bp, 8 predicted proteins | sample 611E1MmetaG_FD_120488 | JGI IMG/M metagenome (GOLD analysis project Ga0182010, IMG submission 120488) | Permafrost microbial communities from Stordalen Mire, Sweden - 611E1M metaG | ecosystem: Environmental > Terrestrial > Soil > Wetlands > Permafrost | place: Sweden: Stordalen | collected... | reverse complement strand
TTGATACCTTTTTCCACCAGTCCCGTGGTTATCTGACGGGCAATTTCAGAACCTTCTCTTTCGTTGGTGGCGGCGAAAGATTCATTGAAAAGCACCATGGAATTTAGTGTTAACCGGTCGACAATCAGGCTGGTTCTTTTAAGTTCTTCATCCAGTTTGCCGCTTTCCATCGTAATATCTTCTTCCCGTTTGAAGTGGGTGAAAAGGCCGTTGCAGACATTGGCTCTAAAAGTCTCGGCCGGTACAAACATCCCGCACTGCATCATCATTTGCGCCAGTCCGATACTGCGCAGGAAAGTGGATTTGCCTCCCTGATTGGCGCCTGTAATTAGCACCAGGTCTTTCCTATCAGCGTTCACGTCGTTGCTGACAACTTTACGTTTTACGGTCAATGCCAGGCAGATATCATATAACCCGCTAAACGTATGCTGCCGCTCATTGACAGCCGCCGGCTCAGGAAATGATGCGGGTTCCCCTATTTTCACCAGTTGCTCATGTAAATTCAAACAACCAATGTAAAAACCAAGCTCGAAACGCAGCATATTAAAGAAACTATCAATATGGTCTGCCGACTGGGCCACCGAATTGACGGCTGACTTAATGCCTTTATTTCTCAATTCTTCCAATGCTTTACTGCCGCCCTCATCGCGAGGTTCAATCCGGAAAGTGTATACTGGCGATTTTTTGGTAAAGATACGCTGCATTAAACTCTGTTTTTTATCCAGCGGCTTACGCAGTATATAGTTGGTGCCTTCATTGCCGTTTCCCAATTCAACACCAATTAGAATTCCGTGGTGGAATTCAAGCCTTCTGAGATGATTTTGAATCAAGGCAAAATACGGGGCATCGAGTTCTTTTTTTATCATCGCGAATAACGTTTTAAAACCCTCGGACTCAAATTTATCTGCATGCTCGTCAGCCACGGCTCTCAGTTGTTTCAGGCTGCCCACGAACATTTGCAAAGCACCTACTGAAACGGACATTACATATGCCGGATTGCTGTTTTCCAGGAGCCAACCCCAATGGTTCTTCTGTTTAGTTTCCATCGCGTCTTCCGCAATTTTGTAAAGATTTCTGACAATAGCAGGGTTTTTCAAGCAATCCTTAAGGATGCTCTGGCGGTAGAGTATCGGGTCCTGTCCGTCTTTCAAACCGGAAAAGATAACTTTCTTGGCTGCATCCTGCAGGAAATAATCCCCGCGCGCCATGGCAATAAACAAAGTGTCTAATTCCAGGTCTTGTGTCAGCTCCGGCTCATTCCAGGGTAATTCCTGCTGCACGTCAAAATCACGGTCTTGGTACATTAGAAAAACCTTCATGATTTGATGCGCTCCTGTAGTGATTTGTACGTCAAGTGATGCTTTTCGGCAATTGCGATCGCGTAGGAAAGGCCATCAGCCGGCTTTCTGATGACTTTGAAAGTGCTCAATGCCGGGTTTTCCGGATTTACCGTGCTGACCATGCTTACGGTTTTCTCGCTATAGGTAGACAGTTCTTCCACGAACGTGACCCAAACACATAATAAATCCAGGCTGATTATTTTCTCGATTACGTTTTTACTCAGAAAGATTGCATCCTGTAAGGTTGTCGAAGTAAGAATTTCATTGATGATGATAATACTGTTTGGTGTCGCCTGATTCATAATATCATGAATTCTTATCAGATCGTCTTGCAACTTACCGCGGAGGTCTTGAATATCTTCCATCTTCTCAAAGTGTGTAAAGAGTTTGTCAAACAGGAAGAGTCGGGCTTGGCTGCCCGGAACAGGGCAACCAAGGCTGGCCAGATAATGCAACTGTCCGAACATGCGTGAGAAGGTTGTTTTACCACCCTGGTTCGGACCTGAAACGACAAATATTCGTTCCTTGCCTTTCAAGTAAAAATTATTGCAGATGACGGACGAACCTTCGGAAATGAGTTTATTCGCCAGGGCTAAATCAAAACCTTCATTGTTATAAATTTCCTTATTTAGGACAGAAATTTGCGGATAACAAAATTCCAACCCCGTCCGTTGAAATTTTGAGATAAACTCCAGGTAGGCGACGTAGAATTGTATTTCGCGGTCGAAAACGCTGATGGTCTCGTTGATAAAATGACTGTGTTGCTCATAAAAATTGTCTAAACCGGCGAAAATCACAGGATATAATTTGGCAACGAAATCCAAAATACGTGCTTCAACATCGTTTATATCCGACCCTTCACGGAGTTTGGTCCGATAGTCTTTCACTGTGCCCTGTTTGAATTTCTCGAATGTTTGCTCCACCTCAACGCTGAAATCTGTTTCTCCTTCATATTTCCGAACCCTGACGGTAAGGCCGTTGATATGCAAGCTGTATTTTACGGTAGACAGGTCCGCGCTCAGCTTTTTTGTTTCTGTCAGCAGTGAAATAAAACCGTCTGAGCCGGTATAGGTCGTCATGAAATCACGGAAGGATAAAAAGCCGCGTGATTTTAAATCCATCCGGGATAAATCACGTACCAGGTTATTAACCGTCTCGCAATATAGCTCGGCCGCCTCCAAAAACCAGCCTTCCTTAAAGTTTTTGTAAATTAGCTTGTCTGACAAAGCAAGATATCGGCGAATAACGACCATTTTCTCTGCAAACGATTTAATGCTCACCATTAAAGTGTCATTTTTGAGTTCCTGCATAATTTCATGACGGTATTGGATGGCATCCTCACTATGCAGGGGAGTGTAAAAAAAAGGCTGCAGGTTATAGATGTCTCTGTCAGCTGTGATGGCATCAATGATCTGATTCAGATTTAAATCAACAAAATAAGCGGGCACTTCAGAACTTACTTCGTTCGTGCTCTTCCCGGTTTTATTAAATAGAATGCTTTCGAAGGTCATCAGGAAAGTGCCTCCTGCCTGCAAAATGGCCTGCCAATCGGTTTTGCAGCCTATAAAAAAGCCTCTACTCGCACTACTGGTAAAGGCTATTGTACCTATAATCGGTTTTTCAGGACACTATCCTCAGGCGAATTTCCTCAGCTTATTACCCATAATAATAACAGAAAAGCCAAGTTTTATAAAATAAATAGAAAAGGCGAATCACGATATACTTCAGCAATCCGGTCTTCGAACGTGAGACAATTATTTTGTTCTCTTCAGTTCAATGGTTACCTCGTTACGGCGGTCAAGACACTCCACCTCAATGCTATCTCTACCCGACGGGTAAGTACCCCCCATTTGCAGCATCTGAATCGCAGGGAAAATATCGTGGTAGAAAAAACCGCAAAGTCCGGCGGTATTACGGCAGCTGATTTCAAACGAGTCTCCGGCTTTATGTCCCGCCTTACATGTCCCCTTGATGAGATTGCCAATAAAGTCAATACACCCGGAAACAAAGGCTTTCGTCTACTGCCCATACCTGGTGAAACGGTTACCGAAATTGAGGCGTTAAAGCTTTTAACCGGGGTGAAGGCGGAAATGATCGCCGCCGGCGGTATCAGCGGTGCTGAAGGCGGTGTTTGGTTAAATATAATGGGTACTCCTGAACAAATACTGGAAACTGAAAAATTAATTCAATCTGTTGCTGCCAAACCGCCGTTTATTCTTTAGATAACATAATATCCAAGGGAATTGGGAAATACTATTTTCCCCCAACCCCTTAGGTTAAAAACCAAAGTTACTTGAGACGGCAGAGAAAAGCTTCAGCCAGTCTGTTTAGATAAGAATATTTGGATGCCCATTTGTGTGATCTGATCACGGACTTCTTCGATGCTGTCGACATGTTCGTCCTCATCGTTGAGGATATGCTCCAGGATTTCCCTGGTAGCATAATCTTTGGCATTCCCGCAAATTAAAATACCTTCGTTGTACCGTTTTACGGCATCAATTTCAGCCTCATGATCGTTGGCAAACATCTGTGGGATGTCCTTACCGATGTGCATTTTCTCAAGTTCACTGACGATAGGAATACCTTCGAGAAATATAATACGTCCGATCAGTCTTTCTGCGTGTGTCATCTCGACTTTTGCGCGCTTCTGGATAGCGTCATGAAGTTTGGTATAACCCCAGTTATCACACATTTCAGCGTGTACCATGTATTGGCTTACGACAGTAAGCTCACGACCCAGTAAAGAGTTAAGAATTTCGATGACTTTTTTGTCGCCTTTCATATTTCCTCCTATCCTAATTTGTCTAAGATACCTTTAGTGACAATATTATAGCAGAAGGAGTCTTTGCTTACTTGCAGGAATTAGAACTGATTTCTACAGTTAAGTTTAGAGCCGATATCGGCGAGCTAAAAATTTGCGCCTTAATCAAAAGCTAGATATTTTCGTGTTTAACTTCCCTTTTGCCGGGATTTTTTCCAGCTATCCGCTTTTTGCATCAACTCTTTCGCATTTTTCATTGAAACCGCCGTGTATTCCGGACCGGAAAGCATTACTGTCAGTTCTTTAATTCGTGAATCGCCGTCAAGGTTTTGCAGCCTGGTTAACGTGCGGTCGCCGGAAATTTCTTTATGAACCCCGAAATGGGCGTCAGCAAATACCGCAATTTGGGGGAGGTGTGTGATACTAATTACCTGGTGCTGCCGTCCCAGGTTCCATAATTTTTTACCCAGTATTTCGCCGCTTCTGCCGCCCACCCCGATATCGATTTCATCAAATATAAGCACCCGCACGGTATCGGTTTCAGCAAGGGCACTCTTTAATGCCAGGGTGAACCGGGATAGTTCTCCGGTGGAGGCGATACTGATTAACGGTTTCATCGCTTCTCCCGGGTTCGTGGATGCCATAAATTCTACCGAGTCGGTGCCCCTTTCATTAAAGGAATAACAATTACCATCAGGAAAAGGAATTCCCTCTTCATCACGAATTTTACTTATTGACACTTCAAATTTGACCTGCGACATGTTCAGGTCATCAAGTTCTTTTTTCACATTGGTTTTCAACCGGACGGCTGCTTTGCTGCGTTCCTGTGACAGCCGGTGCGCAATACGACCTGATTCGTGCCGGAGAAGACCGATTTCTTTTACAAGTTGAGTCATTCTTTCGGTATTATGTGTCAAGCCGTCCAGGTCTTCTGCCGTTTTATTCTGATATGCCAGCACTTCGGCGATAGTATCCCCGTATTTTCTTTTTAACTGCCGGATTAATTCTAACCGGGAATCGATTTTCTCCAGATTATCCCTGTCGTAATTTAAACCTTCGTTGTAAGACCTGATATCCCGTGCGATCTCGGACAGACCTGTGATCGCGTCTTCGATAAATTTCAGCTGCTCTTTGAGCGAAGGGTCTAAATCAACCAGCTTTTTCAGTGTCTTCGATGCGGCGCTCAATTTGTCGATTATCGGTATAGAATCCATGGACCCATCGTCTTCATACAGGGCTTGGTAGACTTCGAAAGAATAATTCTTTAAGGTCTCGATTGAAGTAAGGACTCTCTTTTTTTGTTCGAGTTCTTCCTCCTCTCCGTCCTGCAATTGGGCCTGATTCAGCTCACTCAATTGAAATTTCAGAAATTCTTCCCGCTGCGTCCGGTCCTTTTCACTTTGTTCAAGATTCAAAAGTTCATGTTTTTTCTTATGTAATTCCTCCGCTTTGAAAGTGAATTCATTCCTCAAATTGACTGTATTCGCATAGGCATCCAAAATCTCCAATTGGGATTTGTCATCCAGTAAAGAAAAATGTTCATTTTGTCCGTTAACATCCACCAGCGACCGCCCGATTTGGTGTAAAAAAGATTTGGTGACGGCGTGCCCGTTTACCCGGCTTACACCCGAACCATTTTTACGCAATTGGCAACTGATAAGGAGGGTGTCGTCATCTTCATTCATGCCTTTTTGGGTGAGTAATTCTTTGAGAAATTGTGAAGCGGCCGTTTGGTTTAGCTTAAAGAATCCTTCGATTTGTGCCTCGTTGGCGCCTTGCCGGATAACTTCCTCATCCGCTTTACCGGTTAATAACAGCTCCAGGGCGTCGATTAGCAAGGATTTACCTGCCCCGGTCTCTCCTGTAATGACGTTCAGGCCGTAGCGCAACCGCCAGCTTATATCTTCGATAATACCCAGATTTTTAACTCTTAATTCACATAACAAAGGCGTTTCCCTGTCTGAAAATTAGCCTGTATTGAATACTGTTTTCTTTCGTTAAAATGTATTTTACCATGTCCTCCGCTATTTAGTTTGAGGTTGCCCACAAAAATACACCTTTGATCACCCTCTTGACAACAATTAAATGCGAAGTAAAATATAAATAGAAGTGATATGAATCACGAGTAACTTCACTAAAACAAAGATAACACTCAGGAGAAACAAATGGAAGCATATTGCGTGAAATGCCGTTCTAAAAAAGAAATTAAGAATGCCAAAGCAATTACAATGAAAAATGGCAAACCCGCGACTCAGGGTGTATGCGGTACTTGCGGCACAAAGATATTCCGTATCGGCAGTTGCAAGTAGAATAACTTTAAATTATCCGAAATGACGCCGGCTTAAGTAAAAATTAGCTTATATTCTTAATAGTAAGTAGTTAAAAAAAACTTATCAAAGCCATTATTCGGTGGCTAATATGGGAAAAGTTTTGTTGTGCCTGTTAACCACAACAAAAGACTATTATAGGTCTGTGTAAAAAGCAACTTCTTCGGCCTGGAACATATAGGCATAAATTCCGAGATAATTACTGCATATCAGGCTAAAACGGCTGTGCGGATTTATCTTTCATGGACATGATTGCCAAATATCCTACCGGGGCAAGTAGACCCCATAGCGCGAAGCCTGATGCGCGATTTTTATCACGTGTCCACAGGTAGCACCCGGTTGTTGCCATCACCACGCCGATGATGGTGGCAACGGCGCCGTCAGGATGACCAAGCTCCATAGCCAGGTTGCCGCTGACAGTGAGGATTGCGCCAAACCATAGTAAAGCGATCCGATGTGCACTCTTCTTTTTTATCATTTTTCCTGCTCTTACTATTCCATTATGCACCTATTAGCCCATAAATGGACTGGGATAAAGGGCAGCGGATAAAAGAAAAACCGGCGGGGTTTGTAACTTATCCGCCGGTTCAAGACCTGTGTTAGCGTCTTTCTAATGATCAGTGGGTTGAAGTCGTAGCCGTTGTTGTTGGAGTAGCAGTCGTAGTGGTTGCAGTGGCTGTAGATGTCGTAGCCTTAGCAGGGGAGTGTAAAACTTCCCAGATGTTGATTATCTTGTTTGCCTGGTCCTGTGTAATCTTGCCGTTTGCTACAGCTTTGGCGAGGAATGCTTTGACATTGCTCTCATTTTTAGCACTTAACAAACGTTTTAAAACGACATTCTTGGCGAATTGGGCATGATCTGCTGTCCAGAAATCTTTAATCTTGACTGCCTGGTCCGACGTGATTTTACCGTCAGATACCGCAGTGGCAATATAAGCATCTACTTTGCTTTCATCCTGAACCAGCAGCAAACGAATCAGGGCTCCCGGTTTGTTGGCTGTTGTGATTTGCGCCGGAGGAGTAGGAGTCGGGGAGCTGTCCGCGAATACCGGAACGGCGATTGCAAGAGTTGCGATGATGGTGATTATCGTTAAAGCAATAATCAGTATTTTTTTCTTAGACATATTTCTCATCTCCTTACAACATTAACATTATACTTCTTTTGTAATCCGAGTATTAAGCATCTGTAAAAACTATGTAAAATATGGGCTGGCGGATGTTGATTCACCTTCGTAAAAAAGAATATAATCTTATACATCTGTTTCGCGTTATTAGAAACAGGCCTTCAGTTCACCAGCGTGGCGAGATACCAATCAGTGATCATAATGGGGTTTGAATGGTTCTGTTACGCAGAAACAGGTAAAAATACCGGGAGGTTATCACGATGAAATTGGGATGTAATTCTGTAATATTCAGCCAGTTGGACCTGTACGGCGCTCTCCAGCATATCGCCTGGGCCGGCTTCAGCGGAGCCGAGTTATGCCATCAGCAGGGATGGGGCATGCATGTCGAATTGAATACTAAAAAATCGTATATCGACGAAGTTAAGTGGACGGCAAAGAAACATGGAGTGGAATTGTGGGCAATTCATGCCGGTTTTGAAGGCAAGACTGACGCAGAAAGAATAGTGTTGATGACACAAGTTTTCGATGTGGCTTCCAAATTAAGTATTCCGGTCGTATCCATCCGGGCTTTTGGAAAAGCCGATGATAAAGAGGCAACGAAACAGGAATTTAAATATCTGCGGGAAATAAATAAACGGGCGGAAAGCAAAGGCGTAAAGCTTTCGGTTAAACCTCACCGGGGCGCTTCGGTGTACAACATGGCAACGGCCCTGCAAATGGTGAATGAGATAGATAACCCCAGTCTGGGCGTCGGTTTTGACCCGCTCCATTTGACCAGAGGCGGCGACGACCCGGCAGAAGTAGTGTTAAAGCTCGGTAAAAAAATTGCTCATGCCCAATTCCACGATTGTCCTGCTCCATTGACCCCCGAACAAATTAAAAAGCGAAAAGGACCGCCGTCTCACGATTCTCCGGAGCAGCAAACACCGGGAAGAAGCGATATTAACTGGTTGCAAATTCTTCAAAATTTCAAGGACATCGGCTATGAAGGAGCGATGGACGTGCACATTATCGGCACGGCCACTTATCCGATCTCCAGGGCGATGGGCCGGGCCGCGGAGGCCAGAGGCTATCTGCACCGGTGCTTGCAGGAATTAAAATAAAACCCTTATCGATCGTTATAAAGTAATAGCCAAAGGAGATAACTTTTAATGGCTGAGATTAAGCGTTTATTTATGGTGAATGGGAAGCCTTTTTTCCCCATCGGCGCCGAGTTCCTGTGCCAGACCGGTTACAGCGCCCGTGATGAAGCCGAGATCGAGGAAGCTTTTAAAGCGATTAAAACAGCAACCGGCAATACCGGAGAATTTCCTGTATTTTGGGACCAGGTCGAACCGGAAGAAGGCAAATATGACTTTTCCAGCGTGGATACGTTGATATCCATTGCCCGTAAATACGAGGTCAAGTTGATTCTGGTGTGGTTTGCCACCTGGAAGAACGGTACGATGGACTTCGCGCCGGCGTGGGTAAAGACCAATCCAAAGCGCTTCAAGAGGGAGAAAGCAAGCGACGGTAAGGATATCTGGGTTCTTTCCTCGCATTGCCCGGCGACTCTTGAAGCCGACCAGAAAGTTTTTACTGCTCTCTGTAAACACTTGAAGGCCAAAGATGCAGCAGAGCATACCGTGATTGGTCTCCAGGTCGAAAACGAGCCGAACATCACTGAGCAAGACCATGATTATGCCCCCGAAGCTATGGCGATCTTCGATGGCCCCGTACCATCTCAATTGATATCCGCGATGAAAGCAGCCGGTAAAGGTGATGTCTACGATGCCTGGAAACAGGCCGGTGGTAAAGAATCCGGTACCTGGACTGAAGTATTCGGTCAGGCAGCCGGCAAAATATCTCATACCTGGGGTCTAGCTACCTGTATCGATGCTGTCGCGAAAGTTGGGAAAGCAGCTTATAGCCTGCCCATGATCATCAATATCGCCGGCCCCGCAAACGATTATAAAGTATTGGATATCTGGAAATGGTTCACGCCAAATATCGATACGATCGGACCGGATCTTTATATCCGCGATGCCAAGGAATATAACTTCGTTGCCGCTAAATATTCCCGGGATGACAATCCGCTTTTTGTGCCGGAATCATTCGGTAGTCCCAACATACTCTATGCCGTTGCCGACCATAAGTGTATCGGTCACTTTTTTGGATATTTACACATGAACCGCGTCTACGGGGATACGATGGTTATTCCGGAGAGTATATTGAAAATTAACCTCATAAAGTGCGTGACGGCAATAATGCCGCTCGTGCTTAAATACCAGGGGACAGGGAAGATCCAGGCAATAATGCAGCCGGAAAAGGAAGAGGTCCAGAGATTGGACTTTGACGGCTATACGGGGATTGTCGAATTTGGGGATTGGAGGCCGTCGTATGTTCCCCGGAACCCACCCGATAATAACCGCGGCGCGGGTCTGGTGATACAGGCAAACAGGAATGAGTTCTATATCGCCGGTAACAACTGCCGGCTTCATATTAATGCTAAGCCGCCATATGATAAGGTACAAGCGCCTAAAGTCACTGTCAGGTGGCCTTACGGCATCGGTGTTGGATATACAATCAGCATAGAAGAAGGCCACTTCGACATTAAGGGTGAATTTGTCGCCGACCGGCGGCGTAACG
>Ga0182010_10002087_pt1 | contig 10185 bp, 5 predicted proteins | sample 611E1MmetaG_FD_120488 | JGI IMG/M metagenome (GOLD analysis project Ga0182010, IMG submission 120488) | Permafrost microbial communities from Stordalen Mire, Sweden - 611E1M metaG | ecosystem: Environmental > Terrestrial > Soil > Wetlands > Permafrost | place: Sweden: Stordalen | collected... | reverse complement strand
TCTGTCAGGTTGACCCAGGAGTTCCCTGGCGAACCCGGCAAGGAAGAGATCATCACCGATTACCTGAACCAGAACTTCTACGGTAACCAGAGCTACGGGATCGCCGCCGCGGCCCAGGGCTATTTCGGGGTCAAGGACCTCAGCCAGCTGACTCCGTCCCAGGCCGCCATCCTGGCCGCGCTTCTGCAATCGCCTTCCGCCTACGACCTGGTCGCGAACGGCGTTCTCCAGACCGACGGAACCATCGTCGTGGCGGCGGACACCCCGATCGTTCAGAGACGAAACTACGTTCTCGAGCAGATGCGCCAGAACCAGCGCGACGGGCTGCTCAAGGGCACATATAGCGACGCCGCGTTGCTGGCTGCTGAGAGTGAGCCGGTGGTGTTGCCTCCGGTGCAGCAATCTCCGAGGATCGCGCCCCAATTTGACGAGCAGGTACGCCAGCAGCTCGCCGATCTCTTGTGCGGCCCTGGGACCAGCGTCGACGATTGCCAGGCTGTCGACACGGGCGGCTTCAAGGTCATCACGACGCTCGATGTGACGATGCAGCAGACCGCCGAGAAGTACCTCAAGGCCTACACGTTCGGCGGAAACCAGCCCACGAAGGCCGCGGATATCGCCTACATCGCCAACCTGGGCATCACGCCCAAGACCGACCCGTTCAATTACTACCGGATCATCGGGCCGAACCCCTCTCTGGGCGGAAGCGACACCGGCCTCCTCAAGGGCAACATCCACAACGCGGCCCTCATCTCGCTTGACTACCGCACCGGCGAGGTCCTCACGTACGCGGGCAGCGCCGATTTCTACGAGAAGCCGGTTCCGGACCCGGCGAAGCCCGGCCAGAACCTCTTCGATCCCCAGTTCGACGTGCTGTCCAGCGGCGTCGGGAGACAGCCCGGCTCGTCGTTCAAGCCGATCAACTACACCGTCGGCATCCAGGACGGCACCATGACCGCGGCGTCGTTGTTCATGGACGTGGCGACCAACTTCGGTGGTGGGTACACGCCCCATGACGCCGACGGCTACGAGCGCGGCCCGGTTCGGCTGCGCGAGGCTCTCCAGTTCTCGCTCAACATCCCGTCCGTGAAAGCTGCCTCGATCAACGGGGTTGCGCACCTCATGCAGCGGGCTCAGGACTTCGGACTCGTCTTCCCCGCGAACGCCAACCCTGGTGTCTCGCTGGGCGTTGGGACCGTCGAGGTCCACCCCGCGGACCTGACGTCGGCCTACGGAGCGCTCGCCAATGGCGGCACCCTCGAGAAGCGGACGATGATCCTGTCGGTGCTCGACTCGAAGGGGGCGTCCGTCTGGACTGCAGCGGCCAACGCGACCCCCGCGACTCACCCAACGACGCCACAAGCCGCCTACGTCATGACCAACATCCTCGCGGGCAACACCGATCCCCACCAGAACCCGTGGTGGGGTCAGTATCAGATCCTCGACGGCAAGACCGCGCGACCGGCAACCCTCAAGACGGGCACGAGCGATCAGGTCGAAGATCTCTTTGCGTTGGGCTACGTGGCGCCCCCTGCCGACCCCACAGCCCCGGCTCTCGTGACGGGCGTTTGGGCCGGCAACAGCGACCACACCGCCGGTCACGAGCTCCTGTCGCTCGAGTTGGCCGCCCCGCTCTGGCACGCCTTCATGCAATCGGTCACGGCCGGCACGCCCGTGGCGACATTCAAGCAGCCGACCGGCATCACCACCAAGACCGTCGACGCATTCAGCGGCATGCTTCCAGGGCCGTACACGACGAAGACCTACAGCGAGGTCTTCATCAAGGGCACGGAGCCGACGCAGGTTGACAACACCAAGGTGCCGGTGGACGTCGATACGGACACCAACACGCTGTGGACTCCGGACTGCGCGGGCACGAAGGAGACGAAGGGCTTCCTCGACCTGAGTCAGGTTGACGCTTCAAACGCAAACTTCCAGAAATACGACGACATCTGGATCGCGACTGCCAAGAGGGGTTTGGGCGCTAGGGGCGGACCCAACGGCTCCCCGACCAACTACTTTTACGAGGCCGGCTTCTACACGCCCTACGGGGCTTCCTGGGGAGCGCCCTTCGCGCCCACGACGAGTTGCATTACGGTCGCCACACCGCCGCCCAGTCCCAGCGACAGCGCGTCACCGAGCGTAGGCCCCTCGGTCTCCGCGGCGGCGCCGGCCGCCCTGGCTCCGGCGTCCCCCGCAGCCGCGGCAAACCCGGCGACCACGTCGCAGCCCAATCGGCCTCAACCTGCACCCGCGGCCCTGATGCTGGCGCCGATGGGGCTGTTGGGTCTGATCGGCAAGCTTCGCGCACGGCAAGCAAGCCGAGTCGGCGCGCGGGGCAGGCACTTCAGGCACTGATCGGTCGGGCTCGGCCAGGCTCTCGCTAAGTGCGGCCTCGCCTTCGAGTCAGCGTTCGAGCCAGTTCCATAGCTTCGTCCAGCTCCGCGAGGTGAAGCACGCGGGCCCAGGCAAGGTAGGCGCCGAGGCCGGCCAGCCCTGCCAGAGCCAGCTCAGCGGACAACGCGAGGATCGAGGCCGAGTTGTGGGTCAGCGAGGCGAATAGCCGGTCGACCGCAAACGCCGCGATCGATGCCACGACGACGCCGGGCACGAACGCCGCAACACCGCGTTTGATGGGCGCCAGATCGAAGCCGACGCGCCGCTCGATCAGGACCAGCAGCATGATCACTTCCGCCCACGCCCCCAGGCCGATCGCCAATGCGAGGCCCTGGAGGTGGAAGAACGGGAAGAGAACAGCAGCGGCACCAATGTCGACCGCAACCGCGAGCAAGGCGGCGGTGACGGGAGTCCGGGTGTCCTTGCCCGCGTAGAAGATCGGCGCCAGCAGGGCGATCAGAACGTGCGCGACCAGACCGAACAGGAAGACCACGAAGACGGAGGTGGTATAGGCCACGTCCGAGGGCGTGTAGCTCCCGTGTCCCCAGAGCAGGGTCAGACCGGGGCCGGCCAGGACGAACATCACGCCTGTGAGCGGCAGGACCACGAAGAGCAGGAGCCGCAAGGATTGGTCGACCAGGCGTCTGAAGCGGTCTGTGGCCCCGCGTGCGATCGCCTGCGACATCGGCGGCAGGAGGACTATCCCGAGCGGCACGCCGATGAGCCCGACGGGGATCTGGAGAGTGACGAAAGCCGTCGTCCAGATGTTGATCTCGGTCGAGTTGGGCAGCAGCGAGATAAGCGACGCGTACACGAAGAACACGATCTGGGTTACGCCCAGGCCGAAGGCTCGTGGGGCGATCAGCCGTAACGTCTGGCGGACGGCGGGTTCGTGGAGATCCAGGACCGGTCGGTACAGGCGGTGCCGCGCGACCGACGGCAGCTGAGTCGCAACGTGGCCGGCGGCGCCGGCGATCACTCCCAGGACAAGGGCATAGACGCCCAGGATCGGCGTCAGGACTACTGCCGCCACGATGATGGCGATGTTGTAGACGTTCGGGGCCAGTGCCGGCGGGCTGAATATTCCGAGCGCGTTGAGGCCCGCGGTCATGACGGCTCCGATGCCCAGCAGAACCGGCGAGAGCAGGAGCCAGCGGGTCAGTTCCGTGGTCAGCTGATGATCCACGCCGGCGCCCGGCGCCACGATCGTCGAGACCAGCAACGGCGCCAAAACCCAGGCCACGATGACCAGGGGCAGCAGGGCGAACACCATCAGGTTGGTGATGGTCCCGATCAGGCGCCTCGCACGCTCGTCCTCGCCGCGGGCCAGCAGCTCCGATGCGACCGGCACCAGCGCCGATCCGACGGCTCCCGCCGCCACGAGCTGGAAGAGAGTGTCGGGGATCCGGAACGCGAAGTTGAATGCCGCGAGCTCGCTGCTGCCACCGCCGTACTCGGCATTCAGGACGCCGGTCCGCACGAAGCCTAGGATTCGCGACAGAACGACCCCCGCGACCACGACCAGTCCGGCGAGGGCGATAGCCTGGCCGCGCAATCGCGCCGCGGACGAAGAGGAGAGGTCCGATAGAGCTGCTTCGGCGCCGAGAATCACGTCCCCGGCCACCGCGACCGGCATGACCTGGACACGCCCGCCGGCGGTGGTCCGAGGCGAGTACGCGCCGGTTATCCGCACGTCTGGACGACCGCTCCCCCGCCGAGTTCCGCTCCGCGGATGCCAGCCACGCATTCTCGGTGATAGGCGACGCGGCTCGGGCGGCATCGGGCTCATCGGAAGCGACGAGCCAGACGCCAGAGCGCTCCGAGCGACGCGCGCGGGGCGTATTCGTGGGCACGCGTCATGACGGTCCCGCTCGCGCCAAATCGCCTCTTGAACAGGTAGAGGTTCCAGAGCGGATGGGATTCGTCACCGGGCAGTCCGGGCGCCGTGTGGCTGTCGACGCCGCCCATGTCATAGATCCTGAAGCCGGCATCGGCGGCCCCGCGGATGATCTCCCACTGCAGCAAATGGTTGGCACGGGTTCGATGCAGGTCGGCGTCGTCACGCGACCCGGCAATGTAGTAGACGAGCCGAGAACCAGATCGCAACAGCACCGCACCCGTCTGGCGCTCCCCGTCGACGCCCGCCAACCACAGGCTGGCGACGCCCGCTTCTCCGAGCCGGCGCCACTGCTCCAGCTCGTAGTCGTGATCGCGGACCAGGAAACCCTCACGCCGTCCCGTGGCGGCGTACATCTCGAAGAATTGCTCCATCGCGGGCTCTCGGGCGGCCGGATCGGTCATGTCGACGCGTTCCACGATTACGCCGGCCTTGCGGGCCTTGTTGACGTCGTATGTCGTGGTGTGGCCGAGCTGCGCCTTCTGCGCCGCCTCGGTGGGCTGCAAACGAACCAACATCGCGGTGCGCGAGACCTGGATCTCCCGGGCCGCGGGCCGGAAGCCGGCCGACTCCAGCATCGCGGCGAGGCCGCTCCCCTCCTCCCATGCCGGATCGACCGTCACGATGATCGCTCTCCGGACCCGTGCCAGGCGCCCGATCGCCGCCAGGGCCGCCAGGGCGGCCTCAGGCGTGGCTTCGAGCAGAACTGGGCCCCTGGGCGCGTAATGGAGACTGAGGCGTCCCAGAGGCCCTGGGAGGCGCCTGAACAGCGGTCGCTCCTGCACGAACACGGCAGCAACCTGGCGGCCGCCACATTCGACGACGTAGCGCAGCGGCGTCCAGCCCAGTCCCCGCTTGAGCTCGCCCCATGCGTGCGACTGGAACGCTTCACCGAGATCGCTGCGGACTGCGAGCGCATCCCAAGCCGCGGGCTCCCATGCGCCGGCGTCGACGAGCCTGATGGCAGCGGCGTTCCTCCGGCCTACGTCTCGCCGGCCCGCGCCGCCACTGCCGAGCTCTCGCCCGCCGGACGGCGGGGGGGTAGCGCCGGGCGTGGGCCCATGGGTCGATACGCTCACTGGCTCCTCCGCACTGTTCGCCGGCGTGGGCGGCGCGATGCGCGTGCTGACGATGCGATTCTCGCATCCCCGGGGACGGAGCGGGCGGCCTTCAGAACGAAACGACGGTGGCGCCGTCGCCACCTTCGCCCCGACCACCAGCCCGCCACGACTTGACGAGTGGATGAGCCGAGGCGTGATCTCGTACCGCGTCGCGAAGTGCGCCGGTACCCATGCCATGAATCACGATGGCCTGGTCCAGGCCGGCAAGCGAAGCATCGTCCAGGTAGCGATCGAGCGCTTCCAGCGCCTCCTGGACTGTGGCGCCGCGCAGATCCAGCGACGAGGCAACGGTTCGCGCTCGTTCGAACTGGAGACGCGAGGCGGATCCCGTCGAATACGCCGGCAGCGGGCCGGCTCTTCGCGACCGACCGCCGCCAGAAGCGTCACCCGCCGAGTCGGTTTCCGCGTCGCCGCCGGTGGCGGGATCGAGATCGCCGACCCCGACGGTTATGCGCATGCCACCGACTTCGAGGGTAGCTCGGCGGCCGCCCTTCTCGAGGGCTACGATCCGGCCCTCCCAGCCCGCGCCGGTGTTGCGGGCACGCATGCCGATATGCCACGCAACGGGCGCGGCGGCCGCCGGGACCACACGCTCGGGTTCCGGTGCCGGCAGCCGCTCGACCTGCGCCCTGGCGCGCTCCAGGCCCTCATCCAGGCTGCGCTGGGTGACCGTCTCCCGCTCCAGCTGGCGGCGAATGCCGCGCACTTCCGCGCGAACCTCGTCTACGACGCGCTCGGCCTCGTCTCTGGCCGCCTTCAGCGACTCGTCCCGCTCGCGGCGGGCCTTGCGACGTTCTTCGTCCGCGGCGGCGAGCGCGATCCGGGCCCGATCCTCCGAGACGCGTGCCTGGGCCAGCGCCTCAGTCGTCTCGACCTCGGTCGCCTTGATCGAAGCCAGCGTCTCCTCGAACGCCTGCTGCTCGTCGGTCAGGCGCGACCTCGCGTCGGCGACGATCGAAGTCGACAGACCCAGCCGCTCGGCGATCGCGAAAGCCTGGCTGCGCCCGGGCAGTCCGATCGACAGCCGGAAGGTCGGTCTCAGGGTCTCGACGTCGAACTCGACCGAGGCGTTTCGCGCCTGCGGAGTCGTATGCGCGTACAGCTTGAGTTCGGCGTAGTGGGTCGTAGCGGCGACCAGGGCGCCCGCCTTGATGAAGTGGTCGAGCAGAGCCTGGGCCAGTGCCGAGCCCTCGGTCGGGTCCGTGCCGGCGCCCAGCTCGTCGAGCAGCACGAGGGTGCCCGGACCCGCGGCCTCCACGATCCGGACGATCGAGCGCAGATGGCCGCTGAACGTCGAAAGCGACTGGGCCACCGACTGTTCGTCGCCGATGTCGGCGAGGACGTTGCGCAGGATAGGCAAGCTGGTTCCCGTATCGGCGGGTACGTGGAGGCCGGCCTGGTGCATCAGGCTGAGCAGGCCGAGGGTTCGAAGCGCCACCGTCTTGCCGCCCGTGTTCGGGCCGGTGATCAAGAGCGCTGTGTACTCTCCGCCCAATCGGACGTCTATCGGCACGACCTGACCGGACAAGCCCGGGTGGCGGGCCCCAAGCAGCACGATCTCCGCCCTGTCGGCGATCTCGGCCGGAATGGCGTCCATCTCTTCGGCCAAACGCGCTTTGGCGGCCCAGAAATCGAAACGAGCCAGCGCCTCCAGGGTCTCGCGCAACTGGTCCGCCTGGCCGGCCACGATGGCCGATAGCTCGTCCAGGATGCGCTCGATCTCGACGACCTCGGCCAGTTGTGCCTCGCGCCAGGCATTGCCGAGCTCGATGGCCACGATCGGTTCCACGAAGAGGGTCTGCCCGCTTCCGGAAGCATCGTGGACGATTCCCTTTACGCGGCTGCGCGCATCGGCACGAACCGGGATCACGTACCGCCCGCCCCGCAGCGTGACGATCGGCTCCTGGAGGGCGCTCGAGAACTCGCTGGAGTGGACGAGCTGGTCGAGCCGAGTGCGGAGCCGGTCATAGGCGATCCGAACCGCTCGTCGGAGTCCACCCAGGCGCGGAGACGCAGTGTCGGCCATCTCGCCGGTTGGGTCGAAGCTGCGATTCAGGGTGTTCCGAAGGCTGGGCAGGGGGTGGACCTCGCGAGCCAGATCGCGCAGAAGCGGACGGCGATCGCCGCTGAGCGCTTCACTGAGTCGCGCCGCAGCCTCCAGGGTCTCGGCGATATCCAGGAAGTGCCGAGGCTCGAGGCGGCCGCCACGCACGGCACGCTCGATCCAGGGCAGGATGTCCTTGCTGCCCCCGATCCCCGAGCCTGGATGCTCCGCCACGAACGAGCGCGTCTGCGAGGTTTCCTCGAGGCCGCGGGCCACGATGACCCGATCGGCGGACGGCTCGAGCGCCTCGGCTAGCCGCCGACCCGGCGGGAAACCGGTCTCGTCCGCGAGCCTGGCCCGAACCAGCGGATACTCGAGCAGCGTCTGCGATCGGCGGTCGAGGCCGGCAACTCCGGTCGAGACGGGAACGGTCATCTCGAGCGCGCTCGAGCAGCCGCCGACACCGCGGCGTTCCCTTCGGCCCAGAAGCGCCAGGGCTTGCTCATCCACGGCTCCGGGGCGTAGCCGATGCCAACCCGGGGCCCGCTGGCTATTCGGATTGGCAACTCGCCCGCCGGCGCGCTCTCCAGGCGGACGAGCGAATCGGGATCGCACAGGTCGAGCCCGTCCTCGTCGCGGCCGATGGAGAAAGCCGCGCACACCAGCCCGGGACCCGAAGCCAGAACCACCGCCGGCAACTCGGCGACGCGCCGCCGCGCCCGAGCTTGGCGATCGGCCGACTGCCGGGCGTGGCGCGCCGCCGTCCAGTCGAGACGGGCCTGGCGCATGTAGTCGGCGCCGGCCAGTGGTTCGATCGCTCGGATCAGCACCGCTGCCGGCCGGCCTTCAGGCTCGGTTACGAGATTCAGACACTCATGCATGCCGTAGACAAGGTACACGTAGGCAAAGCCAGGCGGGCCGAACATGACCGCATTACGACTAGTCCGACCGAAACGAGCGTGCGAGGCCAGGTCCTCCGTGCCGCCGTAGGACTCCACCTCGACGATTCGGCCGATACGAGCCCCTACGTCGTCCAGGCGAACCAGATGAGCGCCAATCAGCCGCCGCGCGGCTTCGACACTGTCAGACGCCAGAGTCTCTCGGGGAAATGGCGTCCCGTCCGAGGCTCGACCGCTGCGGAACGCCGCTGCGTGGGCCGGTGTCTCCAGACTTGTCTCTTTCAGGGGAACATCGCCACGAGGTCGGCCGGTAGCAGGAAGGCCGAGCCGTGGACCAGGGTGGGGATGACCCCGTCACGGAGCGCGCTGGCAATGTGCGACTGGTGAACCAGGATGTCCTGAGCCTGGCGCAAGAAGTCGATCTCGCCCGAAAACGGGGACGGCAGACTGTAGGAGCCAAGGATCACGATCGCGACGCACAGCAGCAGGACCCCTTGGACGAGCCCCAGCAACGCCCCCAAGAGATCATCCACGACGGGCCTGGCTGCGTAGATGTCAGTCCTCTTGTAGAAGCCCTGGATCAACAGAGACAGCCCTATCCAGAGGACGCCGAAGAGAAGTCCGAAGGCCAGCAACTTGCAGTAGCCGGTCGGGAACTGCTGCCAGTTGTGAGCCAGGAAATCGCCGACGGGATCCCGAAGATTCGCCGCAGCCAGGAACGCGAACAAGATCGAGGCGATTCCCAGCAGACGTCGAATAGTGCCCTGCATGGCGCCGATGACCACTGCGAGAAAGAGCCCGCCGAAGATCACCAAATCGGAGATCGGCGCGCCCTTGATGATCCCGACGATGTCCAAGATTGCCTCCCTCCGCAAACGGGCGGAAAGCGCTCGCCCGGGCTAGGGTATCAGCGCCGGTCCCCCACGGGCAACGAGCTAAGCGTACCGGTCTGCCCGAGACTAGTTGCAGCTCTCGAACGGGTCGAGGCTATTCGCGCAGGCGGGCCCCGAGTGTGGTTTGGAGACCCGCCCGAACGCCGGCAACAGAGTCGTCAACCTCGGCTTCGGTGAGGGTTCGTTCGCGCAGGCCGAATACCAGCCGGTAGGCCAGGCTCTTCGCCGAGTCTGCCAGTGGGGCGCCCCGATAGACGTCGAATAGCCGAACGCCACGCAGCAGGGCGCCGCCGTTCTTCTCGATGCAGGCCTCGACCTCCGCCGCGGTCTGCGTTTCCAGGACCACCACCGCCAGGTCGCGCTCGACCTCAGGGAAACGTGGGATCGGCTCGACTCGGATCGGCCGAAGGGTACCGCCCTCCAGGCCGGAGACGTCGAGTTCGGCGAGGATCACACGTGGCGCACGGATCTCCCAGGTCGCGAGAACATCGGGGTGGAGTTCGGCGATTCGGCCACGCAACTCGTCGGACACGCCCGTGCTCACCTCCAGCGCTCGGCCGGGATGGAAGGGAAAGCCGCGCTCATCGGCCGCGTACGTCGGCTTGCCAAGTCCGAGGCGATGGCACAAGAGTTCGACGAGGCCCTTCGCGTCGTCGAGGTCATATGGACGTTCGGGTCGGTTCCACGAGGCTGGTTCGGCGTCGCCGGCCAGCAGGATGCCCAACCTCGTCCACTCGTGCGGGGCCTTGCCGGCGCGGGCGTAGCCCTTGCCGATCTCGAAGATGCCGACCGCAGCGCGCCCCTGGCGTTCATTGTGCGACAGGACGTCGAGCAAGCTTGCACCAAGGTGCCGGCGCAAGACCGAATGCTGGGCAGAGAGCGGGTTGGTGACTGCGATCTCCGTGACGGCGACGCCGGGGGCCAACCCAGGAGG
>Ga0182010_10002085_pt1 | contig 10189 bp, 4 predicted proteins | sample 611E1MmetaG_FD_120488 | JGI IMG/M metagenome (GOLD analysis project Ga0182010, IMG submission 120488) | Permafrost microbial communities from Stordalen Mire, Sweden - 611E1M metaG | ecosystem: Environmental > Terrestrial > Soil > Wetlands > Permafrost | place: Sweden: Stordalen | collected... | reverse complement strand
CTGGTCCATCTGCGACCAACCCAAGCCACCGACAGAGAGCAATTCGGTGAGCGCCGCTTGCCTGGACCAGGATGCTCTGCCAGGCACGGCGGGGGACTCGCCCACGACCTACTCGGCACCTGCGCCGTCAGACTCGTGCACCCTGTTCGGTCCGTCGATACCGCTAACCCCGGCGGGCCAGCCCCCCATCCGGCCGCGGGATCCTGATGTCACCGGCGGGTACTACCTGCCCGTGCGCCTGGGTCTGTCGGTTCCTAAGGAGTTACGTCGTGTGGGTATGGCCACCGAGGATTCGATCGTCGCCTTCCAGCTACAGCGCATCTACTGCGGCCTGGCCAACGCCAGGAGCCCGGACATCTTCACGTACGGAAGGGACTACAAGCTCAACCAGAACCCGGTGATCGCCTCGTTGACCCTGCAGCAGCCCGGCTCCGATCCGGTCGAGGCGCCTCCAACCTCGGCTGGGGGCGCGCCGTTCCCGGTTGCAAGCGGGCAGACTGTTTCGCTGACGGTTTCCTGGCCCGCCGACTCGGTGGAGAACTACCCCGCCCTGGACGTGCTCCAGCACGTGCTTGTCTATCACAACGAAGCCATGCGGGTTTCCTGGTACGCAACCGCAGGGTCCTTTGAACACGACATCACCGGCCGGAGCGAATTCGACAACGAAACCTTCGCCGACAATACCTGGAAGCCCGCCGATCCGGGCGTGGTTCATCTCTGGATCGTGCTGCACGATAGCCGCGGCGGCACCGATTTCGCCGGCTACGACCTCGACGTCACGCCCTGATCTTGCCGATCGCCGCCGATGGGGTCCAACAAATTGTGACGGCTTGGCGTCTATGGGCGTAACGCAACCTTCACATAAGCGTAACAACCGCATGCCCGAGGTGGGGGATTATCCATCTGCGGCAATCGGAGGCTAGGGGCTTGAGACTTCCACGGGCAGATCACTACGCTTGGTTCGCCGCGCTCGCGGTGGCAGCGGTAGGCACGGGCGCGGGTTGCACCAGCCAGACATCGACTGACACGGGAGCGGCGAACATCACGGTTCAGGCTCTGCGGATCAGCGATGTCACGTCAGTGACCGTAACGGTAGCAGGTTCGGCGTTGCCGGTGCCGCTGGTGCTTCCCTTGGTCCGGTCGGGCAACCAGTTCTCCGCGCTGGCAGGCGACCTCCGGGTCGGCACCGACTATACCTTCACCGCCTCGGCCACCGACGGCTCCAAGCCGCCGGTCGAGCTGTACCACGGTGCCGCCACCCATCAGGTCATCAGGAAGAACACCACTGCGAACGTCATCATCAACCTGAACCAGGTGGCGCCCGGGGTCGGCTACTCGAATCAGGGGCCACTGCTCGACTCGGTTTCGGCGTCGTCCTTCCAGGCGAGCTACGGCGACGCCATCAGCTTGAGGGCCGCGGCCCACGACCCGGATGCCGGCGAGACTGCGCTGCTGACGTTCACCTGGACAGCAACCTGCGGCAGCGTGGGAGGAAACACCATCACCGCGGGGACAGATACGACCCCCTCGGTTGCGAATGCCGTCTTCACCGCACCCAACCTGGACGAAACTTGTGTGGTCAGCCTGAAGGTGACCGATCCCCATGGCATCAGCTATGTCGCCTCTTTCGCCATCGTCGTGGCTGGCACCAGTGCTACCGGCAACGCGCAGATCACCGCAATTCTGGACACCTACCCGGTCATCGCGGCCATGACCGCGGATCCCGCACAGATCGTGCCGGGCGAAACCACCAACCTGTCCGTCATCGCCACCGACGCCGACGGTGATGCCTTGACCTTTGCCTGGTCCACGCCCTGTCCGGGATCCTTCTCCTCGCCCAACTCCGCCACCACGGCCTTTGCGCTCTCCCCCACGGCCAGCAACGCTTCGTGTGACTTCAAGTTGGTGGTAACGGATGGCAGCTTTCCCGACGGCCGGCCCAAGGGCGGCGTGATCACAAACCACTTGGGTCTGACCGTGAAACCGATCGTGGTGACCGCCCCTCCGCGGATCGACCTCACCTACCAGAGCCGAAGCGGCTTTGCCGTCGGCACGGTGGTGAACCTGGCCGTGGCAGCGACCGATCCATCCGGCGGAACCCTGAGCTACGCGTGGACGTCGTCGTTCGGTCCGGCGCCGGTGTCGGCACCCCTGGCAGACCTAGCCCTCTCTCCGTCGCAATGGACCGCGGGTGCGACCTGGACCGCCTCGGCGACGCCGCCTGGCGGCTTGTCGGTCATCCTCAACCTCACGGCCACCAGCTCGGCCACCGGGCTGTCAGCCAGCAGCCAGTTCCGGCTGGTTCCTGGCCCAGTCATCACCGCCGTCAGCGCTGACCGGACACAACTCACTCCGGACGCGATGACGGCGCTGTTGTCAGTTTCGGCCGTGGGCGCACAGGGTGACGTGCTGCTGTACGCCTGGTCCTCGAGCTGCTCGGGGACCTTCTCGGCGGCCGATCAAGCCTTTTCCACATTCACCCTCGCTGCCCCTCCCACGACGAGTTCGTGCGATTTCGCTGTCACCGTGACGGACGTGGAGTTTCCTGACGGTCCGACGAGCGGCGGCCAAGCTGTCGGGCACCTGACCATCGCGGTCCTGGATTGCGCCCTGGGCTACGATGGCGGGGACGGAGGCTGCCTTTCCACCGGGGGGGATTAGCACGTATCTGTGGGCGGTCGTGCGCAGTAGTCGTGACGGAACGGCTTTAGCCGCCATTCAACGGCAGTACTGTCACCAATCTGTTTCCTTCTTGTTGCCTATTTAGGGTGGGCCCCGGAGTACCATAGATGGCCCGTGACACCGTCTCGGCTGACGTCCCTGGCCACCACTTCCGACGGGTGGCCGAGCGTGCGCGATCATTTTCCGACTGTGCGCTGGATGCTGGCCGGCGCAGCAGTGGTCTTGTTGGCAGGGGCCGGCGGTTTGAGTGCCCTCGCCTTGCGCCACTCACAGGAGCGGCTAATCAACAGCGTGGATGCGACTATCCGTTTTGCCCAGAACGTGGACCTCGCGCGCGAAGCCCAGGTACACTTCAAGCGCCAGGTGCAGGAATGGAAGAACGTGCTCCTGCGCGGGCACAACCCGAACGACCACAGGAAGTACTGGTCTTTGTTCGAGATGGAGGAGAGCAAGACGCAAGCCCTGCTCGCTGACTTGCGCCAGCGCGAGACGAGCGAATCACCGACTGCCGAGGGCCTGCTGGCCGAGTTGCGCGTGCTGGGTCAGCGCTACCGAGGGGCCGTGGCCAAGTTCAATCCCGCTGACAACCCGCTCAGCTACCGCGAGGTCGATAGCCGCGTGCGCGGCATGGACCGCCCGCCCACCGACGAGATGTCCGCCCTGGTCGAGCGACTGCAGGCTCGTATGGCGGCCTTGGGCACACAACTGACAGCCTCGCACCAGGCCGAGATAATCACGCTCCGCTGGGCCGTGCTGGCCGCCGCTTTGCTTGGCGTGCTTTCGGCAGCCATGCTGATGCTACTGGTTCGGCGAGCCGAGCGCGAACGCGCCAAGGTGAGCGACGAGGCCAAGAGCGCGTTTCTCGCTACCATGAGCCACGAGATCCGCACACCTATGAACGCCGTGGTAGGGATGGCTCACCTGCTGGAACACACCAGCTTGAACGCCACGCAAAGCGACTACTTGGCCAAGCTTAGGGCAGCCTCGCAACACCTGCTCGGCATCATCGACGACATCTTGGATTTGTCCAAGATCGAGGCTTCCAAATTGGAGCTCGAAAGCCTACTCTTCAGTCTGGACGACGTGCTCGACGACGTGGCCACCCTGGTCGGTGTGCGCGCCTCGCAAAAGGGTTTGGAACTGGTGATCTCGCGCCCACCCGAGGTGCCCGTGCTGTTGCTGGGCGATCCGCTGCGCGTGGGCCAGATCCTGACCAACCTGGCCAGCAACGCGGTCAAGTTCACCGAGACGGGCGAGGTCCACGTCTCGGTTTCACTGCGTGCCGCTCATGGCAGTCGCGTGGAACTTCGTTTCCAGGTCGAAGACACGGGCATTGGGCTGACCCCAGAGCAGCAGGCCAAGCTGTTTCGCCCCTTTGCCCAAGCGGATGGCTCCACCACGCGGCGCTTCGGCGGCACTGGGCTGGGCCTCGCCATCTGCGCGCGCCTGGTGAAACTGATGGACGGAACCATCGGCGTGCAGAGCGAGGCGGGGCGGGGCAGTCGCTTTTTCTTCACCGTCCCCTTTCGCGCGCGAGCTGACGAGCGAAGACAACGGCCCGGAATACCCCTTGCCGTTCGAGGCAAGCGCGTCTTGGTGGGCGAGCCCAACGCGACTGCGCGCCGGTCGATGGTGGACACCTTGGTGGATACGGGGTTGTCGGTTACCTGTGTTGCCAGCGCCGAGGAGGCGCGCGCTTGCCTGGTAGGCTCGGCTGCCGGCACTGCCATCGACCTGGTGTTTTTCAACTGGCGGCTGGACGGTTCCCGGACACGGGAGTTGCTCGCGCTCGCACGCAGCGGGGCTGGCCTTGCGCCCGATCGCGTGGTCGTGCTGGCTTCCCATGCCGACGCCGAGGAGGCACACGCCAGTTTGCGCGCAGTTGGCTTTGGCTTGCTTCTCATCCAGCCAGCCAGTCCTTCGGCGGTGTTTGCCATCGTGGCACGCGCGTTCGGCGCCGAGCAGCGCAGGGGCGTCGGACGCACATCGCGCGGCCTCGACGCGGGCGATTCCGCCACCCGGGATGAGCTACGCGGCGTACGCGTGCTGCTGGTGGAAGACAACATCATCAATCAAGAGGTCGCGGCGGCCTTGCTCAAATCGGCAGGAGTGCTGGTGGAACTGGCCAACAATGGCCAGGACGCGGTGGCCCGGGTGCGCGAGGCTGTGCAGGAAGACCATCCCTTCGCACTGGTACTCATGGATCGCCACATGCCAGGAATGGACGGTCTGGAAACCACTCGTCAGATCCGCGCCGACCCTGGCTGTGCCAACCTGCCCATCGTGGCGATGACGGCTGACGTCGTGGGTTCGGCCCGTGAAGAGTGCCTAGGCGCCGGCATGAACGACTTCGTCTCCAAGCCCTTCTCGCCGGAGACGCTTTTCCCGATTGTCGCCCGGTGGGCAGGCGCCAACAAGACGCGGCAGGTGGTAGAGGCCAAGTCCTTGCCACCAGCCCCCCAGCCCGATGACGGTTTGTTTCCCGCTGCCCTGCCGGGCCTTGACATCCAGGAGGGCCTGGCCCTCGTGGCGGGTAATCGGACTCTCTATCTGCGGCTGCTCCGCCACTTTCCCGAGACCTACGCCGTCGCCGATCGGCACATCGAAGCCCTCTTGGCCGAGGGCAAGCTCGACGACGCCATCCGCGAAGTCCACACGGTAAAGGGTCTCGCGGGTCAGATCGGCGCACGCGAACTGCACCGGGCCGCCCGTCGATTGGAAACCGCGCTCAGGTCCGCCAGCCCCGAGACGGACACGGCCCTGCGGTCCTTTGCGGATTCACTTTCGCTGGTGACCCGCGGGCTGACTGATTTCTCGGAAGGAGAAGCCCATCGAAGGCCGCCGGTCTCGGGGGAAGAAACAATGCACTCCTTGGCGGACCATGAAAGGGTTGATCATGCGCCCCCCTGAAATCCTCATTGTCGACGACACGCCACTGAACCTCGATGTGCTGAGCAGCCTGCTGGCCGCCTTCCACCCCCGAGTCGCCGGCGATGGCGCAACCGCTCTGCGGATGGCTCAGCAGCAGCCGCCCGATCTCATTCTGCTCGACGTCATGATGCCAGATCTCGACGGCTTCGAGGTCTGCCGCCGCCTGCAGGCCAACCCGCGCACGTGCGAGATTCCCGTCATCTTCATCACCGCCCTTGGCGATCACGAGAACGAAACCGTGGGCTTCGAGGTGGGCGGTGTGGATTACATCACCAAGCCATTCAATCCCATGGTCGTCCGCGCTCGGGTGCAAACCCATTTGGAGCTGAAAGCGGTCTGGGACGCCTTGCGCGACGAGAACGCTCGGCTGGAGTCGCGGGTCGAGGCCCGCACGGCCGAACTGCAGAGCGCTCTCGCCCGGCTGCGCCAGAGCGCCGTCGACACCGTGCTGCGTCTGGGCTTGGCAGCCGAGTACAAGGATGACCAGACCGGCCGGCATGTGTTGCGCATGGCCCACTACGGGGTGTCGGTGGCGCGGCAACTGGGTTGGAACGCCGAGGATCTCGAGCGGCTCTTCCATGCCGCCCTCATGCACGACATCGGTAAGCTCGCCCTGCCGGACAGCATCCTGCAAAAGCCGGGACCCCTGGATGCCACGGAATGGGCCATCGTCAAACGCCACCCCCTTTTGGGTGCCCGCATCCTTTCCGGCTCGGATTCCGACGTCATCCGATTGGCCGAGATTGTGGCACTGACCCACCATGAGAAGTGGGACGGATCCGGATACCCGCGCGGACTCAAAGGAGAGGACATCCCTCTGGTGGGACGCATTGTCGCTATCTGCGATGTTTTCGACGCCTTGACCGTTCTACGTCCCTACAAGCCGGCGTTTCCGCTCGACAAGGCGTATTCCATTTTGCGCCAGAACTCTGGCGGCCACTTCGATCCCGCGGTGGTGCAAGCGTTCTTTGCCGCAGAATCGGATGTGCTGCGCACTCACCGCCTGTACGGCGACGACAGTCCCGATCCGCCGCTGCCGCCCATCGTCGTCGCAGCCAGGGTTGCGCACCCAACCGTGTTGCACCTTCTGGCCGTGGACGCCCCATCCGCGGACGACACGTCTGTGTCGTAGCCGCGGCGCTTCTCGATCGGTTTCATCCACGGACGGGCGACACCTGGTTGTTGCGGTCGTCACATTATCGTCACTCGGGTTTTCCCACCTGTTGCGTAGCCGTCGCCTCCCGGTTGGGGACAGGAGCGTAAGGTTCGCCCATCTCCAGAAAAACAGGAGGACCATCATGTTGCACGTTCGCTCTCGTCGTTCCGCCTTCTTGCCCCTCGCGGCTTTCACCATCGCCACGGCGTGCTCCGCCTGTGGCCGAAACAACCAACCCTCCGCCGGTACGGGCTCAGCCGATGTGAGCGTGCACGCGCTCAGCGCCCTGCCGCTCGGCCAGGTCACCGTCACGATCTCCGGCCCCTCCTTGTACACGCCCAAGGCCGTGACCTTGTCCCCACAGGGTTCGGGCGGGAGCTACGGTGCCCTCATTTCCTCGCTGCCGGTTGGCAGCAACTACACATTCACAGTCAGTGCCACTGACACAAACAACGTCGTCGTGTACGTCGGACAAGCGACCAGCATTGCGATTCTGCACAATCACGTGACCACGGTCGCGATTACGGCCCAACCTGTCCAACCTCCGGTTCCCTTCACAAACAACGTCCCAATCGTTGACTCCCTGGTCGTATCGTCCGTCAACATCGCCCCGGGCGAAAGCATCACCGCGAAGGTCCAGGCCGAAGACGTCGATGCCGGTGACACCATCACCTTCGCCTGGTCGGCCAACCCCGGTGACGCCATCGGATTTTCGGCAGCCACCGCCGCCACCACGACTTGGACCGCCCCTTCCACCGAGGGTGACGTGACGCTCACCATCCAGGTGAAGGACAATCACGGCGCCATTGTTTCAGCTACCGTCGTGATCCACGTGTCCAACGCGAACGGCAAGGGCCAGGCGGACGTCAATGTCAGGTTCAACAACTGGCCCGTGGTCACGGATATCAGCGCCACCCCCGGCTGGATCACCCGCAGCGCGCCCACCGCCCTCTCGGTGACAGCCAGTGATTCGGATGGCGACGCGCTTTCCTACCTGTGGACCAGCACCTGCGCCTCGGGCAGCTTCACCAGCGCCACCTCCGCCACCACGGCGTTCACCCTGCCGGCCGATGCCACCGACACGTCCTGCGCGTTTGACGTCGCGGTCAGCGACGGGCGCGGTGGATCGACCAACGGCACGGTGGTCCTCCCCGTGGGGGCGCCCGTCTCCATTGTCGCTCCGGCCATCGTCGACGCCGCGCAATCGGCTGCTGTGGTTGATCCGTCCGCGACCATTTCGTTCTACGTCGAGGCGATGGACCCACAAGCCAGCACCATGACCTTCGTGTGGTCGGCCTCGGCGGGTTCGCTCTCTGGCCAATTGGACAGCGCCACCACCTCGCAAGTGAGCTTGACCGCGCCTGACACGGCGTCCACCGATGTGGTTGTGTCCGTGGTCGTGACTGACGCCGTCGGCGCGAGCAAGAAGTACGACTTCTCCCTGCGCACTGCTGCGCTGGTCGGCGCCTGCACGCCTCCCGCCTCTGCGGCCTGGAAATTCGGCGTGATGGCGGATACGCAATGGACGTGCACGGATCCGGCGGGTCAGAACCCGACCACCGTCGCGGTGTCGATCATCGATCAGATCAACCCGCAGTTCATCCAGGCGGGGGTCAAGTTCGTCATCCAGGTGGGCGACCTCGCCGACACCGGCGACGACGCCGACGAGACCGTGCGCGCCCAGGCCGCACAGCCGCTTTTCGACGCCGGCATCGGCTTCTTCCCGATGCGCGGCAACCACGAAACCTATGGCACGGGCAACAGCTTTTCCATCCCGGTGCTCCAGACGCTCTACCCACAAACGCGTGGCCTCAGTCAGACCTTCGGCGCCACCAACTTCAGCAGCCCGACCTCGGTCAGCAGCGAGCTGGATGGCATGAGCTACTCGTTCGACTACAACAACGTCCGCTTCGTCATCGTCGATCCCTGGGTGACGCCGAGCGTGGACATCTCCGCCGCGGGATACGACTTCGGCTACTCGATCACGCAGCAGCAGCCGTGGATCAGCAGCCGGCTCGACAAGAGCACGCGCGGCACGGATCATGCCTTCGTGCTGTCCCACCAGCCCGTCATGGCGGAGAGCCACCAGGACACGATGTTCCAGGGCTACACCAACGCAAACCCGGACATGCAGAATGCCTTCTACGCCAGCCTGCAGAACAACAACGTCAAATACTACCTGAGCGGCCATGATCACATGAACCAGCACTCGATCATCGCCAGCCCCGACGGATTGTCGAGCGTGCACGAGCTCATCGGCTCATCGGACAGCAGCAAGTTCTACACGCCCAAGGCCCTGAACAATGCGAACTGGTTCGGGCAGAAGACGCGCGAGACCTCCGTGGCGCAAGAGCTCTACACGGTTGGCTATTACATTTTCACCGTGGATGGACCGAACATGACGGTGGACTTCTACTCCGACACTCATGGCAACTGGCAGTCGGACGCCAGCTACCCGCTCGGGGCAGGCCGTCCTGACACCAACATCACGCCAATCTTCACCTTCGCCAAGAAGCAGACCTGGGGTTACAGCCAGAACGGAACCGAGTTCCTGGTTGCCGAGGGAGCTTCCTACCCTACCACGCCTTACACCTTCTCCGGCACCACGGCGCAGTTCCTCGCCGGCACGAATACCAGCACGGCGATGGACTACACGAGCCGCGCACTTACCCATGCGGTGGACATCGGTTGGGACGCCGCCACCTGCGAGACCGCCAGCGCCATCATGTACTTGTGGGGCACGACGGATATTGGCAGCAGCAGTGGCGACACCATCGCCCTGTCGATTTCGTTCGACCGCATGTCGGTCAGCGACGCCACGCTGGTTAGCGGCGGCTTCGGCTTGGCCACGCAGGACAGCTCGGGCAACTGGACCAACGCAGTCGCCCAGAACGTGGGCGGAACGCCGAACTTCGTGGTCGGTGCCTGGAATGCCAGCTACACGCTGGGCACCTACGGCGTCGACCTCGACACCAATACCGCGTGGGCCGTGATCAACCACGCCGGCCGATTCGCGGTCGCACGCTTCTAGAAGCTGCCAGCAGCAACTAGCCCAGAAACCCAACGCGGCCCTGGCGCCTTCACCGGCCCCAGGGCCGCACTCTTTCTTGCGACGCCCTACCAATCCGCGAGCAGCCCATCCAGTCGCGTTTCGTCGTATCCGACCAGCAAGCGACCGCGCACGTCGAGCACGGGCACTCGATCCGTCGGAATTCCGAAGCGCGAGGCTTTCTGTTGCAACTCGCGGGCAGCGGAGGGGTCATTCTCGATGTTCTTGGAGGTGAAGGGAATGAGCTTGGAAACCAGGTACTGGCGCGCCGCCTTGCTGGCCTGGCACCACGATGTGCCGTATAGGACCACCACGGGCGGCTCGCCCGGGGGCCCCGCCGGTTCAGGCTCCTCGGCCAGAGGCGGGCCGTG
>Ga0182010_10002084_pt1 | contig 10192 bp, 12 predicted proteins | sample 611E1MmetaG_FD_120488 | JGI IMG/M metagenome (GOLD analysis project Ga0182010, IMG submission 120488) | Permafrost microbial communities from Stordalen Mire, Sweden - 611E1M metaG | ecosystem: Environmental > Terrestrial > Soil > Wetlands > Permafrost | place: Sweden: Stordalen | collected... | reverse complement strand
AGGCGCCCGGACGGCAAGGCGCGACGAGGGCGCATACTTGACGTATGTAACCGAGGAGCAACGCAGCCGGCCGGGATGGATCGGCCGCCCAAACGTGGCCGAAATTTTGACCGGAGGCACTAGGATGGGAGCAGGCCCTGTGGGCTCGGGGCGGCGGCTGGGCGGGCAAGCCCGTGCCCTGGCCCTAGAGATTGCGGCTGAGGCTCGCGCGGAGTGGGGGTTTCTGACCGACATTATCGCAACGGTGTTTCGCGCGAACCGGCAGCTTGGCAGCAGCGATCGAAGGCTGATCTCCGAAACTGTGTATGGGCTGGTGCGCTGGGAGCGAAGGCTGGAGGCCGTGGTCGACGAGTTGCTGAGCGTGGCGCAGGGACGGGGCATGCCTGACTCGCTGTCGCCGGCCGGCCGGCAGGAATTGAAGCTCATCGTGTATGAGCTGCGCAACGGCTTGCCAGTCGACGCGGCCAAGGCCGATGTGAGGCGGATTTTGCGTCGGGATGTCGACCTGGCGACGGTCGCCGCGGACGACGCGGGCTTGGGCCAGAGCGCGGGCCTCGAACGCGAGGCTTTGCGGCTGTCGTATCCGACCTGGATGATGGACCGCCTGGTGACGGATCTGGGTGAGGCTGATGCCCTTGCTCTGGCCGCGGCCATGAACGACCGGGCGCCCCTCACCGTGCGCAGCAACGGGATCAAAGTCTCGCGCGAGGAGTTGGTCACGCGTCTGGCCGAGGAGGGCGTGGTGGCTCGGCCGACCGAGTTTTCGCCCACCGGTCTGCTCTTCGAGACGCGGGTCAACGCTTTCGGACTGTCCGCATTTCGTGATGGCCTGTTCGAGGTGATGGACGAGGGCAGTCAACTGGTGGCCGAGGCCGTGGCGCCGCCGCCCGGGGGCCGCGTGGTGGATGCCTGCGCCGGGGCGGGCGGCAAGACCCTGGCTTTGGCCGCGCTGCTCGACGGACAGGGGCGCATCCTGGCGCTCGATTCCAACGGCAAGAAGTTGGAAGAACTGCGCCGACGCGCGCGGCGCGCGGGCCTGACCAACGTGACCGCGCGTGAGGTGCGTGGGCCCGGGATGCCGGCGGAGGCCAAGCTCGGCGCATGGGATCGCGTCCTGGTGGACGCTCCTTGCTCGGGCCTGGGCACCTTGCGCCGCAATCCCGAGGCGCGCTGGCGGCTCAACCCCAAGACTGTCGACGGGTTCCCGGCCCAGCAGCTTGCTCTCATGGTGACCTACGCCCCGCTGGTGGCACCTGGCGGTCGGCTGGTTTACGCGACCTGCACGGTTCTTCGGCAAGAAAACGAATCCGTGGTCGAGCGGTTCTTGGCCGAGAGGCCAGATTTCGTGCTCATGCCAATCAAGGAGATCTGGGGCAAAGAGCGCGCCCTGCGCTTGGGCGACGGGACGTACCTCAAGGTCTTCCCCCATCGCCACGGCAGCGACGGCTTCTTCGCAGGGGTGCTACGCCTGCCACCGCGAAGCCGATAGGATCCGTCTTCGAGAGCCGGCCGACGAGGCTCTTCGGTGCTCAAATGGGTGCCGCTACTCTGACGCGGAGGGAGTGCATCCGCCATCTGCGTCCGGAGGGCAGCCGGCGTCCACGACACAGCCGGCGATGGGGGTGTGGGTACAGACGACGTTGCAGGTGGCACTGCCGCCGGTCATCCCGTCGGTGGTGCATGGGTCGCCGTCGTCGCAAGAGGTGGGGCACGTAGATGGCGGGTCGCAGGTCTCGCCTCTTTCCAAGATGCCATTGCCGCAAGTCGAGGGACAATCGGCGTCTTGTTTTTGTGTGCACCCGGCCGGGCAGCAACCATCTCCCGCGACACAGGTGGTGATGGGGGTGTGGGTACAGGCGACATCACAGGTGGCGCTGCTGCCGGTCATCCTGTCCTTGGTGCAGACCTTGCCGTCGTCGCAGGTGGTGGGGCAGGAAGTTTGCGGGTCGCAGGTCTCGTTGGTTTCCACCACGCCATTGCCGCAGATCGGTGGGCAGTCAGAGTCGGCGTTGGTGGGTTTGGTGTTGCACCCGACCGGGCAGCAGCCGTCACCCGAGACACAGGTGGTGATGGCGGTGTGGGTACAGGCGACGTTGCAGTTGGCCCTGCTGCCGGTCATCTGATCGACCGTGCAGGCGTAGCCGTCGTCGCAGGTGGAGGGGCAGGTGGATCTCGGGTCACAGGTTTCGCCGGCTTCCACCACCCCATTGCCGCATTTCGGGGTGCAGTCAGAGTCGTTGTTGGCGTTGCACCCGGCTGGGCAGCAGCCGTCGCCCGACACACAGGTGGTGATGGCGGTGTGGCTGCACGCCACGTTGCAGTTGGCCCTGCTGCCAGTCATACGATCAATGGTGCAGGCGTTGCCGTCGTCGCAGGTGGTGGGGCAGGTGGATTTCGGGTCGCAGGTCTCGCCGCCTTCCACCACGCCATTGCCGCAGGTCACAGAGCAGTCAGAGTCGTTGTTGGCGTTGCACCCGGCTGGGCAGCAGCCGTCGCTCAAAGCGGCGCAGGTGGTGATCCCGGTATGGCTGCAGGCCACGTTGCAGTTGGCGCTGCTGCCAGTCATCTTGTCGATGGTGCACGTGTTGGCGTCGTCGCAGGAGGTGGGGCAGGACGATGCCGGGTCGCAGGTTTCTCCGGCTTCCACGACGCCATTACCGCAGCTCGGTGAGCAGTCAGAGTCTTTGTTGGCGGTGCACCCGGCTGGACAGCAGCCGTCACCCGAAACGCAGGTGGTGATCGCGGTGTGGCTGCAGGCCACGTTGCAGTTGGCACTGCTGCCGGTCTTCTGATCGATGATGCAGGCGTTGGCCTCGTTGCAGGAGGTGGGGCAGGACGATGCCGGGTCGCAGGTTTCGCCGGGTTCCACGACGCCATTGCCGCAGGTCGGTGAGCAGTCAGTGTCGGTTCTGGCGTTGCACCCGGCTGGGCAGCAGCCGTCGCCCGACACACACGTGGTGATAGCCGTGTGGCTGCAGGTCGCGTTGCAGTTGGCACTGCTGCCAGTCATTTGATCGATGGTGCAGGCGTTGCCGTCAGTGCAAGAGGTGGGGCAGGAGGATGCCGGATCACAGGTTTCTCCTGGTTCCACGACGCCATTGCCGCAGGTTGGTGAGCAGTCAGTGTCGGTTCTGGCGTTGCACCCGGCTGGGCAGCAGCCGTCGCCCGACACACACGTGGTGATAGCCGTGTGGCTGCAGGCCACGTTGCAGTTGGCACTGCTGCCGGTCATCTTGTCGTCGGTGCAGGAGTCGCCGTCGGTGCAGGAGGTGGGGCAGGAGGACGGCGGGTCGCAGGTCTCGCCGGCTTCCACGACCCCATTGCCGCACGCAACTTCCCCGCCACTGCCACCAGATCCCAGAACGCCCCCGGTCTGCGGAGCCCCGCCCATGCCTTGGCCGCCGGTGCCCGACAGTCCGCCCGTCGCCGGGTGACCGCCCGCGCCGCCGAGGCCGCTCGATAGAATTCCCCCACCGCCCGCGCCGCCGAAACCGCTCGATAGAGTTCCCGCGCCACCAGCGCCACCGAACGCTGACGCTCCCCCATGCCCGCCCCCGTCGACGGGGTTCGATGTTGCCCCGGTTCCACCCTGGCCACCACGGCCACCGCTTGCATTCGCGTCGACGCCCGAGCCGCCCTTTGCCGTGCCAGCATCCGTTCTTCCGAGCAGGCCGGCGCCATTGGTGGTGCAGCCCAGAAGCGAAACCAAGACCCCGGGCATGAAGAAACCCGCCGCCAGTCGTTGCATAGACAAACTCCTTACTATTGTGAGACGGATTGTATCAGATTCCGGCATGTGGGCTCGCCAAAGGATGCCCGCGGCGCAAAGTCCAGAAAGGACCACGATGCGAATCATTGTACCCGTTCCTGGCCAGGGGGCGTGGTGTGTACTATGGGTTGATCCGTGCGAGAGTTTGCCCCGCCCGATGTCCCGTCAAGGTTGGCAAGATCCGTCTCGGCCGCGCCCTCGCGTCCCGCGCCGCGCGCCCTGTGCCAGCGCTGCCGCCGACCGGCGTCGGTTTGCTACTGCGCGCATATCACTCCGCTGCAAACCCGGACGCGCGTGATCGTCCTGCAACACCCGCGTGAGCGCGACGTGGGTATCGGCACCGCGCGCATTGCGCGGCTGTGTCTGCCGGGCGCCATCCTGCGGGTGGGGATCGATTTCTCTGACGATCCGGTGGTGCAGGCGGCGCTGGCCAGCCGCCAGAGTCATGTCATCTATCCAGGGCCGACGGCCCGCGACGTGGAATCCGTGCCGCCTGGTCAGCCCATCACGTTGATCCTGGTCGACGGCACCTGGGGCCAGGCGCAGCGGCTGCTCAAGGCCAACCCGGCGCTGCTGCGCCTGCCGCAGTTGCGCTTCACCCCGCCCCAGGCGAGCGCCTACAACCCGATCCGACGCGAGCCCGCCTTTCACTGCATGGCCACCATCGAGGCGCTGGCCCATGTACTCGGCCACCTGGAGGGCGACCGCGAGCGCTTCCAGATGCTGCTGCGGCCTTTCCACGCCATGGTGGAGATGCAGATCCGCTACGCCCAGGCCAGCTCAGGTAGCCGCCATCGCCTTCACTCGCGACGCAACAGTCGGCCGCCGCGCAGCCCAATCCCGCCGGTTCTGCGCCAACGCAGGGCCGACATCTTGTGCGTGCACGGCGAGGCGAACACCTGGCCACGCCATGCACCGACCCGCCAGCCGGCCGAGATCGTGCACTGGCTGGCGCGCCGGCCAACCACCGGCGAAACCTTCGAGGCGGTGATCGCCCCGCGCCACAGCCTGGCACCGACCACACCCTTCCATATCCGCCTGGGCAGCGGCGCGCTTCTGGCAGGCGAAAGCTGGGGATCATTCGCGGCGCGCTGGCAGGCGTTCCTGCGGCCCAGCGACGTTATCGTGTCGTGGGGTCATTTCCCGGTAGACACCCTCGCGGCGGGCGGGGTGGTTCTGCCCCGCCCGCGCTACGATGCTCGGGCACTGGCCTGCGCGGTTCTCAAAAAACGCACCGGCACCGTGGAAGACTGTCTGCCGCGTATGCAGATTCCGCTGCCGGAGCCATACGGAGCGGGCCGCGGCGGAGTGCGCCTGGCCGGCCTGTGCGTGGTCATGAAGCACCTGCTGTCGACCAGCCCGGACCATTCGCGGACGGAAAGCTAGCCGAATGGGCTATCCTCCGGCGGTACTCCGATCTCCTTGATTGGATCGCGCCCGCGACGTTGACGGGGTGTGCGGCGACCGTCGCGCCCGTCGGCCGGACTGAAGCCGGCTTGCCGGTGGGAATCCAAATCATCGGGCCCTTCTGGGAAGATGCCACCCCGATCGCGTTCGCGGATCTGTTGGCGCGAGAGATTGGCGGCTTCGTTGCCCCGCAGGGCTACCTGGCGTAGCGTACGGAGGTCCCCCATGTTTGTTGGCCATCTTGCCGTTGCCCTTGCCGCGAAACGTGCGGTCCCCAAGGCCCCACTCGGCTGGCTCATGGCGGCTGCCACCGCCCTCGATCTCGTCTGGCCTCTCTTTCTTCTGGCTGGTATCGAGCACGTGCGGATGCGTGCGGGCGCCACCGCCTTCACCCCGCTCGTCTTCGATTCCTATCCTTGGTCCCATGGCCTGGTCATGGCCGTGCTTTGGGGCATCTTGCTCGCTGCTCTCGGCCGCTGGCGCGGATTTTCTCCTCGGATTTGTCTCTGGCTGGTCGGCCTGGTGGTGAGTCACTGGGTCTTGGATTTCCTCACCCACGCCCCTGACATGCCGTTGTGGCCCGGCCGCTCGCCTCGACTGGGCCTCGACCTCTGGAATTCGATTCCCGGCACCTTTGCCCTCGAAGGTGCCATGTGGGGTGTGGGCATCGCGCTCTATCTTTGCGGCCGGCGAGCGACCCGTTGGATCGGGCCGCTGGCCTTCTGGTCGTTTGTCGCCATCTCCACCGTGATGTGGGCGACTGGTCCCTGGTCCCCGCCTCCACCCAACCAACAATTTCTGGCCTGGTTCGCTCTGATTGGCTGGATTGTCTTGCCCTGGACGGCCATCGCCGACCACTACTACGCGCCGGTTCCGTGAACGCCGAGTGCGCGAGCGGCTTCTGCGTCGGCGGGGTCTGCTGCGACAGTGCGTGCGCCGGGCCATGCGTGAGTTGCAATCAGCGTGGATCCGAGGGCCGGTGCACGCCGTTGCCTAATGCCGATGGCGGACTTGTCTGCGGCACTGTCACGGACGCTGCGGAAGATTAGCGCGCGGCCCCCAAAGCCTCCCCGGCGCACCGCGCACTCCAGGGGCGCTGCTGTCCGTTCCTGACGGCCCTGCGAGTCTGGGGCATCGTCCTGTGGAAGCTGAAATACGATGCCGCCCAGCGATGACCAGGCCGGCGTTGTATCCTGACCGGCCATGGTTGTGCATCAGCCAAAGGAGGATCTCGCCATCCTGCAGAGCGGGATCGTCACGCGCCTCCGGCAAGCCGGCGCCTCTGTGGTCGGCTTCGCCGATCTCAAGCCTCTGCCGGAACAAGCCACCGGTGGTCTGACGTCTGCGATCTCTGTTGGCATCGCCCTCAACCCCGAGGTCGTCGCTGGCCTTGCTGCTGGCCCGACGACCCGGTACCACGCGGAGTATGAGCGTGTGAACGGCGCCCTCGCGCAGGCGACCGCGTTGGCAGCGGACATGCTCCGCGAGCGGGGATTTGTGGCGACAGATGGGCCGGCTACAGTGAGGACCGCCGACGGCGGCAGGGACACGACGCCTCTGCCCCACAAGACAGTCGCAACCCGCGCTGGTCTGGGTTGGATCGGCCACTGTGCGCTCCTGGTCACCCCTGCATGCGGCCCCGCCCTGCGCATCAGCAGCGTGCTCACAAACGCTCCCTTTGCCTACGCGGTGCCTATCGAGCGATCCCGCTGTGGGACCTGCCGACGTTGCGTGGATGCCTGTCCCGCTGGCGCCGTGACGGGACGTTCCTGGACAGCCGGAATGCCACGCGACGAGATCTACGACGCCGCTGCCTGCCGCAAGAAAGCCTCTGAGCTGGCCGCCGCACAGGGTATCGACGTCACGATATGCGGCATCTGCATCTTCGCGTGCCCTTGGACGCAGCGGTACCTACGGCGCAGCGGAGTGGCTCGGCCCGCAATCTCATGTAACAAAACGGTGGGAACATGAAACGACGGTTCAAGCAGGTCGACGTGTTCGGGGCGCGGCCATTCTTGGGAAACCCCGTGGCGGTAATTCTCGATGGACAAGAGATGGGTCGGGATGCCCGACTGCTGGTCAGCGTGAGCGAGGGTGGGTCCCGTATCGATATTGGCGGCCGAGCGATCACGCTCATCGATGGCACCATGGAGGCATAGCGGACGGTGAGATATGATCGGATCGGCACAGGGTACGTCCACCAGAGGCGTCCGGATCCTCGTCTGGCCGCCCGGATATGGGATGCGCTCGGTGACGCCGACAGCGTTGTGAACGTTGGCGCGGGAGCCGGTTCTTACGAGCCGCGAGATCGCTGTGTTGTGGCAGTAGAGCCGGCCATCACCATGATTCGACAGCGCACCGCCGGTGCCGCGCCCGTTGTCCGCGCATGCGCGGAGGCATTGCCTTTCCCGGAGGCATCGTTTGCCGCCGCGCTGTCTGTGCTGAGCGTTCACCACTGGTCCGACTGGCAAGCGGGTTTGCGTGAGTTGCTTCGCGTCTCACGTCGCAAGGTCGTCCTGTTCACGTGGGATCCGCAAAATGGGGGATTCTGGCTCGCTGACTACTTTCCGCACATGCTCGCCACGGACCGACAGCGGTTCCCCACTCTCACGGCGCTGCGGGCAGTTCTGGGAGAAATCGAGGTTGTGCCGGTGCCGATCCCGCACGATTGCAGCGACGGTTTCATGGGAGCCTACTGGCGCCGCCCGTCGGCCTACCTTGATCCCAAGATTCGCGCGGCCATCTCAAGCTTGGCCGCCGAGGCGTCAACCGTCTCCCTCACCCAACTCGCCGATGACCTTGGCAACGGTGTTTGGAAGCGCAAGTATGGTCCGATGCTCGATCAGGACGAGATCGACTTGGGGTATCGTCTCGTGGTAGCGAACGGCCCATGGCGTCCCGATGCGTGACGCACCCATAACGGGCGGGGCTGGCGTTGCCCATTCATTATCTGGCCGTGAACCTGGTGTTGCGGGGCGTACACGTGACGAGCAGTCCGGGGAGCCATGGCCTTCTCCCCTACCTTGCCAGCGCTTCCAGCCGGTGGGAGCGTGTGGGCGTGGCACCTTCGGCGTCACGCTTCTCCAGTCTTTCCCGCGACCGTTATGACAATCGGCGACGTCTTTTCGAAGGAGGGATCCAACTCGATGCGCAGTGCCGGCAGGAATCAGGTCATCTTCCTCGCCTTGCTTTCAAGCTGTGGCTTCAACCCGTATCGCAGCGATGGAACACTTCCCTGCGACAAAGGAGGAGCTTCGAGCGTTGATGCTCCGGTGGGCATCGGCGGAAGCGGTGGCATCGGGGGCGCTGGCGGTTCCAGTTCAGGTGGCACGACCAGCGCGGGCGGGACCACGACCGGCACGGGCGGCATAGCGGGCGCGGCTGGCGGGACTGCGGGAACGGTCACGACGACCGGATGGGGAACACCGGTGACCGGCGGTCCTACGGGCACGGGGACCCCAGCCACGGTGACGGTGGACCTCGGCACCACGGTAGGGACGATCGGTGCCGACTTCACCGGGTTCAGCTACGAGAAGACGCACATTATGAATGGCTCGTTGACCAGCAACAACACGAGCTTGATTGCGCTCTACAAGCTCCTTGGTTCTCCGATGATGCGGCTTTGTGCCAACGATGTCGAACGTTGCACCTGGGTTGGCGAAGGGACCGCACCCTCGCAGCCAAATGGGCAGCCATTCAATACAAAGGTGACGACTGGCGGAGTCGACCAGTTCTGCGGCTTTCTGGCCGCGACGGAAAGCAAGGCTATCTATGGCGTCAATTTCCAGTTGGACGACGTGACCGCCTCCTCAGCAGAGGCGGCCTATGTCATGAGCCAGTGTCCGTCGAGCATCGTCGGAATCGAGATCGGCAACGAGCCCGACAAATTCGGGAGCTGGGACTCCCAAACAACCGACTACGAGACGTTCGCGGATGCCATCGTCGCCACGCCAGGCGCTGTGTTGGTTGGCCCGGGCTGCACCAGCAAATCTGCCGTATCGTTCAGTGCTCCATTTGCTGACACCATGACGGCGAAATATGGGAGCCAGTTCACTCTTCTGGCGCAGCATTCCTACGTTGCCGCATCCAGTTCGTCGGAATGCTCATTGGCCAACCTCCAGATAACAACGACCAAACTCACCGACATCTTTGACACGATCCAGGCTGCAGCGACAAAGAACAACCTCCCAGGCTGGCGCATGGACGAAAACAACACCTGCTCCGGTCACGGTCAGTCAGGCCTAAGCGACACGTTCATCTCGGGTCTCTGGGCGATCGATTACATGTTCGAGGTTGCCAAGCGTGGCGGCAGTGGCGTCAATTTCGAGAGCGACGAAAATGGAATGGATGGAACGGTTCCCTTTTACTATGAGCCGATCGAGGAGGATAAAGGCGTCGTGGTGCAGGTGCAGCCGGAATACTACGGCATGCTGCTCTTCACCCAAGCCGGCACAGGCTCGATGGTTTCCACGGCCGTGACCACGAACGCCCAAGACTTCACCGCGTGGGCCATCAAGGCAGACGGATTTTCCAGCGTGGTGCTCAACAACAGGAACGCCTTGAGTGGCGTCAACGCCACCGTGGATCTAGGATCCGCGGTGAGCAGCGCGAGCGCGATCTATTTGCTGGGGACGCCTGCCGGCTCACTGACGGCGCCGGCCGGGAATGTCACGCTCGCTGGCGCCCAGGTGACGGCAGCGGGCGTGTGGAATCGCAATCCACCCTACATTCAGGCGACATCGGGCAATACCGTTTCAGTGTATGTCCCAGCCGCGAGCGCAGCGCTCGTCCGCGTCCTGCAGTGAGGGCTGCGCAAGAAGAGTGGGGCGCGGTGGACCCAGGCTAGTACCGCCTCTCGAAAGTTCGTAGCTGGTTGAGCGGCCGGTTGTGACGGCGGCGGGGCCGGCGGCCGGAGCCGGTGGCCGGAGCCGGCGCCGGCGGCCGGTCCCGGATTCGGCTACCGGCCTCGGAACCGGTAACTGAACCAGCTACGGATTTCCAAGAAGGGGTACTAGT
>Ga0182010_10002080_pt1 | contig 10209 bp, 8 predicted proteins | sample 611E1MmetaG_FD_120488 | JGI IMG/M metagenome (GOLD analysis project Ga0182010, IMG submission 120488) | Permafrost microbial communities from Stordalen Mire, Sweden - 611E1M metaG | ecosystem: Environmental > Terrestrial > Soil > Wetlands > Permafrost | place: Sweden: Stordalen | collected... | reverse complement strand
ATCCCCCCAGCCTTCCATCAGGTGATCCCCCCGATCCGAAGGCTGACGGCCGGTCCACTTTTCGACCGCCACGGTCGATCCACCCGGCCGCCTCAGGGGTACAGTTTTCCACCGCCGCTTTCATCGAGGTCGCGCTCCGCGCGCTTTGCGGCCCGCTTCAGACCTTCAATGTCACTCGTCGAGGCGGTTTGCGATTCGCTCCGACGGCGGGCGCTGTGAAGACGCCGCCCGATCTCACTGAGCTCTGCCTTTACCATTCGCTTCAGCTCCTCAGCCGTCATAGAACCTCCCGCTCCCCTCCTCACGGCTTGCCGAATTTTTCCGCCGCTAGCTGCTTCTCGAAGATCACAAGCCAACTGTCTTCCCCGCCGCCTTCGTGATACCGGCCCAGCTTGGGAGTGCCGGTCCTCTGCACGATGACCGTATGGCCGGTCCACACGCTGACCCTGCCGGGCACCAGAACATCGTCGTCCTCAATGCTCGCCTCGAACTGACTAGGTACGAACCCCCTCGCAGCGAGGATCTCGTTCAACTCCCTCTGTTCGTCGTTTGCGATCGTTCCCATGCAGCCTCCTGAGAGTTACGTCCATGCTACACGAGGAGAAACAGTAAGGGCGCCCGAAGGCGCCCCGCACGTTCTGCACTCGGCGTGTGATCGTCCGCCAGGCTCACTCCGTGAGGAAGCGCACCTTGAAATCCCGGTACATTCGAAGCAGTGCCTCCTCGTGCCCCGCCTCTTCGCGCTCCAGCCGCTCGAAGACCCCACGGATCTCCGGGTCCTCGGCCAGAGCGGCCAACTTCCCGTACTCCACCTGCGCCTTGCGCTCGGCCTCCATCGCGAGCTTGAAGGCTACAAAGAGCTGCTTCTCCTTGTCCGTCATCGGTCTCTGCGCACTCATGGTGCCTCCCACTTGATTCGTACCATCATAGGCCCGAAATGAGCAGGGCGCCCGAAGGCGCCCCGCTCTCCCATCTCCTAACCACCCTCAGCGGAGTTCGCTGCCTCCGCCGTGCCGCGTCAGCTCCTCACGGGCAGGTGTTTGCGAGGAACGCCGACCCTGTGTAGTTGCCGAAGCAGTTCGTCGTGCCGATGCTGGTTGTCGGACCCACGAGCTTCGAGGCGCCCACCGTGACCGTGAATCCGGGCGCCCTGTTGTTGAGCCAGAACATCCCTCCCGTGATGTTGCAGCTATTGATATCCAGGGAGAACCCGGACCCGCTGGCGATCTCGACGCCCAACTCTGCCGAGCTAATGATGTCGCCCAACAGGGTCGCGGAGAGGCTATCGATGTGGACCGCAGCGCCGGGTCCGGTGGTGTGGACCTCACTGTCGCGCAGGATGAGGGTGCCGCCCCCGCTGCCAATGAAAATGCCCCACTGGTGAGCACCGGAGGTAACATCGAAACGCGAGTTAGTGATGACGGGCGAGGCGCCGTTGCCGCTGAAGCCGGTCCCCACGGCCGAGGTGGGCGAGGCAGTGACCTTCACGCGAACGCCGTCGAGCCGTGACTCGTCAGTTGTGGCAAACGCCCCGACGCCGGTGAGATAGGAAACCCCCTGGACGTATACATCGCTGTCGATCAGCGAGAACGATGTGTTGGTCTCGGCATAAAGCCCGTATGCTACCCCGAGGTCGTTGGAGGGGTTGTTGGCTGTCAATGCCACGTGCTCGAGAGCAACCCTACTGGCCAACGGAGGGATATAGACCGCGGTCTCCCAGGTGTTGTCGCCCCAACTGTAGACTGCGAGACGGCTGAGCCTGCCGCGGTCCCCCATAATAACGGTGGCTTGGCCACTGTCGGCGGAGCCGGTGCCAATGATGACTGTGATGTCCTGGCCCGCACCTTCGAGGGCGGTGTAGACGGGCAGCACAAGCGAGCCCGAACCGAGGTCGTAGATGCCGGGTCCAACCTTGATCAACCACGGGGTGCTCGCCGACGGCGCCTCCGACCCCGTGCTCGGGATCGCCGCCACCACGCTGAGCAGCTCCGTGCCGGAGTTTACATCGGAGTTGGCCTCGGCAGCCTGGTGATGGAAGAGGAGTACCGTGTGCGGTGGCCAGTTCGACGTCCCCCGCATCGCCTTCTCGAGGAATACCGCCATCTGGTCGCGGGTGACTGGAGTGCCAGGGCAGTAGTTGCCGCCGCCGCAGCCTGCCGTGATGCCGTCCAGCCCGAACTGCTCGATCCAGGGGTCGAACCCCGTCGTGCAGGTGATGTCGGCGAACGGCACCCCCGGCACGCACGTCGGCGGCGTGTAGACCGAGAGGGCCGAGGCCGTCAGATCCTGTTCGCCTGCGACCTGTTGTGCTGTCACCGGTACGACGGCGCCCACTGCTAGACACACAACGACTGCACCAAACATCCGCAACCGACCGATCATGGGACGCCTCCTTCTCATCCGTCCGGTCCCACCGGACGTGTCTTGCCGTCGCCCCCACGCCGGCGCCTGTGAGAGTTCCTTGATGCCGTCATATTCCAGGTGAGACACCTCGCTGTTAAGAGAAGAGCCGACGCTCTGGGCACGCAGGCAACCCATGACTCAACAAGGGTCCTCTCCCGAGCTAGCCGTCGACCATCCCCGGAGCATGGCCCCAGCCCCCTCGGCTCAAGACGGGCTACAGCAACGACGTACTCAACCTGGGAAGCCTCTGGTTACGGTTGAAACACTCGCAGTATGTGCGAGGACCTACCCCAAATAAGGGGTGTCAGATGCGAATTCAGCTGATTTGCTGTTGTGGACTCTCATTTTCCGAGACTCGCTGCGAGAAGGCAGTCAAGGTCGTCCAACTGGTCGGCGCATCCGGGGTCCTTTCTCCGCCGGCTCGCCCCGCCCTACCTGGTTCTATACGTGGCAGATTGGGCCCTCGACAAACCCCTTCCCGCGCCGAGGGATGACGCTCGCCTGATCTCCACGCTACCTAGCGAGGGGCCAAACCGGGGGCGTTCCACCGCCTACGTTGACCTATGAAGGCGGCGACGCACGCCTCGCGTGACCGTCACCATTGCAGTGGCGGAGTCGGCACTTCCGCAAGCGTTGGTGACCCTGACCCAGTAGCTGGCCGTCGATGCCTGGGGTGCCGTTGTGAACGTACTCGCGTCGCTGCCGACCGGCGTCGAGGTGTCACCGGCATCCCCCTGATACCACTGGTACGAAACCGGCGCCGTACCCGTGGCCGTCACCGAGAGCGTGGCGGTCTGCCCGCTTTGAATGCTCTGGTTCTGCGGCTGTCCGTTGACCGAGGGCGTTGCGCAGCCATTGGCGACATAGACCCATGCGGCTCCGACAGCGGAGTCGTCCGCCCACGCCCCGACGATGGCAGTTCTGCCGTCCGCCGAGATCGCCACCGAGATGCCCTGCCCGCCAGCTCCGACGCCATCCGTGCCGACGAGTTTGCTCCCCTGCTGTGACCACACCTGCCCGCTGCGCGTGTACACCCACGCGGCGCCGGCCCCGGAGTTGTCTTGCCACCCACCAACGATCGCGCTGTTCCCATCCCCTGAGATCGACGCCGCGACGCCCTGTCGGCCAGCCCCGACGGCGTCCGTGCCGACGAGCTTGCCGCCCTGCTGCGACCACATCCCCCCGATCCGCGTGTACACCCACGTTCCGCCGACGGACGAGTTGTCCTTGTTTCCGCCGACGACAATGGTGTTGCCGTCGGCCGAGATCGCCACCGAGACGCCCTGCTGGGCGATCCCAACGGCGCCGGCGCCGACCAGCTTGGCGCCCTGCTGCGACCATATCGTTCCGCTGCGCGTGTACACCCACGCGGCGCCGGCGTCGGACTTGTCGCCGGGCCCGCCGACAATCGCGGTGTTCCCATCCGCCGAGAGCGCCACCGACCAGCCCTGCGCGGCACCCCCGACGGCATCCGCACTGACCAGCTTGCTCCCCTGCTGCGACCACGCCCCACCGTTCCGCGTGAACACCCACACGGCGCCGGCCTGGGAGTTGTCCTCGGGCCCACCTATGACGGCGGTGGTGCCGTCCGCCGAGATCGCCACCGAGACGCCCTGAAAGGCGGCCCCGATGGCGCCCGTCCCGACCAGCTTGCTCCCCTGCTGCGACCAGACACCCCCGCTGCGCGTGAACACCCACGCGGCTCCGGCATAGGAATCGTCGTATTCCCCGCAGACGATGGCGGTGTTGCCGTCCGCCGAGAGCGCCACCGAGGAGCCCTGCCGGGCAGGCCCGACGGCGCCTACGCCGACCAGCTTGCTGCCCTGCTGCGACCACACGTCCCCGCTGCGCGTGAACACCCATGCGGCGCCCGCGGTGGAGTTGTCGTAGGGCCCGCCGACGATGACGGTGTTCCCATCCTCCGAGATCGCCACCTTGTCGCCCTGGTTGGCAGTCCCGACGGCGCCCGTGCCGACCAGCTTGTTCCCTTGCTGGGTGAACTGCGCCGACGCCACGTGCACAAGGAACAGCAGCATCCCGCCGGCGGCGCCCGCATACCGTGCCATGGCCTTCTCCTATCGCCGCGTACCACCAGAACAGCTACACGAGTGTGTGACCCACCCTCCGGCGCGTCAAGGCCGCCAAGGCCACCCGCGTCCGCGAGAGGAAAGTGCGCCAGACGACGCGAGAGCCGCCGGGCCTCAGGCTCCCTTTCATGAACACCGAACCCAACTCGATGGCCCGCCGCCAGCCACGCCCAGCGTACCGCTGCCGCCCGGCGGTGAGGAGGCACAGGTGGTGGACGTCGACACCCCTCCCCGGGGAGAGATCGCGGCCCCTGGGGCCTCGCAGCGAAGGGTCATGGAGCGGGCGGTAGACCAAGCGGTGGCCGTTGGTGCTCGCCGACTCGTACGATGTGCCGCCGGCCCTTCACCTTCGGCGCCTCAACCAGGTCGTGCACCAGGAACAATGCGGCGCTAACCTTCTGGAGCTCGTAGAGCATGGCACGCGTGGTCTGCTGGTTCATTCTGAGAATTGCCTGGATGAACGCGAGCGTGAGGATCAAGCACACGATTCCCACTCCCACGAGCAGCGCTGGCAGGTTTGCGAGCAGCTCTACCATCGGTGCCTCCCGCTTGGTTCGCACCATCATAGGGCCGGCCAGCACCCGGCAGGGCCTGCCCACTCCACGCTTTTCAGGCGAGGTGGCCCGCCCACGGGACACGCGCCTGGGCCGAGACGGGGCGGGCGCCATCGCCGGAATCCTGGCGAAGCTGGGTTACACGACTTGCCTTGCCTCCACCATCGCGATGCCGGTGCCGGCCTTGACCCTGTTGACGTGCATCAAGCGCTACATCCTGGAATTGGCACCTGTGGCGGGCGCCTGACCCGCGCCATTCGGGGTGAAACTCCCGCCGCGCCTACGAGCGTAGAATGCCCTGGCGCGTGGCCCCAATCCGCGCTTTGGGAGGAGACCCGTATGCGAGTTCCGATCCTGAGCTTTGCCGCTGCGCTGCTCGTCGCCGCGGTGGCCGGAGCAGGGGTGTTTCCCTACCAGTACGAGGTGCACCGACTGGACAACGGCCTCAGGGTGATCCTCATCCCGATGCCAAGCCAAGGCCTGCTGGCGTACTACTCGGTCGTACGCACCGGCAGCAGTGACGAAGTGGAGCCCGGCCACTCAGGATTTGCCCATTTTTTCGAGCATATGATGTTTCGCGGCACCAAGAAGGTCCCGGGCGCGGTTTACGACCAGTTGATGACCGGCATGGGCGCCAACGCCAACGCCTACACCACCGATGACTACACCTGCTTTCACCTCAATGTCGCAGCGAGCGACCTGCCACGGGTGATCGAGCTCGAGGCCGACCGCTTTCAAAACCTCGACTACGCTGTGGCGGACTTCCAAACCGAGTCAGGCGCGGTGTACGGCGAATATCGCAAGGGGCGCACCAGCCCGTTTGAGGTGCTGGACGAGGCGATGCGTGACCGGGCCTTCGACGTGCACACCTACAAGCACACCGTGATCGGTTTCGAAAAGGACGTCGCGGCAATGCCGACGATGTACGACTACTCAAAGTCGTTCTTTGCGCGCTTCTACCGGCCTGAGAACGTCGTCATCGTGGTAGCCGGAGACCTCGATCCGGCCAAGACGCTTGCTCTCATCACCCAGGCCTACGGCGGGTGGAAGCCGGGCTACGTCGCGCCGAAAGTGGAGCCGGAGCCGCTCCACGACGGCGAGCGCCACGCCGAAGTGAAATACGAGGGCCGCACGCTGCCGATCGTGGCGGTGGCCTGGCACGGCGTGCGCTTTGATGCGCAAGCCAAGGACGCGGCGGTCGGCACGCTCCTCGCCAATCTCGCGTTCGGCGAGACCAGCGAGGCCTACCGTCAGTTGGTGCTGGAGCAGCACACCGTGCAGCGGCTCATCGCCGGGTTCGACTTCAACCGCGACCCTGGGCTGTGGACCGTGGTGGCCATGGTAAGCGAAGAAAAGGACATTCCCGCCGTGAAGGCGGCGATTGACCAGGCCGTCGCGCGCCTGCAAAGCGCGCCACCCGACGGCAAGCAGCTTGATGACCTCAAGCGTCGCGCTCGCTACCAGTTCCTCATGGACATGGATACGCCCGACAACGTCGCAGGTGGCCTGGCGCCGTTCGTGGCCATGACCGGCGGCATCGAAGCGGTGGACCAGTACTTCGCGACGCTGGACGGGCTGTCGCCGCAGGACGTCCAAGACGCGGCCCGGCGTCTGCTGACGCCGCAGGTTCGAACCGTGGCGATCCTCAAGGGGGTGCAGAAATGAGCTCGCACACTTGCTCCGCACGTTCGTTCGCGTGGCTTGTCGCCCGTGGCCCGTTCCAGGAAAGAAACGAGAAGGCCGGCCTCATGATTACGGCGGGGGTGGCGATGGCGGTGCTCTTGCTGTGCGGCTCGGGGAATGCCGGCGCCCAAGCGCCCGCGGAAACTCAAGCTCGACTACGAAACGCGCCGGTGCTGCTGCCGGTGGCGGCCGAGCCGACGGTGTCGTTCCGCATTGCCTTTACAGTCGGGTCGCAGGACGATCCGGTCGGGAAGGAGGGCCTCGCGTACCTCACGGGGACCTTGCTGGCGGAAGGAGCCACCGCCACGCACCCCTACGCCGAGATCCTCAAGCTCCTCTTCCCGATGGCGGCCGAGTACGACGTGCGCGTGGACAAGGAGGTGACGACGTTTTCCGGCCGCGTCCACAAGGACAACCTCGACGCCTACGCCAGCTTGTTGCTCGACGCCGTGATGCAGCCGGCTTTTGCCGAGGCCGACTTCGTCAGGATCAAGCAAAGGACGATCGACTACCTGGCAAAGACGCTGCGTTACACCTCCGACGAAGAGCTGGGCAAGGCGGCGCTCTACAACGCGGTGCTCGCCGGCACACCCTATGGCCACCTCAACGTCGGGACGGTCGAAGGCCTGAAGGCGATTAGCCTCGATGACGTGCGGGCCTTCTACCGCGCCCACTTCACCCGCGACACCGCGATCCTCGCCCTCGGCGGCGGCTACGACGACAAGCTGGTTGAACGGATGCAGCGCTCGCTCGCGCAGCTCCCGGCGGCAACGCCCGCAGCCGTGCCGGCGCCGCAAGTGAAGGCCATTGCCGGTCGCCAGGTGGTCCTCGTGAAAAAGCCTGGATCCGCCACCGCGATCAGCTTCGGCTTCCCCCTCCCGCTGCGGCGCGGCAGCCGCGAGTTTTTCGCGCTATGGGTCGCCAACTCGTGGCTCGGCGAGCACCGCAACTCCTCGTCCCACCTTTACCAGGTGATCCGCGAGGCGCGCGGCATGAACTACGGCGACTACTCGTACATCGAGATCTTCCCCGAGGGCGGCCGGCGCGAATTCCCCCCCACCGGCGTGCCGCGGCGCGCGCAGCTCTTCGAGGTGTGGGTGCGGCCGGTTCCCAACGCACAGGCACAGTTTGCCCTGCGCGCCGCGATCCGCGAAGTCGAGAAGCTAGCCGCTGCTGGCCTCTCCGAGGAGGAGTTCAAGCTCACCCGCGATTTTGTCACCAAGTACAGCCTGCACTTCGCCGAGACCACGTTTGACCGTTTGGGCTATGCCCTCGACGACCGGTTCTACGGCGTCGGAGCGCCAGGCGACCTGGCGGCGTTCCGCGACATCGTGCCAACGCTCACCCGCGACGAAGTCAACGCGGCGATCCGCAAGTACATCAAGCCCACGGCGATGGTCATCGCGATCGTGAGCGAGGACGCCGACAAGCTCGCCGAGGCACTCACTTCCGACGCCCCGAGCCCGATCACTTACGCAACGCCCAAACCACCTGAGGTGTTGGAGGAAGACAAGGCGATCCAGGCGTACCCGCTCCACATCACCAGGGACGCCATCCGCATCGTGCCGGTGGAGCAAATGTTCGCGAAGTGAGCCGCGCCCAGCAAGAACCCAAGGTGGCTTGACCTCGAGGGACGCTACGACCATCCAGCGGTTGTGCGTAATGGGTGAGGTTTCTGACGATGATCGAGTTCGCTCGTGGCGTCAGGTCGGCCTCTTGTGCCGGTAGAACCACTCAAGCTGGCCCGAATTGGAGCCTTCATCGACGTTCTCGCTGTTCAGGGCGGCCTGCCCGGCCGGAGTCGAGAGGATTTCCTTCAGCTTCCAGCGATTGTCCGACCGACCCATGGTGAGGAACTGTTCGAATGGCATCACATCCTGGTCCTGTTGCGTCACCTGGCCGTTCTGCCGGCGGATCTTCTGGGCGTGGGCCCGCACCCGGGCGACAAACTCGTCCTTCGAGTTGTCGTTGAAGTTTCGAACGAGGATCAGCTCCACCTTTCGAACGCACAGGTTGCGGAACTTCATCGTGATGCCCTGGCTGCGGTTGTTCGCCATATCCTCGGAAAGGTGCGCGGCGACATCGGGGAAGAGGTCGGCGCCGGGAATGTCGGAGGGGTTGCCGGATTCCCATGCGGCCGTCATCTCCAGGAACACCCGGCGGCTCGTTTCCAGCATCGCCTGCCGGTCCCAGATCTTGTCGGTTTGAACGAGGAACCCCAGCAGGCGTTCGATGCGAGTCTCCTTTGTGTCTGCTTCTTTCTCCAACCAGGTTCCGCTCGGGCCTTCCGCATCTGCATTCTTGCCGTAGACCTGTCGCACGCCGGCGTCGGTGAACTGCTCGAAGAAGTTGTCGTCCTTCAGCGCCTTCGATTCTCTCGTCTGTTCGATCTCGCGCAGGAGCCACGTCCCGTTCAGGCGCTGGAAGGTCCAGAACTCCTGGAACTGGGCCGGCTGGGTGTCGCCGCGCAGGCGTTTCCGGGTCTGGTCGTCGATATAGTAGTCGCACGCCGTGGCCGTGATCAGTGCGGTAAATTCTCTCTGATTCTCTTTCGATGTGTATCGGACGTTGACCAGGTCGATGCGATCGATTCGCAGGCCTTCAATGATATCGATCTCGTGATTCCGGATCATGCCGGCAAGCTCGCGGGTGTGATCCTCGTAGAGGTCCGGCATCAGGAGCGGCTTCATCGGGGCGTAGTCGCGCGCCTGCCAGGACTCTTGAAGCTTCAGGAATGTGGACTCTGCCTGCTTAAGCAGCGCGTCGGGGATCATCAGCGGATCCTGCTTCGCGATGAACTCCAGCAACTTGAGCGTCTTGTCCCGCTTCTTCGCGACCTCGGCCTCGCTGAAAACGTAGTCGAGGTCCTCGCCATGGGTGCGCTTCACCAGGCAGAAGACGATCACGATGGAGATCAAGCCAAAAGCCACGAGGGGCACGGCCCAGCTTGCGATGCCCGAGGACCCAGGCGCACCATCGACTCCATGATAGCCACTGCTACCGTGGCTCGCGCCGTGGGTGCTGCTGTGACTATTGCTGTGACTACTGCTGTGGGACCCGCCCCCGCCCTTGTTGTGAACCACAAACCCATCCGCGATGAACGTATGGGGTGAATCCACGGTGAGGTTGAAGACATCTTCCGCGGCGCTCGTGGCCCATTGCGAGGATACCTCGGCGGACGTCGCGCTGCCGTTCAGCCACATCAGAATGCTGCTGCCCGCTTGCAGTTCTCCAGCGTCCCAGAATCCTCCGCCCGCAAGCCCGATCGGATGCTCTGCGGTTGTTCTCAGGGAGGCCGCCGGCGTGCTGATAACGACGAGCCGCGATCTTGTCGCGTGGGTCTCGGTGACCTTGACGAAAACAGGCTTACCGTCCTCCGCGATCGCAGTTACCTGGTCTCCGACCTTGATCTGCTCGATCGGAATTCTCCCGCCGGGTGTGCTGATCATCGTGCCGCGCGCGAAACAGCTGCCGCCCTTGTT
>Ga0182010_10002076_pt1 | contig 10215 bp, 6 predicted proteins | sample 611E1MmetaG_FD_120488 | JGI IMG/M metagenome (GOLD analysis project Ga0182010, IMG submission 120488) | Permafrost microbial communities from Stordalen Mire, Sweden - 611E1M metaG | ecosystem: Environmental > Terrestrial > Soil > Wetlands > Permafrost | place: Sweden: Stordalen | collected... | reverse complement strand
CTGACCAGACGGGCGATCAGCTTGTCCCAGTCCGCGCGCAGGGTCGGCTCGCCCCCAGCCAGCGATACGTGCCGGCAACCCAGGTCGGCCAGGTCGTCGACGACCTGAAAGGCTTCCTCGGTGGTTAGCTCGTCGGGACGCGCCTGACCGGCACGCGAGCCGCAGTGCCCGCAGCGCAGGTTGCACGCAAGCGTGATCTCCCAGGTGCAGCGGCGTGGGACGAAGCCCAACCGCTGAAAGACATCGAGCAACGACCGCCTCGCCTAGTCTCCGGCGCCGCCGTCCGCGCCATCCAGCGCGGCAATCGCGTCCGCGGCGTCGGCAGCGCCATCCACAGCCGGGCCGTCCACGCCTCCGTCACGTGGAATTGGCGGACGATCGACCGCGGGCACGCCATATACGTCCTGCGCGGGCGGCAGGGCTTCTCTGGCGCTATCCACGATGTCCACACGCCCGTCCCGTGAAATCGACGCGAAATCTAACACGCCATATGCGTCCTGCGCGGGCGGCAGAGCCTCTCTGGCGCTATCCACGATGTCCACGCCCCCGTCCTGTGAAATCGGCGGACGATCGCCCACTGCATACACGTCCTGCACGGGCGGCAGGGCATCCCGCGCGCCATCCACGATGTCCATCCTCCCGTCTAGTCGAAGCGGAGGACTATCGAGCACGCCATACACGTCCGGCGCGGGCGGCAGCGCCTCCGTAGCGCCGTCCCGCGCGGGCAATAGCGCATCGCTCGAACCTGTCGAGGAACAACCAGCACCCGCGACAACTCCCACGCCCAGGGCCAGGCTGAACCCGGCCGGTCGGACGTAGCGATTCATCAACTGGCCGGCATGGTCCCATTCCGCACACAATCTCTTCAACGTCTCGCGCGCCTTCTTCGGGTCCATGGTTTGCCTCCTCGTCAAGCTAACAATGACGCGAAGTTACCATGTGCGACTCAGCGCGAGCAAGCGGAAATACGCAGGGGGGCAGCGACTTGACTTTGTTTGGGTGATCGGGCTAGTGACTCGGACTGTGTAAGGGCGTGCGCCGGAGTCAAATGCCGGCGAATCAAAACAGGAGGGCATCCAATGAAACTGTCGAATCTTCTCTTGGCCTCTGCGGCGGCGGTGGTGCTGGTGGGTTGCGGCTCGAGCAGTAATCCTTCGTCGACCCCAGACGCAAAACAGCCGGACGCGAACCAGCAGGAGGTCAGCCGGCCGGATGCACCCCAGCCGGACGCAAGTCTGCCGGATGCGCCCCAGCCGGACGCAAGTCTGCTGGATGCGCCTCAGGTGGACGTACCCCAGAAGGACGTGAACCAGTTGGACGCAAACCAACAGGACGCGAACCAGCAGGATGTGAGCCAGCTGGACGGGACACAAACAGACACCAGCGAGGGCGATGGGTCGACCTTGCCCTACGCGGAACTGAAGCGTGCGAACTTCCAGAAGGTCGTGGACGGCAAGAATGTCGACCTTTTCACCATCGCGAACAGCAAGGGGATGTTCGCCAAGATCACCAACTACGGCGCCAAGATCGAACAAGTCGTAGTCCCGGACAAGAACGGCGTATTCGGCGACGTGGTGCTCGGCTACGACACCATCGACGGCGTAGTGGGTGGCCAGGCGTCCATGGGCGCCTGCGTAGGACGCTACGCCAACCGGATCGGCGGGGGAACATTCACTCTGGACGGGATCACCTACTTGGTTCCCATCAATGAAACCACTCCCGCTCCCAGAAACAACACCCTCCATGGCGGACCCATGAGCTCGCGCGTGCGCGTGTTCGATGCCGTCCAGCTGTCACAATCGAGTGTCCAGATGACCTTGGTCTTCCAGGACGCGGAGGATGCGTCTCTCGTCACCGCAACGACCCCTGGCACCAAGGGTTTCCCTGGCACCCTTTCGCTGAAGGTGGTCTACACGGTCTCGGAGCAAAACGAACTGCAGGTCGAGTACAGCGGAACCACGGACAAGAAGACGGTAGTGAACTTCACCAGCCACCCATTCTTCAATCTGAGTAACACCCCGGGAAGCTCGATTCTCGATCACCAGTTCACGGTGAACGCAAGCAAGGTCCTCGACATGAACGCCAGCCTGCTCCCCACGGGCACCCAGCTGGATCTCACGGTTGCCGCCAACGCACCCATGGACTTCCGCGTGGCCAAGACCTTCCGGCAGGACTACCAGACCGACTACCCGTTGCTGAACATGGTCGCTGGCGGCGGCGTCGCTGGCGTCGCGGGCGGCTATGACAACCACTACGTTCTCGACAAGGCGGCCGATGCCGGCAGTCTGACCTTCGCGGCCAGGGCGTACGAGCCGGTCTCGGGCCGGACCTTGGAAGTTTGGTCGACCGAGCCGGGAATCCAGCTCTTCTCTGGCAACAACCTCGCCGGCCAGTCCCCGCGCGACCTGGGCAAGGGCGGAGTCCTGTACCAGCGGTACACTGGTTTTGCGATGGAACCCAGCCATTTCCCGGATTCGCCCAACCAGCCGAGCTTCCCCTCGACCGTCCTCGACGCGGGCAAGACCTACCAGGGCGAGATCGTCTTCAAGTTCGGCACCAGGTCGTGACCGCGGCGCACGGGCCGTGGCCGAGGGCCTGTGCGACTACTGGGCCGGCCGCTTCGGCGCGCGCGCCTGAGACGGAATCGTCACACTAATGCGGCCAAAAACCGGTCCGCCGGCATGTAATGCACAGGGGTGCCGCTGACCGAAGCCTCCTGGTGGAGACAGCGGCACCCGCCCGACCGTTACCCGCCGGTCCGGCCCGCCCTGTTAGCAACTCGGCCCTGCAGGGCTACCCGTAGATCACTTGCCAACCGTGGCAACGCCTCCGCCTCGTTGGTTCCGAATCAGCTCCAGCCCCAGGAGCAGACACCCCAGCGCGAATACGATGATTCCCCCGATCGCAACCATCATCGAAAGCACGGGACCCAGGCCGTAGACGAATGCTCCAACGAAGATGAGGATCCCGGCCGCCTTGGAAAACTGCTTGGAGCGAACCAGCGTCAGGCAAGAGAGAATTGTCCCCAGGAGAATCGAGATGCTGGCCCCGGCCTTGAAAGCGTGAAAAAGGGAATGATCGCGCAGAATCCCGTCCCGCAGCAGCCCCGTAGAGGACGAGTTCCCCGCTATGATCGGATAGATGAAGATCTCCCAGGTAACCTTGCAGGCTTGCAACAGGTAGGCGATTTCGATGAAGACGAACCCCACCAGCCCTAGCGAGCCGGCGTCTTGGTAGAGCCGCGAGTACACGGCGGCAAAGCCGAAGACCATCAGGACCACCCCGGCAAGGGCGATCCCGGCGAGTCCGATCCACGGCGGGCTCAAAACCACGCTGGAAAAGTCCTTCTGGATCTCGCTGACCGGGAACAGAAACAAGAAGAGCACTGATGGGGAGCTCCATCGCTCGCTCCTTTGGCCCTGCTACGAGTTGAGCAGATCGTCGATGGTGGGACACGAGGAACTGGGCTCGTCGTCGGGCTCGCCGATGCCTTTCACGGACTCGACCGTGGGCTCGCCGAAAAGCGGGTCCTCGACTCGCAGACAGGCATAGAGGGGTCGCAGTCCCTGCTTGCCAACCACGTGGACAAGCTTTCCTCGCGTCGAGGTGACCGCGAGGGTAATCTTCGGATCGGCGAGCGACACCGACGGAATGGTGGCCGCATCAGCAGCCAGGCTCACGCCTGCGGAGTTTTCCTCCGACACTATGATCGTCGCCCTTTCGGCCGTATGGAGCGCCTCCACCAGCAACCAGTTGCCTTGCCACTTCTTCGCTCGAAAGGCCGCCAGCAACTTCCTGGCAACCTCCATCCGGTTCGAAAGCCTGCGGGTCCGCAGCCCCGATGCGTGAAACACGAAGGCGCCCTCGCGCGAGAAGTCGACGGTGATCTCGGTCTTCGCCACACCGGCCACGCTCGCTCCGGCCGAAAAGGCCAGCTTGGTGCCAGAGGTGGACGTGTACTTCACGTCTTGGGTCGAGCTGTCTTCGCTCACGTCAAACCGGATCCCGAGCTCCGCGAGCGACCCGACCCGCCTGAAGCTCCCATTCTTCAGCACGCCCGCGTCCCCGATCTCGATCGGGTCGCCTGGCAACCACGTCGCAAAAAAGCCGAGATTGTCGTGCATTTCCTTCTGATAGAGTTTCACTGGACTCGCCATCGAAGACCCCCTGTTGTCAATTGTTGAGTGTTCATGGTTGCTCCGGCGCGCTCGGCGCCAAATCGGACAGGCTGGACGGGTCGGCCAGGCCTTGCAGGATGGTTTCGACGATCATCGAGTCTTCAAGGTCGAGGGCCGCGCAAAGAGCGTCGGGATCGCGTTCGCCGGCCAGTATTCTGCGGATGGCGGCAACGAGGTTCTTCCAGCCGTGCTGTTCCATTCCCGCAAGCGCCTGCTCGATCTGCGACCGCTGCTTTGGATTATGTACAGCCATGATGGTGCCGAGGATCACTGGCAGGCGCTGTCGCAGCTCATGGCGGGTGCCGGCGAAGTTGCGTTTCGCCTCGCGGGCAAGACGGCGGTACTCGCGGGCCTGCGCTTGCAGCCCTGCCTTCTGGCGGGCATCAGGCGCGGCCTGGGCCTCCTGGTCTGCGATGTTGGCAAGGATGTTGTAGCTTTTCCAAATCTCCGCTGCGCCGGGATCGAGTGTCCGCTTGAGGGCCAGCGCTTCCTCTGCCAGCTGTCGCGCCTCGGCCAGCCGACCGGGCAGGGTATGCAGAAGGTCGGCTAGGTTGCTGAGATCGGGCGCCAATTCCCTCGGATTTCCGATCACCCGATCAACCTCAATCGCCTTCCGATACCACAGCTCCGCCGCGTCCGGCCTGCCAGCCGCCCTGTTCACCGCGGCCAGTTGATTCCAGGTCGTGGCAGGCCCATTTTGACCGGAGATGATTCCGTTCTCCTCTCTGATACGCGCCGCCTCTCGATAGTGCCGCTCGGCCTCGTCCCACTGCCGCGATTTCTGGAAGACCACGCCAAGCTGATGCCAGATGGCCGCTTCGCTCGCAGGTTCGCGCAATTGCTGAAACAGCCCGAGAGCGTCACGATAGCGGCCGCCGGCTTCTTGCAAATTGCCCTCGCGCACCGCCAAAGTGCCGAGTTGGCAGAGTGTCACACCTTGGCCGCGCAGGTCCTTGAGTTCCTCGTCCACTTTGAGCCCGTCCTGATATGCCCTTCTTGCCCTGCCAAACGCGCCTTGAGCGGCCAGAACGTCAGCTAGATCAGTGAGGAGGGCGCCACGCGCCCGCTTCACGCCATCGCTCGGGTCTAGCCGGTTGAGAACGGTGAGTGCCTCTCCATAGAGCTGCTCAGCTTGCGTCGGTTGTCCACCATATTTACAACATCGACCGAGCCGGTGCAGGGTCACGGCCTGTTTGTAAGTAGGCGCATCGCCCAGTTGCTTCAAGATGGCTTGGAAAACCTGCGCGGCCTCGACCACCTGGCCCGATTCCAGCAATTGCTCGCCCCGGTTGGACTGCGCCATGACCCATGCCGGGGACCCGGCTTCGCCGGCAGCCGCTTGCGCCTTGGCCGCAAGACTTTCCGCTTCCTGCTTGAGGCCGAAAAAGTCAAGGAACCGGTTCACGTTGTCGGCGAAGTCAACCGCGTCCGGGTCGCCAGCGTCGAGGGCGGCATGCACAGCGCGGAGCAGATTGGGCAGCTCCCGCCACGCGATGGACCGTGCCTGGTGCGGATCGCGGCTATCTTCGTGATACAGGTAGCCGGAGAGGCCGTAGTAGCGCTGGCGATGGGCAAGGTTCAACCGGGCCTGTTCAGCCACGTCCAGTCGCGGCCAGAGCATGGGCCCCAGGGTGGGATGAAAGCGGAGGTACGGCACTCCCACTCCTGGAATGTCTTCGGCCTCAATGAGCGCGACGGCCTCCAGCTGGCGGCGCAAGCCGGGCCAGGCCGCGGGCGTGCCATCGTCGCCCAGACCCGTGATGGCCAGCAAGTCGTCTTCAAAAGCCCCGCCCTGGAAGACACCCAGGCGCGGCAGAACCTGCCGGGCAGCGGCGTCCAGCTTGTCGAGCGAGAGTTCGAGCGAGGCGACCAGCCCGGCAGGCGTGTCCTCGCTCGCCGTTGCTGCTCCCGCTCCTGCCAGCAACTCCCCCAATCGCGCCCCCAGTTCGGCAGCGCTCCGGATCTTGAGCTGCTGGGCCAGCACGCGAATCGAGAGGGGATGGAAGTTCACCCGGTCGAAGAGTTCTATCAGCTCCTCGCGGTCAGGCGCGGGCACGCTCGGTGCGGGTGGGAGTCCCATCAGGCCGGCGCACCATTCGAGCGCGTCGTCCGGCGAGCGTTTGTTGCCCAGTCCATCGAGCTGGATGCGCCGGTGGAAGTTCGTGCCTTCGATCTTGTAGTCCGCATGGCCGAAGTCGGGTCGGCGGGTCGTGCACAGCACGCGCGAGCTGCCTGCCTCGGACCAAGCCACGGCGGCGCTCAGCAGCGCCTGCAGTGATTCCGGCGCGAGCGCTTCCAGGTTGTCGAGAATGACCAGGGTCGGCGTCCGCTGCAAGGCTTGCGTGGCGGCCGCAGCGTCAATCAGGCTCTCGCCCAGCACCGCGCCGATATTGCTCACGGCCACGGCCACGGCGTCCTTGGCCTGCACGTGGGAGTAGTTCACAAACATCGCCGCTTGAAACAATCCGGTGCGGGTGAGCCAACGCCCGGCTTCGAGGGCCAGGGCTGTCTTTCCCTGTCCGCCAAAGCCAGTGATCGTGATCCGGCGGGCGGAGCCAGCAAACCAGCGCTCGATTTGCCACAGTTTGTGTTTGCGGCCGAAGAACCCAACCTCAGGGGCCTTGGGCAGATTCGAGCGGATGGGCGGGCCCGCCTCGCCCTTGCCCTTTTCTCCGCCGGCTTTCAACAGCGGCCCGTCTGTGCCTTGCTGGTACAGCGCAGGGAGAAACCAGTCGTAGAGCTTGAGCGGCACGCGGTCAGGGCCGCGCTGGACCTGGTATTTTTCCGGGTTGTTGGCGAGATGGCGGCGGGCATTGTCAAGCGACACGCCGATGCCTTTTTGCCCGGCGAGTTCCTTGTAGAATTCGCCAAACAACGCCCGCGTGGTGTGGATCAGCACCGAGTGGGTCATCGCCAGCACGGACGGAATCCCGGTGGCTGTCAAGCGCGCCGCCACGCTGCCCATCGGACGTTCGCTCTTGCCGTTCTCTTGGGCATCGCCCACCGCGGCGGACTGGCAGGCCGAGAGAATAGCCAGCGCCACCTTGTGCCGGTTCAGGTTCGCGCCCACCTTTTCGGCTGAGACAAAATCCGAATGCCCTTCCGGGCTCTCGAACAGCAAGTAGCCAGTGTTCGGCGGGCAGTCGGCATCAGGCCACGGCGCGGCCCCATTCTCACGCAGGACTTCTTCCACCCGGGCGATGCGACGGGCAAGGGCCACGCGCTTGGGCAAGCCGCCTTCGCGGTCAAAGACCCCGTGGCCGTCAAAATGCAGAATGTCCACCGCCGGCTTGTCGCTGTCCTCCAGTCGCTCTAGCAAGGCCTTCAGCGTAGCAGGCCGCAGGAATTCGTAGCTCACCCGGCCCGGCGCTTGCTTCTCAATCGCTTCCAGAACTGGCTGCGCATCCGCACGCGGATCGAGAAACCCAGCATCGTCCGGCCGGCTGATCACGAAGAGCAGGTGAAGCGCGTCTTTGGCAGCGGGCTTGAAGGGCGCCGAGATGCCAGTGACCCCGGCCACGCGACGTCGGATGCTGATGCGCGGGTTGGCCATGAACAGGTAGCCGCCGCCCGAGTTGGCATCGTGGAGCAGCTCCCACGGCAGGCTCAGAATGGTGGGATGCTCGGCCGAGACGGTGAGAAGCCGGGCCTCGTCCTCGACCTGCCAGAACTGGAAGAAGCGACTCTTGGCCGTGTCGTTGTGGAAGACCGCCTGGAACAACCGGCTTCCCCACACCGACAACTGGCTGGCGATGCGCGCGGCTTCCCGATCGTCTGGGTCGCCCAGCGAATGGGCGCCGTAGGTTTCGACATACCACTGGATGTCCTGAAGGTCCTTGCCCGTGATGGGATTGCCAAAGGACAAATGCCCGGAGCCGTCGTCATCAGTGCCGAGTCGGACGATGACATGGTCGGGGTCCGGGAAGCGGAGGTTGAGTTCGGTTGGCATGATTCAGCTCCCAGCTCTGGCTCGATCCGATTTCGTGGACGGGGTGTCTGTGTGGTCCGCGGTTTCCACCCTTGGCTCGGCATGTTCTCACGGACCCGAGCCGAAGTCACCGCGGTGGCCATCTTCAGATTGGCCAGTTCGCCAAGAAGACCAACGGTCGAACCGCTCTACGGTCGAACCGCTCGCTCCAGGTAGCGCCGCCCCGTGGTCGCATCCGCGTGGCTCGCTCACGCAAGATGCCTCCGTTTCTCGCAGCAAAGCGCAGCTTGCCGGACCTGGGGGACGCGGGGCTGCCGAAAGGCGGCCAGCACGTTGTTGGCCGATTCCCTCAGGTTGGCCGAACTCGACATGAGCCTTGCCCAAGTTGCGGGAATTCTTGCCCAAGTCGGGATGAAGCCTGCCCAAGTCGCGGACGGTCCTGCCCAACTTGCGATGGATCTTGCCCAAGTCGCGAACGATCCTGCGATGAGCACGCTCATCAGCCGATGGCTACGTTCTCCTCGGTTCGGCGATGAACAATATCGGAGACTCTGCGTCGCAATGGGCTACGTGCGCCTCAGCGCGAGCAAGTTCGCCCGACCGCAGGCAACCTCGCGCCCGCGGCAGCCGATAAGAATGCATGCTGCTTCAGCTTGCTGCTCGGCTTCTCTGGCCCGCCCGTTGCGCTGCCTGCAACGCCTTCGTGCCCGAAGGCATGGCATTTTGCGATAGCTGCGCGCTCTCGGTGTCGGCGGTGGAACAAGCTTGTCCGGGCTGCGGCCTGCCTCTACCTGATGCCGATGAAGACCGCAGTGACGGCAGCCGCTGTCACGGCTGCCAAGCCAAGCCGCTGCCTTTCTCGCGGGCTTGGGCGGTGCTGGCCTATGGGGGCGCCACGACGCAGGCCATTCTTCACCTGAAACATGGAAGGCGTCGCCACCTGGCGCGGCCCCTGGGCGCCTTGCTCGCGCCTGCGGTCGCGGCGGCGCTCGACAGCGGCGTCAACACGCTTTGCCCGGTTCCGCTGCACCCGCGCCGTCTGCGCCAACGGGGATTCAACCAGGCCTTGGAACTTCTGCGCGCGGCCGAGAAACTTGCGGTTCGGCCAGCGGCCCGGCCGCTGATTGTCCCCGCCGGTTTGCGCCGGATTCGCGACACACCGGCCCTGGGCTGGGAATCGCCGGCCTCCCGGCGGCGGATCGTGGCCGGGGCCTTTGCCGTGCCGAGACCGGGATGGACCGAGGGCCGGCGGATCCTGCTCGTCGACGATGTCATGACCACGGGCGCCACGCTGGCCGAGTGCACGCGCGTCTTGCTCAAGGCTGGGGCCGCCGAGGTCCAGGTCATGGCATTGGCCCGGGTGGTCTGATTCTCTGCTTGACTCTACCGTCGCTGCCGCTAACGTAGCCGGCCTGAACCAAACGGACTTACAGGCACGTAGCTCAGTGGGAGAGCACTACCTTGACACGGTAGGGGTCGGCGGTTCAATCCCGCCCGTGCCTACCATTTGCTTTCTGTCTTCAGCGCCGGGCGTCGCCGGTGCTATCCTTCCGCCGTTGCACCCTTCCACCCTTGCCCACGCAGTCCGCGCAGACCGGCGTACCGTCACCTTGGTCGCGCGCCTATCCCTGTCTGCCGGATGTTCGTGTTCGGAGACCATAGACCGTGAGTGAACGCCCGGTGATTCGCCCCCGCGACAAGGGGGATGTGCCTGATGATCCCTTGTCCTGCCTGCGCCATTCGGCGTCGCATGTGATGGCCGATGCCGTTCAGCGCCTGCGGCCCAAGGCCAAGGTCACGATCGGCCCAGCCATCGAGAACGGCTTCTACTACGACTTCGACACCGAGCCGTTCGCGCCCGATGACATCGAGAAGATCGAGGCCGAGATGGCCAAGATCGTCGCCCAGGATGTGCCGTTTGTGCGCAAAGTGGTTTCGCGCGCCGAGGCCCTGCGCCTGTTTGCCGACAAGGGCGAGACCTACAAGGTCGAGATCATTGAGTCGATTCCCGAAGGCGAGGAGATCTCGCTCTACCAGCACGGGGGTTTTGTGGACCTGTGCGCTGGCCCGCACATCGAACGCACAGGGCAGATCAAGGCGTTCAAGGTG
>Ga0182010_10002075_pt1 | contig 10229 bp, 11 predicted proteins | sample 611E1MmetaG_FD_120488 | JGI IMG/M metagenome (GOLD analysis project Ga0182010, IMG submission 120488) | Permafrost microbial communities from Stordalen Mire, Sweden - 611E1M metaG | ecosystem: Environmental > Terrestrial > Soil > Wetlands > Permafrost | place: Sweden: Stordalen | collected... | reverse complement strand
CCTGGGCCAGAAGCCCAAGCTGGAGATCACGGCCCTGCAAGAGCTTGGGCGCGTCGAGGTCATGCTGAACCGGGAAGATGGCAAGAATGTGGGCCAGAACCTGGGCGCCATGAGCGTGGGCGAAACCCGCGACGTGGTTCTCGACGGAAAACCCGGCAAGCACCACTACACTGGCCGCGTCACTTGCGTGGTGGATGGCGAGCCCCAGGACAGCCAAGTCTACTTCGACACCCTGGTGGGCGGCGAGCTAACGGTGATTGTCGACAAGACCCAGGTTGACCTCGGCGCAGGTCGGATGCCCATTCGTGTCTCAAGCCCGGACGGCAAGGTGGAACTGCGAATCTTGGGCGCATCGGGCGGCGAGCCCCTGCTTGAGCACGAACAGGAGTTCGCTGACCACGACCCGGTGATGCCCCTGACCATCAAATGGAAGCCTCTGCCCAAGGGCACCGAGGTAGGGCGAGTGGACCTCAAGGTCACAGATGCCAGCGGCGCCTTCAAGAGCTTCGCGCTCTTCCCCTGGTCGGTCTACATCCCCCACGAGGAGGTGAACTTCGCGACGGATTCGGCCAGTATCGACCGCGCCGAGGTGCCGAAGCTGCAGGCGAGCCTGGGCAAGATTGGCGATGCGCTGGCCAAACACAAGGAGCTCGGCCCGATCAAGCTGTACATCGCGGGTCACACCGACACTGTCGGGGCTGCCGCCTACAACCTCAACCTGTCCCGCCGGCGCGCCCAGTCCATCGCCGGCTGGTTCCGCAAGAACGGCTTGCGCATCCCCATCGCCTACGAAGGCTACGGCGAATTCGCGCTGCTGGTGGCCACGCCCGACAACACCGACGAGCCACGCAATCGCCGGGTGGACTACATCCTCTCGGTGGAGGATCCGATTCTAAAGGCGACGGAATTCCAGGCGGTCTGGAAGCTCGTCAAGTAACTAACGAATCGCCACGGTCACGCCTGCGGCTGTGCGGGCCAGGTCCTCGACAAGGGCAAAGAGAGCGATCCCCTGGCCCCGGTCATCGACCCAGCCGTCAGCCTCGGCCTGCCGATCAAAGTGCCAGGCGCGATCGTAGAACGCAGCCCAGATCTGGCGCGTCGGCGTCTGGGGCGAAAGGATCAACTGCTGCTTCTCGCGGAACACGATGGTCAGCGTGCCCTGCGAAAACGTGGACTCTGCCAAGTCGGGATCGACGGCCTCGAACGCGGCATCGATGCGGCGAAAGGTCTCGTCGACCAGTTGTCGGTATTGCTTCTCTTCCATAACCGCTCGGCTTGGTCACTCGCTCGGCTTGGCGCGACCCTGCCCGATGATGTTGCGCAAAGCCTTACGATCCTCAGGTGACAGCTTTTCCTGCGGAGGTTGGGTCGCCGTCGCCTCGGTGTCGGTGCCGTCTCCGCGCATGAGCACCTTGCCAGGGGCATTCTTGCTCACGCCCTTGACCACCTGATCGGTCGCCTTGTCCACCAGACCGCCGACCTTCTGCTTGGTCCCCCGCCGAAGCTCCTGGGTTTCCTTGGTCTCCCAGATGGCCTGAATGTGCTGGAAGAAGGTTCGCTCACCCAGTTTCACGGTCATGCCGTAGTAGATCCCCGCCCCGAGGAGACCCATGACCAAGATGAATTTCAGGAGGCGAAGCACCTTGTTCTAGTTAGCACTGGCCGAGCAACTGCGCCAATAATCGCTAGTTCTCGAAGTGAAGCCGGACCGCCACGAACTTCACCGGCCCACGATCGGCGTTGTAGCCGGGATTCAGGATGTACTGGCCGTCGATGGTGAGCCACATGCCGGCAAAGGCATTGAACGAATAGTACCCCTCAAATATCTGCTCGGACCGGTAGTTGAGCTGCCCATCGCCGAGGAAGTTCCCCAGGCCACCCGCCGCCAAGTAAGCGCGGTGATGATCCGAGAGGCCGTTCTGCGCAAAGGCGGCTGCGATGGTGTCACGCGGGCGAAACCACAGCCGCCCGCGCAGGGCAAGACCCGCGGTCAGCGACTCGTCGATCTCGGCGAACGCGTAGGTTTCGGTGCGTCCGTCGTTCCAGCTATAGCGGCCAAAGAGGCCGGCGTCGCGGGTGAGGTTCTGGTCAAAGCCAATTCCGAAACCGAGTTTTGTTTGATCGCGCCGCACGTTGGCGAGATCGATTCCGCAGGCCAGCGCGTCGCTGAAAGCGCCCATTCTGGCGTAGTGGAGAAAGGTCATCAGGCGCACGCTTCCTGTGTGTCCCCAAAACGCGTGGTGGCGCTCGACTTCGAGAGAATCTCCGAAGTGAGCCCACAGCCGGTAGTCGAGTGCGAGCCCATTGGACTGCTTGGGTTGCGCGAAATGACCGAACCGGAAGGCCCAGGCGTCGCGATAGTATTCGACGGCGAGCCCCACGGTGTAGCCACGCGCATCAGCGGCGTAGTCCGAAGCACCATGCGCCATCAGAGCCCAGTTGAGGAACTGAATGCGCGGGTCGTGCGCGAAGGCGTTGTTGTCGAAAATATCGATGAGCGCCATCTGCCCGACGGTCACGACCAATCGGTGGGAAGGCATTTGCCCACCGAACTGATTCGCACCTGCTTCGACCGGTGCATCGTTCCCACCCAGCCGGACAGTCTGGCGAAGAAAGGCCCGCGCGCTGTATAGGCGCGCCGTGGGGTCTGCCATTTTCTGATTCTCGCCGTTGCTCAGGCCGCCAAGACCGTGGAGATCGGACATGGTGGTGCTCTGAAGCATCTCCGGATTGAAGAACAACTCGGCGCCTCGCCAGGGCCGGAATCCCAGAAAGAGCGTTGCCGTGAGCGTGTAGCCGGTCTCGCGCTGCGACTTCAGGCTGTGGGCTCCGTCGTATGCAGCCGCAAAGCCCGGGTGCATTTGCCAGACGTAGGTTGCCTGGAAATTCGCGTTCCAGTCTTCTGGGCGCAATGCCCGAGCCAACCACGCGGGACGTTGATCGGCCTCAACCAGGGGGGATGCCTCGGGGCTGATTTCCGCGGTAGCTGACTCGGCCCGGGCCGGCGAGACAACAGCGCCGGCAACGATAGCGAGGGCGACTCTGGCGAAGAGGGCGATTCTCCTGCGGACAGGCACGGCACCTGCGTCTAGCACGACTCAGCCAGGAAGACGCACCAGAAGAAGGAGTAGGTTGCCGCACCTCAATGACCCACTTTGCCCGGTTGCTGCCCCCTCATAGCTACGGAGTGTCCCGTGCAAAGCCAAGAGTCCCCCATAGCCAGTGAGGATGCCGCCTCCCTGGGCGACCAGGACTCGGGGCAAGTGACCGAGGATGCACGCGGGGAACGCTTGGGGGCGCATGCCGACGACGGCATTTTGACTCGCGCAGCGCTCGCGGGCCAGGTTTGGGCCCAGCGCGAGATTTGGTTCCGGTTCGCGCCCATGGTGTATCGCCTGCTCTTTCGAACATTGGGCCCGCGCCATGACCCCGACGATTTGACCCAAGAGGTCTTCCTGCGGGTCTTTCGCATGCTGCACACTCTGGAAAAGGCATCGGCCATTCGCAGCTTCGTGTATTCGGTTGCGGTTCGCGTAGTGAGCGAGGAAGTCAGCCGGTTTGCCCGTCGCCGCCGGATTATTGAGCAGAAGCCAGTTCTTCCGACACGTTCAACTTCGTCACCGGCAGACTTTGAAGCCCGTGAGACCATGTTGCGCGTCCAGCAAGTCCTGGACGGGATGCGCGCCAGGTACAGGGTTGCGTTCATTCTGCGATATGTGGAAGACATGGAGTTGAAAGAGATCGCGTCGGGGCTTGGCATTTCGTTGGCCACGGTGAAGCGGGATCTGACTGAAGCCTTGGCTTTCATTCAAGAATCTGTTTCCAAAGAGGAAGGTCAAGCACGGACGGGGCTCGACACCGGGAGGCCGGCTCGTCTTTGCGGGGGCAGGCAATGATGGACGCGGCGGATGCCAGGATCATCGAGTATGTCGCCTCGGTGGCTCAGCAGGGCTTGGGACAAGTGACCGAGGCCGAACTCGACCAGGGCTGGCAGCGGCTGGCGAGCCGCCTCGCGCGAGGAGAGCACCGGGAGCCCCTGATTTCCCTGCGTCGCCGGTTTCCATGGGGCCGCTGGGCCCTGGCAGGGGCGGTTGCTGTCGCGCTGGCCATGGTGGCCTATCGCCTGCCCCTCCGCCCATTGGATGGCCCCTTGCAGTACGTCGTCGAGGGAGCGGCGGTTGGACCGGCAAAGACCATCACCGCCACGTCGTCCACGCGCGTGCTCTTTTCCGACGAGTCCCGCCTGAGAATCGAACCGTCGTCCAAGATCAAGATGTTGGGCACTGACGCGCATGGTGCCCAGGTGGCCGTTGCCGACGGGTCCATCGACGTGTTCGTCAAGCCCCGCAGCGACTCTTCCTGGCGCTTCGAGGCCGGCCCATTTTCGATTCTGGTGAAAGGCACGGCCTTCCGCCTTGGCTTCGACGCCGCGAAAGGCCGCCTGAACTTGCACATGAAGACCGGTGTGGTCGAGGTGCGGGGTCCCCATCGCGTCTCCACCCTGCGTGGAGGCGACTCGTTGGAACTGTTGGCGAACCCACCTCGCGAGGCATCCAGCATCGCTCCACTCCAGGAAACACCGCCACTGCCGCCTGCGACGCCGCTTCAAACCCTCCCGGCCCGCCCGACCGCACTGAAGCCCCTTGCCCATGACGGCCCAAGCCGGCTCGCGATGCACAATGGGGCTGGCCATTCGGCATCCTGGTCCGACCTGATCGCGAAGGGGGACTTTCCCGCCATCGTGCAAGACGCGGAAAGATGCGGCCTCGATACCACCTTGGCTCGCGGCTCGGCCCTCGATCTCATCACCCTGGCGGATGCGGCCCGCTACACCAAGAAATACGAAACCGCCCGCCAGGCCCTGCTGGCCCTACGTGCGCGTTTTGCCGGCAGTAATCGCGCGAAGGATGCCGCCTTCTTCCTGGGCCGCCTTTCCGAAGTCGAGCCTGCATCATCCGACGCCGCCCTGACCTGGTATGACACCTACCTAGCAGAAGCCGACCGGGGTCCATATGCCTCCGAGGCACTCGGACGGAAACTGACCTTGCTTGTGCGCAAGGATCCCGAGCGGGCCCACAAGGTGGCACGCTCTTACCTGCAACGTTTTCCCCAGGGAAATCAGGCCGAACTCGCACGGTCCGTTGTGCAAGCACCAGGCGAGTGACTTAGTAGCTACAGTGGTAGCCGTTCCGGCAATCCCGTCAGATACTCGATCTCGATCAGCGCCTTGGCGTGATCGACACGATGGATGGCCTTCCCGCCGACCGCGGTCTCGACGAGTTCGCTGATTCGCGCCACGCCGATGCCATGTTCCTGCATGGCTGCGTTAGTTCCACCGGCGCAATCTCGCGTAGACTGTATCCCATGAAACGTCCATTCCGCCGTCATACGCACTTCGCGTCCGGCGCTGCCTTGGCGGCTTTCGCGTTGCTTGCGCCCGGCTGCCAATCGAACGGCGGTGGTGCCAGCAGCCCCACCATCTCCGGCGGAAGCAGCGGAAACGGCGGCGTCACCAGCACAGACGCGGGGGCCGCCACTGGCGGCCGAGGCTCTGATGCAACGGCAACAACCGGCCCAACTGCAGGCGGCGGCGGAATAGGTGGCGGCAATGCAACTGGTGGAATGACCGGCACCGGTGGTGTTTCTGCTGCAGGAGGAACGGGCGGAATTGCCTTCTCGGGCGGTGCAGGGGGCACGTTTCTCCGCACCGGTGGCATTTTCTCTTCAGGAACAACAAGTGGAACCATTTCTTCAGGCGGTGCGGGGGGCACGCTTGCCGGCACCGGTGGCGCCACTTCGACCGGCAGCCCCACGAGCCCGGGAGGCAGCACGGGAGGGACGACGGCCAGCAGGGGCATCACAGGGGGCGCCGGCGCGGGTGGCAGGGGCGGGAGTGGGGGAAAGACCGCGACTGGCAGCATGGGCGGAACCGCGGGTTCGTCCGGCACCCGCATCACCGGCGGCTCGGGTGGAAGTCTCGACTGGGCGGTGCGGATGGCCAATTCTGTTATCTCGCGCAATCCCAATCCTGACACCGTCGCTTCCTCGAGCTTCTCTTGGGAGATTGGATACACCATGTGGGTGATTGAAAAGGTCTGGCGGTCCACCCAAGATCCCAAGTACTTCGCCTACCTCAAGAAGTACGTCGACCAACATGTCGACGCGTCCGGGAAGGTTTCGGGCTTCAGCGCAGGGAACTTGGACAATTTCCTGCCCGGCTACACCATCTTGCTTCTTTACGAGGAAACCCAGGCGCAGCAGTACCGCACAGCCGCCGATACCATGCGCAAAGCCTTTGCCACCTACCCCCGTAACAGCGATGGAGGTTTTTGGCACAGCACCAGCAAGCCGAACCAGATGTGGGTCGACGGCGTGTTCATGGGCGAGATGTTCCTTGCCCGCTACGGGCATGCGACGGGTGACACCACTGCCTTCGACGAGGTGGTCAAACAAATGAACGACATTGTCAACCATTGCATGAAGACCGACGGGCTGCTCCTGCACGCCTACGACGAAAGCAAGAAGGCCTCGTGGGCCAACCCCACCACGGGTGCATCGCCCGAAGTGTGGAGCGAGGGCCTCGGTTGGTACGCGGTCCTCATCGCGGACGTATTCGACTATTTGCCCGCGGACCACCCCGGACGACCGGGCCTTATGGATATCCTCGGCAAACTCGCCGCCGGCCTCAAGGCAAACCAGGACGCGCAATCCGGCCGGTGGTGTCAGGTGGTGGACAAGTGCACGCTTTCGGACAACTGGAACGAGTCCTCGGGCACCGGGATGTTTCTCTATCTCACCAAGAAATCCATCGACCAGGGATACATCGACGCCGCCACCTATGGCCCTGTGGTAGACAGTGCCTACAAGGGTCTCGTGCAAAAGGCGACTGCCAACAGCGATGGTACCCTCGACATCAACGATTGCAGCAGCATCGGGGTGCAGGGGAGCTACAGTGCCTATGTCAGCAAGGCCAAACAGGTGAGTCCACCCTCGTGCGTGAGTTCGTTCATCGCTGGCACGTTGATGGTAGAGAATCCGGGTTCCGCCACACCGTAGCGCTGACTCATCTAGGACTTATCGAACCACGACGTCAGTGATCGTCACCGGCGTCGGGCCGGGATGGGGTGGCCGCGGCGGCGCCGGCCGCCAGCTTGACGATCTCGGGCCCCTCGTCCTTGATGAGAGAGCAGGCCGCATCGTCGTCCTTGCGGTCATTTTGGGTCTTGTCCTTGCTCTTCTGCGCGCACAGGGCCTGGTAGTGCTGCATGATACTCGGGCACTCGGTCACGCCCGTGACCCCGACCTCTTCCCGGCAGTCATCGATCAGCATCCGTGCAATCTGTTCGTTGGCCTGGGAGCGGGTGAGTTTGCCCTTTAGGTCGATGATCTCCGGCAGCCGCAAAACGGTCTCGATGAGCGGACGCCGCACCAGGGAGAAGTCGCGCATGGTCTTGCACACCAGCGCAGCACGGCCCGCCAGGCGACGGACGTAGATGTGGAAAATGCCGCTCGTCTCCTCCACGTCCTGGGCCTTGGCGTGGCGTGCGGCGATCTTGTCGATGCTGCGCGCGGCTTGTTCCATGGCTTTGCAGTCCTCGCTCGCAGACAGGGCGGTGACGATGGAAACCACGGCGTTGCGGTGCTCGTCGTCGAGGCCGTCTTTGGTGTTGGTGCGCAGCTCCTGCACCAGCGCCTCTTCGAGCAGGCGTGTGGCCTTCGAGTTGTAGTCATCGTCGGCCACAAACTCTTGCAGCAAGGCATACCCCACCATGCGTTTGTCCGGGTTGGCCGGATCGGTGGCCAGCACGCTGGTTTCAAAAAAGGCTCGGTACTTGTCGGCGCGCTGGGCGCGTACAAATTCCTTGCTCCAGCGGTCTTGATCAATCTGGGCCTGATGTTGTTGTTGTTTCTTGTTGTTGAAGTTCTGGTAGGCATTGACCAACATGCCGGCCACGGCCACGGCGCCGACCATCACTTGCGAGAGTACGGCCATGCGCGAAGTGTTCTTCTTGCGACCATGGGCGAGCGCCAGAACTTCTTCCGCCAGCTTCAGACGATGCAATTCTCCCGGGGATGCGCTTTGTGCCAGAGCGAGAGGATCGGTCTTGTCCAAGGCATCGTTGACCGGGTTCGTGTCCTTTGCCATGCCTGCTGGTCTACCATGTTTGGCCGTCGAGAATTCCATTGAAGGCCGAGGGGTCGCTGTCGCATACCTATGCCGAAATCCACAAGGAAAGCTTCAGCCAACGCCGCAACCCGACCACTGCATTCCGAGCGCAATGACGCGGGAGGGGCGACTCAACCCGGGGCGCTAACCCGACGAAGGTATGTTCAAGATGAAATCGTTCCTCGACAGCGCGCGCTCTCGGCGTCATGCCGGCGAACCCTGCTGGAGACGGTGGATGTACCTAACCGCGGCGCTCGTTGCGGCTCTGATCCTCGCTCCCGCGGCGCTTGCTGCAGAACCAGGCGGAAGCATTCCTCTGCCACCATCCGTGCGGGGCTCAATCACCGTGAGCAACGCCATGACGTCTCCCCAAAGAATCGCAACCCTCGAAGAGGCCTTGGGCAAGGAAACCGACCGCCGGGCTGATCTCGACGCAAGGGTGGCGTCGCTTGCCCAGGAGAACAGCAACCTGGCCTTGGCCCAGGAGGAGTTGGTGCGCGCAAAGAGATCAGTCGACGGCGAGCTGGCAAGAAGCCGCGAGGCCCTGTCACGCGTCCAGCGCGACTTCGAGTCGCTGCGTGGCGACTACACCAAAATTGCCAAGACCGTCGGCCTCTCTCTTGCGTTCATCGCGCCCCTCACCCTGCTCATTTTCGCTCTGCTCGGCTGGCTCCTTCTCATCACGCGCAAGCTGGCCGCCCGCGTGCACGACGTCCCCACCCTGGCCATGATCCGAGAATGTCAGGCTGATGTCTCCAGGTTGCACGACCAGCTCAACGCCGAGAAGGGCCACAACGCCGTGCTGAGGGAGCGGCTGGCGAACCTCGGAATAAGTGACTAGCGCCGGGGATCGCCGACACGGTAGCTGTCAGCGCGCAGGAGCAGGTTGGTCAGTCGGTCGCGGTTCTCCTCGTCGATAGGGGCGACGGTTGCTCCGAACCCAGGCGGCCGCTTGCCCGGGCTGCCTTCGTCGATGCGGATGATGGTGGCATGGCAGATGACATTGAAATCGGGGTCTTCACCCATGCCATCCTCTGAGCCGAAGATGACCAGCTCAAGATTGGTGCCTGGCCGCAGGTCTGGGTATTCGTCGGGGGTCCCCACAAGATAGACGCCTCCCGCCGAGAGGTTGCGCACATCCATGATGTGGATCTCGCAACCCTTGACCTCGGCCTGGGCGTAGACCTCGATGCGGGGGCTTCTGCGCTTAGATTCCTGTGACTCGGCCTGCACCAGGCCATTCTACCTCGCCACTCAACAAAATGGGCAACGGCAGTTTGTCTTCGATCAGGAAATTGAGGTTGCGCCAGGACAGGCCTTGAACGACGCCGCGTGTGTAGGGGCGGGTTTCAAACCCGCCCCTACAGTCGCATGCTCCCGCCCAGCCGTAGGGCTTCCCCGCCCGGCTAGTAGTCGTCGCCGCCCATGCCGCCCATGCCGCCCATGCCGCCGCCGCCGCCACCGCCATGGGCCGATTCGTCTTTCTTCTTGGGCTTTTCCGCCACCAGAACCTCGGTGGTCAGCATCAGGGCGGCCACCGACGCTGCATTCTGCAAGGCGGCGCGCACGACCTTGGTTGGGTCGATGACACCGGCTTTGGCGAGGTCCTCGTACACCTCGGTAGCAGCGTTGAACCCAAAGGCGCCCTTGCCGTTCTTGACCTTCTCCACCACGATCGAGCCGTCCACGCCCGCGTTCTGGGCAATCTGGCGCAGCGGCTCCTCGATAGCCCGACGGACGATGTTGACGCCGTAGCGGCGGTCATCGTCGAACTTCAGGCTGTCGAGAGCCGGCATGGCGCGCAGCAACGCCACCCCACCCCCAGGCACCACACCCTCCTCGACCGCTGCCCGCGTGGCGTGCAAGGCATCCTCCACCCGCGCCTTCTTCTCCTTCATCTCGCTCTCGGTGGCGGCGCCGACTTTGATCACGGCGACCCCGCCCACCAGCTTGGCCAGACGCTCCTGCAACTTCTCCCGGTCATAGTCCGACTTGGTATCCTCGATCTGCGCCCGAATCTGCTTCACCCGCGCCTCGATGTCGGCCTTCTTGCCCCCGCCTT
>Ga0182010_10002074_pt1 | contig 10230 bp, 10 predicted proteins | sample 611E1MmetaG_FD_120488 | JGI IMG/M metagenome (GOLD analysis project Ga0182010, IMG submission 120488) | Permafrost microbial communities from Stordalen Mire, Sweden - 611E1M metaG | ecosystem: Environmental > Terrestrial > Soil > Wetlands > Permafrost | place: Sweden: Stordalen | collected... | reverse complement strand
TCAGTCGAAGAGGGGATTTTGGAGAAGGGAATAAGATTGATCATAGCCAAAACAGGGATGAGCAAGAAAGAGGTTATTGCTCTAGCCAATGATAGGCAAGACTCCCTCAAAGGTCTTGTGGACCTGGAGGCTGTGGTGCTCCTCGTGGCCAGGGAACAGGGCATAGACGTGAGTTTGCTGGCAAGTGAAGCTTATCAGAACTTGCTAGCCAAAACCGGCCAGGTCAAGGGTGATTGAAACTTGTGCCCTCTTTGGTGATTCGAGTCAAGGTGCTTGGACATGGCTGATGCCACAATGTACGAACTTCTAGGCATATACAAAACGTGCCGATGAGATTGCCAAATTTGTGAGGGCTGCATTCTTCGGAATCCAAAAGCCCTGCTGAATGGGTCCAAAGCTAACAAACGAGTTCGTTGTAACTCGCGAAGAATGCCAGATATTCGCTTGTAAATGGTATGCTGGAAAGCATTCGAGGGTCTCCAGGTGTTCAAGGTCGCTAAGAGGAAACAAACAGACTAGAAATCACAACGAACCGAGAGTCAGATTACCTTCTCCAGCTCTTCCCTCCTTACGAAATACACTTCCACCATGTGATCAGGATGGTACCTCGTCTTAGCCTCTCGTATTCCGGCTACCCCCATGTCGCTCTCACGGTTGATGTAAACATAGTGCTTAGCCAGGATTCGGGCGGTTTCGACGTTGATGGCTCTATAAATCCCCTTGCAGTCCGGAAGACCTTTCTCGAAGTGAATCAGTGCTGTGTCTTTATTGAGGCCTTCAAAGATGGACATTGCTCCAACCTTGCCTTCCACCCTTATGATAAGACCTGATAGCCTTAGCTCATCGTAGTGGGCTATCGCGAAAAGGACAGCTTCTTTTTCGTTTGCAAGCACCGGGTCCGAATCGCAGTCCTTCCAATCGCACCACTTGTCCAGGAAATCCAACACGTCTTTGACATCATCTTTCGTAATAGGCTCCACTAAAGGCAAACAAGTACGTTGGAATTGATTCAATTGGTGCCTGATGGTAATGTATTTCTTGCCGGGCAGTTCGGCCAGGTCGGAAGCACGGTATACGTAGTCAAAATATTTTCGCTCAGGATAGAGCTTTAAATCCGGGTATAGCTCGGAGATCCATTCTTTAGTTTCAGGGTCAAGGATCAAAAACGGAATGTCGTCACTGCTTTTGGTCGCCAACCTCATCAGGTCCATGAGCAAATCCGAGTTATGCGGCCCAATGGGCGGTCGGTAGCGTGTCCTTCCATCGAAGGTTGTGGAAAGCACAATGTTGCCTTCAATATTCGCATACCTGTAATGAGCATAATGGTTCCAGCACACCATATTGGTGAAGGTATTATCGCTATGGACCTGCGGAAAACGCTCATAATGTTTTACAAAAAGATCCCTGTCGCTTAGCGTGACGGGTTTGAAATCAGTTGCTTCCAGCATCTCTTCTTCCTCCGTGGTAAATCATTGGCACATGACCTGCCATAGGTTCGAACCCAAGAGACGTGTAGAACGCGTCTGTGCCGGGTTGTGCAATAAGGCCAATCCACGATATACCATTGGAGACGCATTGTTCTATTAGCGCAGACACAATCATCCTACCGGCATTTTTATTCCTCCACTCAGGAAGGACCACCAGGTCCTGAATATAGGCATCAGCAATCCCATCGGAGATAACTCGGCCCATTCCAATGGGCTTGCCAGTCGAGATATCGATCGCCAGGGCAAACAGATAGCTACCCCTGATCAGTTCCGGTATCCTTGATTTATCCATAAAGTCTTTCCACCAGCCTTCCGACCGGTAGAGTTCGACTATCTGCTCTACATCCCAGAAATTCACCAATTCTATCCTGATTGGGTCAACATCGCCCACGAATCAGTCCTCCTGTCACGTTAATATGATCAACAGCTAATATTCTTGGACACGATTGCACTTAAATGCAGCTCTTCAAGAGTGCCACGGCAATTTGGTCCTAACCCTTTTGGAAATTATATCGTCAGTTCTTTTGGAATTCCACATTAACAATAGTTCTCAATAAAATATCGCTATTCACGTTCGCATAAGAGTCACTTAACCATATTCGTGAGTTCTTTTTCGAGAGATGCGTCCATATCTGTGCAGAGGCCATGCATGTGGCATTTTACAGTGTAGAAGCTCTTAGGCTGGAGCGCTTTTTCGTAGGTGCTATTTGCGTACTCGTAGGGAATAACAGGGTCGTTGATCGAATGAAACATCACCAGCTTCCTGGGAGGAATTTTTGAAAGGTACGTTTCGGGGTCAATTGATTTGTAGAACCGAATCGTGTTCGGGTCCTTCAGCATCCCGGATGCAATCGCCGCATCTATTCCATAGCCGGAAGTGCTGATGGCAATCGCGCCGCTAGCCTTTGGGTCAAGGGCGCAGGCAATTATCGCAAAGCGTCCTCCATTGCTCTCCCCGACGTATAATATGCGATTGGGGTCAATCTCTGTCTGGCTCCTCAGGACCTCTGCAGCGGCAAGAGCGTCATGCACCATCTTGTGCTCTGTCGGCTCGATACCATTCAGAAACATCTGTAGGTCGCCCTGCATATCAGTAGCGCCCAAGTTGCGCTGATCCAGAGTGATAATCGCGAATCCAAGGCCACACAGGTATTTTGCGACGCCTTGTTCTCTTTCTTTAGTCACCGTAGCGCCGGGGAGGAGCACTATGCCGGGAATGCCTTTATCCGGTTTTTCTTTGTCCTCTTGCTTTATTTGAGGTATCCTAAGGAGTCCCGCGATCTGCATATCTCTGCTCGTGAATTTGACCTCATACAGCGTGGAGTTGTTTGAAGTTTCGATATGTTTCAACTGATATTCAGGTACGGATGGTGGATAGTCCAATAGTCCATCGCTGGTTACATGCCAATCTTGCTTGTTTTCCGAAAGCGATTGAAGGCCGACAAATGCAGCGATGGCAAAAACGACGAGCAATCCCATCAATAAAGGCCTCTTCATCTATGCCATCCCTGCATCTTGGCAATAGCGTCGGTGATACGTTAAATCCTTTTCGCAATCGTGCGATTAATTTATTACCCTCTGGGCAGAAATATTAGTCTCGTGAACTCCAAACAGACCATCGTGCTGTTCGTTTTAGTATTGGGGACTCTAATGGGAGCCCTGGACAGTACTATTGTAATACTTGCATTTCCAGCAATAGCAGAAGGCTTGCACTCCGATATCGCTACTACAATCTGGATAATCCTCATCTATCTTCTCGTTACGGCCGTGACCACAACCCCATTTGGAAGGATTGGGGACCTTTACGGAAGAAGCCGAATGTTCAATGCAGGATTCGCAATATTCACCATAGGGTCAGTTCTTTGTGGGATTGCCCATAATATTCAGTTGCTAATACTATTCAGGGCAGTGCAGGCCATCGGTGGATCACTTCTGCAATCGAATAGCGGTGCAATAATCGCTGACGTGTTCCCCAGGAACGAGAGAGGAAGTGCATTCGGTTACAACTCCCTTGGCTGGACTGCCGGGGCCATGATCGGCATCGTGCTAGGTGGAGTTATCACAACCTTTCTTGGATGGGAGTACATCTTCTTCATCAACATCCCAATCGGGATAGCTGCTGTGATCCTTGGAATCTTTTATCTGAAAGATGTCGAGCAGGTCAAGACAAGCCTGGACCTCGTTGGAATGTCGCTTCTGGCTGGGTCCCTTTCGCTCTTATCTTTCGGAGCTGTGGACTATGCAGGGCAGGGCCTAAACCTTTTCAATCTAGTGTTAATGATACTAGGAGCGATAACCGTTCCCCTATTCATATTCTATGAGCTAAGGTCGACAAGTCCAATGTTAGATCTCAGAACGTTCAGCGACAGGGTTCTCAAGTACTCAATCCTGGCTGCCTTCTTCATGTCCTTGGGGTATCTTTCAGTAGTATTCCTAATAATCATGTACCTCCAGGGAGTGAGAGGGCTATCTCCACTGGACGCATCTCTCTTGCTGATACCGGGCTATGTGGTGGGCAGTATTCTCAGTCCTTTGATGGGAAAGCTATCAGACCGGTACGGTGCCAGAATAATAGCCAGCACTGGAGTAGTGATGCTTGGGTTTGCCATTCTGGTCTATCTGACGCTGGGACGGGACACTCCAATTTATGTAGTGCTTATAGCCTCAGCTATTTCCGGTATTGGAACCTCGATGTTCTACCCGGCCAACAACAGCGCTGTGATGGCCAGTGCACGCACAGGATCGTATGGGAGCATATCTGGCCTTCTTCGAACCCTCCAAAACATTGGCATCTTGGGCAGTTTTGTTATGGCCATCTCGGTAGCTTCGGCATCAATTCCCAGGTCCGATGCCTTTGAGATTTTCATTGGGACAACCAACCTCTCCGGCGGGCTTTCAAAAGAGTTCATAACAGGAATGGATTCTGCTCTTTGGGTGTCATTGATATTGCTTGCCATATCGGGAGTCATGTCCGTCATAAGAGGGAAGGAATCTAGGGTTTGATTAGATAATGTAACCCCGGAAGATTATCTTATCGATCAAGAGGATGGACTGTAGAGTAATTGAAGTTTTCGGGACTACACAATGTTGGAACATTGACCAAAAAGCTATATGCAATCGAACCGCTGGAGGAGATGTTAGCCGCTTCATAAAGCGATGAAAAGATTGAACCGGCTAAAGTCATGAATAGGGCAATCTGTTGGAGCTTGCTGCCAGGGAGGACCTCGCCAGAGTCTGGAAATCTGCTCTGTGAGGAATTTCCGAGAGGTAATCAATTTGGAGAATTCAGAGGAAAAGAAAGAGACGGCTGCACCTCTATGCCAGCCGTATATTGCGGGCCAGATCCAGCCTTCAGGCGAACCTCACGAGATAATTATCGTGGGAACCGCTCATGTATCGGAAAAGAGCGTCCAAGAGGTCACTAAAGCCATAGAAGAGCTCAGGCCAGACATAGTAGCAGTGGAGCTATGTCCTGGCCGGTACAGGGCCTTAACCGGCCAGGAAGAAGAGCGTGAGATCAAGATTAGTGAGCTCCTCAGTGGCAAGAAGCTCTACTTCCTGCTTGTCCAGATGTTCCTGGCCTACATCCAGAAGAAGATCGGGGACGAGATGGGAGTCAAGCCCGGCTCAGAGATGCTGGCTGCCATTGAAACTGCCCAGAGGACAGGAGCCAAAGTCGCCCTTGTGGACCGAGAAGTAGGCATAACCATCCAACGCTTCTGGTCAGCTATGGGAATCATAGACAAGATCAAGCTGGTCTTTGCCCTGGCGCCTGCTGCGCTAGGCATGGGCGACGAAGAGGACATCGATATAGAAACCATCACCCAGGACGACGTGGTCTCTCAGATGATCTCGGAGTTCCGCAAAGTATCTCCTGCCGCTGCCAATGTCCTAGTTGATGAGAGAGACGCTTACATTGCCAAGAACCTGTACAAACTCTCCAAAGAGGGCAAGGTTCTGGCCGTTGTAGGCGCGGGGCACAAAGAGGGCATAAAGAAACTCTTAGCCCATCCGGAGTCGATCCCGACAATAGAAATGCTCAGCGAGGAGCCCAAAAAGAAGATCACTTTTGTGAGGGTCTTCGGAGCAGCGATGGTGCTGATCATGATAGCAACCATCGGGCTGATCCTATCAAAGGGCTACTCCAGCCAGAATCTATTGCTGGCCTTCGGAATATGGTTTGTAGTCCATGGAGTGCTGAGCTGCCTGGGAGTAGTTCTTGCTCGTGGACATCCGCTGTCGGCTCTAACGGCCCTATTGATGGCTTGGATGACCAACCTGGTTCCCTTTGCCGGTGCAGGGTGGTTTGCCGGAATGGTTGAGGCCTGGAAGCGCAAGCCAACGGTTTCAGATATCAAGAAGCTGGCCGACGTGGAGACCTTTGACGACATGATGAAGAACAGGTTCTTCAAGGTCATACTGGTAGCAGCTATGGCAAACGTCGGAGCCCTAGCAGGCACCTTCTTGTCGATCTACATCATCTGGCAGCGCTTGGGGCTGATAAACCCTACAGAGCTGCTCAAGGGAATTATTTAGGAGATAGTGAACAGCATACTGGACGTCATGTAACTTGGATTAAAATACAGGTATGGACCTGCATATCTAGAGTATAATCACGGATGAGTCGGTCAGTCCAGTCTGGAATGGAGGCTTGGGATACGCATATTTTTATAGCTGTGCGCATAGCTAGAATCTGGAGATAGTAATATGCTGGCTTCTCCAGATTGCGGAGGCCTTTATATAGCCCTTTGCTTCCTGGTACTGGGCGGTCAGAGGACGACAACAGCAAGGGGAGGGGATAGGAGGACCCAAGTTCTCGTCCTTAACTGCTACTTGCGAGGCAACTCTCAGATGAAAAGCGGGGCAGAATATATTGGGGTCTATCAACAAGAAGTTTTAGGCGCATTTCAGTTCCTTTCTAATGGGTCGGAGTGATCGATGTTCAGCCTTCAATTTAATGAGCAGTATAACTCCTTGATCCTGGTGCTGGCAACCATGCTCCTCTCCATGGTCCTTGGTCTAATAATCATCTCTGCCTTAAACATTAGACAGCGATCAGACATGAAGAACGAGCTGAAAGATAGCGAGCAGAAGTATCGAGAGCTGGCAGTCCAGTTGCCTCAGACAGTATTCGAGTTGGACGCCCTTGGCAATGTAGTATTCATTAACCCTCTTGGCTGCCAATTATTGGGGTATACTCCGGAGGATTTGTCGGCTGGCTTGAACATCCGACATGTTGTGGTTCAGGAAGAAAGAGAGTTGGTTAATAACGACATTAATCTGGCACTCGAAGGAAAACCGCAAGTGCGGGAGTACCGATTGCAGAAGAAAGACGGCAGTACATTTCCAGCTATAGCTTACTCAATACCCATAGTCAAAGGAGGTCAGGCTGTTGGGCTTAGGGGAATCTTCCTGGACATATCCGAACGTAAACAAACAGAGCAGTTATTGAAGGAATCAGAGAACAAATTCAGGGGACTTGCAGAGAAGTCGCCGGTGGGGGTGTATATCGTCCAGGACTGGAAGTTCAAATACGTCAATCCTAGGCTTGCGGGGATTTTAGGATATAATGTTGAGGAAATGACCCTTAAAATGGGACCAAAGGACATAATTCTGCCAGACGATTGGCCTAACGTTGAAGAAGAATTTCAAAAGAAACTTGCCGGCGGGATTGAATCACTTTACTATGAGATTAGAGGGCTAACAAAGAAAGGAGATTTGGTCAATATAGAGGCTTTTGGAACTTTGACCATATTCGAGTCTAGGCCTGCAGTTGTGGGAACTATTCTGGATATAACAGAACGCAAACATATCGAGGATGACCTGCTCAGGGCCAAAGAGGCTGCAGAAGCGGCTGCTAAGGCAAAATCGGATTTCCTGGCAAATATGAGCCATGAGATCCGAACACCCATGAACGCCGTCATAGGAATGACCAGTCTCATTTTGGAGACCAACCTTAGTCAGGAGCAAAGAGATTATCTCGAAACCATTAAGAACAGCGGCCAGGCCTTACTTGCCATCATAAACGATATCCTCGACTTCTCCAGAATAGAAAAAGGAAAGATTGAGCTGGAATGCCAACCCCTACGCATACAGTCCAGCATTGAGGAAGCCCTGAACATCATATCCTCCCAGGCCAGCGAGAAGGGCCTGAAGCTTCACTATAGCGTAGAAGGCCCCATCCCAGAAACGATGGCTGGCGATGCTTCGAGGATTCGGCAGGTTTTGGTCAACCTGCTCTCCAACGCCGTGAAGTTCACCGAAAAGGGTGAGATAGAGGTCAAGGCATCGGCGTCCGAACTTCTGGACAATGCCTACGAGATTAGCTTCTCAGTCAGTGATACCGGGATCGGCATGTCTCAGGAGACCATCGGAATGCTGTTCCAGCCCTTTTCACAGGCCGATGCTTCCACTTCAAGAAAATATGGCGGAACAGGTCTGGGGTTGGCCATAAGCAAGAGGCTGGTAGAACTCATGGATGGCAGGATCTGGGTCGAAACTGAAGAAGGTAAAGGTAGCACCTTTCACTTCACCATTCGGGCTAGTTCATCTGTAGATCTGCCAGATAGGGAGTTGCCAGCCTTGGTACGCCAGGATAAGCCAAAAGCGGCTAAGGATCTGCGCATTCTCCTGGCCGAGGACAACCCAGTCAACCAGAGGATGGCTGTTCTAATGCTCAAGAAGCTGGGATATAAGGCAGATTCAGTGGCCAACGGCCGGGAGGTTCTCCAGGCTCTAGAACGACAATCCTACGATCTGATCCTGATGGATGTCCAGATGCCCGGGATGGATGGCATGGAGGCCACCAAAGAAATACGCAGGCTCTGGCCGTCAGGCGGTCCCAGGATCTTGGCCTTAACCGCCCATACCATTGCGGGTGATAAGGAGAAATGTCTTGAGGCCGGCATGGACGATTATTTGTGCAAGCCCATAAATCTGGAGGACCTGAAAGCGGCCTTGAATCGCGAATCTTATGAATGATCGATACAGTTTCGATCTGGTTATCGGTAAACATTGGCATAAATGATAAATATGATAAATTTAAAATAAAAACTCTAAGTCAAAAAGGCGCACCCGTAGCAGAGCTGCTGGTATTCAAAACAATATATCCTGATTGCCATTATCTTCAGATGGGCCAGAGAATTTTGACCGGCCAATGCAGTAAATTTCAAATTATTAAAATTATGTCCAATTATTTTTAATGCTCCTGGCAGATAGCATGCCTGTTGAAAATGCGGCTTGCAGATTATAGCCACCAGAATCTCCATCCACGTCCAGCACTTCGCCAATCAGATATAATCTCTTGACAAGCCTCGATTCCATCGTCTTCGGGTTGACTTGATGCAATTCAACTCCACCCCTGGTGACCATAGATATATCAAATCCGGCTAGTTTAGAGACGACCAATGGTAAGCCGGTCAAATTGTCGATAAGGTGCGTTCGCATCTCTCGGGTCAGATGAGCTAAGCTCAAGTCAGTGGCAATCCCAGATATCTCCAGGATTTTCTTTATCAATTTGGGGGAAAGAGGCACTGAGTCGGGCAGGCTCGATAGTATTGATCTTAGTCCAACTCCTCCATCCAATCGAGCTCTATCCTGTAACCATTTCTCTAGTTCGCCCTTTTTTTCCCTGGGCACAAAGGAGAGCTTCAAAATATCCGCCGGTCTGATATACCTGGATAGGTCGAGAATGCCTGGTCCTGAAAGTCCCTGATGAGTGAATAAAATATCTCCCCGTTGGTCCCTGATCTTCTTATTGCAATAGAGAGATATATTCATTTCCGGGAAGGAGAGCCCGGCCAAATCTCTGAAAGGATAATTCTTTATGAAAACAGGCGTCAGTGCCGGACCGACCTCTGCGATACCGTGACCAAAGTCTCTGGCAAATCTATATCCGTCACCATTTGAGCCCGTTGCGGGATAAGAGCATCCCCCGGTAGCGATGACAAGGTCAGAGGATAGGTATGTACGATCTATGCAGTGCACATTGAATTTGTCTTCCGCTTTAGTTATCGATCTCACAACCTGATTGTAGCATATACGAACATTATTGGCTTCGCATTCTCTGATCAGAACTTCTAACACATCCCTGGATCGATGTGTTTCCGGGAAGATCTTGCCTCTTTTTTCCCGGATCATAGCCAGCCCTCTATCTTCGAAAAATCGGATTAGATCGTGGTTTGTGAACCCTAGGAGGGCGGGGCGCAAAAATCGGCCGTGTTCGCCGTAGTGTTCGAGGAATGTCTGAATTTCCGCCTCGTTTGTTATATTGCAGTGCCCCTGGCCTGAGATTAGCAGTTTATGGCCTGGGGATTTCTTTTTTTCCAGGATGAGGGTCTTCTTTCCCTTTTGACTGGAATTGATGGCACAGAAAAGCCCAGATGGTCCCGCTCCGATAACTATCAGATCGTACTCTTCGTCGAGCCCTTCTAGAAGGTCTGTTTCCTCTCTTTTATCAGGCCGAAGATAACGCTCGATGCAGGACTTTTTATGAAACTCTTCCAAGGGGGTCCCTCAATTCATAGGCATTCGGATGATGGATAAAAGCTTGACTATTGGACCAAAAAATTTATCAAAGAATTATCATACTAATCAAGGATTACTAGAAATAACGTGCGGATATCCCGCTCCCCGCAAGCTATCTTTAGATTTAGACCAGTTTGACCGCGATGCAGTACCCGTTGATAGTGGAACGCTTAAAGCCCCTTGAATGTAGTGCCTGGCGAAATTTATCAAATGCCTT
>Ga0182010_10002069_pt1 | contig 10252 bp, 15 predicted proteins | sample 611E1MmetaG_FD_120488 | JGI IMG/M metagenome (GOLD analysis project Ga0182010, IMG submission 120488) | Permafrost microbial communities from Stordalen Mire, Sweden - 611E1M metaG | ecosystem: Environmental > Terrestrial > Soil > Wetlands > Permafrost | place: Sweden: Stordalen | collected... | reverse complement strand
TGAGGCCATCGAGACCGCATTCCGGGGCAACACCAGGGATGAGGCGATCCGCCGCGGTCGAGAGCTTCGTGCGGCGACGCACATCATGGCATCACGTTGCTACCGAGAAGTTTTCGCCCGCCCCGATCTGATCAAGTTCTTCTCAAGCGAACAGGGCGAGTTCTGGGGCGACGTCGTCTCTGGAAAGAAGGAACCGCCGTTTCGCATCCCAGTGGAGCCCGCGGAGTGGCTGGCACCAGACTGAGTGCCCAATATCACCTATGGGCAGATCTGATGAATGGTGCCTATCGCTGCGTTCCCGGTCGGTGAATACTCAAGGAGGTTGTGGTAGCCGAAGTCGTATGCTGGCGGAGGGAAGAGACTATGGGCTGAAAGAAGCGAGCCGCTGCCAAGCCAGTCGAGTGCCTGGACCAAATTGACTCGAATCACCCCAACGACGAAATCGGAGTAATCGATATGATGATGGTCTAGCCCAGTCGCACGCTTCAGAAGAAGGGCATGTTGGGCGTGCGGACGCAGGAAGGTCGACGGAGCGGCTACTCTGAGATCGATGAGGCTTGTACTTGGGCCCACGAAGAGGCCAGGTTGTTCCACATCTGGCGGGACGAGATCAGCACGGACCAACAGAATGTACGCGTAACTCATCCGGCGGGGATTCAGCGAAGGATGCCTGCGAGAGAAGTGCACGTACTTGCCCAAGTCCCGGCTGGGGTTCGCTTCATGGCAGGCGAACCACAACGCCACCCATGCATTGTCAACTAGGTCGAGCCATTTCGTCTTGATGCCATAGTGCTGGAGCAGAGGTTCGCGTGCGTATTCTCCGACCGGCTTGAGAACCTCCTTGGCGCTGATCGCAGAGAGATACGCAGAAAGCGCGTGGTCTTGTTTGGACTTGCCCTCTTGTGACCTGGTGGACCGGTAGAGAGTTGGAACGAGGTGACACCCGTAGAGATCCGGTTGTCCCCGGTACAGCACAGCGCATTTGTTCCTCTTGGATAGGACGTGCTTGAGGTACCCGGCGGCTTGGACAAAAGCGTGGGGCTTGGAGACGTGATAGACGTCCGCATGACCAACCTCTTCGCGCCGATATGTGCCGAAAGGGGTCTTCAGTTTCTCCAATAGCGATGGTGGGAACATGTTGCTCGTGGCTGCGTGCCGCGTTGGGTGCTGCCGCTACCCCTTCGCCTGCGCGTCGGGTGTCGCGGCCTTCTTTCCTCCGGCGGAAATGCACCACGCTCCGCCAGAAATCTTCTCCAGTAGCCCCTCTTGAATCATGGGCTGCCTGGCTCGCTGGATCATCTTCTTCCACCGGGGCACACCACGGGCCGTAGGGCTGCTGTCGTCAGGCTTCAGCAGGCCGAGGCAGTGTGCTTCGAAGTCGCGCTCTAGCTGGCTGCGCTTGGCCTCGCCCCCGAGCCGCTGCAGGCACTGGAGGACCAGCTTGTAATACTCCCACAGTGGAGTCACCTTGTCCTTGGCCGGCTGCACCGGCCGGGAGGTGCGACCCAGCGCCTGCCATTCAGTTCGCAGCGCTCTTGCCTTGGCCTGAAACTCCCGCAGACTCTTCGCCGTTGCCACGAGATTCTCTGCCTTGTCGTAGCGCCCCTTGGCTAGCATCGAGCCTGCGTCCTGGTTCAGCTTCCGGATGGAGGTCTTGACTTCTCGCTCCACTGCAACGATGGCTCTGCGAACCTGCTGTCTGTTCGGAATGCTGCTCATCGGCTCGCTCCTTCTCGGGCGTTTGGTTCGCGGATCATGGAGTTCAAATCCAGCGACTGGGCCAGAACCTGGACACCGGACGGCGACTTCCCGGTCTTGAAGATCTGTTTCCAGAAGTCGAGGTTCTGCTTGGCCCCGAAGACGGTGCTGCTCAACTGCCTGTCCACCCAGCACGGGAGCTTCGAGAGATTGACCAGGAAGGCGCGGACCCGGTCCCAGAGAGCCTCGGGCAGCTTGCCATGGAGGATGCGTTCCTTGTCCATCATCTCGCCGGTGTAGGCGAAGTAGTTCTCGATCACCAGCCGGATCCACTCCACGATGTTGCCCAGGATTTCCTCGCGCGCCACGCGCCACGCGCGCAGGTGCTCCTCATTGATTGTCTCACCCTTCTGAAGGCGATTCTCCAGACGACGCCCGCCGAAATCGGGATCCCATTTCCCCACGAAGAAGATCTCGGCGAAGAGCGACATGAGGCGTACAAGCTGGTCCCGTTCCAAATGTCGCGGGTTGTCGCCGCGCTCCATGCCCTCGTCCAGGCGCGAAGAGAGCGCACTCTTGTATAGAAACTCACTGAAGAAGGTGCGCTCCACACCCGAGTACGCCAGGGGTTGATCCGCCGCTTTGCCAGCCCACTCCACGAAGTCCATCAGCTTGTTGTCCTTGTGCCTGGTGATGGAATCGCGAGCCGAATCCACGATGTAGCGGAGCATTTCGCGATGCTCGCCCTTGAAGAACTTGACGAGATCGCTCTCGCTGAAGCTGTAGTCGTCTTTGGATAACCTCTTGATCTCCTGATACTGCTGCACGCGTTCGACGTAGATCGTGCTTCCCAAGTGTCGCATGACGGCCGGATCGAACGCGACTTGCCGGAGTTTGCCGCCGGCATTCGTGTTGGCCTGCAGGAGGACGTTCGTGTCAGGATCCAGAAAAACCCGTACCGGCAGTTCGTCCACGCCGAGAAGGATCTGGGCTGCGGCCTTGTGCTGACCGTCGAAAACCTTGACCTCACCCGCACTCTCGGCATCGGGTGCCCACCAGGCAAGCGAAACGTGGAGCTGCGGTCGCTTCTTCATGAACTCCTCGATGAGCCCGCGGATATTCGAGCCGATACTGCGCGGGTTGATCCGGTCATCGTGATGCAGGTATGCGATCGGCAGTACGGAAAAGAAGTACTCCACGCCGCTCAGCTTGTCTCTGTAGAGCGGGATCTCATGGATCCTCGTGTCGCCCGCTGCGGACAGGCTGTACTTCACCTTGCCGTCCTGTCGCTGGAGTTTGAGTTTCGCCTTGCCACCACCGTGCTTGGCGAGCAGATGCCCGAGATTCGCGCCCCGTTCACCCTTGTCCCGGGCCTCCACCTGGAGCGTTTCGAACTCCGCCATCCGGCGTGCTAGGCGCAGATCTGACGCGCCCTTGCTGCGATTGCAGGAGGCATGCGTGATGGCGAAGTTGTTCTCATCATCCAAACCTTGTTCGGCCAGTGGATCGATGTGATCGACATCCAGATCACCCTTATGCAGGACGAGATCGATGGGTCGGTCGCAGATGAAACACTTGCCGGACTGCCGGTCGTGGAGCCGCTTTTCTAGGCGTGCCCGCTCATCCTTCTCAAGCGACTGGAGGTAGTTTGAGGATGTCATTGGTGATTCACCTTTCCGTCGAGATCGGCCGCGGCCTGCGCCGCGGGACCATGCGTCCGCGAACGATGACCTCGCCGCCGCTCAAGTAGACCTGCTCGCGCACCTGCGAGTTGATGTCCCATCCGGCTGCGGTCAGAGCCGGGGTGATGAACTTGGTCCAGATGTCCCGTTCCGACAGGTCCTTCTTGTTCACGGCATGCCCGCCAGCCAGACGCCATGGTACCGCAGATCGCTGTCGTTGGCGCGGGATCACACCGGCGAATGCCCACCGCATACCCCGATCCCATTCACAGCACTTTGAGGAACTTTACACCCGACGGCGATGGCGCAGGCAGACGATCAGGTCCGTGCGACCAGGGGTGTGGGCTTGATCAGACCGGAACGAATCGTCGCGAAACGCGGCCTCGACATCCGGGCCGGCGAGGACCGCCGCTAGTCACAGATGGCGGTGCCTGTTCGAAAATGTCCGCATGGCCTTCCCGCACCTGACACACCCGCCCGGCCCCGATCACGTGGCGCCCGCCTCCGGTCCGGGAGTCGGTGGGCCGGTGTCCGTCGGCTTGACCTCCGTCTCTCTGGGCATTGGTGCAGGCGCGGCCTCGCCTTTCCGAGTTCGCAGGAGCCGCAAACGCTGTGGACCCATCACAAACGGGAAGAGCACGCCCACTATGACGAAACCGAGGGACAGCCACTGCCAATTCTTCGTGAGCTTCTGAAACAGATTCAGTCCGTCGCCGTAGCGCGAGACGAGAACGCAAATGCCCTACTCGACGATGCTCACATCCGTGAAAGTGATTCCGGCGACGCGTGGCCTGACGGGGCACGCAAGAGGACAAGAAGCCTTTGGGCCACGTCCAGCAGCTCGGAACGCTGCTGAGGGTCGAGGGTTTCCATTCGCTCGACCGCCGCCAGTATCGCCTCTCCATGTGCCGTCGGCGAGAGAGTCTCGGCCGTGGTCTGAGCAGCGGATGGGCTCGCCTGGTTGATCTGTGAGCCGACCATCGAGCCGATGTTCATCACGTTGAACGCGACGAAGTGCCGGGTCGGTTCGTCCGGACGCGTGCGCATCGCCTCGACTTCACGCATTCCCTCGTGGGTCAGCGTGACGTCCTGCCCATGACGCCCCAGGAGGCGCTCCCGGACAAGGAAATCAATCTCATAGCTGAGCAGTCGTCGCTCAATTCCGAGATGTTCGGAAAGGGCCTTCTCCGCGACGAATGCGTTAGCGTTGCCGTCTACGGCGCCATACATGATTTCGAGAATCTGAAACCTGAGGCGCTGCTTGGCCTGGATCTTTTCGTCCATTGGGGTCACCGGAGCGCCACCAGGACGGTGGGGATGCTAGCAATGAGGTTCTGCATGAGGACGGTTCCGGCTGCCGTGGCCGCACCCTTGGCTGCCGCTTCGAGAAGTCCCCGGATGGAGGAAACAGCTCGGCCGAGAATGGTGGGGTCTGGCCTCCTGGCTTTTGCCTGTGCTTCGAGCGTTACCAGATTGGCCTCTGCATCCGCGAGGTCATCGTCCCCGAGGCTGAGTTGCGGAAGCGCCTTTCGTACCTCACCGGTCCAGCCGAGAACGGTGGCCATGTCGTGGGCCGAGAAGGTTCCGGTCTGCGTGGCTCCCGGCGAGCTCTGCAGAATCTGCGAGTTGACCATCTTGTCGACGTGGATCACGTTGTGGACAACCTGTGGCGGGAAGTGCTGGGTCCGTTGCTCCGGCGCCTGCATCGCCTGCTCGATCTCTACCACCCCGGCGTGCGACAGGCTTACGCCGCTCAGTGTGCAGTCGTCGGCGAGGAGTCTCTCGCCGGCTAGGTAGTCGACCACGTCGGAGGTGTCGTCGTGAGAGAAGCCAAGCTCCTTACCCAGTTCCCACATGTCCAGCTCGATGCCCCTGCTGCCGCCCCTCGTCTTGTCGTAAAGAGTTTTCAGGTACAGCAAGCGCGCCTGCTGCTTGTCCTCGAGCGTTTTCATGGTGAGACATGATATTAGCCTGGCTTCTCATACGCGGCGAGAGGAAGCCGAGGTCACGCCCCCGCAGGCCGTCCTGGAGGGCGAGGATGTCCCCTGGCCCTTCAAATTGCATGCCCAACTTGAACCGCCTGGGGTGACGCCGGGAACGTCGGTGGTTGGTGCGCTTGAGCAGGCCCGCTGCCTCCGCAAAGTCGAGGCGGTCCTGGTAGGTCCCCGAGTGCGCCCCGGCCATGTTGACCAACCTGCGCTTGGGCAAGGCGATGGTGTCGGACTTGGCTGTCTTGAACGCCAGGACCACGTCGAACAGGAATTGCAACTGTCGGTACCGCATGAGTCCCTGGAGTGGCGTGGTGACGTGCCATAGGACGGCGATTTCTCTCTGGGTCAGCCCGGGTTGGGGTGAGAGCTGTTGCGCTGGCGCGGCGGGTGGCTTCGGGAGAGGCGGTGGCGGGGTGGTTGGCGGTGGGAAAGAGAGCTGCTTGCTGCCGTTGGTCAGCCGGTCGAGAAGTCGCTGTGCCCGGTGTCGCTTGGCGGTGCGGGCTAGGAAATCGATGGCCGCGCTGGGGTCCGTACCGATGTCGCCGTACTGGAGCAGGGTGTCCGGCATGAGCAGTGCCGATTCGGCGCCGAGAGGCAGGCGCAAACACTGGCCGGTGGTGGGTCGGACCTCGCAGGTGCCCCGCCCTACCTGCACGCCCTGCTCCGTGAGGACCCGCGCCATGAGGCTGACCGCTGCACCCGTCGGAACTTCCTCGGCGAGGAGCCAGTAGAGGTGCAGACCGCGGGAGTTGCTGGACTCGAAGACCACCGGCTCTGGCATGATGCTCCGGATTTGGTCGTAGCGCCGGAGCATGTTCCCTGCGGGATCCGGCCCGCCTTTGCAGTCGAGGTCGAGGGACAGGATCCTGGTGGCCTCGGCCCTGGTCACGGCCACCCACCATCGGCCTGCCAGGTGTTGCCGGATGTGGGCGTCGGCGAGCCAGCGCTCCTGGTGGGTGAATGCGGCGTGCCCTGGTCGCCTCGTGTAGAAGTGGCTGCGCTCGTCGATGAAGAGGTCTTTGAAGTCTCGGACCTGGCCTGCCCCGATGGTGTGCGCGCTCATGTCCCGTTCATACAGTCGCCGCCGTGACCTTTCGGGTCGTGGTCCGGATTTTGTATCGTGGTCCGAATGAGGAGACCTATATACATGACAAACCCACGCAACAGGTCATGCCTTGACAGCGAGCCATCTGGTCAGTGTCAGAAGACCGGCGGGGAGGCCATGGCGAGAGACCTGAACGGCTGTATAGTATATCTATGGTGTCCATAGCACAATGAGTAACAAGCATTTCTGGTCCGGTGGTAGCATGGCCGCCTCGCCATGGTTCGGCCGATTCTCACCGACGCGCGCATCAGTGAGCTATTGAAGGTGGATAAGGCCGTGACGTTTGCTCCAAAGCGTGGCTCCGAAAAGGGAAAGCACGTTGAATGGGACTTCGACCTGGAAAGCAACGATGGAGTCAAGTTCACCGTCTTTGTCCGCCAGAACTCCATGCTTGATGACGATTTCTCATGCGGACTTTGCTGGACTTCTCCGAGCGGAGAATCTGTCATCCTCGCGCGATACAACGGCGGCAGTCATCCTCATCCAAATCGGATTGAGGGGACCAAACTGCCGATGCACGCCCATGTTCATCGGGCGACCGAGCGCTACATGAAGGCTGGGCGTCCCGATGGCTATGCTGAGCCAACGGATCTCTATTCTGACATTGGAGGCGCCCTCAGCAGTCTCATCCAAGAGTGCTCCATCTCAGGAATCGAGAGTCTCCCAGGCAAGAAGACACCAAGAAACCCACGTCAGCTTAGGCTATGGGAAAACTAGACATCCAAAAGCTCAGAGAAACCCTCTGCCACAGCCTCTGTGCTGAGGTAGGTGTTGAACAGCGGCATGATGGTCGCCTGTTCATCTCGACGCCATTCACCTTTGAAGACGGTGACACATTCGTAATCATTGGCGAAATGCTCCCCGGCGGAGGCGTGCGGCTCACAGATTGCGGACACACGCTCATGCACCTCAGCTATTCGATGGACATCAACATACTGATGGCAGAGGGGAACAGAGGGGAATTGTTTGAACGGATCCTGGCTGACACCGATGTCAAATACGATGATGGACAGCTCTATTTCGACACTCCATTGGAGAGCATGGGGTTGGCGCTCTTTCGGCTCGGCCAGGCGATCACACGGGTCTATGACATTTCATTCACGAATCGATCCAGGGTTGCATCGACGTTCTATGAGGATCTCAAGCGCGAACTGCTGAACATCGTTCCCGGAAGCAAGGTTCAGAAGGACTACGTCGTACCCGAGCAGAAGAACGCGGAGAATTACAAGATCGACTTCAGGATCGAAAGTCGCGAGCCGACAGTCCCAGTTTTTCTCTTCGGTATTCCGAATCCGGAAAAGGCCAAGCTCACCACTATCATTCTGGAGCATTGGTTGCGGCAGCGCGTTGCGTTTGATTCGCTTCTGGTATTTGCCGACCAGGGGAAAATTGGCCGAGATGACCTCGCCCGCCTCTCGAACGTCGGAGGGGAAATGATCGCTTCCCTTGACGCCACGGAGGACATGAAGCGCAAGCTAGAACGCCGCGTTCTTGTGTCCTAGCTCCTGCCCAGCAGAAACGCGCGAAGAAGTCTAGCCCTCTTCCCCGAGGGCGGTGGCTTCACGGTCAGCAGTCCGCGTATGGCTTCGTCGAAGTCGGCGTCGATGATTGGTGGCTTGGGTTGGGTGGCAAAGTTCATCGATTCTAACACTGACCGGCCCGTCATGGAATTGGGTTCATTCCAAACCCGCCATTGCCTCTGCCCGGGTATCCTTCATACAGACGATAGCCGGCAGACCCTGCTCATCCTTCTGCTCCGCATCCTCCACCATCCAACAGGTAGCCCCCGTACGGGTGTAAACCTCTATCAACATGTAGCGTGAGAAAGGTCCAAAGATATGAGTTAAGAGGGTGTGGGGTTCCTCAGGAAGAATATTCATGGCCGCACTGGCAAGTATAATTCAAAGGTGTGTTTCTCATCCGTATCCGCATCTGTTGTGGATGAAGTGTGCTGAGCTTTGCCAGCATTTGATATCTTCTCTGCCGCCAAAACCTCAGCCGCCACGTACGTATTCACCTGACACCAAGCAGGTGCCGTGGCACCCAAGCACTCCACAATCTTCTGTACCTCGCGGTGACCACAGGGAAAGGGCTTCCCACCATCCACGTTCATGATCTGCAAACTCTCACGTGCACTCTGCACATCCTTGTCAGCACGAAGGGAAGCACGAGCTAGCGACTTGGTCAGTCCCATCTTCACGATAAAATCTTCCACATCCACCTTGCGCTGCTGCGCCTCACAAAGCATCGCCGACAGTATCACCTTCTCCTGGCGGGGATCCGACAGAAATTGTTCCGCATCCAGATCCAGAGACAGGGCCGCAGCCGCATGCCGTACTTCTGTGCGGTACTTCGGAAGCTGATTCACAAAATCAGACATCGACAACGGAGTTGCCTGAGCTAGTGTTGCAGCCAGTAGCATGGTGGTAAACATTAGCGCACCTCCACCAAACCAGCAGGAACCCAACCCACCAACCATTCAACATTATTCAAAAGTCGTGCCACTTTGGAAATCTCAATGGCTGATTCAGCCAACTTCCGCCAGTATCCAGAATCGTCTCGCCATAATGCCCAGTCAATTGCTCCCTGTTCACAGCCAGGTGAATCAGCATTCACCAAAGCAACAATAACAGCAGCAATCTCTGCTTGTGTTGGTTCAGACATACTATAACTCCTAAACCAAGGTTTGACTAGATACTAGCTAACGACGAGTCTTGATCACCAGGCCCAGCAAGCACAACAGTGCCCATGCTGGGAATGATCCCTGTGAGCCGGGAACTGCGGAGCATCCACCACCGACATCCACCGTACTGGGGGTGCTGTTGCTCGATACGCTGCTCCCGTCCTTGGAGGGACCTGCCAAAGCCTTGATGGGGGTTCCTGATTCGCAAGCTGACTTAGCATCACTGTAAGCCTGATCACAGGCCTCACAGCCCGTGTCATCCTCACCCGTGGGTGAGGAGATGCTATACATATTGGAGGGGTACGGATAGCTCGGATCGTAGACTTTGCCCACCTCAGGACAGATCGTCGCCAGCGTATCCACACATGGATGCCATGTGTAAGTCGCCCACTTGGTGGTGGTGCAGCTGCAGCTGAAATCGTTGACCGCAAAAGCATAGGTGTTCACCCCCGTTGCCCGGTCACCGTCTTTGATGCCGTCGGTAGGACGCACGTAGTCTCCGATGGTTCCGCAGACTGTCTCGGTGCACCCGTGGGTGACAACGGTGTTGCACACGGAGGCAGAGGGGGTCTGCGCCTGCACCAGGGAGGTGACCAGAAAGAGACATGATCCAAGTAGGTACGTCAGCGTTCTTTTCATCGTGATTCTCCTGAAGGTTGAAGCGTTTGTGCTTTCTTCACCCTTAATCCCAGCTTCGCATCCACCCTAAAATGGGGTGGGAATGGTATCCATAACTGGAAGAAGCCTAGTTGGCGGGCAGGCGTCATCGTCGTTTGCCTATGTCGTGCGAGCCCATCGGGATCGCCACGAGGTACAGCACCCCCGCCCCCGCAAGTCCGATCGCGAGGCCGGCACACGCCGAGGCGAATAGGCTGCAAGACCTCACGGTGTCGCCAGTTTTTCCGCCGCGTGTACCTGGTCCGCTAGGTCGTCGTCCTCGGTGCAGGAAGCCGAGGGCAGCAGGGAAAAGCACTGGACGATTCGCTCCACCGGATAGGCGTCGCACGCGAGCGGTGTGATGCCCAGCACGGCCAGTCGCTCGCGATCGCTCTCGATATCCCGGTCGGCACGCTTGTCGGCGGCCAGCACGTCG
>Ga0182010_10002066_pt1 | contig 10259 bp, 8 predicted proteins | sample 611E1MmetaG_FD_120488 | JGI IMG/M metagenome (GOLD analysis project Ga0182010, IMG submission 120488) | Permafrost microbial communities from Stordalen Mire, Sweden - 611E1M metaG | ecosystem: Environmental > Terrestrial > Soil > Wetlands > Permafrost | place: Sweden: Stordalen | collected... | reverse complement strand
TTTGGGCCTGCCGAACCACCAAGTCCAACTTAACCGGTTCTTGCCGACAATCTCAAGCAACCTTATCCTTTTCGGCATATTGAAGTAATTCCTCTTTTCGAAAGGCCACCGCTCCTTTCGTTGTGATTTTCTCGGGAAGCTTCCCAAATGATGCCTGCAAAATCAGCTCCCCAATCTCCTCTTTCATAACTCGGGCAATCCCAATTATAGACGTCGTGGGCCTTGCGTTCACATCCACAACCCTTGCCAGATCGCCGACAACAAAATCGATCCCCGCATACCCGCGCAATCCCAGTATCCTGGCCGCCTTCTGTGCCACTTCCCAGATCTCCGCAGCACGAGGTGTGTTGTAGGGCACCTGGCTGCCGTTGTAGCTAATGCTGTCTCCCTGAAACTCGACGAGCTGTCTGTTGATAGTCAGCGGCAAAAATCTCTCTCCAACGATGAAGCTGGCGCTGAGGTGCAGTCCCTCGTAATATCTGGTAACGATGTCGTCTGGGCCAGCTTTGACAAAGGAGGAGATCCGAACATTCTCAGAGCCACAGCCCGTGCGCGGCTTTACGACGTAGCGACGGCAGCCCTTCTCGCAGGGCTCCGGCCTGTTGACGATCTCGACCACAGGAACGCCCGCGCGCGCAAGCGCCTGGGTGCAGAGCAGCTTGTCGGCACATAGATTCGCCGCTGCAGGGCTGCAGCCCAGGTTCACGGTGTTCTCCTCCAGGATTTCCAAGAATTTGGGCTGCATTTCGTCTGGCGCGATCAGAAGGCCAGCATCCACCGTTGTGGATCGCAGGACTTCCTCAAACTCCTCCGGGCGCTTCAGAAGAATAGGTTTTCCTGCTCCGATGGTAGGACCGGATGTGGGATAGACAACCTCGTGACCGGCCCGCTCGAAACTTCCAGCCAATGTGGAGAGCATTGCCCTGCCCTCCACTTCGCACGTGCCGCCCAGCCCCACAGCAGAGGCGTACTCCGCAACGAGGATCTTCATATCAATACTGTCTGGCCATGTAGGTGCGCTTGCCGGTTACCTTGCCGCAGACGACGCACGCTGCCTCGGCGAAGGAGACGTACTGGGGCTCTCCAAGCATGTTGGCATCCACCTTGTCCTCTAGCTGGTGGCCGCACTCCTCCGAGCCACACCATGGAACAAGAGCAACGCCTCCTTCGGTCTGCGCTTTGGCCTCTTCGATGCTCGATACACCCATCACCCTGCTGTCCCTGAACTGCTCGGCCCTGCTGTAGAGCGCAGCCTGAATGTCACCCGCCTCGCCGAACAAGAACTCCACGAGGCTCTCAGTGGGCACTGCCTTCTTGAGTCCGTCGCGACGGGCCATGGTCACAACGCCCTTCTGGATGTCCCTCGGCCCCACCTCCAGACGGATGGGCACGCCCTTCATCTCCCATTTGTAGAACTTGGCTCCAGGCCGCTCGTCGCTGGTGTCAAGTTGGACCCGGATTCCTGCCTCGCGAAGCTTCTGCTGCAGACTCCGGCAGACCTCCAGCACCAACTCCTTGTCCCCGAGAAGTATGGGCACGATGACCACCTGCACTGGAGCCACGCCCCAGGGCAGGACCAGGCCCTTGTCATCACCATGAACGGAGATCAGAGCCGCTATGCAGCGCTCCGAGATACCGTAGCATGTCTGGCTGATCAGCTTCTGTTCCCCATCCTCGGCCTCGTAGGTTATCTCGTAGGTCTTAGCAAAGGTGGAGCCCAGATGGTGGGCGGTGCCTACCTGAAGCGTCCTTCCGTCTGGCATGATCACATCGATGGCTGTGGTGTAATCCGCTCCGGGGAACTTGTCCCAGACAGGCCTTCTGCTAACCAGAAAGGGTATGGCCAGCCGTCGGTAGAACTCGGAGTATCTCTCGATGGCTACCTCCACCTGCTCGGCCGCCTCCTCCCAGGTGGCGTGTGCAGTGTGGGCCTCCTTGAAGGAGGTGATCTCTCGTAAGCGGATCAATGGCCGTGTGTGCTTGGTCTCGTACCGGAATGTGTTCACTATCTGGTAGATCCGGAGCGGCAGGTCGGCGTGAGACCTTATCCACAGCTTGAACATGGGATAGATGGCCGTCTCGCTGGTTGGCCGCAATGCCAACTTGACGTCGAGGGGGGCCGTCCCTCCGGAGGTCACCCAGTACACTTCGTTCTCGAATCCCTTGATGTGCTGGGCTTCCTTCATGAACTCGTTCTCAGGGATCAGGAGAGGAAACTGAGTCTCCTGGTGGTCTACGTCCAGGAGTTCCCGGATGATACTGTAGACGTTCTTGCGTACGGCGAAGCCGAAGGGGAACCAGACGCACATTCCCTTGACCGGATATCGGTTATCGACTATCTCTGCCTGAATCAAGAGTTCGTGATACCATTCGCTGTAGTCTTCTTTTGTTGGAAGCTTGTTAGGAGCCTTGGAGTCAGTCTTTGAATTGGTCATGCAACCACCGACATGGCGAATGGGGTGATAAAAGTTTCAATGGCCGCGGCCAGGAAGAGCAGGGGCAGGAACCACTTGACCAGGAAATGAACTGCAATCCTTGTCTCCCCCGCCAGGTCGACCTTCTCTCCCAAAATGGTGAGGGCCAGTAGATACCCCAAACGGAAGCCCAATGATATGCCTAGCAGGACTGTTGGCAACTCGATTATTCCGTGGGGCACGATGCCCGCCAACAAGTAAAGGAGACCTTGCTTGTGGATTATGCTGTAGGAGACCACACCGATCATGAACCCGTTGGAGGTCAGGACCAGAAGGGGCACTAAGCCGAATCCCAGGCCAAGGAGAACCGACATGGCACACGCGAGGAAGTTCTTGAGGAATATTGCCAGCATGATAAGCAAGGGATGAAGGCTCAATATCCACTTGAACATCTCAAGCTCTTGCATCCAGGTTGAGGCCAGCTCAGAATCGGCTGCCGCTGCAAAATAGCCCATCACTGCAGTGGCCAAGAAGACGAGCACAGTAATGCCTATGAAAACTCTGATCGACTTCAGATAAGCCAGATCGTCCTTAAACGACAATTGATATCTCCCATTTATCCTGCCTCTGGCCTTTATATAAGGCTACCGCGACGACGCAGAGCTGCAAAGAGTATGTAAAATACGGTCTCCGCAAGGATGCAAACCGCCGCAGGAATTCCCACCTTGGGCCCGAAGAGAACAAAAGAGACTGCTGCGGCCATCCCCAGATTTTTGAAGGAAGCAACAGAGTGTAAGAGATCATTTTCTGCACCTCCCCTCCCAGCAAGCATTGGGTCGGTACACTTTCCCTCTTCCCTCTAATGCTTACGTTTTGATCAGGTTTTGGTCAGGTAGTACAGCCCGAAGACGATTAGGAAACAGCCACATAAGGCTAGAATCCTCTGGTAATTGACCTCGGAGAGGACCTTTCTGCCCTTATCCAGGCTGGCCGAGACAAGAGTGTACCAGCCGAAGTCAGCTCCCCAGTGCCCAATCATGAACAGACTGGCCAGAACGAGGCCACCTTTCAGTCCGTTTATCACCATAGCGCTACCTATGGAGAGCCACCATATCCAGAAGTAGGGATTTGCAGCACTAGTAAGGACTCCGGCCAGATAGGGGTTTTGGGCTGTGTTCGAGGCTGGAGCGGTCAGAGAGGCTTTTTTGCTCCCCTTCACCGTCAGGAGGCCGAAGGCGATGAGGGCGAGGCCCCCCAGTACAGCGGTGAAACGCGAATACTGCTGAGCTGCAGCAGCCAAGCCCAGGACTATTAGCAGGAATACGAACAGCTCCACAAGGGCATGTCCCAATGCAACCTTGGGTCCGGCGGTCCAACCAGACTTTAGGGATGAGTTGATTGTAGCCACAAGAGTCGGACCCGGAGCCAGGGCGCCTGTCAGGCCGATGGTGAAGGCCATCGCTAAGATATCGATCACCTCGCGGGCCATGAAGACCTCTTCTTTGTCACGAGCAAAAAATACCCAGATTCGGGGGAAACCAAAACCTCAGATGCCATAAAACGCCTGAAAATGGACAGGTCGGGATTTGAACCCGAGGCCTCTACCATGCCAAGGTAGCGATCTTCCAGCTGATCTACCTGCCCTTGAACGAGAGTAAGCAGATACCCCAAATAAACGTGTCGGTAGGATGCCCCCCAAACTCATCTTTAGCTTTGTTTCCCCTTTTCCCATGAAACCTGCCGATAGCATGAACTCCACGCCCTTGTCTACGTTCATATCTACTGGCACTATTCGCTCCCCTGGAACCATGAAAACGATTGGTTGCGGTCGGGTTAGGTGAGGTAGGTACTTAATACATTGAAGAGCTTGAAGATGTCGCTGCCTCTCCTCTGAGGGAGATCGACATGCCAGGAACCCAACTGTATAGACATTCAGCAGGAACTTCACCATCACCACTTACCCAAACTCGCGGTTCTCTGAAAGGATTGTGTCGCTGATGTTTTTATTATGGAGTAAATGTTTCGCGATAGCGGTATCCTGCGCATGACCTCATCCACCAACTTGGCGGTCTTTCTGCCCAGATCCATCTTCGTTTGAGACTCAAAATATGAAGATGAGATTTAAGCCGGATAACTAAATAATTCTTTTTATTCTGATCTGGAAGGACTCACCAGCAGCCTCCAGGGACGAGCGCAAACTCCTGATCTGCGTTGGACTCGCGGGTATAAGATCTCGGAGCCTCATCTCCTCCGTCTTGGGATAGCGTAGCAGTCTTGAGTGGTCGCCTGATATACTGTAGTGATAATGGCCGTAGGCTACCGTAAAAGCGTAGGCTAGGAGCTTCTCAGCCCTCCTCGATGAGGTGTACACAACTTGATGGGGATCGTGTCTAACTCTGGCTTTATCTCTGAACAGCTTTAGAGAAAGATCGTAATCGTCCAGAAGGGAGATGTCGCTGTGGCCCCCAATCTGCCTGTATGTTCCGGCACGCACAGCCATGTTCGATCCCAGGATGTAGTAGAAGTTCGACAGGTAAAATATCCTGTACATACTACGCCATCTCTGAATGAGTTCGGATTTCACTCCCTGGTCCTGGTAGACGACAGGCCCGGTGCTCGCATCGTATCGATCCAGGTTTGAGCTTATGGCCTCAAGCCAGCCCTCAGAGACGATCGTGTCCGCATCCGTAAATGCCAGCTTGTCCCCGGTAGCAGCCTTTGCTCCATCCCTTCTGGCCCCGCCTATGCCCGGACTCGTCTGAATGACCACCTTGTCCGCGAGCTCACAGGCGATGGACGCAGTGCGGTCCTGGGACCCTCCATCAACTACTACGACCTCGTAGTCCTCGGAAGGGCTCTGCTCCGATATGGATCTCAGGCATGCCTCGATGCCCCACTCCTCATTGAGGGCTGGCAATATGACGGAAATCACGAATTAAGCTCCTGCAAGAGTAGGCGGGATAGACTAGCAAGTACCAGCCCAGAGCGGACACGGCCCAAACGGGCAGCGGTTTTGTGCCTGCTATGAATATCAACAGAACGATTGAGACGGCGGCGGCTAATCCCAGTAGAAGCAGGCCATTTCTCCGCCCGATAAAGGTAACTGTAGTACTGGTGGACAGTACATCCTCTTCGTACTCAACCACCTGGTGAGCTATCAAGGCCTCGGCTCCTAGGATAAACGGCAATGAGGAAGCTAGAAGGATCTCAGGTGGTATGTTGCCCTTTAAAAGGGCGAACCCCGTCAGAAATGGAACTGCTCCGAACATGAGTCCGTGGGTTATTATGTCCAGTATGAACCTCTCTTTGAGGCGTATTCCCCCTGAATAAGCAGTGAACAGCAAGAGGTTCAGCAGGATGAGGCAGAATCCAAGATAGCTCATCTCAAGGGAGACCAGAGCTATTCCGATCTGAAATAACATCATCAACAAAACGCCTCTGCGGCTAATAGACCCCGAGGCCAGAGGATTCTTGTTGGTTTCCATTTTTCCAGTGTGTTGCCTATCGATTTCAACATCGAAATAGTTGTTGACTGTAAAGGCGTAGCCTATGAGGGCAAAGTATATTATGAAAACCAGAATAATTTGAGCGGGCACCGCACCGGCTAACAGAGCGCCAGCCAAGGGCGCTGCTAAGTAGAACTTGATCCAGTCGCGGATGCGAAGCATTCTAAGATACTCATGCATTCTCATATCAAATCTTCTTTCCCTGAAATCCCATGTTCTGCCCGATGAAGTGCTTCAAAGAACAGTTCGGTTATATAACAATCTACCTCCTGGCCTCGGCCGAAAAGCTATCCTCGGCCTCCTTTCGGTGTAATGTGTTGTAGGCGCAGAAGGGTATTATCCTGCCGTCAGGGGTGGCGTAGTGCACGCCGCACCTTCGAAGCCTTTCAAGGTCCATGTTGTACCGGTCCTGGAAGTGCATGGCCCCCAGAAATAAGGATTTGTTGTGGAACTCTCTGAGAGACTGCCTTGTGCCGTTCCAGAAAACACTGAGGAGCATCTTGGGAACATTAAGGTCCCGGGGAGCCCTGGCCTCATCAGCAAACCTTGACAGCTCTTTGAGTATCGCGCCTCGCTTTTTCAGTTTGCTCAGGCCGGACCCACCGAAGCTCTCTGCATCCTCAGCGATGTGTTCCATTAGTCCTTCCACGTCGAGGAACCTGTTGATGGGGGTCATCTTGCCGTCCATGCAGTAGATATAAGTGGCAGCTCCGCAACATGGGTGGACGGTGAACACCGGCTGGGGGCGCTGTGTCTCGGCTGCTATGAGCCTGGAAATGGGAGCAACGAATGGAACTGGATAGAAGTCCTCCCTGGTTATCTCATTGTTCGTCTGTTCCTCGACCAAAGTCAGAAAATCAGGGATCGTGATTCTCTTCTCTGATCGCTCTTTCTGATCGATCCTACCGGCGAAGGAGACCGGTTGAACATTGATGCCCTTGATGACATCCAGGTTCTTGGAGGCGAATCTGATTATGTTCCCCACCTGATCGTCATTGACGCCCTTAGCTAGCGTGGGGACTAAGACTATGCTCGTCTGGCTAGCCTTCCTGAAGTTCTCGATTGCTTTGAGCTTTATGGGGAGGAGATTTCTGCCCCTCATCATCTTGTAAGGCTTGGAACTCAGCCCGTCAAATTGGAGATAAACTGTGCTTAGTCCTGCCCGTTCCAGGCTTTGGCAGAGCTCCAAATCGGCTGAAAGCATTATCCCATTGGTTGCAATCTGGACCTGGGTAAAGCCCATCTCTTTGGCCGAGGCCACTATTTTGGGCAAATCCCTTCTCAAGGTTGGTTCCCCGCCAGAGAATTGGATCGCCGAGCATGGCACAGGCCTCTGTGATCGCAGGTTCTGCATCATAGCCGTTATCTGGTCGATGGTTGGCTCCGAAATCCGGCCCCCGGAGTTGGCAAAACAGACAGGGCAGGACATGTTGCACCTATTTGTCAGGTCGACGTTTGCTAGAAGAGTACCGGTCAGGTGTTTCTCGCACAATCCGCAGTCGAAAGGGCAGCCCCTCACGGAAGCGGTCGGGTTCTCGATGCCTGAACCCTCGCAAAAGTATCTATAGAACTTTCTGTACAATGCAGCATCAGACCAGTAGAGATCCTTGAACTCGCCGTGGGTCTGACACTCCTTCTCGATAAAGACCTTCTCTCCATCCTGGAATATGCGTGCGGGCACAACCTTGAGGCAGACCGGGCAGATGGATGAAACGTTCTTCTCAATGGCGGTTAGAATGTGAGCAGGGAGAGGCATTGCAATATCACAGTTCTTAAGAGGATATAGTATAAAGATTATGCCCAATGTCTTTTCACGATGTCGTGACGCCTTCTCAATGAACTGCCACTGCAGACGATATTCCTTACTCTGGAAATATCATTCTAAAAGTCGAATAACTCGATGCTCATGAGGATTTGTAATCTCAACTCTTTACCTATCTTTGGCATCTATCTGCCCAATGGCTACATGAATCTCAACAGCTCAGATCCAAGTTCAAGAGATTGAAAACATGAAGAATGCCTGTCGATCATTCTCTTTCAGCCGAATCTGTGGCATGTGTGTGTTCACAATATAATTCGAGCATCTGCCAGACTTTGTCCATGTTCAGGTTGATCTCCACAGATCTAGCCAGCTCATCGTACACGTCAACTACGGTCTCTGTCTTTGGCGCGCTTGCTAGATTTTGGTCCACTGCCGGAATTCGGCCCGCGTTGCGGCAGGCGTAGAGGTAATCCAAGAAGGCGTTTCTGAAGTTCTGGTTCTCAAATATCCCGTGTAGATAGGTTCCGATGACCAATCCGCTCTGGGCAACTGCACCGTCGTCTCCGAAGGCTGCTACGTCCTTGGGAAAAGTCACTCCCATGTGAATCTCGTATCCAGCGACCTCCTGGCCTCGAATCCCATCTAGTATAGGCCCCCTGCCGGTAACCTTTTTCCTCACCTGGAGCGTCCTCTTCTCGTAAAGGTCGAAGCGAGTCACTGCATCCAAGAGCCCCAATCCCGACACAGTGCCTACAGTGTTCTCTATGCCGCAATCGATTATCTCTCTGCCCAGGATCTGGTACCCTCCGCAGATTCCTAGAATCGGGGTATTCTTTAGAGCCAGAATCTGTCGGTCCATACCACTGCGTTTCATCTCCTCGAGATCGGAGACTGTGTTTTTGGTCCCGGGAATTATGACGGCATCAGGGTCTCCCAATGGCTCACCCAAGGCTACGTACCTGACAATGGCGCTTCGCTCTAGCGGCTCGAAATCCGTGAAGTTAGAGATGCGGGGCAACTTGATAACCGCAATCTCCACAAGACTATCGTTTCCTGTGACCTCTTTAGCTACTGGATTTTTGTCACCAAGAGACACAGAGTCCTCCGATGGCATGGGCAGGTTGAGGTAAGGCATTACACCCAGGACCGGGATTCCGGTTAGCTGCTCTAGCGATTCCAGACCAGGCTCGAGTATAGACGGATCTCCTCGGAACTTGTTTATGACGAGCCCTTTCACCAAGGAACGAATTCGAGGTGGCAGCAGCTGCACTGTTCCAAATAGGCTGGCAAACACTCCGCCGCGTTCGATGTCTCCCACCAGGATTATGGGAGCCTGAAGACGTTCAGCAACATAGATGTTGGCGATGTCTCTGTCGAACAGGTTGATCTCGGCGGCCCCGCCGGCTCCTTCCACAACGATGTAATCATACTCCTTCTCCAGCTCGTTCAGAGCGCTGTCCACGACATGCTTCAAGCCATCTATCTCTTTGTAGTACTCATCCGCAGATTTGTCAGCTACTGGTTTTCCCAGGACTATGACCTGGGATGTCCGATCACCTTTAGGCTTTAGAAGGATGGGGTTCATGAACTCGGAGGGCTCGACCCTCGCGGCCCAGGCTTGCATGGCTTGAGCAATACCAATTTCGCTGCCGTTAGCTGTAACCCAGGAGTTCAGACTCATGTTCTGGGACTTAAAGGGCGCAACACGTAGGCCGCGATTGCTTAAGAGACGGCATATTGCAGCGACAAGAGTGCTTTTGCCGGAGTGGGAAGCGGTGCCTAGGACTACGATGAATCTTGTCATGTCATATTCGCGAGGGATATTCAAGTTTATTTGTCTTTTGGAAGGTGAGGTTTTGCTGGAAAATAGGCACCCTGTTTGTAAGTAGCTCAAACTCGGCCTCTAGGCCGATATTGTTCGGGCTTCCTGATGCTGAGCATTTTCCAGCGGTTTAGAGCCATCAATCGACGTTTCACAGCCATCCAAGGCTTTGATGACTCTTGCTATCTTCAAAGCCAAGTAACTAGATTGGGTGACTTGTTGCGTAGGGCCGACAGTACGCAACTGCATGTTAGCCGATGCACATTGAGATTCACTAGTCCATATGGGATAGCGTGCATAGCCAGCATTCATGTAGTCGAGAGTTCGGCTTATGATTCTCCATCCGAAAAGTCGTGTGCATTTGAAATATTTTACTTAACTCGCACAACGATCGCTTGAGCATACATCCCTATTCTATAGATGTTTGGTGACAACACCAATCAAAAAAGTTTGTATCCAACTTTTGTCGCTATCCGAACAGCGCTCCCATTCCGGCCTCGGCTGCCTCGGCCTGCTCCCTGAACGCCTTGACCACAGCCACTCCCTCTTCACCCGTCAGCTCCTTAGCAGGTGACTCCGAGAGCATCTGCTTGGCTTTGAGGGCTAGTTCGTCCCTGACCTTGATGTACATGCAAAAGCCATCCTTGTTTATGCCCATGAACTTGCATTCAACGATCGTGGGGACGATCTCATCGAACAGGTCGTCGTCCAGTACCTTTTTCATAGCCTTCTCGTTTTCTGTGCTGTAAAAGTAA
>Ga0182010_10002063_pt1 | contig 10273 bp, 9 predicted proteins | sample 611E1MmetaG_FD_120488 | JGI IMG/M metagenome (GOLD analysis project Ga0182010, IMG submission 120488) | Permafrost microbial communities from Stordalen Mire, Sweden - 611E1M metaG | ecosystem: Environmental > Terrestrial > Soil > Wetlands > Permafrost | place: Sweden: Stordalen | collected... | reverse complement strand
GCGTGGATGGATCCAGGTCCGCCGAACCGCCGATGAAGGTGGGGAGTTTGGAGGCAATTGCATTCATCACTTTCCCTGAAGCCACGCGCGTGGCCATCCCCTTTGCATCTGGAGAGAACTCTGGAATATCCGAATCCCAGCCTTCTGGTAATTTGCCCTGCATCATTTGGTGCAATTCCTGGGCCAAATCTGGATAAGCCTGCATGTAGGCGGAGAATCGTCGCTCCCATTTGGTTTCGAAGTACTTGCCTTTTTCGATGGCCTTGCGGAAATGCGCCAGAGCTGCCTCAGGGATGTAGAAGGATGGCTCAAGCGGCCAGCCGAGATTTTCTTTGGTGAGCTTCACCTCTTCCACGCCCAGCGGTGAGCCATGCGCCTCGAAACTGTCCTGCTTGTGGGGCGAGCCAAAGCCGAGGTGCGTGTCGATGATGATGAGGGAAGGCCGTGTGCTTTCGTCTTGCGCGAGTTTGATAGTTCGCTCGATGGCGAGCAGGTCGTTGCCGTCGGCAACTCTTTGAACGTGCCAGCCGTACGCAGCAAAGCGCCCGGCACGATCTTCCGTGAACGTCAGGCCCGTGGAGGCAGCGAGGGTGACGTGGTTGTTGTCGTAGAGGTAGACCAATTTGCCGAGTCCTAATTGTCCGGCGAGAGAGGCGGCTTCCGATGCCACGCCCTCCATGAGGTCGCCGTCGCTGACGAGGGCGTAGGTGAAGTGGTCGACGACGGGAAAGTTCGGCTGGTTGAAGCGCGCCGCCAGGTGGGCTTCGGCAATGGCCATTCCGACGCCGTTGGCAAAGCCCTGTCCGAGGGGACCGGTCGTCACTTCCACACCCGGGGTCAAGCCCCGCTCGGGGTGTCCTGGCGTCAGACTACCCCACTGCCGGAAGCGCTTGATTTCGTCGAGCGAGAGGGCATAGCCCGTCAGATGCAGCAGACTATAAAGCAGCATCGAACCATGGCCAGCGGAAAGGACGAAGCGGTCGCGATTGAACCACTGCGGGTTACTTGGATTGTGGCGCAGGAAGCGGTTCCACAGCACGTACGCCATAGGCGCAGCGCCCAGCGGAAGTCCTGGGTGACCACTGTTCGCCCTTTGAACGGCATCCACAGACAGAAAGCGCACAGTATTGATTGCTAGTTGGTCGAGCTTGGCTGTGCTCGGCGTCTTCTCGTCGGTTGTTATCACGAATTCCTCCTTGGCAGATACGGACTCGGACGTAGGGTCTCGCATACGCGGTGCCAGCTGTTGGAGACGCAAAAGCGCGCGATCGTTACGCGGAACGTACCCTGTGCCGCCGGAAAGCTTGCCGACGCCGTCGGTCGTGCCATGGTGGACCATCCATGGCGAATGCAACGCCCTTCGCGCCCTTGCCGCGCTCGTTTTACGCCCGACCCGCCGAAGTTGTGGCCAAGGACGCCTTGGGCAAGATCCTCGCTTTTGAACGGGACGGCGTGACCTTGGCTGGTCGCATTGTCGAAGCTGAAGCCTACCTCGGCATTCGCGATCGGGCTGCGCATAGCTTTGGCGGCCGTCGCACCGCTCGCAACGAGGTGATGTGGGGACCGCCGGGTTTCGCCTATGTCTTCTTCATTTACGGTATGCACTTCCACCTGAATCTCGTGACTGACGACGAAGGGCTGCCGTGTGCGGTGCTTCTGCGCGCCGTAGAGCCAATACTCGGCGAGGAAGTCATGCGCGTCCTGCGCGGTGACGCATCCAAGTCGGTCACGCCGACGACGCTCCTTACGAATGGTCCGGGAAAACTGTGCCAGGCCTTCGGCATTTCGCGGGCCCAAAATGGGTTCGATCTGTGCACGAAGCCGCTCTGCTTGAGCGAAGGCCTTGCCCCGAAGCGCATCAAGCGTTGCTCTCGCATTGGCGTCGATTACGCAGGATCGTGGGCCAAGCGGCTACTGCGCTTCGTCGATGCCGACAGTAAATACTTGTCTGTTCGCCCAGGCTCTACAGGCCGTAGGCGCTAACTGGCACGCTCGGGGAGTCAAACAGAGAGGCGCCTCAAAGCGCTACGAAAACTAATTCCCGTAGCGCTGTCGTCGCCGCTGCCCTTTGGGCCTTGCTAGCGGAGTGCGTTCCGTCCTTGGATCAGTCGGACTGCCACAGCTATTATGGCAAGGATCAGCAGCAGGTGAATGAATCCGCCGATGGTGTAGGAACTCACCATGCCCAGCGCCCAGAGCGCTACAAGAACGATCGCAATTGTCCAAAGCATGGCTAACCTCGCACCACCTGCGACGCTTCATCGACTTTGTTGCGCGCGATAGACGCCGCCTGATCCGTCGCGTTCTTCACCTTCTTGACGACGTTTTCGCGCATCTCGCGACCGCTTTGCGGGGCAAGAAAGAGCATGATGGTTGCGCCGAGCAGGGCGCCGATCCCAATGAGGCCCAGCGCTCGTAACGTGACTGCCACCGTGGTGTCGGCTTGCTGCAAGCCGAGCATTTCCAGGATTTGTTCTTTGTCGAGATTCTTAATGTCCTTCATGTCCATCGTTGTCTCCTCCTTGCGTAATCAGTTCACCTGAGCTTCTGGAAGAGACGAGCAAGCCCGAGGCCGATGGTGAATGCCACGGCGACGGATCGCACGGGCCGGTCGGCCACGTATTGCCGCAAGCTCTTCAGGCGGCTTTTCACTTTGCCCTGGACCGTCTCCAGTGACTGGCGGAGTCGGTCTTCGATTTCCGTAAGTGAATTTTCAATCGAACGCTCTGCTGATGGAGTCATGGTAGTGGCCCTCCAACGGTGTTTGTCAGCCGCGGGCGTCCGGGAAAGCGTCTGGCCGCGCGACTCGTCGCAGACCGTCTGCAAGCGATGTGCCACGACGACCTATGCGTGGTCCGCTGCTATCCCGCACTCTTTTGGACGGACAGCGCATCGGTGACCTGCCTTGGACTACCGGTGCTATCCTGGCTCAGGCCGTTACGGAGCTGTAACGATAGCGTCGGATTCTCCACGGCGTTCGGTGGTAGGGCATGCTACACCTGTTCCTCTCTGGGTCGGAGTCACAGGTCAACCATGAAGATTCTGATTATTGACGACGAGGCCGAATTGAGGGCGACCATTGCGGACATTCTGCGCGATGCCGGCCATGAGGTTGTGGATGCAGGTGACGACGCGCGGGCGGTTCAGTCACTTCTCGATCGGGGGGAATTCGACCTTGCCATCAGCGACGTGCGCATGCCCGAGCTCGATGGCATCTCGCTGCTGCGTCGAAGCCGTGCGATGACGCCCTCGGCGGACTTCATTCTGATGACGGCGTACGGAGAAATCGCGCAGGCGGTGTCCGCACTTAAGGATGGCGCCGCCGACTACCTGACCAAGCCATTCGACATGGACGATCTGCTGATGCAGATCTCTCGCATCGAAAGCGCGCGCCAAGCGCGGGGCGACTTGGCCCAAGCCAAGCGTTCGTTGTCCGAGAAGCCGCCGCGCAATCGGCTTGTCGGCCGATCGCCGCAGATGAATCGTGTGCAGTCGCGCATCGAGATGATCGCGCAGAGCGAAGCTGCGGTCCTGATCGAAGGCGAAAGCGGAACAGGCAAAGAGTTGGTTGCGCGTTTGCTTCACGAGCGAAGCTCTCGGGGAGCCAAGCCTTTCGTCGCGGTCAACTGCGGCGCTTTTCCCGAGACGCTCATCGAGGCGGAGCTGTTCGGCTTCGAACGGGGCGCATTCACCGGCGCGGTGAAAAAGCGGGACGGGCGTTTCAAGGCTGCCGACGGCGGAACGCTCTTTCTCGACGAGATCGCCGAGCTCCCATTGTCGGCCCAGGCCAAGCTCTTGCGGGTCCTTCAGGAAGGTGCCTTCGAGCCTATCGGGACCAACACCGCGGTGAAGGTCGACGTTCGTGTGGTCTCGGCCACTCACCGCAACCTTCGCAAACGCATCGCCGAAGGACTGTTTCGCGAGGATCTCTTCTACCGGATCAACGTCCTCGACGTGACGTTGCCGCCGCTGCGCGAGCGGGAAGGCGACATCACCCTTCTCATCCAGTATTTCTTGGAGGCGTTCGCCAGTACGACCGCCAGCGGGCAGAGGCGATTGCCCCAAATATCCAGCGAAGCGTGTACGGCACTGACCAAGTATTCCTATCCTGGCAACGTTCGCGAGCTGGCGCACGCTATCGAACACGCGGTCGTTCTGGCCGGCCCGGCGGAAATCGGGCTTGACCATCTACCAGCGGCGATCGTTCAAGCGGGAGCAGCGACGACGGCACCGCAAGATCCTGTTGCTGCGTCGGTCGCGGATCTTATGCCCGTGGTTCCACCCGGCACCGTGCGGCTTGCGGATGCGGTGAAGGCCTTCGAAAGAGCCCACCTGCAGCGCGTGCTAGCGGCCGCGGGCGGCAAGCGTCTGCGAGCCGCCGAGATGCTGGGCATTTCCCGCAAAAGCCTCTGGGAAAAGCTGCGCGAGCAGGAGCCGCGGAGCCCTTCGGCCTCGCTGCCCGCCCGCGACGACAACGCGACCTAACGGACGGAGAGGAGATCCGGAAGGTCCGCGATTTTCAGCCTGTTCGGTGGTCTATGTAGCGTGTTGTTCAGTCGCCGCTGCGTCCCCAGGTTCCACGTCGGCGCCCGAGGTCTTGGGCAAGTGGACGACAAACGTAGTTGCGTCGCCCTCGTCCGATGGGATGTCGAGGTTGCCCCGATGGGCCTCGACGATACGCTTCGCGACGTGAAGGCCAGGCTCAAAGCCATCGCCCGGCTCCGCCGCTTGCAAAGGCATAGTTACGTTGAGGTTCAGACTGTCATGTGTGATACAGACGCGAATTTCGATGCTCGGGGCACTCGCCAGCTCGGTGCACGCGATGAGCAGGCTCGCGCGCGCGGAGGCTCGCTTGAGGGCGACGGCGACAATGTTGTGCAGCATTTGTCCGATACGGCTGGGATCCCATTGCCCGCGAAGGTCGCCGCTCGGTTCGAAGACCAGCGTCCGTCCCGGATACTCCGCGCGAACCTCAGCCAGAGTTTCGGACGCGATCAGGTTCAAGTCGGCGTCCCGAGGTCGAATGGATAGCTCTTTGCCTTGTGCCGCTACGGAATAGTCGAACAGATCCGTCAGCATCCGGTTCATGCGCGTGGCACTGGAAAGAATTCGCGTCGCCAGCTTTACCCGACGCTCGTTCGGCACCGCCTCTCTCGACAGAATGTTGGCGTTGATCATCATCGCTGAAAGAGGGTTGCGTAGGTCGTGACAGGCCCTTTGCACCAGGCGAGGTTGCTGCCGGTCGGACAAATCCTCGAGCATTGCCAAGCTGCCGATTGGTTGCCCCGCCTCGTCGACGATAGGCGATTGACGTAGCCGAACCCGGGCAGTCTCGTGATTGTCGAGCCCAAGGGTGAAATCCAGCGGTTGCGGCCGATTCTCGACCAATGCCTGCAGCAGATCCACGCGATCCGACGAGGCTCGCGGAATTGTCGAACGCGCGCGCTCCAGCATCTCGGCGACATTGTCGAGCCCGCCCAGCGTTTGTCCAAGGAGCCGTACCCATTTGGCGTTGCGCAAGATGACATTGCCAAATCGGTCCGCGATCAGTAGCGCTGCCGGCAATTGTTGAAACGCAGACGTAAGCAGTGCGTGCTCGTCAAAGGCGTTTGCGCCTTTGCTGCGCATGGCGCGACGAATTGCTTGGCCCACGCTCGACTCGGACAGAGCTGTCTTCTCAACGTAAGCTGCGGCGCCCGAGCTGAGGATGCGAAGCACGACGTCTGCATCGTTCTCTTCGGCCAACAGCACGACCGGGAGGTCGGCGCGAATGGCCTTGGATGCCGCGAGCGCATCGAAGGCGTCCCCGTCCTGCAGCGGGTACGCTACCAGCACGCATGCAAGGTCGTTCGTGGGACGTGCGCGAAGCCAAGCGGTCATTTCGTGGACCGACGTAGCCTCGCTGACAGTCCAGCCCAAAGACTCAGCCAAATGGCGAACGCGCGACCTCTCGAGTGCACTTTGGTCGACAACAAGAATGTTCAATGCGACTGGAAAACTCATGACAATTGACGCTCCACGGGCGATGGCTAAGACGTCGGGGCTGGTTGCTATCAGTTTCTATGCCATTCGTCGTGAACAAATAACTCGAAAAGACTCGAAGAGGCTCAATGACTGTGACGGGCGGCTCCGTTAGGTAACCAAATCGTGACCGTCCTCTGGTACGTTTCTTGAACTCTTGAACTTGATGGCTGACGCAATCAACGAACGGGAGCGAGGAGACAACGTGGATAATCAACCGGAACGCAAGAACGCTACGGTGATGCCGGTGCCGACGAACGGACGAGCCAAACCGCCGCCCGTTCCGAACATGGCCAACAGGACCACGTCGACTATCGGGATGCCCGGCGCTGAACCGCGGACAAGTACACGTGATCTGTCGACCGTTGAGCTGGTCAAGGAAATTGCCGCCGAGGTCGGCCATTTGGTGGAAAAGCAAATCGCGTTGGCCAAGACGGAGCTCAAGGCGGACTTGAAAGCCGAGGCCTCCATGGTTGGCGGCTTCGGCATCGCGGCGCTGGGCGCCACGGCCACCGTCAATCTTCTGTTGGTCACGGCAGCCCTTGCGTTGGCGCAGATTATGAGTGGTTGGAAGGCCGGACTGTTGGTCAGCAGCGTCGTCCTGCTTGGCGCTTCCGTCGTCGCCGCTATTGCGTGGAAGCGGCGCGTGCGTTCCCCACTGGCTCGAACCCAAAGAACCCTACGGGAGGACGTGGAATGGACAAAGGAACGGTTAACCTAAGAGAAGCGATCGGCAATCCTGGCAAGGCAGAAGCAATTGAACGTGAAATCGAGGGCATTCGCCAGAATCTAGACGACTTGGTCACCGAGCTCGATCATCGGCGCCATCAGTTGAATCCTATGGTGCTCATTGGGCATCATCCGCTGGTGGTCGCCGCGGCAGGAGTGGTGCTGCTCGGTGCAGTCACCGGCGGAGTCGGGCTGTTTCGCACGCGGCAGCGCAAGGCAAAGAGGATCTTCTATTCTTGGGGTGCTCGGGGAAAGCGGATGGGCCAAGCGATAGGGCGCCTGGCTCGTGAGCCAGCGGCGGCGGTTCCCGACGCGCCCAGCATTGGGAAGCGGCTCTTTGCCGTCGGCGTTAGTGCCGCGGTGGCGGTCGTGGCTGGGCGCATGGCCCGGCGATTTATCCGGCGGATGCCCTAACGGAGCGCGGGGCGCCGGTGCCTAAGGCGCTACTCGTGTTAGGTGCTGCGATGATCACGCTTGGTTGCGCTCACCGAAGTGAAGAGGAATCGGCACCGGAAATCAAGAGGCTTCGCTTCGACGGCACGCGCCAGCTCTCCCAAGGGAAGATCAAGGACGGGATTGTTGTGACGGCCACGGGATGGTGGTGGCCGTTTGCCGAAAAGCACTACTACGATCCGTTCACTTGGCAGACCGACCTCCGCCGCATCCCCAAGATTTACGAAGCTAGTGGATTCTTTTCGGCTCGGGTCGTAGGACAAGAAGTCAAGCAGGTTGGCAAGAGTGTCGAGCTGAGCGTGACGATTGACGAGGGCCAACCGACAAACATCGAAAGTATCGAGGTCCGCGGCCTCGACACGCTTTCGGCCCAGCAGCGCAATCGGCTTCTCGCCGAGCTGCCGCTGCGCGAAGGCCGGGTCTTTCTTGAGTCGCAGTGGGAATCCGCCAAAGACCTGATTCGGGAGCGTATGCGAAATTGGGGATACGCCCAAGTAGAAGTGGAAGGCCAGGCGGTGGTTCGCGTCGAACAGTCGGTTGCGTCGCTTGTTATCGATGCTCATTCGGGGCCCCTGTGCTCCTTCGGAGCGATCGACGTCCGCAATGGGCCCACGCCACGATTTCCTGCTGGGCTCATTTGGGAACAGGTCCGCTTGGCAATTCCTGAAGGGAGTCCATTTTCGGACCTTGCCCTTGCGGAAGCCCAGAAGCGCTTGTTTGCGATGGGCGTCTTTCTGGTAGCGAAGGTGACGGCTGGAGCCGCCGATCGGGCGGCGAGTGTTCCAATCATCGTCGATATTCGCGAGGCGCCCTTACACACGTTGCGGATTGGCGCGGGTATGAAGATCGACCAGATTCGCGATGAAGCGCGGATGATCTTCGACTGGTCGAATTCCAACTTTCTGGGTGGAATGCGGAAACTGAGTCTGCACGCCGAGGCGGGTTGGGCGTTCATACCGAATGTCTACGCGGTCGCTCGCCAAGATGTCGTCGCGGGCGCTCGCAATGGCCCCATCGCACGCGTCGGTTTGACCTTCGAGCAACCGCGCTTTCTCGGCCATCCGCTGTTGCGCGAAAAAAGCACTCTCGACGTCGAGCGCACGCTAGAGCAGGCGTACGATGCTCTAGGCACGCGACTCGGAACAGGTGTCGTCTGGCGGCCATGGTCGTCGCTGTCGCTGTATACGACCTACAATCTGCAAGCTTACTATCTCAATGGTCCCGCTATCGCCAGCGTCAGTGCTGCGCCGCTGACTCTCGGTTGTACCACTCAAAGCATCAATTGCTTTCTGTGGCTGTCGTACCTCGAGGAAACGCTCACCTGGGACAAGCGTGACTCCGCGTTGGAGGCACGCAACGGCGCCTTCGCCAGCCTTGCGCTTCAAGCAGGTGGCGGTCCCCTAGGGGGCGACTTTACCTATCTGCGCGTGCTGCCCGACGTGCGCGGATACATCACGTTGGGCCATGGCAAGGTGCCGACTTTCGCTGCGCGCTTGCGAGTGGGCGAGTTGATCCACAGCGGCGGTGAAAGTGCCGTCGTCACACGCTTCTTTGCTGGCGGCGGAGTGTCGATGCGTGGATTCTCAGACCGGCGACTGTCGCCGCTTCTGCTTGCGCCAGCACCAACAACCAGCGCGACGACGCCCGTCACGCTCAGCCTACCCATCGGTGGCAATGGAATGGTCGAGGGAAACTTCGAGCTTCGCTTTCCACTCGGCAAGAATGTCGTGTTGGCTGCATTCCTCGACTTCGGCCAAGTTACACAAGGCCTGCTCGGGTCAAGCGATTTGCCAACTCTTCTGTGGGCGACCGGATTCGGCCTTCGTTACAGAACGGTGATCGGACCTATCCGCGTTGACTTTGCGCGGCGATTGCAGTTTGGCCGTCCGCCGCCACTCTATGTGATCGACCCAAACACGGGCGCGGTAACGTCGACGTCCTATGCTGTTGCCGATGATTGTTTCGGTATTGGCGGCTCGGGTCGAGTCACCCCTGTAACCGACGGGCTGTGTGTTCTGCACCTAGCCATTGGCGAGGACTTTTGATGCGATCCGTTGGCAAGGTTCGCAAGATTGTCGGGCGAATTTGCGCGATCATCGGCGTGCTGGTTCTGTTGGTCATTTTGGTCTTGGGCAGCGTGGCGGGATTGGTTCGCACCTCTTTCGGCGGCGAAAGGATCCGCCGCGTGGTCGAGTCGCAGATTAACCGCAGTATCAGCGGCACGCTGCACGTGCGCCACCTGAGGGTTGGCCGCAGCGAGATTACCCTGGACGGCATCGAGCTACGCGATACCGAGGATGGCACTGTGGCGACCATCGACCGACTCTATGTTCGGTTGTCGCTAGCCGGGCTCCTACGCCACCAGCTCCTCGTGCCGACCGTCGACGTGCGAGGGCCGCATCTGTTCTTGTCGTCCAATGCCGCTGGATTGTCCAATTGGTCCCGGGCGCTGGCACCGCGCCGTGCGCCGACGCCATCGTCAGTCCGCCCGGCCACGCCTCCGAAAGCGTCGGGCTGGAACGTATGGCTCGGCAGCCTTCAGATCAGGGATGGCTCGCTTAGAATGATTCGGTCTGGCGCATCGACGATTGTCGCATCCGCGATTCAACTGACCAGCGACGGCAGTTATGCCGACCAACGCGAGCGAAACGAGAAAGACGAGAAGAGCTTTCGAATTCACCTGCAAATGGAAGGCGATGTTCAGCAACCCGCGCGTGAGGCTGTAACCATCGCGGTCGATGCCGATGGAACGCTTACGAGATCCGGCTTGAATTGCGAGGCCACGCTCGCGCTTGGCGTCGGCCGCAGCAGGGTTCGCCTTGCTCTTTTCACAGACTCCATAGCGCTGTCGCAGATGCCGAGCGACCAGCGCGGACGGGCGACGTTGCTCGTCGAGGACGGCGCAATCACGCCTTCCGACCTTGGCGAGATTCTGCCGACTCTGCGACCCAAGGCGGATCTTCACGTTGCCGGCCGAGCCGACTGGGACGGTCGACGGAGTCTCGTATCTGCGCAGCTCGAGGCCCATGCGCGTGCCACGAAAGCGACAGTCGAGTTCTCTGCCGAGACT